>Ga0210408_10006354_pt1 | contig 10215 bp, 7 predicted proteins | sample IncBWH4MmetaG_FD_155471 | JGI IMG/M metagenome (GOLD analysis project Ga0210408, IMG submission 155471) | Forest soil microbial communities from Barre Woods Harvard Forest LTER site, Petersham, Massachusetts, United States - Inc-BW-H-4-M | ecosystem: Environmental > Terrestrial > Soil >...
CGGGTCCTGTCTCATATTTGAGATCCGCAGGGCGGGATCCGCGGTTTATTAGTTGGAATCCCGGCCGTTCCGCTTTCCCGAACCGATTAAGCCGCCAATTGCAGATGTGGGCATATGGGCAACGCCTGAGCGTTGTCCAAGCGCAGGGTCACGTCCACGCTCGTGTTGCCGAATCCAGAGCCCGAGCCTGCGCGCCAGGCGGCCATCGGCATGCCTTGCGTTATCTTCCGCTCCGTCTGCCGCGGCGGAACGGGGGTCAATCCAATTAGTCGGCGAATCCCAAATCCGGCATCAGCGTTATTGCTACCGATACACTCAGGACGGGCGATGCTCTAGATTCGTAACGCCCACTTCCCGGACTCCATTCCCTTGCATGTTCCAGTCAGGTATCACGGAGAAAGCGATCTTGATGCTCTGCCCCAGACTGGGTTGCTGTAGCACCTCGCTGCTGGTCATGATCTCCTGAATTCGCATAAAGTCCGATTTGGAGAGAGCACGCACCAGTATGTCAACGACTTCCATTAGAGGTGCTTCGCCGTTCAGTGCCGTTTGAGTTTGATTGACATCATGTACTGCTGAATGGTCAGCAACATGTCCATTGACCCTGCCGCGGCGCTTGGCATCCCGCCACGCCTTTAAGTCGGCCCGCACCCTGGAGAGAACGATCTCCTCGCCCACCTCTGCCTTCCTCAAAATGTCTTCGACGAGCTCCTCGGGGGTACTTGATGTCGAGAGCACGTAGAGAAGAGACGGCGGCAAATGCGCGACCGCCGCGCTTTTCCCTGCAGCCCATTGCGCCGCGCGCATATATCCCTGAGCCGTGCGCGCAGGTATCCCAACTTCTTTCTCGGCCCATCGAACGAATTGGCCATGCGACAGATAATGCTTGGCAGCGGCCAGGTCTTTTCCGATCTGGATGATTGATTTTCCAGCGTATTGGCGAATGCGCGTTGCCTGTCCCTTTAGAAACTTCGCGACCGAAGTGGGCAAAGACGCATAGTCAAACTCGGAAACGCCGGCCACACAGAGGGCCGGTTGCACAGTCTGGTTCATGGCGCTAGCTCCCTTCACGCTTGACGCACGGCCGCGCACCAGCCCCGGAATGCTGCCGAGTTCTGCGATCGATTGACCGACACAGTTGAAGCAATGCGGTTACATCCGTAGGTCGGATGCAATCCTAGGAATAATATAACTTACTTTCGCTGGTTTTCATACCCGCAATTTACACATGAGTGATACACGCCGGAAGCAAGTCCAGACATGTCATTACGTTATGGTTGATATTTATCTCGTAATGGGCCTAACCCTCAAGAGTCATTCGACGACGGAAAAAGCCACTCCGCGTCATCACGCTCGCCGGTGATGATACGCAGCCGCCACGGTCAGCCTCTGTAGTTGTCGAGGCTCGCAAATTTTCATCGGCCAAAGTGGCGCGCATGGAAGGCGTGCGTGACGCACGGTCGCGCACCAGCCGCGGAATGCCGCCGAGACATTCTGCGATCGATTGGCCGACACAGTGGAAGCAATGCGGTTACATCCGTATGCGGGACACAACCTTATTCATAATATAGCTGACTTTCGCCGCTGTGTCGATATGAATCAGGAAAGCATTGGCCCCGTTCGCTCATCGGAGATGGCATGCAGCAACATATAGGACGCGCACGCGAGCGTGTCTGCCGGCGGATGTAAAAATACCAACGCCTTTGGCCGGCGAGGAATTTCAGTACTACGCGAGCCGTGCCAAGAGAAGACTCTTCTAGGCCACGGTCGTGTGGGCCGCCGGACAACGCTCGGGACAGAATCGGTTTGGTTTTGAATTCCCAAGTTTGGTCATCAACGCGCCACAAAAGGAGCGTTTATTCTGCGGCGTGGGATCTGTATGCGATCGCTTGGAGGGACGGTTCTCCAAGCGTTTCGAGAAATCTGTGCGACGCGGTGGCACAAACGCCATCGTCGTGCGGTTGTTCGATTGACCTCTACGGATGCTACGACGCGCCCAGCCCTAATCGCCTCACTCATCAGCGTCGGGTGACTTCCAGGCTTGGCCCTTGCATCGACGAAATCATAAGAGCGCATCGGCCATAAGCGTGAGACGCGCCCGGACCGCATCCAGCCACCGCTCGTACAATTCGGCCTGAAATTGCTGCCAGGTCACCTGGTTTGAACTTCGCCTTGAGCGCTGCCTCGTCCGCCCGATTGAAAGCCCGCGTCCGAGATGAGGAATCCAAGGCTCGCACCGGAATCCTGAACCACCGTCCGGAATGCGTGGACGACGGTTTTGGATACCTTCCGATTCCAGAACTTGCACTCACAGAGAACGAGAACGTGTGGCCGGCGCGCCTTGTCGCGCGCCACCACGTCAACATCAACACGACCCCGAACGGTCTTGGTCGATTTCCGGCGTGTGGCCGTGCGGCCGATCTCCAAGAAGATTTGACAGACCCTGTTCTCAAGGTCTTGCCAATCCAACGGCTTGCCGGGAAAAATTGTTGGCGCGGCGCGGCGCATTAGATCGAGCCGTGTCCGCTGAGCGGTCTTGAGGCATCCGGACGCGACCCCAGCGGAGACGGACGCCGGGCGCTCATAGCGAGCGCACCGGCAGGCCGTTCGGTGATGGCGACTTGGTCCACGGCCCGGGCAGGGCGCTCGGTTCGACCTCCGATCGCTTGGAGTGGCAGGAAGCTGGCATGCGGCTCTTCGCGCTGAGTGATCTGCATCTGGGCAACGAGGTCAATCGGCGCGCGCTCGCGTCCATCCGCTATCGTCGCGACGATTGGCTGATCCTGGCGGGCGACGTCGGCGAAACACGCGCGCACCTGCGATTCGCGTTCGAAACGCTGGGCCCGCGGTTCCGGCAACTGGTTTGGGTCCCCGGTAATCACGAACTGTGGACGATACCGTCCATCGGCGAGGAAACGCGCGGTCAGTTCAGATACGAGGAGCTGATCGACCTGTGCCGGTCTTACCACGTGCTGACCCCCGAAGATCCTTATCCGATCGTATCGCTCGGTGGAACCGAGGTAAGAATCGCGCCGCTGTTCCTGTTGTACGACTATAGCTTCCGGCCATCGGATGTTCCGCTCGAGCAAGCTGTGGAATGGGCGGGGGAAAGCGGCGTCGTGTGCACCGATGAGCTGCTTGTGCACGCGGACCCGTATCCGGGGATTGCGCAATGGTGTCATGCGCGTTGCGACTTGACCGAGATGCGCTTGGCGCGCCAAGCCGGCCACCTTCCCACAGTGTTGATCAATCATTTTCCCTTGCGTCAAAGCCTCGCGCAGCTGCCGAGCATCCCGCGATTCTCCGTCTGGTGCGGGACTCGCCGAACCGAAGATTGGCATCTTCGTTTCAATGCCGCCGTCGTCGTATCGGGGCACTTGCATATTAGATCGACACAATATTGCGACGGCGTCCGGTTCGAGGAGGTTTCGCTTGGGTACCCCGACCAATGGAGCAAAGGTGGTGGTACGCCCGATGACTATCTTTGCGAAATAGTGATGAATGCGACGAAGCAGTGCGAAGAACCACCGCAGCAAAACCAAAGCGCCGGCTAACCGCGGGCCGCCCTTCGGCGCGGCAGCCTTCACTCTCTTCGCGGCCGCGCAGCAGAGCGGTCCGATACCAAGGCAATCGATGAATTCGGAATCACGGACCCGGAACGGCAAAAGCGCGTTGCCGTCAGCCCAATGGCCGAATAGGCCCCTTGGAAACTAAAACTTCAGAGGGCCGATAGCAAAGCTTCGACGGCGCTCGTTGCTTTATCAATCGCCTCTTGCGTGAGTGTCGGCGATCCGGCCACAAATTTGAGCGCGTCGACTGCGGCGGGCCGTTCGTTATTGTTAAGCTTCGCATCGCTTGAAAAGCTATGTTCCATGGCATGGATCACAGCCACGTAGGCATTACGCAAAATCTGTGAGTTTCCATCGGTGCGCGTTGACGGCCTCAGCGTGCACAGAACGGCTAGCGCCTTCGTTAGGGCCGTGCGTTCATCATCGGTGCCCATTTTACCCTCGACAGAGGATTTTCACCAACGTCGCGCCGCTGCCTTCTGGCCCAACATGGCTCCAATCGCTTGTCTTATCATCGGAACCCTCTTTGCCATTGGATCGAATGTAAGTGCTCAACCTTCGCACCTTTCGTTCGGGACAATTGAATTCATAAAAGAAGCGAGCGGCTGGATTGAAGTCACTAACGTTTGCGGTCTCTTCATAACGGATGATGCCCATGGCTTGATCAAAGTTTATGTCCTCAACTAGCGCGATTGGGGGCACATACACATCAAGCACCTTTTGGGCAGCCCTTTCCGTGATACTGCGGCCTAAATCCGAATTGATATCTACGCTGTCTAGGTCCTTTTGAAACAGGCATTTCGTCCAGACTCGCACATATCCCTCGAGCGTGTTACGAGTGCTCCTAGCTTCATAGAAACAAATCGCGGCTCCTTCTGCGACTGTCACGGAACTGTACAGTTTCCAATCGACATCGGCGGCATGCGCCGAGACGGCGAGCGTCAACGCTAACGCGCACGTGGCGATGGTTCGCACGGCGAAAGCCCTCCCCGCAGGGCCACTATAGCGCGATGCCGGGCAACCCAACACGCGCCCGAAGCGGCAGCGCGGCTGTCACTAATTACTAGTGCTAATGTCGCCAAACCATCCTCTAAGTCATTGATTTTGTTAGCTGGTGGTGTACGCAGTCTATTTCCAAGCCAGTCTCCGCGCTCAATTTCCCTGTTATCCGGGAAAATACAGGGAATTTGATCGAATTCTGCCCAAATCCTGGCAGCCATGCACGGAGTAGTACCGCAAAATCAGAGACTTCCAGGCCAATTCCCTGGTCAGCTGAACAGGGAATCGTAGAGCTGGGAATAGGCAAGTTTGACGTACGAAACAGGGAATGCCATGGCATTCGGTTATTCCGAAAACTTGGGTCTCCTACGACCACGCCGTGCCGACTTGGCACGCGGTGGACCAAGCTTGAGATCAGTCGGCGTTTCAGGTCTGTCCGCAGTTGCTTCCGTCTGACCCTGTCTCTTTGAACGTTGCCGCGGACTCCAGAGGCGCTCGGTAGCGTTCAACGAATTCCCAACGGGCCGCTGGGCGGGTCAGTCGGAAGCGTCACCGTCGGCGGCGGGGTGGGGACAAACTGCGGCCCGGGATTGTTGAACTGCGGGGTCGGCAGTGGGTTGGACGGCATCAATCCGAGCGGAAGGCGCGACTGCGCGACGGCCGGCATAGATTGAGCGAAGGCCAGCGCGAGCATCAGACACGCGACGGCAGGGTAGATTTTAGTCATGTTCATCTCCATTTGCTCTTCTCCAGACCGGTGAAAGTCGGCGCCGGCCACACCAACGAGGCTCAATTTCGCACTTCGTTTTCGCATCCTTCATTCGGCCGGCAGCGCTTGTGGTTCAACGCGTCCTTGCCCCTTCCGCCATGCGCGGATCCAACCCTGCAGACGGTCGAGATAGAGATACACAACCGGCGTCGTGAACAGGGTGAGGAGCTGCGAGAGTATCAAGCCGCCCACGATGGTGTAGCCGAGCGGTTGGCGGATCTCCGATCCGGTCCCGGTGCCGAGCATCAGCGGCACGCCGCCGAGAAGCGCCGCCATGGTGGTCATCAGGATCGGGCGAAAGCGCAGCACGCACGCCTGGTAAATCGACTGCTCGGGCGCGAGCCCCTCACGTCGCTCGACGTCGAGCGCGAAGTCCACCAGCATGATGCCGTTCTTCTTGACGATGCCGATGAGCAGGATGATGCCGATCATGGCGATCACGCTCAGGTCGACGTGCACCGCCATGAGCAGCAGCAGCGCGCCGATGCCGGCCGACGGCAAGGTGGAGAGAATCGTGATCGGATGCACAACGCTCTCATAGAGCACGCCGAGGATGATGTAGATGACCACCAGGGCCGCCGCGATCAGGATCACTTCACCCGCGAGCGCCGACTGAAACGCGTTGGCGTTGCCCTGGAACGTGGTCACGAGGGAGAGCGGTTTGCCGCTCTGCCGCTCGAACTGGCGGATGGCGTCGACCGCGGTGCCGAGCGCCACGCCGGGCTTGAGGTTGAACGAGATGGTCGTCGACGGAAACATGCTCTGGTGGTTGATGACGATCGGCGCCGCGGTAATGGTGCTGTTCGTCAGCGTACTCAGCGGCACTTCCTGTCCGGAAGATGAGGTAACGTAAATGTTGCGCAGCGCATCGGGGCCGGACTGGAAGCGCGGATCGACCTCCAGCACCACGTGGTATTGATTGAGCGCCGTATATATCTTCGACACGATGCGTTGGCCGAAGGCGTCGTAGAGGGTGTTGTCGACCGTCGCCGGCAGGATGCCGAAGCTCGAGGCGACATCGCGGTTGACTGTCACGTTGAGGCGCGGCCCGCCGTTCTCCTGGTCGGACGTGACGTCGGCGATGCCGGGAATCTTCTGCAGCTTGTCGAGAAAAATGGCGGACCAGTAATTAAGCTCATTCGAATCTGCGTCGGTCAGAGTATACTGGTACTGGGTCTTCGACAGACGCGCACCGACGGTGATGTCCTGGGCGGCCTGCATATAAAGCGTGATGCCTTCGATGTGCGCCAAGCTCTTTTGCAGGCGCAGGATCACCTGATCGGCGCTGACGCGCTGATCATGCGGCTTCAAGGCAATGAACATGCGGCCGTCATTGAGCGTGGCAGTCGCGCCGCCGGCGCCGATCTGGGCACCGATCGAGGCGACCGCCGGGTCCTTGAGGACGACACCCATCAGGGCCTGCATGCGCTGCGACATCTGGTTGAAGGAGACGTCCTGTGAGGCCTCGGCAATCGCGACGATCATCCCGGTGTCCTGTTGGGGAAAGAAGCCCTTCGGAATGACGTAGTAGAGGTAGCCCGTGATGGCGATCGTGCCGAACATCACCGTCAGCGTGACGAAGCGGTGCCGCAATGCGACCTTGAGGCCGCGCTCGTAAACGCCAAGCAGCGCGTCGAAACCGCGCTCCGAGAGCTGGTAGAGCCACCCGTGCCGCCCGGTTTCGTGCTTGAGCAGGCGGGCGCACATCATCGGGGTGAGCGTGAGCGAAATCACCAGCGAGAGGACGAGCGAAACGCTCACCGTGATAGCGAATTCCTGAAATAGTTTCCCGACGTAGCCGCCCATCAGGAACAGCGGGATGAAAACGGCAATCAGCGAGAACGTGATCGAAACGATGGTGAAGCTGATTTCGCTCGAACCTTTGAGCGCGGCTTCCATCGGACTCAGCCCGGCCTCGATGTGGCGCACGATGTTTTCGATCACAACGACCGCGTCATCCACCACGAAGCCGATCGCGATCGACAAAGCCATGAGCGACAGGTTGTCGAGGCTGTAGTTCATCTCATAGAGCACGGCGAAGGTACCGACAAGCGAAAGCGGCACCGTCACGGCCGGAATCACCGTCGCCCAGAAATTCCGCAGGAAGATGAAAATCACCATCACCACGAGCGCGACGGTCAACATCAATGTGAATTGAACGTCGCTCACCGAGGCGCGGATCGTCTGGGTGCGATCGGAAACGGTGCTGATCTTGATCGCCGGCGGGAGCGACGCCTGCAGCTGGGGCATCAGCGACTGGATGCGGTTCACCGTGTCGATCACGTTGGCGCCGGAAATCCGCTGGATCCCCAAAATGATGGCGCGCTGGTTGTTGTACCAGCCGGCGAGGAGATCGTTCTCCGGAGCTTCGATCACCTTGCCGATGTCGCGGATGCGTACCGGGGCGCCGCTGCGATAGGCGACGATCAGGTCCGCATAGGCGTCGGGCTTGAGCAACTGATCGTTGGTGTTGAGCGTGAAGGTCTGCTGCGGGCTGTTCAACGTTCCCTTCGGCTGATCGACGTTGGCCTGGCCGAGCACGTTGCGCACATCCTCGAGCCCGATGCCGCGGTTGGCAAGCGCCTGCGGATCGACCTGCACGCGGATCGCGGGCTTCTGCTGCCCGCCGATGCCGACCTGTCCCACCCCGGCAATGGTGGAGATCTTGGGAACCAGGATGTTTTCCGCATAGGCATCGACGGTGGTGAGCGGCAACGTATCCGAGGTGAGCGCCAGCACCAGGATCGGCGTGTCGGCCGGATTCACCTTGCGGATGGTCGGGGGATAAGGAATGCCGACCGGCAGATACGGGCTTGCCGCGTTGATCGCACCGAGCACGTCGGTCGCCGCGCTGTCGACGTCGCGGCTGAGATCGAACTGCAGGGTGAGCTGGGTGTAACCGAGCGCGCTTGACGAGGTAAGCTGAGTGAGGCCGGGAATCTGCGTGAACTGCTGCTCGAGCGGCGTTGCGACCGACGACGCCATGGTCTGCGGATCGGCGCCGGGTAATGCCGCCGTCACCTGGATGGTCGGGAAGTTCACGTTGGGCAGCGAGGCGACCGGCAGCAGGCGATAGGTCACGAGCCCGCACAGCAGCAGGCCGACCATGAGCAGGGCGGTGGCGATCGGCCGGTGGATGAAGGGGGCGGAGATGTTCACGGAATCGCCTCCTCGACAGCACTCTGCAAGTCGGCCTGTTGCGCGGCCTTGCCGTGCAACTCGCGAACGTGGAGGCCCGCCGTCAGCCGGTACTGCCCCGCGATGACGACGTTGTCGCCGCCGCTCAGCCCGGAATTGATCAGGGCTTGCCCGTCGCTGATCTGGCCAACAGTGACGGGATGCTGCTGCACGCTTCCGTCGGCGCTTATCACCCAGACGTAGGAACCGTTCTGCCCCTGCTGTATCGCCGACGCGGCAATGGTCAGGCCGTTAGGCCGGGTATCGAGCTGAAGCCGTGCATTGATCAGCTCGCCCGGCCACAACATCCGCTTGGCATTGGGAAAGCTGGCGCGCAGCCGGATCGTGCCGGTGGTCTGGACGATCTGATTGTCGATGAGATCGAGCTTGCCCTGGTCGAGCTTGGTCTTGTCGTCCTGGCTGTAGGCGAGAACCGTGAGAGGTCCCTTCGCCATCTGCTGCTGAATCTCCACGAACTCCGTCTGCGGAAGTGAGAACAAGAGCGAGATCGGCTGAATCTGCGTCACGTCGACGAGCCCGTTGGGGTCGGTCGGATGAATGATGTTGCCCTCGTCGATCTGGCGGATGCCGGTCACGCCGTCGATCGGCGAAGTCAGCTGCGTGTAGCTCAGGTTGGTCTGCGCCTGCTCGATCAGGGCTTCGTCCGACTTCACCATGGCCTGGAGCTGCGACACCTGTGCCTTCTGCGTGTCGACCAACTGGGTCGAGGCGTAACCTTTGCTCTCGAGCGGTACGTAGCGCTGCAGGTTGACCTGAGCGTTCTGCAGCTGCGCCTGATCGCGATCGCGATTGGCGGTCGCCTGATCGAGCTGCGCCTGATACGGGCGCGGATCGATCTCGCCGAGCAGATCGCCTTTGTGCACCGTCTGCCCTTGCGTAAAGCTGATCTTGATGAGCTGACCGGTGATCTGGCTGCGCACAATGACGTTGTTGTATGCGATCACCGTTCCGACGCCGCGCAGATAGATCGGCACGTCATGGCTCACCACCTTTGCGGCCACGACAGGCACGCTCGGGGGCGCGGGCGGGGGCTGCTCCGCCTTGGCGGGTTCGCGCAGATCTTTGAGAACAAACGCGGCGCCGCACGCCGCGGCCACGAACGCGATGGCGATGATGAGTCGTCTGATCATGGTGTCACCCCTCTGAGTCTCAATAACCGGGCAATCCGGTGGAACTCATCGGCGGTGTGCCCGGCAGGGTCGAGCCGATGGTTCCGCCGATGCTGGTGCTGGGCGGGGGAACGCCGATCAACGGGCTCACCCCCGCGTTGTTAAGTTCGGTCGACCCGAGCGGAATATTTCCGGAGAGCGCGCTGGGGCCGACGGAGGACGGCGGCATTGCGGTTCCGATGGTAGCGGAGCCGGACGATGCAGTCGTGCAGCCGGGCACCGTTGTTCCGGCCGATGCCATTCCGCTGATGCCGCCTCCGTCGAAGCTGGAGCCTGTGGTCGATGTCGACATGCCCGGCGCACTGGAAATGCCGAACCCGGGAGAGCCGACGTTACAGGCGGGAGCCGGGCTCAGCCCGCCCGGATTGATCTCGGTGGCGCCGAGGCCGATGCCAGCGCTCGATCCGCTCATTCCGGTCGAGCCGCCCATTCCGTACGATCCCGTCGCGCCGCTCGCGCCCGGTATCCCCAGCGGCGTCGCCACGCCCATCGCCGGGGCCGTGGGGGTCGT
>Ga0210408_10006355_pt1 | contig 10215 bp, 7 predicted proteins | sample IncBWH4MmetaG_FD_155471 | JGI IMG/M metagenome (GOLD analysis project Ga0210408, IMG submission 155471) | Forest soil microbial communities from Barre Woods Harvard Forest LTER site, Petersham, Massachusetts, United States - Inc-BW-H-4-M | ecosystem: Environmental > Terrestrial > Soil >...
AGTCACGGCGCCCCAAGGTCGCCGGATACGGCCTGCAATTGCGCGAGAAGCAGAAGGTCAAGCGCACGTACGGGCTGCTGGAGCGGCAATTCCGCAATTACTTTGAGAAGGCCGCGCGCGCCAAGGGCCCCACGGGCGAGAACCTCATCATCATGCTCGAGCGCCGTCTCGATAACGTCGTGTGGCGCGCGGGTCTGGCGTCCTCGCGTTCGCAGGCCCGCCAGCTCGTGCTGCACGGCCACGTCCGCGTGAACGCCAAGAAGGTCAACATCCCTTCTTATCTCGTCAACGTCGGTGAGGAAATCGCCATCAAGGAAAAGATGCACCAGAACGCCATGGTGCTGGAAGCCCGCAACGTCGCGCAGAGCCAGAACGCTGTTCCCTGGCTTGAGCAGGAGCGCGAGCAGTTCAAGGCCAAGGTTGTGGCCATGCCCAAGCGCGATGACGTGCAGACGCCGCCGATCAACGAGCAGCTCATCGTCGAGCTGTACTCGAAGTAAGTTTCACTCCGGCGCGGCCAGCGCCAGCGAGCCCGGCGAACCGGGCGCGGTCTTTGTTTTTAGGCCCGGACACTCGGGCCGGAAGGAAGGAACACGATGTGGAAGGGTTTTCAGAAGCCGAAGCGTCTTGCATCCGAGCTGGAATCGCTCACCGAAAAGTACGGGCGGTTTTCCGCGCAGCCTTTTGAGCGCGGCTGGGGCACGACCGTAGGAAATGCGCTGCGTCGCGCGCTGCTCAGTTCCATCGAAGGCGCGGCCATCACCGCCGTGAAGATCGAAGGCGTGCTGCACGAATTTTCTTCGATCCCCGGCGTGGTCGAGGATGCCACCGACATCATCCTCAACCTCAAGCAGGTGCCCATCAAGCTCAACACGGACCTACCCAAGACCATTTACGTCAACGTCGAGCAGGCCGGTCCGGTCACCTCCGCGCAAATCGAGGAAGACGCGGACTTCGCCGTCCTCGACAAAAGCGTGTACATCGCCACCGTCAGCGAAGGTGGCAAGCTCCAGATCGAAATGCGCGTCAAGAACGGCCGCGGTTACGTTGCCGCCGACCGCAACTATGACGAAGATCTGCCCATCGGCTACATTCCGGTGGACAGCGTTCACTCGCCGGTGCGCAAGGTCAACTACGCCGTCGAAGCTGCCCGCCTTGGCCAGATGACCGACTACGAAAAGCTGATGATCGAAGTGTGGACCAACGGCGCCATCACTCCGCAGGACTCCATCGGCCTCGCGGCCAAGCTCGTCAAGGACCACATGAGCATCTTCATCAATTTCGAAGAGCCGGTCGAGACCATGGAAGCCCCGGTGGACACCGCGCACGATCCGCGCCTCGAACATCTCGACCGCTCCGTCGAGGAGCTCGAGCTTTCCGTGCGCTCCTACAATTGCCTGAAGAACGCCAACATCCAGACCATCCGCGAGCTCGTCCAGAAGAGCGAAAACGAAATGCTGAAGACCAAAAACTTCGGCCGCAAATCGCTCAACGAGATCAAGGATATACTGGTGAAGATGGGCCTCGCGCTGGGCATGAAGTTCGACGAGCATGGCCGCATCATTTGGCCGCCGCTCCCCAGCCAGACCGCCGCGCCGGCCCCCGAAGAAAACCTCGGATTGTAAGGGCACAAGGGACAATATAACGATGCGACATCTCAACTCACATTCAAAACTAGGAAAGCAGCCGGCCCATCGCCGCGCGGTGCTGCGCAGCCTGGTCACCAATCTCTTCGAACACGGGCGCATCACCACCACGCTCACGCGCGCCAAGGCGGCTCGCCCGGTGGCGGAGAAAATGATCACCCTCGGCAAGCGCGACACGCTGCAATCGCGCCGCATGGCGGCTTCCTACATCATGCTGCCCGCCGTCACCCAGAAGCTGTTCAGCGAGATCGCCCCGAAGTTCTCCGATCGCGCCGGCGGCTACACCCGCATCATCCAGGCCGGCCACCGCGTCGGCGACAACGCCAAAGTAGCCATCCTCGAGCTCATCGGCTACGAATTCAAGCTCAAGGAAAAGAAAGAAAAGACTAAAAAGGAAGAAGTGGCCGAAGTAAAAAGCTAGGCGTCCGTTCCCAACGCAAACTTCAGCAGCCCGTTCCAGCCAACTGGAACGGGCTTTTTTGTCGCGGTTCTTTGGTGAATTGCGCGCAGCGGAATGCTGGGTCAAGCAGAAGGAGCGTCGCTGGCCGCTATTTCCACTCGGCGTGCGGATCGCCGCCAGCGGAACCACATCCACATCACGCCGAAGGCTGCGAGAGCGCCGATCGAGTCCAGCAGCGAATCGTAAGCAGACGCCGTCCGGCTCGCCACGAACGCCTGGTGTATTTCATCCAGCACCGAATATCCCGCCGCGCAAAACAGCGCCGCCACGCCCCACGTCCACCGCCACCCTTTTCGGCCTCGGCGCACTCCTCGATAGAGCAGCAGGCAAAACACAAAATATTCCGTGAAATGCGCACTCTTTCGAATGAAATAGTGGATCGTCGAAAACTGACTTTCCGTGAGCGACCGCATCATCCACCGCAGGACCGGCTCGATCACCGACGCGGTATGCTCCGCCGAAAACGTGTCCGTGGACATCGAAAAAATAACGCCCGCCCACAGCAGCGCCGGCCACCACGCGCGCAGCCACGCCGGTGCGCGGGGCGGCCGCAAGCGTGCTTGAATCTCCGGCAAATGCGGAGCGGGGCGCGGGTTGCGCCAGGGCTGGAAATCCGGCACTAAAATTTGACTCCTTCCATCTTGTCCTTCACGCTATTTCACGCCCGCCATTCCATGCGCCCTTATTCCATCCGCCCACTATTCCATGCGATAGTTCGGCGCTTCCTTCGTGATAATCACGTCATGCACGTGGCTCTCGCGCAGTCCCGCTGCAGTGATTCGAACAAACCGGCTCTTCTCCTGGAATTCTTTCAGCGTTGCGGCGCCCACGTAACCCATCCCGCTCCGCAGTCCGCCAACCAGCTGGTCCGTCAGCGCGCCCAGTTGCCCTTTATAAGGCACGCGCCCCTCGACGCCTTCGGGCACCGACTTGCCGCGTTCCCCGCTGTCTTGTACCAGCGCGTACCTGTCCGAGCCCGATTCCATCGCCCCGGTCGAGCCCATCCCGCGGTACGACTTAAACGTGCGCCCTTGATAGAGAATTGTTTCTCCGGGAGACTCTTCCGTGCCGGCAAAAAGGCTGCCGATCATCACGCACGATGCCCCCGCCGCTAGCGCTTTTGAAATATCGCCAGAATACTTGATCCCGCCGTCGGCAATAATCGCCACATCCGTGCCCTTCGCTGCCCGCGCTGCTTCCATGATGGCCGTCAACTGCGGCACGCCCGCCCCCGTAACCACGCGCGTCGTGCAAATCGATCCCGGCCCGATGCCCACTTTCAGCCCATCAATGCCCAGCGAAATCAGCTCCTTCGCGCCTTCGTAAGTGGCCACGTTCCCCGCCACCAGCTGCATTTCCGGCAAGCGCCCTCGAATCGCCTTGATCGCTTCCATCACCCGCTCGGAGTGCCCGTGCGCCGTGTCGATCGCCAGCACGTCGGCCTTGGCTTTCGACATTTCCACCGCCCGCTCCAGAAAATCGCCCGCCGCGCCCACCGCCGCACCCACGCGCAATCGCCCTTGCTCGTCTTTCGCCGCGCGCGGATATTCCAGTTTCTTCTGGATGTCTTTGACGGTGATCAAGCCCTTCAAGTTGAAATCCTGATCGACCACCAGCAGTTTCTCGATGCGGTGCTTTTGCAGGATGCGTTCAGCTTCTTCCAGCGTCGTGCCCACCGGCACGGTCACCAGGTTTTCTTTCGTCATCACCGAGCCGACCAACTGCGCGTGATTCTTCTCGAATCGCAGGTCGCGGTTGGTCAGGATTCCCGTCAGCCGCGAGCCGCGCGTCACCGGCAGCCCGGAAATCTTGTACTTGTTCATGATTTCCAGCGCCTGCCGCAGCGTAATGTCCGGCGAAATCGTCACCGGGTCGACGATCATCCCGCTTTCCGAGCGCTTCACCCGGTCCACTTCCTCGCCTTGCCGGTCGATCGTCATGTTGCGGTGAATCAACCCGATGCCACCCTGCCGCGCGATGGCGATCGCCAGCCGCGATTCCGTCACCGTGTCCATCGCCGCCGACGCGAGCGGAATATTCACCTTTAGCTTCCGCGCAAAGTTCGTCGTGGTGTCCACCTCGGTCGGCAACACCGCCGACCGCCCCGGCAAAAGCAGGACGTCGTCAAAAGTAAGCCCCTCGGGAATCACACTGTCCATCATTCCAGCCTCACGCAAAAAGTTTCGCCGCTCCCCATCCAGCCCCATAAAGCAGCGCAGCCCAGCGGGTGCCCGCTGGGCTGGCAATCAACTCCATCAAATTGAAAAATTCCATCACCTTGAACCACCCATTATAAGGGCCAGCGGAATTTGGGTCAAATTGGCCTCGGCCTATGCAGCACTGGCTTTTAACGTGAGTTTGCGCCCCAAGAAATCCCGAATGGCGCCGGCAATTTCTGCGTGATGCGTTTCCAGTGCGAAGTGGCCGGTGTCGTAGAAATGTACCTCGGCGTTCGCGTTGTCGCGCTTGAACGCTTCAGCGCCAGGCGGCAGAAAGAACGGATCATTCTTGCCCCACACCGCCAGCAAGGGAGGCTGCTTCGTACGGAAATATTCCTGGAACTTGGGATAGAGCGCAACATTGCTCGCATAGTCCAAGAAGAGGTCAAGCTGGATTTCGTCGTTGCCGGGCCGTGCCAATAACGCGGAATCGAGCGCATACGATTCCGGAGCCACTTGCGATTCATCCTGTACACCATGGACGTATTGCCACTTGGTCGCTTCCGGCTTCAGGAAGTCGCGTAACGCCGCGCGGTTCTCCGACGTCGGCTCCTTCCAATATCTCTGGATCGGGTTCCAACCCTGGCTTAGGCCCTCCACATAAGCGTTGCCGTTCTGGGAGATGATGGCTGTGACGCGCTCAGGGTCAGCCAGCGCGAGCCGTAGTCCCACCGGTGCGCCGTAGTCAAACACGTAAATCGCGAAACGCTCGAGGCCAATGGACTTGGTAAAGCCATCGATCGTCTTGGCGAGGTTCTCAAACGTGTAGCGAAACTCTTTCCGTTCGGGCGCATCGGAAAAGCCAAACCCCGGCAGATCAGGCGCAACCACGTGGTACTGGTCGGCCAGTTCCGGAATCAGGTTGCGGAACATGTGCGATGAAGTCGGAAAGCCGTGGAGGAGTAGAATTGTTGGGGCAGTCTTTGGGCCAGCTTCGCGGTAAAAAATCCTGTTGCCGTCGATGACGGCAAGTTTATAGCTGATCATTCTGAGTCTCCTTTTTAAGTCTGGAAGCCACGTCAGCCCAAGGTGCTTTTTCGGCGGTGTTCACGCTTCCACTTCATTTGACGCGCTAACCGATAAAAGGATTCATTATCGGTGTTACAATAGCGATAGGCTATTGGCATGAGACGAGCAAGCATTAAATCGGATTGGAAAGACGGCTTTCTATTTGTTGGAAATCAGCTGGCGCTTGATTTCCTGAATACGCGCCCGGTCCTGAACGGCGTGATCTCGGAGTTGCTCCCTGACTTCAGCGCGCTCTTGCGCTGGTTTCAAGCGGCCGGTCTGCTAAGTTCTCGCGAAGCCCGCAATCTTCAACGGCGGTGGGGCGGATCGGCCAGCGCCCAGAGAACTACGAGAGCCATGCGGCGGCTGCGCGAGAGACTGAGGAAGGAGATCCTCGCCTGGGAGCACAGCGGTTTGGTTCAACACTCCATGCTTGGCGAGCTAAACCGGCTGATGGCCGAGCATCCCATGCATACCCGGTTAAGGACGAACGGAAAATCGTGTTCGACGGAGCCATGGTTCGCACCGCGCAAACCAGAAGATTTGTTCGCTCCGCTGGCCCAAAGCGCAGCCGCTTTATTCGCAGCCGTGGATCGCCAGCGCGTCCGCAAGTGTGCCCAGTGCGTGCTGCACTTCCATGACACCAGCAAAAAAGGCACACGACGCTGGTGCAGCATGCAGCTCTGCGGGAATCGCCTCAAGGTTGCAGCCTACGCCGCTCGCCGTCGTCGCCGCTCCCACAAATGAAGAAATGATAGCTGTCTGCCGAGCCATTGCTCGTCTAATCAGAAAAAACCGGGCTGACTCGAAGAGTCAGCCCGGTTGGTTGTTTGATTCGAACGGTGCAGCCCGCTTAGAACGTGAAGCGCACGCCGAGTTCACCCCACACCGCATGTGGAATGATCGTGCTGGCCGGGTTGATGAAGCCTTGCGGATGGCCGAAGTGCGTAGGATCGGCAATGCTAGCGGCGTTATTTACGCCAAAGTTATTGCCATAGTTGGCGCGGTTCGTCAGGTTGAAGGCTTGCGCAAGCAACTGCACGTTCATGCGCTCGCGGATCTTGATGTTCTTGGCGAGGCGCATATCGAGTTCAAAGAACGGATCGCCGCGCAGTGGATCGTACTTCGCGATCGTCAGTGGCGACAAAGGTATTCCCAGTTGCGTCGTACACGTTCCGTAGAAGCAATTCTCGAGATTCACCTGAGCCTGTGTTGTACCGTGTGACGCGCACTTTGCATCCGTTGGGTTTGCGGTGCAGAATGCCGCCGAGTACGCGGTGATGTAGCCTGTACCGTAGAGATAATTGGTCGTGGCATTAGTAGGGACCAAGACCCCATTCGCGGTGCCTCCGCCTGTATTCAAAGCGTTGTAGGAGTTCGTGACGTTGTAAGGACGTGCGGAACCGAACTGCAGGATCGGCGAGAGCTGGAAGCCTTTCGGCAAATCGACGATCCCGCTCACCGTCACGTGGTGTCGCTCATCGTTGGGCGACGGGCCCCACTCGTAGCTGGCAAATGGATTCGTCGAGAGCCTGGGGTAGTTGCGGTAGGAACCGCCCCCTCCGTCATAGGAGTTAGCCCAAGCTAGCGTGTAGTTTGCGGACAACTGGAAGCGATGGCTCATTCGCTGGCGGAAGCTGAAATTCACTCCGTCGTAATGCTCGCGGTTAATGGACTCATCGACGCGAACGCTCCCCAGTTGCGGCAGCGGCGGGTTCGACGCCGCAAACGCCGCATCGAGCGGTCGAGTGCAGCAGGCTCCATTCACCGGCACTTTCTGGTCGGTGTTGATCGTCTTGTTCCCGTGCAAGCCGAGAACGTGTGTGTATTCCACCTCGAACGCCGTGTTTGAATTCAGCGCCCAGCTATAGCCGCCATTGAATTCCTCGGTCACTGGGTTCCGATAGTTGGGGGCCATCAGGCGGCCTATGCTACCCGGGTTGAGCTGCGAGGATGGAGGGTTAATCGTAGGCATGGGGTCCACGCCATAGCGCCATTGGCCCAGCGGTATGTTGGTTCCCGGTACGGTGTCTTTGACGGGGTCTGTGATGTCGAATAAAGTCTGAAAGATCGTCGCGTTGGCCTGCTGCTCCATGAACAACGGAATGTTTTGGAACACATTTCCGAAGTAGAGACCATAGCCCCCACGAATCACGTGCCTGCCCTGGCCCGTCAAATCGTAGGCGAAGCCGACGCGCGGGCTGAAGTCTTTGTTATCGTCTTGGGCGATCTTGCTGACCAAGGGATTGGAGATCGGGCTGTTGAGTGCCACCAGCTCCTGGTAGGTGCGGCTGTTCTTGATATCTGCTCCACCGATCATGTTGAAGTCCTTGTCCCAACGAAGACCAAGGTTTAGCGTCAGGCGGTTGTTGATTTTCCAATTGTCCTGTCCGTAGAAACCGAGCTGCTTGGTGGCCACAAGGAAGTACGGGTTGCCGTTGGCGATTGACATTTCGGTAACTAGGCCTGGAGTAGCGAACCCTTGCGGGTAGGCGTTATTGGCATTTGCCAAGACCGTGCTGGGGTCCTTTCCAAAGCGAATTAGAAGCGTGGGATTGAATTCAAAAAAGCCGCCCTCGACGGGGTTGTGGATGAAGTCCACGCCTACTTCGAAAGTGTGGCGGCCAACGGTTTTTGAAATGTCATCCTTGAACTGCCATTTCTTCTGGAACGACTGCTGAGGAACGTTGGTATTGGTGCCAAACGATGCGTGTGGGAAAATGACGTTAGGAGCACGGAGGGTGCTGTCAATGAGGTTGTTCCAATACTGATAGCCCAGCGTGAACTGGTTGACCAATGTCGGCGAAACAATGGAGTTCAACGTAAAATTGCTCACGATCACATGGTTCCTCGTGAAGTTGCCTTCAGTCAGGTCCATAGTGGCGTCGGTCTGGTCATTCAGGCTGTCGTTGACCTGCGAAGTGTAGCTGAGGTAAGCGCTGTTCTTGCTGTTGATCACGTAATCGAGGCGGCCGTTGTAGCGCCATTCAAAAAAGGGACGCGCAATGGTCGGCGAGGGCTGATCCACAAAACCGTTGTTCTTTGCTATGGTAAGTTCATTGAGAGATGTCGGGTCCACGGTCTGAGCCTGGTGTTCGCGTTCCCGTTCGAGGGCAAAGAAGCCGAACACTTTGTCCTTGAGAATAGGTGCGCCGAAGGATCCCCCGAACTGCTGCCGTGTGTAGCTCGGGTGTGACGATGTTGTCCCACCGGTGCCGTTGGGATCCTTTTCGTCGGTGTTTAGGTTGGTGTCGCGGAAAAAGCCAAAGAGGGAACCGTGATAGTTGTTCGTGCCCTGCTTGGTAATCATGTTGATGGCGGCGCCTTCTGAACGTCCATTGACCGCCGAAAATCGCTGCGTGCTAATCACAAATTCTTGGACGGCTTCCAGCGGAAGCTGCATCACGGGACCGCCCACCGTATTGTCCTTGTTATCCACCCCGTTGACGGTGACGTTGACGTTGCGGCCGTTGTCCCCATTGACGGAAAGAATGGCATAGCGGTTTTTTGTGGGGTCGTAGGAGTCAGTGGCTTTTACTCCTGGAGCCAGATAGGCGAGATTGGCCACGTCACGCCCAACCATGGGTAGCTCTTGGACTTCTCGGGGCGTGATGCTCTGGCTCACATCCGTTTTCGCTATATCGAGAACCGGCGCTTCGCTGGTTACTTCGATTACTTCTGACATGGAGCCGGTCTTTAGCTCCACGTTCACGGTCGCCGTTTGTCCGATCAAGATTTCGATAGTTTCCACGACGCCGGCGAATCCCGTCTTGCTAACCGTCACTGTGTAAATGCCCACGGGCAGCAATTCGAACCTGTAGTAACCGGTGTCACTGGTGCTTGTTGTCCGACTGCTATCTGTTGCCTTGCTTTTCGCCACGACTTGGGCGCCCGTAACCACAGCCCCGGACTTATCCGTGACCGTACCCTGAATCGTGCCGCTCGCGGTCGCCTGGGCGAACGCGTTGCTGACACCGAGACTGAGAAGAACAATTCCGACTAACACGAAACATGTAAGTCTTTTCATTTCTTATTCCCCCTGAAGCAGCTAAGCTGCCCTCTCTCATTTCACTTCAATCTGCCGAAGCCCCCATCAAGGTTTTCGAATTCGACTAGGTCGAAGACTCCGGACAGAGCGAGCGCGTGGTGCAGAACCAGACACACGCCACGCGCTGAACTCTCGGAAAGACTCTCTGACCCAATCTATTAAGAAGAACACTTGGAGGTAAACCTGGCCAATGATCCATAACTCGAACTCAACTCCCTCAATTGAGCCCAAACCGTCCCTTAGTCCATTTTGGCCGCAATTTCTATGCCAACATTGAGTTGACGTAAACTACTGATAATGAAGAATATATTTAGGCGTTTATCGTTCGTTTAGATGGATTTCCGGAGTGAGCTAACGCGGAAATACAGAAAACCATATGTCGGAGTCGGCAGTTGGCTCCTCGAAACGGACCGAGGCGAACAATCCATGTTGGTGTCTCGCTTGTCCCTGCCCACGCCTACTGTCAGCGGCAGGAACTGCAATCTCGGACCGCGACTGGCTCACACCTGTTGCCTCGGCTTCGACTTGTGTGCACCTCCCTCGTGAAATACAGTCTTACTGTGGAATCCGGTATCCCTCCCTTTCAGCCGCACCCGCTTCTGAAAAACGGCCACGCCATGACGATAGCATCCGCCTTCGTCCCGCGGCGGTTTGACATTCCGCCCGCCGAAGCCCGGTTGTTTCAGGTCGATCCCGAATCGCGCTTGCTCGCGCATTGTCACTGGCAACCCGGGAGGCGCAAGGACGCGCCGGCACTCGTCGTCGTGCACGGACTGGAGGGTTCCAGCGATTCGAATTACATGCGCGGCATCGCGGAGAAGGCCTTCCACCGCG
>Ga0210408_10006356_pt1 | contig 10215 bp, 7 predicted proteins | sample IncBWH4MmetaG_FD_155471 | JGI IMG/M metagenome (GOLD analysis project Ga0210408, IMG submission 155471) | Forest soil microbial communities from Barre Woods Harvard Forest LTER site, Petersham, Massachusetts, United States - Inc-BW-H-4-M | ecosystem: Environmental > Terrestrial > Soil >...
TGCGAAGTTTCCTCGAGTTGCAAAGTGTTTCTCCCGGTTTTCGCGTAAGTGGAATCCTGGCCGCCACGGCAACACTTCCTCAATCGCAATACCCGGAGCCGGGGGAATGGGCAAGGTTCTACAAGCAGGCGGTGGAGCGAATCGAGACCTTACCGGGCGTCACGGGCGCGGCCTTGGTGCTACCTCTCCCGATGTCCGGCGACCGCATTAATCTGGGATTCTCGATCGACGGAAAACCGCAAGCTCCTGAAGAGCACAACACGGCCAACTACAGCGCCGCTGGTCCGGGCTATTTTCAGTTGCTGGGGATTCCGCTGTTGCGGGGACGCATTTTCGATATTCGTGACACGCCTGATTCAAAGAAAGTTTGCGTCATCAGCGAGGCGTTTCTGCGCCGGTACTTTCCCGATCGAGATGCCATCGGCAAACATTTGTCGTTCGGCTTCCCGCCGAGTGTGGGTTCGCGAGAAATCGTTGGCGTCGTTGAAGACGTAAAGCAGACAAGCCTTGCCGCACCGGCAGAACCCGAGATGTACGTGCCCTATGAACAGAGTCCGCTCTGGGTGATGAGTTTTGCGGTGCGCACGGCTGGCGACCCTGCAACCCTCATTTCTGCGGTGCGCCGCGGCATTCAGGAAGGAGACCAGGACTTGCCCGTGGACGTGCGGCCCATGAGCGACTACTTGCGGGATTCGGTGGCACAGCCACGCTTTCGTACCTTCCTGATCGGCTTGTTCGGAGTTGTCGCCCTTCTTCTTTCTGCGGTGGGAATCTATGGAGTGATCTCTTACAGCGTGGCGCAGCGCACACGGGAAATCGGCGTGCGTATGGCTCTCGGCGCCGAGCGTGCTCAGGTATTGCGCCTGGTGATTGCCGAGGGCATGAAGCTTGTGTTGCTGGGCGTCGCGGGCGGTCTCGTGGGTTCCTTCCTGCTGATGCGTTTGTTCCGAGCGCTCCTTTTTGGCATCACCGCAAGCGACCCGCTGGCGTATTTCGGCACAGTTTTTGCGTTGATGGTCATTTCTTTGCTGGCTTGTACCATCCCTGCCCACCGGGCCATGCACGTCGATCCTCTTGTAGCGCTGAGGTACGAATAATGCGCCGGCGCATGGGAGTGCATTGGCTTCGCATCGTCGTCGCGCGTATCAGCGGACTGTTTTCGAAGGGCCGGCGGGATCGCGAGCTGGACGAAGAATTGCGCGGGCACCTCGAAGCTCTCGTCGAAGAAAAGATTCGGCAAGGGATGAACCCGCAGGAAGCGGTGCACGCGGCGCGCCGCGAATTCGGCGGCGTGGAGCAAATCAAGGAAACCTATCGCGGTCAGCGCGGGCTGCCGGCGTTAGACACCTTGCTGCAAGACTTGAAGTTCACCTTCCGCGGCCTGAGAACCAAGCCGGGGTTTGCGCTCGTTGCCATCCTGACCCTGGCTCTTGGCATCGGGGCCACCACCGCGGTCTATAGCGTCGTCGACCGCATTTTGTTCCGCAGCCTTCCCTATCCGGAAGACGACCGGCTCGTTTCGTTCGGCGTGATGGCGCCATTTGATTCCCGCGAATTCATGCTCGGCCCTGACTTTGTGGAGTGGCGACCACGGCAGCGTGCGTTCGAAGCGGTCACCGCGGTGGAACCCGGCAGCATTGATTGCGATCTTACCGAACAGAATCCTTCGCGACTGAGCTGCGGTCAGGCGGATGCCGATTTTCTTCCGGCGTTTCGCGTGCAACCGATCCTGGGCCGAAATTTCACCGAGGAAGAGGATCATCCAAACGGCCCGCGGGTCGTCCTCCTCTCCTACGGATTTTGGCGCTCACGCTTTGCCGGCGACCCGCAAATTGTCGGCAAGAACCTCTCTCTCGATGGCAAGTCCGCGTTGATTATCGGAGTGCTGCCCCAAAATTTCGAGATGCCCACGCTGGCGCGAGCCGATCTGCTGGTGCCCCTGGCGATGGGCGAATCGACAGACCGCGGACCCGACGCGCGGCAGCGCATCGTAAGAACTTTCGCGCGCCTCAAACCAGGTCTCACGGCGGTGCAAGCAGCCGCGATGCTCCAGCCGCTTTTCAAGGAATCGCTGAACTACGTGCCCGAGCAATTTCGTAAGGAGGTTTCGCTTCGAGTGCGTTCTCTCCGAGACCGCCAGGTAGGAGATTCACGGCCAGCCTCTTGGATTCTTTTGGGAGCGGTGTTCACCGTTTTGCTGGTCGCATGCACCAATGTTGCGAACTTGATCCTCGCACGGGCAACCTCGCGCCGGCGTGAACTTGCGGTGCGCGCCGCGCTCGGAGCGACCCATGCGCGCTTGATCAGGCAGGCGTTCACTGAAAATATTGTTCTCGGCGTGCTCGGAGGGTCGGCGGGTTGCGCGATTGCTTATCTACTGCTCCGCTTGTTTGTTTCCATCGCGCCCGACGGCATCCCGTATCTCGGGCAGGCATCGCTCGATACCCGAGTGGCTCTTTTCGCCCTGGGCATTTCCCTGCTGTCTGGAATGTTCTTCGGCCTGGCCTCGGCGTTTCGCCACACGTCCGCGGAACTGCTGGGCGGCAAAGAGTCCCGCGCGACCTCACGTAATGTGCTGCGGCAAACCCTGGTGACCGCGCAAATCGCGGCGTCCCTGATTCTTCTCGCCGGGGCCGGATTGCTCCTGCGAAGCTTCTGGAAACTCCAAACCGTTCCCCTGGGCATGAACACGGAACGCATTCTTACCGCCGAAATCGATTTGGCTGACTATCGCTATCCCCGGCCCGCGCAGCAATTGGAATTTTTCCGCGACGTCCAGTCGCGCCTGGCTCGGATCCCCGGCGTACGTACCCTCGCTTTGAGCGACACCCTTCCACCTACCGGAGGCATGCAAGCCACGTTTCTTTCCGCGATCGAAATTGCCGGGCAGCCCAGATTTACCGGCGGCACCGGCGGCATGATCGGATACCGCTACGTCACCCCCGCCTATTTCTCGGTGCTGGGCATTCCGGTCGTTGATGGCCGTGCTTTTCTCGACCAGGATCTTCGAACCACCGGCAATCCGGTCGTCCTCAGCGAGGCTTTGGCGAAGCGGCTGTTTGGCGAAGGTGATCCTATCGGAAAACCGTTTCGCTTCGGACGCCAGAATCTCTGGCGGACCATTGTGGGTGTTGTAGGTGACGTGAAAAACGATGGCCTCGCGGCAGCCGGCGGGCCGGAATTTTATCTCCCTTGGAGGGAAGAGCCGGAAGGCTACTACCGACGAGCCAACATAATTTTACGCACGCCCGTGAATCCTAAAGCGCTTGCGAAATGGATTCGTTCGGAAGTTGCTTCGATGGACCCGACCGTTCCGGTAACGATCGAAGCGATGAACCAGCGGGTTGAGAAACTTGCCGACCGTCCCAGATTCAACGCCATCTTGCTTTCGCTGTTTGCTGCGATGGGCGTGTTGCTGGCGGCGATTGGCATCTACGGTGTCGTCGGCTTCCTGGTGGCGCAACAAACCCGTGAAATCGGAGTTCGCATGGCGCTCGGCGCGACCCCGCAGGGAATTCTCAAGATGGTGCTCTCGAGCGTGGCACGTTGGACCATTGGCGGTGCGGTTGTTGGGATCCTCGGCGCCTGGTTCTGTACGCGCCTGCTGGAGTCTCTGCTGTTCGAAGTAAAGACGCACGACCCAGTTCTCCTTGCCGGGGCAGTCGCGCTTTTGCTGGCCGCGGCTTTTTTGGCCGCCTGGATTCCGGCGAGGCGCGCCATGCGTGTTGACCCCATGGTGGCGTTGCGCTACGAATGAAGCAACCGGCGTGCTAGAATCGCCGACGGTCAACGCAACACGGTGACCCTAGCGTTCACAACAAACGAATGACACGCCTCTGCTCCTCCCGTTTCGAGCGTGCGGCGCGAAAGCTAGGCTGGACGCGTATCGCGGGACTCGACGAAGCCGGCCGCGGCTCGCTGTTTGGCCCAGTGGTCGCTGCCGCAGTAATTCTCAATCCCAAACGCCGCATTGTTGGTCTGGACGACTCGAAGCAACTGCTTCCCGAGCGTCGCGCGCAGCTTGCCGAACGCATTCGCGATCATGCGTTGGCGTGGGCCGTCGCCGAAGTCGATGCGCAGCGGATTGACGCGTGGAACATTTATCAGGCCAGCCGTCAGGCCATGACCGCGGCGCTGCAGCAGTTGGCCTTGCAGCCAGACTACCTGCTGATTGATGCCCTGCAGCTGGATGTGATGATCGAGCAAAAATCCCTGATTAAAGGCGACGCCCGCAGCGTCTCGATCGCCGCCGCCTCGATCCTGGCCAAAACCCATCGTGACGCCCGGATGGAGGAGTGGGACACGGTGTATCCGCAGTACGGCCTGGCGCGCCACAAAGGGTACGCCACTCCCGATCACCTGGAAGCCCTGCGCCGGCATGGCGCGTCGCCGCTTCACCGGCATTCGTTCGCGCCCGTGCGGGACGCAGGTTGCTGGGCGACCGGGGCCATCCAGATCGCGCTCCTGCCAGACCCGGTTTCCCCGTAAGATGCCGATTCTCCCCGGGACCGGCTCGCCGCCGGGCGGTTGTCTGGGTTCGCCATGTTTTCACGGGTCGAGTTTCCTGATGACAACGGGGATAACTGGCTGCTCACAAGCCCCGCGGGGTTCGTTGACTTGTGTTTTGCCCGCCTGCTAGCGTAGTTAAGCAACTTCTGCGGCCTTTGCGGCCCGGGCGCCGAAACAAGCGCGTTCCTGCTGCAAGTGGCGCCGTAGTGTCTGAGCCCGCGAATGGCCTATAACAAAAGCAAGTTTGTCGAAGCCGCTCAAAAACTTCTCAACCAGGGCAAGGTCGCCCAGGCCATCGCCGAATACCAGCAAATTTTGAAGCACGAGCCGCGCGACCAGGTCACGTTGATGACCATCGGCGAGCTGTACATCCGCCAAGGCGAGACCTTCCAGGCCATCGACTATTTCGAACGGCTGGCTCAGTTGTTCGTGGGCGACGGGTTCCTGACCAAGGCCATCGCAGTCTACAAGCGCATTGCTAAATTGGCCCCGGAAGAAATTCGGCCGCTCGAGAAGCTTGCGGATTTATACGTCCAGCAAGGGGTCATGAGCGAGGCCAGGCCTTTGTTCCTGCAACTGGCCGAAATCCATCTGAAGAATAATCGCCAGCCGGAAGCGGTCGCTCTGCTCAAGAAACTGCTGATGGCGGAGCCTGACAATCTGCGCATCCAGGTTCGCCTGGCCGACCTGTATCAGGCGATGGGCCAGACTCGCGAAGCGATCGACGCGTACATTTCCGCCAGCCAGCGAGCTCTCGCGCGCGGTGATCAAGCGGAGTGCGAGAAGCTCGCGGACAAAGCGCTGAAGCTGGAGCCCGCCAATCTTGCCGCGCTCATCGTGAAAGCGCGCGTGCATTCCTCGCAAGGCAATTTCACGCAAGCCGCTCAGGTTCTGGAACAGGTGCCGGACCTCGAAAAAGGCGGAGAACAGGCCGAGCTACTTCTCGATCTTTATCTCAAGGGCCTCAAGTGGGATCCGGCCACGGATTTGGCTTTGCGTATCTTCGGTGCGGACCCTAAAAATTTCGGCCCGGCCCAAAAACTTGTGGAAGCACTGCTGGAGTCTGGGCAGGGTGATCGCGCGATGGCCATCCTGGAACGCACGCGCATTCCCATGATCGATGCCGGCGAACATGAGGTGGTGGGGAAGCTGCTGAATGAGTTAGCGGAACGCCTGCCGGGAAGAATTGAGCCGCTCGAGTGGCTCGTCGAGACCTACGGCCGCACCAGTGATTCCTTCCGTCTGCCGGATGCGCTTGCCCATTTAGGTGACGCGCTGGTTGCCGCCAAACAATACGACCGCGCCAAGCAAGTTTTCGAACAACTTGTCGATCGGGAGCCGGAAAGCGACCCCGCGAAACGCAAGCTTAACGATGTTCTTCGCAAGATGGGACTTCTCGCCCCGGACGCCGTGCAACCGGTCGTCGAAGAGCATGCGACCGTGGAACTGGCCATGCCGCCTGCCCCTAAGGTGCGGCCCGATTTCGAACCACCCGCGCCTGAAGTGAACGCCAAGCCGGTAGCGCCAGCGGCCCCGGTTGAAGCCGCGCTTGACGAAGACACGCAGAAATTCATTGCGCAGTCGTTGACCGACGTCGATCTATTCGCGAGCTATGGGTTGACGCAAAAGGCGATTGGTCTGCTCGAGGCGATCCTCCGCCGGGCGCCGCGTCATACTCCCACGCTTGAAAAGCTTCTCGATTTCGTGCTCGGCGCAGGCGACGATCGCCGCACGGCCGAACTTGCGGCAAAGCTGGAACAGATTTACAGCGAGCGCGGCGATCCCCGCGGCGCCGAGCGTTTTGGCGAACTGCGGCGCCGCTTCCAGCGCGCCGCAGGACTATCCGACGAGGAGCTCGCGGGACCAGCCGCGCAGGCCGGTGCGCCTCCCCTGGCGGAGGCCGAACCCGAACTCGAAGAGGCGTTGCCGGAAATCACGCCCGAGGAAGCTACGGCCGAGCCTTCCATCACCGAGTTTGCCATCGCGGAAGAGTCCATCGAAATCGAAGAGGTCAAATCCGAGCCATCGGCCCCTTCCGAAGCGGAAAAGGTTCACGAAGTGGATCTTTCCGACGAGTGGGCTTCGATGCTCGAAGAATCTCAGCCGGCCGAAGCCTCCCAGCCGGCACCCCTCGTGCACGCCGAAGCTCCACCCGAGTTCGAACTCCCGGTCGAAACTCCGCTCGAAGCAGAGTCGGCCGCGGAAGAGTTTTCGCTCTCGGAACAGCCCGCGGCGGTTGATCCGGCACACGCCGGATTCGAAATTCCCGTCGAGACAGCGGCGGTTGAAGAACAAGCGGCGCCGTATGAGCCCGCGGTGGAAGTTCCCGAAGTCCAGGAACTTCCGGTCGCTGCACCCCCAGTGGCCGAACAACCTGCCGTATACGAAGCCGCTCCTGAACCGCCTGCAGCAGTGGAGCAGCCTGCGGCGAAAATTCCCGAACCGGCTCCAAAAGCCGAGGAGCCTGAATTTGAGCTTGATCAGGATTACGAACTCGTTCTCGATCCCGAGCCGTTGGTTCCCGCGCACGATCAGAAACCGCCGGAAGTTCCCATCGCGCCTCTTGACCCGGAGCCGGAACCTGTCACGCAAAACGCCGCCCCGGCAAATGGCTTCGCCTCCGATCAATTCTTGACCGACCTCGCGAATGAAATCGACCAATTGGGAATCGGCGTGCTCTCGCCCGGATTCTCGGGTTCTACCCCGGCCGGCGAAGCTGCCGCGGCGGAGAATGCCGCCAAGGCGCCGCAGAAAACTGCTTCCCCGACCGATAGCGGACCTCTCAAAGAGGTGTTCGACGAATTTCGCGCGGAACTCGGCGAGATGGGCACCGAAGACGAAGATCTCGAGACGCACTACAACCTGGGGATCGCGTTCCGCGAGATGGGCCTGCTCGAAGAAGCCATCAGTGAATTCCAAAAAGTCGCTCAGGCCGCCGAGCGCGGGCGTCCCTTCCGCTATTCCATGCAGTGCTATACGCTGCTTGGATTGGCGTTCGTGGATCGTGGACAACCTTCGATTGCCGCGATGTGGTACGAACGCGCGTTACGTCTTCCCGACATCGAGCCGGAGAGCGAACTCGCCTTGCGGTATGATTTGGGGATGGCCCAGGAGTCGGCGGGCGAGTCGGAAGCGGCGCTCAAAAGTTTTTCCCAGGTCTATGCTGTCAACATTGACTATCGCGACGTGGGCGAGCGCATCGCCGCTCTGCAAAAGCCAGCTCGTTAACGCTCCACTCTAGAATGAGTCCCGGAGACTTCTCGCAAAGATGAATCGGATCTTGAGCGCGGTTCTGGTGGTCGTCTGCTGCATGATGGGTGCGGTCCTGTTTTATCTTCCCTGGACGGGCATCTGGGAGCAGAACTATTTTCTCAGCCATTTTCCTTCGCTCATGCGCATTCTCCTTCATCCTTCGTTCCGCGGCGCGGTCAGCGGGCTCGGCATTCTCGATATTTTTCTGGCCATCCGCATGATCGGACCCGCTTCTACCCCTACGGCGGCTCCTCGTGTCGACCCTCAGTAGTTCGCCGGCTGCTCGGACGGGCGCGATTCTATGTTACGTCACCGACCGCAGGAGCTTGCCTCTCGCTGCGGTTTCCGATCTTTCATCCGCGCTGCTTCAGAAGATCGCGACAATCGCCGCGTCCGGGGTCGATTGGATCCAGCTTCGCGAAAAAGACCTGCCCGCGAGAGCGATATCGGCCCTCGCTTGCGAGGCATTTCGAACACGCAAGCATTCCCGTAGACAACGCGGCAAGACGCTCATGCTCGTCAACGACCGCGTGGACGTCGCGCTGGCACAACACGCCGACGGAGTTCATCTCGGTGAGCATGGTTTGCCGGTGCAGGAGGTCAAACAATTTGTAGAATCACGTCTGCCGCCGAAGGGTTTTCTGCTGGGAGTTTCCTGCCACTCGCCGGAAGCCGCGAAATCCGCGGAGAACGATGGCGCCGACTACATTTTCTTTGGGCCCATCTTCGCCACGCCGTCGAAGGCCGCCTTTGGCGAGCCCCAAGGTATCGGAACTCTGGCCGAAGTCTGCCGCTCGGTATCGATTCCGGTGATGGCGATCGGTGGGATCACTCTCGGCAACGCCGCCGCATGCATCGCCGCCGGCGCCGCCGGAATTGCCGCCATTCGTCTTTTCCAGGACGCGTCCGATCCCCCCGCCCTCGTAGAGGAGTTGCGTAGAAGAATTGCGTAAACTGATGGCATGAAACTCACCTTGCCGCCTGGCCCGTTCCGAGCCTATCTATTCGACTGTGACGGCACCATTGCCGATTCCATGCCGCTTCACTACATTGCCTGGAAGAAAGCCCTTTCCGAGTGGAATTGCTCGTTTGAGGAACCTCTGTTTTACGCGTGGGGCGGGAGGCCCATCGTCGAAATCATCGCCACGCTAAATCAAGATCACGGATTGAACATGCCTGTTGAGGCCGTGGCACAACGAAAGGAGCGATTCTACGTCGAGCTCCTTCCCGAGCTCACGGCCGTGCCCGAAGTTCTCGAACATATTGAGGCGCAGCACGGGCGGATCCCGTTCGCGGTCGTCTCCGGCAGCACCCGGGAATCCGTGACGGCTTCCCTCACCGCGCTAAACATTCTCGATCGATTCGACACGCTGGTCTGCGCCGGTGACTATGCCAAGAGCAAACCCGCCCCAGATGCCTTTCTACTAGCAGCCGCTAGGCTAGGGGTCGTGCCGGACGCTTGTCTGGTGTTCGAAGACACAAAGATGGGCATTCAGGCAGCAACGGCAGCCGGCATGGCTTCTGTCAGGGTCCCTCCGCCGGGAGAACGATGAGTCTGGTCACGAGTCAAACATCAGTCGCCGCAAAAGACGAATCTGCCCGGCGTGATAGACGTCATGAAAGGCCACGCCGTAGAGCTGTCGCCGCAGCTTCGCGCCGCGCGGGGTCGGCAGGACCTTCGAAATTGCCGAACGCAGAGCGCGATGCTCGCGTTCGAGCAATTCCTTATCGGCGCGCCACGCCGCCTCATTCGATTTCCCCGGTTCGGGCCGCGGGAAGAAATTACTGCCTTTGAGTGCAAAGGAACCGCGCTTCCCGCCTTCGATACGCCTCCGCACGGCATACTTCCAATACGCGGCGTGCAGTGTCTCCTCCCAAATATTGTGGAGTCCAGGCCCGGGCCGCCACGCCGCCTGCTTGGCGGTTACTCCGCGAATTGCTTGTCTAAGATTGGGTCCGTGCCAGGTTTGTTTTTCATAGGCCTCATCCAGCAGCGTGAGGATAAGTTGCGTCGATTTCACGGCGATTTCCCTCAGGAGTCAAAAAACACCTCAAGAGTCCCGCGTTGGCCCCTGCGCGTCAATGCAGCCGGTGTTTGAGGGTGTCTTACAAAAGTATTACATGCAAATCGCTTGCAATTAAAATACGACTAATTTAGTCTGCTTTGCGGCTGTTGCAACTTACTTGCAAGGAGATCTTGTGCTATCCCGCACCTTTCGCGGCCTCTTACTGTTCGCCTTACTCGTTTCGCTTCTTCCTTCTCGCAGTTTTGCGCAAGAAAACCCCTATATCGTTGCCTACGACCACTACATGGAGGAACCTGGCAGTCTGGAGGTCGAATACTTCTCTACCTTTAGTACCCAGCGCGCCGGAAATGACTTCCACGCGTTTTGGACCGAATTTGAATATGGCGCCACGGCCTGGTGGACCACCGAGTTTTATCTCGACGCACAA
>Ga0210408_10006357_pt1 | contig 10214 bp, 8 predicted proteins | sample IncBWH4MmetaG_FD_155471 | JGI IMG/M metagenome (GOLD analysis project Ga0210408, IMG submission 155471) | Forest soil microbial communities from Barre Woods Harvard Forest LTER site, Petersham, Massachusetts, United States - Inc-BW-H-4-M | ecosystem: Environmental > Terrestrial > Soil >...
GCGATCCGCCAGAAGGTCAAGGCAGGCAAGACGGGCGAGCCGCTGTTCTTCGAGCTGGCGCTGGAAGACCTGACTCGGACCGCCGACCTCTTTCGCCCGATCTGGGACAAGACGAACGGCGTGGACGGATGGGTGTCGCTGGAGGTGTCGCCGCTCCTGGCCTACGACACTGCGAGCACGCTGGCCGCCGCCCGGGATCTGCACGCGCGGGCCGGCCGCCCGAATCTCCTAATCAAGATTCCCGGCACCCGGGAGGGCCTGCCCGCCATCGAGGAGGCGATCTTCGCCGGAGTCCCCATCAACGTGACCCTGCTCTTCTCGCGTGAGCAATACCTGGCCGCCGCCGAGGCGTTCATGCGCGGGATCGAGCGGCGCATGGCCGCCGGCCTCAGGCCGGATGTCGGCTCGGTCGCCTCGGTGTTCATCAGCCGGTGGGATGCCGCGGTTGCGAACAAGGTGCCCGCCGCGCTCCGCAACCAGCTGGGCATCGCGATCGCCAAGCGTACCTACAAGGCAGCGCGTGACCTGCTCGGCTCGCCGCGCTGGCAGCGCGCCTACAACGCCGGCGCCCGCCCGCAGCGTCCGCTGTGGGCCAGCACGGGCACCAAGGACCCTCAGGCCTCCGACGTGCTCTACGTCAAGGCGCTGGCCGCGCCGCTCACCGTGAACACCATGCCGGAGGGTACCCTCAAGGCCCTCGCCGACCACGGCGAGCTCGGTGCGATCCTGCCGGCCGACGGCGGTGACTGCGAGGACGTGCTGGCGCAGTTCGCGAAGGCCGGGGTGGACGTCGAGGCGCTGGCCAGCCAGCTCCAGGACGAGGGGGCGAAGTCCTTCGTGAAATCCTGGCACGAGCTCATGGAGGTGATCGTCTCCAAGAGCGCCGACCTCGGGAAGGCGGGCTGAGCGCGGTGGACGTCCTCGTTATCGACGTCGGCGGGACCCACGTGAAGCTCCTCGCCACCGGGCAGGACGAGCCCGTGAAGTTCGTCTCCGGGCCGAAGCTGACGCCGGCTCAGATGGTGGCCGGGGTCAAGAAGCTCGGACGAGGGTGGAAGTATCAGGCGGTCTCGATCGGGTACCCGGGGCTCGTGCTTCGCGGGCGGGTGGTCGCGGAACCACACAACCTGGGCCGGGGATGGGTCGCCTTCGACTATCGCGCCGCGCTCGGGCGACCGGTCAAGATCATCAACGACGCGGCGATGCAGGCCCTGGGCAGCTACAAGGGCGGCAAGATGCTCTTCCTCGGCCTCGGCACCGGACTCGGCAGCGCCCTCGTCGTCGACGGGATCGTCGAACCGATGGAGCTCGGCCACCTGCCCTACCGGAAGGGTACCTACGAGGACTACGTGGGCCAGCGCGGCCTGGAGCAGCGGGGAAAGAAGAAGTGGCGCCGCCACGTCGCGGAGGTGGTGGCCGGCCTGATCGCGGCCCTCGAGCCCGACGACGTGGTGCTCGGGGGTGGAAACGTCAGGAAGCTGAAGGAGCTGCCGGCCGGGTGCCGGGCCGGCGACAACGCCAACGCTTTCGTCGGAGGGGGTCGCTTGTGGGCGCAAGCGGCAGGGTCCAGGACCCCCGCCCGGCCGAGACTCGTCCGCAACGATCAGGAGAAGAGGAAAGGAATCGCGTCATGACCACGGCAATCGCACCACTGACCGCACGGCCGGCCTGGAGAGCCCTCCAGGCCCATCACGAGAAGGTCCGGGACCTCCACCTTCGGACCCTCTTCGAGCAGGACCCCAAGCGAGGCGAACGTCTGACCGCCGAGGCGGCGGGCCTGTACCTCGACTACTCGAAGAATCGGATCACCGACGAGACGCTCGATCTCCTGATGCAGCTGGCGGAGGAGTCCGGCCTGCGGGCCCGCATCGACGCCATGTTCGCCGGGGAGAAGATCAACGTCACGGAGAACCGAGCGGTCCTGCACGTGGCGCTCCGGGCGCCGCGGGGGACGTCGATCGTCGTCGACGGCGAAAACGTGGTGCCGCAGGTCCACGCGGTGCTCGACAAGATGGCCGCGTTCGCCGACCGGGTGCGCAGCGGCGCGTGGAAGGGCCACACCGGCCGGCGCATCCGCAACGTCATCAACATCGGGATCGGCGGCTCCGACCTCGGCCCGGTGATGGCCTACGAGGCGCTGCGGCACTACAGCGACCGGGCCATGACGTTCCGCTTCGTGTCCAACGTCGACGGCACCGACTTCGTGGAGGCCACCCTCGATCTCGATCCCGCGGAAACGCTCTTCATCGTGTCCTCGAAGACTTTCACCACGCTCGAGACGATGACCAACGCGCGGAGTGCGCGCGACTGGTCGCTCAAGGGCTTCGGCGGCGATGTCAAGGCCGTCGCCAAGCACTTCGTGGCCGTCTCCACGAATGCCCAGAAGGTGGCCGAGTTCGGCATCGACACCGCGAACATGTTCGGCTTCTGGGACTGGGTCGGCGGGCGGTACTCCATGGACTCCGCGATCGGGCTGTCGACGATGCTCGCCATCGGTCCCGACGGGTTCCGGGCCATGCTCGACGGCTTCCACCGGATGGACGAGCACTTCCGCACTGCACCGTTCGAGCGGAACGTGCCCGTGCTCATGGGCCTGCTGAGCCTCTGGTACAACGACTTCTTCGGCGCCCAGACCGTGGCGGTGCTGCCGTACGAGCAATACCTGAAGCGGTTCGCCGCGTATCTGCAGCAGCTGACGATGGAAAGCAACGGCAAGCACGTCACCATCGAGGGGGGCGAGGTGACGTATCCGACGGGCCCCATCTACTGGGGTGAGCCGGGGACCAACGGCCAGCACTCCTTCTATCAGCTGATCCACCAGGGGACCCGGCTCATTCCCTGCGATTTCATCGCGTTCACGACGCCCCTCAACCCGCTCGGCCAGCACCACGACATCCTGGTGGCGAACGTCCTCGCCCAGACCGAGGCGCTCGCGTTCGGCAAGACCCGTGAGCAGGTCGAGGCCGAGGGTACCCCGGCCCGGATCGTGCCCGCCCGGGTCTTCGAGGGCAACCGCCCGTCGAATACGATCTGGGCCGACCAGCTCACCCCGGAAAGCCTCGGTGAGCTCGTCGCGCTGTACGAGCACGCCGTGTTCACCCAGGGGGTCATCTGGAGTATCGACTCCTTCGACCAGTGGGGCGTGGAGCTGGGTAAGGTGCTGGCCCAGCGCATCATCCCGGAGCTCGTGAGCCCGTCCGAGCCCGCGCTCGGCCACGACAGCTCGACGAACAATCTCATCAGGCGCTACCGCACGCGCAAGGATGCCGTGCGATGACGCGGGAGATGGGGGACTTCAAAGCCCAGCTGGAGAAGATGCGGACGCATCCCGGGTTCATCGCGGCGCTGGACCAGAGCGGAGGGAGTACGCCCAGCGCCTTGCGGGCCTACGGGATCAAGGAAGATGCCTGGTCCACCGAAGAGCAGATGTTTGCGATCGTGCATCAAATGCGTACACGCATCGTGACCAGCCCCGTCTTCACCGGGAAGCGGATCCTCGGCGCCATCCTGTTCGAGAACACCATCGACCGGGACATCGAGGGGACGCCCGCGGTGGGCTATCTGTGGAATGCGAAGCGAGTCGTGCCGTTCTTGAAGGTGGACAAGGGCCTGGCCGGTGAGAGCCGCGGTGTGCAATTGATGAAGCCGATGCCCGACCTTGCCGCGCTCCTCGACAAGGCCAAGGTGAAGGGCGTCTTCGGAACCAAGATGCGCTCGTTCGTCAAGCAGGCCAACGGAGCGGGCATCAAGGACATCGTGACCCAGCAGTTCGAAGCGGCCCGGCAGATCATCGCGGCCGGCCTCGTGCCGATCGTCGAGCCCGAGATCGATATCCATTGCCCCGACAAAGGCGAGGCGGAAGCGTTGCTCAAGGCGGCGATTGTCGAGGAGCTTCACGCACTGCCGGTGGGGCAGCTGGTCATGCTCAAGCTGACCTTGCCGGAAAAGGACGATCTGTACGCGGAGTTCGTCAAGCATCCCAAGGTCGTGAGAGTGGTGGCGCTGTCGGGGGGGTATACGCGAGAGGAAGGCAACGAGCGCTTGCGGAGGAATCACGGGGTGGTGGCGAGCTTTTCGCGAGCCCTGGTCGAGGGGTTGTCGGCCCGGCAATCCGATGCGGAGTTCAACGCGATGCTCGATGCGTCCATTCAGAGCATCTTCGAGGCGTCCAACACGTGAGCGCGGTGAAACTCGCTCCTTCAATCCTCGCCGCCGACTTCGCGCGTCTGGGTCAGCAAGTGACCGAGGCCGAGCACGCGGGGGCCGATCGGATCCACGTGGACGTGATGGATGGGCATTTCGTGCCAAATCTCTCCATGGGCCCGGCGATCGTTCAGTCCATTCGACGGGTGACGCGGCTACCCCTCGAGATACATCTGATGATCTCGGATCCCGACTTCTTTCTCGAGGACTTCGTCGCGGCGGGCTCCGATGCGTTTCTCGTCCACTGGGAGGGCAACCACAATCTGCACCGCACGGTGCAGCGGATCAAGGCACTGGGCAAGCGCGCCGGGGTCGCCATCAACCCGGCGACCGGCGCGGGAGTGCTGGAGGAGATCGTCCGGGACCTGGACCAGGTGCTGGTCATGACGGTCAATCCCGGCTTCGGCCATCAACAGTTCGTCCGGACGACCCTGCCGAAGATCGGCCAGGTGTGTGAGCTGATCGAACGGCTCAAGCCGGGATGCGCGGTGGAAGTGGATGGAGGCATCGATGTGACGACCGCGCCGCTGGTCGTTCGAGCCGGCGCCACCGTACTGGTGGCCGGTTCGGCAATCTTCGGCGACCGCGACGGCGTGGGCCTCGCGATGAAGCGATTGCGGATGGCCGTGAACCACAGAGAAGACGAAACCGAAGCGGCCGCACGATCGGCGCTTCAAAGGAGTGAGTGATGCAGCTCGGAATGATCGGACTCGGCCGCATGGGCGCCAACATGGTGCGACGCCTGCTCGGGGGTGGCCACCAGTGCGTGGTCTTCGACCGGTCGCAGAAGGCGGTGCAGGAGCTGACTCAGGAGAAAGCGGTGGGTGCCTCCTCGCTGGCGGACTTCGTGAAGAAGCTGGAGCCGCCGCGGGCGGTGTGGCTGATGGTGCCGGCGGCCGCGGTCGACGCGACCATCGCCGACCTCCAGCCGTTCCTCGAGAAGGGCGACATCCTCATCGACGGCGGCAACTCCTACTACATCGACGACATCCGGCGCGCCAAGGAGCTCGCGGGGAAGGGGATGCACTACGTCGACGTGGGGACCAGTGGCGGCGTCTGGGGGCTCGAGCGCGGCTACTGCCTGATGATTGGAGGCGAGCCGGAGGTGGTCAAGCGGCTCGATCCGATCTTCGCCCGGCTGGCGCCCGGCGCGGGCGACCTGGGTCGCACGCCGGGACGTGAGAAGACCAACGGCACGTCCGAGCAGGGGTATCTGCACTGCGGGCCGAACGGCGCGGGCCACTTCGTCAAGATGGTCCACAACGGGATCGAGTACGGGGTCATGGCCGCCTACGCCGAGGGGCTCGGCATCCTGCGCTCCGCCAATGTCGGCCGGCGGGACCACGCGGTCGACGCGGAGACCACGCCGCTGCGCGATCCCGAGCACTACCAGTACGACCTCAACCTGCCGGACATCGCCGAGGTGTGGCGGCGCGGCAGCGTCATCGCGTCCTGGCTGCTCGACCTGTCGGCCGCCGCGCTCGTCAAGGACCCGAGCCTCAAGGGCTTCGAGGGGCGCGTGTCCGACTCCGGCGAAGGGCGCTGGACGATCAAGGCGGCCATCGACGAGGGTGTACCGGCCCACGTCCTCTCCTCGGCCCTGTACGAGCGCTTCAGCTCGCGTGGTGAAGCGGACTTCGCGGACAAGCTGCTCTCGGCGATGCGCTACGAGTTCGGCGGTCACCTCGAGAAGCCGGCCGTCCCATGAGCGCCACCCCGTCCGACGCGCTGGTGTTTTTTGGTGCCACCGGGGACCTGGCCCACAAGAAGATCTTCCCGGCGCTGCAGGCGATGGCGAAGCGCGGCCATCTGACTGTCCCGGTGATCGGCGTGGCCAAGGCCGGCTGGACCCTCGACCAGCTCAAGGCCCGGGCCAAGGATGGCCTGGAGAAGCACGGCGGGCTCGACCCCGCCGCGTTCGAGAAGCTGTGCGGCCTGCTGCGCTACGTGGATGGCGACTACAAGGATCCGGCGACCTTCCGGGCGATCCGGCGGGAGCTCGGCTCGGCCCAGCGGCCGGCGCACTACCTGGCCATCCCGCCCGTGCTGTTCGAAACGGTCGTGGAGCAGCTCGGCCAGGCGGGTTGCACGACCGGCGCCCGCGTCGTGGTCGAGAAGCCGTTCGGCCGCGACCTCGGCTCGGCGCAGGAGCTGAACCGGGTCCTGCTCGGAGCCTTCGACGAGGGGTCGATCTTCCGGATCGACCACTACCTCGGGAAGCGGCCGGTGCACAACATGCTCTTCTTCCGGTTCGCGAACGCGTTTCTCGAGCCGTTCTGGAACCGCGACCACGTCGAGAGCGTGCAGATCACCATGGCGGAAGACTTCGGGATCCAGGGCCGCGGGGCGTTCTACGACGAGACCGGCACCGTTCGCGACGTGGTCCAGAATCACCTGTTCCAGGTTCTGACGAACCTGGCGATGGAGCCGCCGGTCAGGACGGATAGTGAATCGATCCGCGACGAGAAGGTCAAGGTCCTCAAGGCGATCCCGCCACTGGAGGCGACGAGCATCGTCCGTGGCCAGTTCCAAGGCTACCGGAAGGAACCCGGGGTGGCACCGGGCTCCACGGTGGAGACCTTCGTCGCCTTGCATCTCGAGATCGACTCCTGGCGCTGGCAGGGGGTGCCGTTCTACATCCGCGCCGGGAAGTGCCTGCCGGTGACGTGTGCGGAGGTCGTGGTCCGACTACGCCGGCCGCCCGCGATGTTCCACGGCTTCGACCTCGCCGCGAACTACTGCCGGTTCCGGATCAGCCCCGACGTCTCGTTCGCCCTCGGCGCGAACGTCATCGCGCCGGGGGAGGACACGCGGAGCCAAACCGCGGAGATGCTGGGGACCCGGCACCCCCACGCGGAGGAGATGGACGCGTACGAGCGGGTGCTGGGGGACGCCATGCAGGGAGACGCCACCCTGTTCGCCCGGGAGGACTACGTCGAAGAGGCGTGGCGAATCGTGGATCCGGTGCTGAAGGCCGGCACCCCCGTCTACGAGTACGAGCCGGGTACCTGGGGACCCAAAGAGGTCGAGGCGCGCGTTGTGCCCCCCGACGGCTGGCAGGACCCGAAGGTGGCGGTGTCATGAAGATCGAGGCCCTCGCCGACGCCGATTCGGTCGCGCGAGCGGGCGCCGCATTGACCGCCGCGGAGGCGCGCGCGGCCGTGGCCGCGCGTGGGCGCTTCATCGTGGCCTTCAGCGGAGGGCACACCCCGTGGCAGATGCTACGTGCGCTGGCCGACGAACAGGTGCCGTGGGCCGGGGTGCATGTCGTCCAGGTGGACGAGCGCGTGGCGCCGGCCGGAGACCCCGACCGAAACCTCACGCACCTGCGCGAGAGCCTGCTCGCCCGCTGTCCGCTACGGCCCGAGCAGGTTCATGCCATGCCGGTCGAATCGGCTGATCTGGAAGCGGCCGGCGGGCGCTACGCCCTGACGCTCCAGCAGATCGCCGGCTCGCCCGCCGTGCTCGATCTCGCCCATCTCGGCCTTGGGCCCGACGGCCACACCGCGTCGCTGGTGCCCGGGGATCCGGTGCTGGACGTCACCGGCGCAGACGTCGCGCTCACGGGGGTCTATCAAGGGCGGCGCCGGATGACCTTGACCTATCCCGTGCTCAACCGGGCCCGGCGGATCGTCTGGCTGATCACCGGGCGCGAGAAGGCGGAGATGCTGGCGCGCCTGTGTCGGGGTGATCGATCGATTCCCGCCGGGCGGGTTGATCAGGAACAGGCCCTGGTGCTGGCCGACCACGAGGCGGCGGCACGGTCGGGACCTGCGCCATCACTACGCTGAGGCGCCACGGAGAAATCAGCATGCGTGTCGGAATCGCTACCGATCACGGCGGGTTTGGCTTGAAAGAGGATCTGGTCGCACGGCTCCGCGCGGCCGGGCATGACGTCGTCGATTTCGGGGCCGACGAGCTGAACCCGGACGACGACTATCCGGACTTCGTCATTCCGCTCGCCCAGGCCGTGGCGGCGGGGACGGTCGAACGCGGGGTGGCCGTCTGCGGCAGCGGCGTGGGCGCCTCGATCTGCGCCAACAAGGTGCCGGCCATTCGCGCCGCGTTGATCCACGACCACTTTTCCGCGGGGCAGGGCGTCGAGGACGACCACATGAACATCATCTGCCTCGGCGGCCGCGCGGTCGGCCCGAGTGTGGCCTGGGATCTCGTGGACACGTTCCTGGCCGCCGAGTTCAGCCACGCCCCGCGACACTTGCGCCGCCTGAGCAAGGTGGCCTCCCTGGAACTCCAACCGACGAGGACACCCCGATGAGTGTTACGACTGTCGCGGAACCGATGACCGACACGAGGCTCGACCAGTTGTCGATCGACACCATCCGCACTCTCTCCATCGATGCGGTCCAGCAAGCCAAGTCGGGGCACCCCGGCACGCCGATGGCGCTCGCGCCGCTCGTTTACACGATCTGGAACCGCGAGATGCGCTTCGACCCGGAGGACCCCATCTGGCCCAACCGTGATCGGTTCGTGCTCTCCAACGGTCACGCCTCGATGCTGCTCTGGTCCGTGCTGCATCTGACCGGGACGCGGGCGGTGAATGCCGACTACGAGCGGTTGGGGCGCGCTTCCGTGTCCCTGGAGGACATCCGCCACTTTCGCCAGCTCGACAGCAAGGCGCCCGGGCACCCCGAATATCACTGGGTGTCGGGGGTCGAGACCACCACGGGCCCGCTCGGACAGGGCGTCGCCACGAGCGTGGGCATGGCCATCGCTCAGAAGTGGCTCGCCGACCGGTACAACCGACCGGGCTTCCCGATCTTCGACTACAACATCTACGCGGTATGCGGGGACGGCTGCCTGATGGAGGGCGTCGCATCGGAAGCGGCCTCCCTGGCCGGGCACCTGGGTTTGGACAACCTCTGCTGGGTCTACGACAACAACCACATCACGATCGAAGGGCAGACGAGCCTGACCTTCACCGAGGACGTCGCCGGCCGCTTCCTGGCCTACGGATGGAACGTCCTGCGAGTGGGTGACGCCAACGACCTCGATCGCATCCAGCACGCGCTCTCGGTCTTCCGCACCACGAAGGGCCGCCCCACCTTCATCATCCTGGACAGCCACATCGGCTACGGCTCTCCGCACAAGCAGGACACCGCCGCGGCCCACGGCGAGCCGCTCGGTGACGAGGAGGTCCGCCTCACCAAGCGTAGCTACGGCTGGCCGGAGGAGGCGCAGTTCCTGGTCCCCGAGGGCGTCCGCGAGCACTTCGCCGCCGGCGTCGGCGCGCGCGGGGCGGCCGCTCGCCGCGGGTGGACGGCGCTCTTTGCGTCCTACCGGGCCGAGTACCCCGAGCTGGCGAACGAGATCGACCAGATGCAACGGCGAGACTTGCCGGCGGGGTGGGATCGCAATCTCCCGGTCTTCCCGGCCGATGCCAAGGGTATCGCGGGGCGAGATGCCTCGAGCAAGGTTCTCAACGTGCTCGCCCAGAGCATCCCGTGGTTTCTCGGAGGCTCGGCGGATCTCGGGCCGTCGAACAAGACCACCCTGACGTACGAGGGGGCAGGACATTTCCAGGCCGGGACCCCCGGCGGCAAGAATCTGCATTTCGGCATTCGCGAGCACTCGATGGCGGCCATCGTCAACGGTCTCTCGCTGTCGAAGGTGCGGGCGTTCGGCGCGACGTTCTTTATCTTCAGCGACTACGCGCGGCCGGCCATCCGGCTCTCGGCCCTGATGGAGCTGCCGACCCTCGTGGTGTTCACGCACGACGCCATGGGCGACGGCGAGGATGGCCCGACCCACCAGCCGGTGGAGCACCTGGCGTCGCTGCGCGCCATCCCGGGGCTGGTCACGCTGCGGCCGGGGGACGCCAACGAGGTCGTGGAGGCGTACCGCTACGTGATGCAGCTCCGCCACCAGCCCGCCGTGCTCGTGCTGTCACGGCAGCCGTTGCCGACTCTCGATCGGCGCACCTACGCTCCCGCCGCGGGCGTAGCGCGCGGCGCCTACGTGCTGGCGGACCCCCCGGGTGGGAATCCGGAAGT
>Ga0210408_10006358_pt1 | contig 10213 bp, 7 predicted proteins | sample IncBWH4MmetaG_FD_155471 | JGI IMG/M metagenome (GOLD analysis project Ga0210408, IMG submission 155471) | Forest soil microbial communities from Barre Woods Harvard Forest LTER site, Petersham, Massachusetts, United States - Inc-BW-H-4-M | ecosystem: Environmental > Terrestrial > Soil >...
GGGTTCTGGGGTTCGACCTCATGCCTGCGTTGCGCGAAGCGGCGGCCAGAGATGGCGTGGAGATCGTCGCCGCCGCCCGGCAGGCCACGCAAGATTCCGAGATCGTCGTCACCATGCTGCCCGCCGGCGAACACGTGCGCTCGGTATGGGCCGATGTGCTGCCGGCGGCGCGCAAAGGCGCGCTTTTCATCGACTGCTCGACGATCGACGTGGCGAGCGCGCGGGCGGTCCACGCGATGGCCGCCGAGCGCGGCGTCGCCGCGCTCGATGCCCCGGTCTCCGGCGGCGTCGGCGGCGCCAAGGCGGCGACGCTGACCTTCATGGTCGGCGGCTCGGCCGAGGCGTTCGCGCGTGGCAAGCCGGTTCTCGAGCGCATGGGCAAGCGGGTGGTGCATTGCGGCGAAGCCGGCAACGGCCAAGTCGCCAAGATCTGCAACAACATGATCCTCGGCGTCTCCATGATCGCGGTCAGCGAAGCGTTCGTACTGGGCGAAAAGCTCGGGTTGTCGCATCAGGCCCTGTTCGACGTTGCTTCCGCCTCTTCAGGGCAGTGCTGGTCGCTGACGAGCTACTGTCCGGTGCCGGGACCGGTGCCCGCGAGCCCGGCGAACAACGGCTACAAGGCAGGCTTCGCGGCGGCGCTGATGCTCAAGGATCTCAAGCTTGCCAGGGAGGCCGCGCAATCGGTGCAAGCCAACACCGCGCTTGGTGCGCAGGCCGCAGAAATCTACGAGGACTTCGCGCAGAAAGGCCAAAGCGGGGCCGACTTCTCGGCGATCATCAACCTCGTGCGCGGGCAGCCATGACACCGCAACGGGCGTCGCCCGGCGGCTCGCCGCCCGCGCCCCTGACCACCAAAGAATTGCCGCGCTGGTATGCGGACGCCCTATTTGGGCCGGTTGGGCACCTCGACTTCCGTTCCGTCGCCAGCCTTCTTCACCTTCGCCTGCTTCTTGTCCGGCCCAATTCCGTAGGGCTGCTCCGGCGACGGGGTGCGGTAGCCTGTAGGCGGGTCAGTCAAGTCCCCGCGCGGCGGCTCGCTGCCGAACTTCGCGTATTCTTCCTTGTTGAACCAGTTCGGCGAGAAGCTGCTCTTCTGTTCGGATTCCGGGCTGGCTTGGGCGGCGCTGACATTGGGATCGGCGATCGAGGCAGCCGCGTTCGGCACGGGCGTGGCTGGCGCCGCCTTGCCGCGGGCGTGCTTGTGCGGCTTGACCACCGGGTTTTGAGGCCAGTCGGCGACGGGCGCGGGGGCGGAGCCGGGCGGCGGGAGATCGCGCGACGGCGGCACGACGAGCGGTGCGCGCTCGCCGTAGTCGATACCGGACGTGTCGACGCCCGACCGCTTGATGCCGATTCCCCGCATGAACTTGGAGAAGAAGGATTCGTCCGGATCGTCGTCGCCGGCACGCGCGCCATTGCCGTGAAGGCCGGCTACGGCGACCGCCAAAGCGACAGCCAAGCCGGCGCGCAAGAACGTCGCGCGCAGGCGCGCTGCACGGCCGACCTTGCGGTCGCATCTTTGACCCTGCGGCATGCCCTCACCCCCGTGATGCCGATACGGCAACAATCCGGGAATCATCCCGGGACCGGCTAGCCTTGATCAATTGTTTTCCGCGCGATCACGGCGCTTTTGCGGCGCTCCCGGCCCGCCGCGAATCGTACAACAGGGCCACGACACCTGCAACAATCGCGACATCGGCGAGGTTGAACACGTACCAGCGGAAGCTAAAGCTTGCGGTCTCGACATGGAAAAGCACGAAATCCATGACGCCGGGCCAGTGCAGCCGGTCGATGGCGTTGCCGACCGCCCCACCGATGATCAGCCCAAGGGCGGCGGCGGCGAGCCGCGACCGCGTCCGTGCGAGCCAGACCCACAGGAACGCCACGACCACGGCCTTGAATGCGAGCAGCGCCCATTGGCCGAACGCGCCCTCCTGCGGAAACAGGCCGTAGCTGATCCCTGTGTTCCAGGTGAGAACGAGATCGACCCACGGCATCAACGCCACCTGGTCGCGGCTGCCGAGCTCGAACAAATTCACGAGCCAAAGCTTCACCGCCTGATCGACGACGCCGGTCGCCGCGGCAATCGCAAGCCCGAGCGCGGTCAACGGTCCCCAAGCGTAGGCCCGATCCGCGCTTTCCTGCACCGCATCCGCCACGCCGGCCCCCAGCCTATTCCGCTGCCTTGCGCATCGCTTCCCATTCCCGCAAAGCCTGCGCATCCCGCGGCGTCACGTCGGGAAACTGCCGATCGTCGCCGACGGACGGCAGGATTTTCCAGGAGCGGGCGCATTTGCGCCCTTGCGCCCGTTCGGGAACGACGGCGACGCCGGGCACGTCGGGGAGGCGGAACGCCGTCGGCGGCCCCTCGCCTTTGGCCAGAACGGCGCCCGAAGTGATGCACGCTTCGGCGAGATCGACATCGACCACGGCTGCGAACAGGTCCGGATCGGACACATGCACGATTGGCAGCGCCTCGAGCGAGGAGCCGATGCGCTTCTGCGCCCGCTCGATTTCAAGCGCGCCCGTCACCACGCGCCGGACCTGACGAACCTTGCGCCACTTCTCCGCCAGCGCGTCGTCGCGCCAGGCCTCCGGCACGGCGGGGAGAAGTTCGAGATGGACCGAAGCGGCCGACGGGTCGCGCGCCAGCCAAGCCTCCTCGGCGGTGAAAGAGAGCATCGGCGCGAGCCAGATCACGGTCGAGCGGAACAGCTGGTCGAGCACGGTGAGGCAGGCCTTGCGGGTCACCGACGAGTACGGATCGCAATAGAGAGCGTCTTTGCGGATATCGAAATAGAACGCCGAGAGGTCGCTGATCATGAAGGCGTTGAGCGCGGCGAAGATGCGCTTGAAGTCGAAATCGGCGTAGGCGCCGCGGACGAGCGCATCGAGCTCGGCGAGGCGGTGCAGCATCAGCCGCTCGAGTTCCGGCATGGCCTCGTAGCGGACGCGGTCCGTGGCATGGAAATGCGCGAGGTTGCCGAGCATCCAGCGCAACGTGTTACGCAGCTTGCGGTAGGTCTCGATATTGGTCTTGAGGATTTCCGGCCCGATACGCTGGTCGTCCCAATAATCGGTGGCGCACACCCACAGCCGCAGAATATCGGCGCCCGATTGCTTGATCACGTCCTGCGGCGCGATGGTGTTGCCGAGCGACTTCGACATTTTGTAGCCGTGCTCGTCGAGAGTGAAGCCGTGGGTCACGACGATGTCGAAGGGAGCGCGGCCGCGCGTGCCGCAGGATTCGAGCAATGAGGATTGAAACCAGCCACGGTGCTGGTCGGAGCCTTCGAGGTACATCACGACCTCGGGGCCGCCGTCGGCCCTGCGCTTGATGGCGGCGAGCGCGGGAAAGTGCTTGGGGTCTTCGAGCACGAAGGCGTGCGTCGAGCCGGAATCGAACCACACGTCGAGAATATCGTCGACCTTCTGCCAGCCGTCCTTGGCGAGCGGGCCGAGAAAGCGTTCGCGCGCGCCCGGTCGGTACCAGGCGTCCGCACCCTCCTCCTCGAACGCGTCGAGGATGCGAGCGTTCACGTGCGGATCGTTGAGCACCTCGACCGATCCTTCCGGCTCCTCCTTGATGAACAGCGTGATCGGCACGCCCCAGGCGCGCTGGCGGGAGATCACCCAGTCGGGCCGCGATTCGATCATACCGGTGATGCGGTTCTCGCCCTGCTCCGGTACCCAGCGCGTCGCCTTGATCGCGGCAAGCGCGCGGCCGCGCAGGGTCGCCTCTTTGCCCCCTCCCCTTTCAGGAAACGGCGCCAATGCGAATGGCTCGTCCATCGCAATGAACCATTGCGGCGTGTTGCGGAAGATCACGGGCTTCTTCGAGCGCCACGAATGCGGATATTGGTGCGTGAGCCGCCCGCGCGCGATCAGCGTGCCGGCCTCGATGAGCGCTTTGATCACCGCGTCGTTGGCGTCACCCTTCTCGCCCTTTTCGGTAAGCACGCGCTTGCCGGTGAAGCCGGGCGCCTGCTCGGTGAAGCGGCCGTCGGCGTCGACCGTGTAGGGGATGGCGGTGTTGATGCCGCGCCCGGCGAGCGCGCGAGCATTCGCGGTCCAGACGTCGAAGTCTTCGCGTCCGTGCCCGGGCGCAGTGTGGACGAATCCCGTGCCCGTATCTTCGGTGACGTGCTCGCCGGGAAGGAGCGGCACTTTGAAATTGTAGCCCTTGTTGAAATTCTTAAGCGGATGCTCGCCCACCAGTCCGGCCAGATCGCTCGCCGGAATGCTTTTGAGCTTCTTGAAAGCGGTCACGCGGGCTTGACGGAATATCTCGACCGCGAGTTTGTCCGCCAACACGAAGCGGTCGCCCGGCTTCGCCCAATTGTCGCTCGGGGCGTCGACGACCTCGTAGAGGCCGTAGTCGACCTTCGGTGAGAAGCTGATCGCGCGATTGCCAGGAATGGTCCAGGGCGTGGTCGTCCAGATCAGTATCGACGCGCCCGCGACCTGGCGACCGTCGCTTGTCGGTTCTGCCACCGCGACGACGATGGGAAACTTCACCCACACCTGATCCGATACGAAATCCTCGTATTCGACCTCCGCCTCGGCGAGCGCGGTCTTTTCCACCACCGACCACATCACCGGCTTCGAGCCGCGATAGAGGCTGCCGTTCGCCGCAAACTTCATCAGCTCGCGCGCGATCTGCGCCTCGGCCGCGCAGCTCATGGTGCTGTAGTAGTGCTCCCAATCGCCGACCACGCCGAGGCGCTCGAACTCGGCGCGCTGGACGCCGATCCAATGGTCGGCGAACTGCCGGCACTCGCGGCGGAATTCGACGATCGGCACCTTGTCCTTGTCGCGGCCCTTGGCGCGATATTCCTCCTCGATCTTCCATTCGATCGGCAGGCCGTGACAGTCCCAGCCGGGCACGTAGTTCGAGTCGAAACCAAGCATCTGCTGGCTCTTGGTCACCACGTCCTTGAGAATCTTGTTAAGCGCTGTGCCGATATGGACGTTGCCGTTGGCGTAGGGCGGGCCGTCGTGAAGGATGAAGCGCGGGCGGCCCTTGGCCGCCGTGCGCAGGCGGCCGTAGAGGTCGAGGCTGCGCCAGCGCGCCAACAGCTCCGGCTCCTTCTGCGGCAGGCCGGCGCGCATCGGGAAATCGGTTCTGGGCAGGAACAGCGTTTCGCTGTAATCGCGTGTTTTTGCCGGCGTGTCGTTCATGGGCGCCTTCTAACAAGCCGCTGGCGCGGCGCAAAGGGCTGTCGCCGCGGGCGCACTGCGGCCGCCGGGAACCCGCGGCCTGGATTTCGCGTTGACGATCAAGGATATTTGCGCCGGTGAGGAAGCCTTAAGTGGAATATATTCGTACGAACCCTGAAGCGCGCCGCGTCGTCGTCATAAACGACCCGCAGCCGGTCAGCAGCGTCGGCGACCTATGGTCCTCGGCAGGCCGAGCCGCGATGATCGGGATTTTCCTGCTGCTGTTCGTCGCGTTCCTCTATTTCGGCCGCGCCATCCTGCTGCCGATCTTGGCCGCCGCCATCGTGGCCCTGACGCTCGGCCCGGTGGTCAAGGCCGCTAACCGCCGCGGTATTTCACCGTGGATCACCGCCCTGCTCATTGTCCTCCTCTGCCTGGGGGCGCTAAGCATCGCCGCTACCGCCTTGGCCGGACCGGTGAGCGAGTGGATCGGACGCGCACCGGAGATCGGTGCCACCATCAGGCAGAAGCTTTCCGTGCTCGAGGGGCCGCTGGCGTCACTGCTCCAGTTGGAAGAAATGCTGTTCGGCCCGGGCGCGCCAGCGGCCGCGCCATCCGCCCCGAGCGTGGTGCTGCCGGTGGTCGCATTCGTCACGCCCGCAGCCGGCGAGCTGCTGCTGTTCTTCGGCACGCTGATGTTCTTTCTTGTCGGCCAGATCGAGTTGCGCGCGCAGCTCGTCTCCTTCTTCGCCACCCGCGACGCCAAGCTGCGCTTCCTCAAGATCGTGACCGACGTCGAAAGAAATCTGGCCAGCTATCTCGCGATCGTGACGGCCATCAACGCCTCGCTCGGCGTCGTCGTCGCGCTCGGGGCCTTCGCGCTTGGTTTCCCAAATCCGGCGATCTTCGGCGTGCTCGCCGCGCTGTTGAACTATGTGCCCTACGTCGGGCCGGCGGTGATGGTGGTGATCTTGTTCGTCGTCGGACTGGTCAGCTTTCCATCGCTCGGCCAGGCGTTCATCGCGCCGCTTGCCTTTGTCCTCCTCACCACGATGGAAGGTCATTTCATTACGCCCACTGTCGTCGGCCGGCGCGTCACGCTCAACCCGCTGCTCATCTTCCTGGCGCTCGCGTTCTGGACCTGGATGTGGGGACCGATCGGCGCGTTCCTTGCGGCCCCGCTGTCGATCATCGGCCTCGTCGTCGTCAACCACCTGGTGCCGAGCGAGGACGTCAAGCTTCCGGAATGAACGGCGTTTCCGCAGGTCCGCCGGATCACGGCTCGGGGAACACCGTCTCCGCGGCCCGCGCCAGCATGCTCCGCGCCTCGCCCGCATCCTCATTCATTCTGCTGACCAGAGCGGCGACTGAAGCGAACACCTTTTCCTCGCGGATCCAGCCCATCAAGGCCACGTCGATCGAACGCCCGTAAAGATCGCCGGAAAAATCAAATAAAAAGACTTCGAGCAGCACGCTGCCATCGTCGAACATCGGGCGGCGTCCGAAGTTCGCCACGCCGTCGTAGCGGCGTCCTTCGACCTGGGCGCGCACCGCATAGACGCCGTGCCGCAGCGCGCAGGAGGGGTCGAGCTTGATGTTGGCCGTCGGGAAGCCGAGTTCGCGTCCGCGCTTGTCGCCATGGGCGACGCTGCCGGAGACGAACCACGCGTAGCCGAGCAGCTCGGCGGCCTCAGCGACGCGCCCCGCCATCAGCGCCTCACGGATCGGCCCCGAGGAAATGATGCGGCCGCCGTCGGCGAGCGGCGGCACGATATCGACGCTGAATCCGTGCCGCTCGCCCTCCGCGGTGAGAAACGCCGGCGTGCCGGCGCGCCCCTTGCCGAAATGAAAGTTAAAGCCGATCACCGCCCCGCGCATTGCAAACCGCTCGAGCAATATGCGGGAAACAAACTCCTCGGCGGTGAAGCCCGCCAGCGCTGCATCGAAGGTGAGCACGATGGCGCCGTCGAGCCCGGTCGTGGCGAGAAGGCGGAGCTTGGCACTCTCGTCGGTAAGGCGGAACAATGACTCCTGCGGATGGAAGAAGGTGCGCGGATGCGGTTCGAAGGTGAGGACGCCGGCCGGTGTTCCGAGCTTTGCCGCGCGGGCGCGCGCCGCGGCGATGACCGCCCGATGGCCGCGATGCACCCCGTCGAAATTGCCCAGCGCGAGGACCGCGCCACGGAGCGCATCATCGGACGCGGCATCGCGCACGACGCGAAAGCGTTTCGGCGGCATCGGGTTTCAATGGTTAAGGAACCGCTGCGCGTAGGTGCCGCCCTGGGTGGGCCGAGTCAAGCATCCGCGCCGAAAGCGCTTTTGCACTCGGCCGGGAACCGCCTGCTGCCGATTAACCGGCCATTCAATCACGCAATGCTAGCGTCGCCGAGCGTCCAGGAGGCTCGCCGAGGGCGCTCGACCGCGGTCTGATGAATCGTCGGAAGGCCGGCCTCGGGCAACGGACCGCGCCAGGGAGCAGAGCCATGGCTCTTGATCCGTCAATGCCGGTGCTCGTGGTCGACGACCATGGTCCGCATCATCCGCAATCTGCTGCGGCAGGTCGGCTTCTCCGACGTGGATGATGCCAATGACGGCGCCGCGGCGCTCGCCAAGATGCGTGCCAAGCGTTACGGATTGGTGATCTCGGACTGGAACATGGAGCCGATGAGCGGCTACGAGCTAGCTGCTCCAGGTTCGCGCCGATCCCGCGCTTGGCGAAACACCGTTCATCATGCTGACCGCCGAATCCAAAACGGACAACGTCATCGCCGCGAGGAAGGCGGGCGTGAACAACTACATCGTCAAGCCGTTCAACGCGCAGACGCTCAGAACCAAGATCGAGGCGGTGTTCGCTGAGGCGGCGGAGTCGGCGCCGGCGGCATAGGCCTAATCACGAACTGAAAGCACTTTCCGTTCGAGCCGTTTGCGCCTGGCCGGTTGCTGCTCGCTGCGCCAAGATCGGCGAAGGTTGACCACGCAGGTCACCACACCAGCCGCGGGATGACCGCCTTGGGGACAGTGCCGGCGGCGGCGAACATCGCGCCCAAGCCGGCAGGGTCCGGGGTTTCGCGCGAACCGAGCTGCTCGGCGTGAAGGCCGGAAATGACGAACAGGCAATCCACGCCGAAGGAAGCCGCGCCGGCAAGGTCGGTGCGGACCGAATCGCCGATCGCGAGCACGCGCGCGAGCGGCGGCACCTTGCCGCCGCGCAACGCGGCCGCTTGGCCGAGCGCCGCCTCATAAATCGGCGCGTGCGGCTTGCCGCAATAGAGCGTCTCGCCGCCGAGCGCGACATAAGCGTCGGCCAGCGCCCCGGCGCAGTAGACCAGGGTATCGCCGCGCTCGACGACGACGTCGGGATTGGCGCAGACCATGAACAGCGAACGCTCGCGCATTAACGCCAGCATCTCGCGGTAGCTCTCGGGCGTCTCGACGGTGTCGTCGAACAGGCCGGAGCACACCACGTAATCGGCGGTCTCAAGCGGCGCAAAGGTGACGTCAAGGCCGGCAAAGATCGGTCGGTCGCGCAGCGGGCCGAGATGGAACACGCGCTCGGCACGTTTTGCTTCAACGATGCCGCGGGTCACGTCGCCGGAGCTGGTGATTGCGTCATAGGCGTCGCGCCGAACGCCGAGGCCGTCGAGAATTTTCCGCACGGCGGCGCCCGGCCGCGGCGCATTGGTGATGAGAATGACCGTGCCGCCGCGGGCGCGAAACCGGGCGAGGGCATCGCCGGCCTCGGCGAAGGCGGCAACCCCGTTGTGCACCACGCCCCAGACATCGCAGAGCAAAACGTCGTACGCGCTCGCGAGCGGCTCAAATCGTTCGATGACGCCGGGCAAGGTCGCGCGCCATCATTGCAGCATCAGCCGCGGCCGTTGCCGGCGCGGGCAAATTGGGCGAGCGCGCCGCTTACCGCCGCGAAGGGCGCGTCGCTCGCAGGCGCGGGCTGCGGCGGTTGCGGCGGGGCTGACGCGGCCTGCTCGGCAGGAGCGGGAGCCGCCGGAGCGCCGTTGATGGCCTCGGGCTTAGCGACGGTCGGCGGGGCGGGGGCGGCTTTCGTGGCCTCGCCCCCTGCCTCCTGCAGCGCTTCGGCGCGTACCGGGCGGGGCGGCGAGAACAGGAAGCCCTGGCCGAAGCGTACGTCGTAATCGAGCAGGTCGACGACGGTCGATTCGCTCTCGATCCGCTCGGCGATGAGGTCGATGCCGAAACGCCCGAGGAGATCGGAGAAATCCGCGGGATGGATGTCCGTCGAAGCGGCGCCCACGCGGTTGAGCAGCAGCATCGCCGACACCTTGATGAAGCGGAAGCCGCGCTCGTTCAATTCGCGCGGGTCGACGCGCAGGTCGGTGAGGTTGTCCATCGAGAAACGAAAGCCGCGCTCGGCGAGCGCGGCGAGGCTCTCGTGCTCGAGCGGCCCCATGGCGCGAACGGCGCTCTGCGTGAACTCGAACACCAACGCCGAGGCGATGGCGCGATTGGCGTCGAGGAACTCGAGCAATTGCGGGAACTCGGCATCAGTCAGGGTCGCGCCGGAGAGATTGCAGAACAAGCCGATGTCGCGGTTCTTGAGCAGCAGCCGGCGCACCACCTGCACACAGCGCAGCACCGAAAGCGCGTCGAGCTTCGGCATCAGCGAGCCCGCTTCGGCGTAAGGGAGGAAATCGGCCGCCGCGACCACCTCGCCGCTATCCGCCTTGAGCCGCGACATCGCCTCGTAATAGCGCACTTTGCGCTGCGGCAGCGTCACGATCGGCTGCAGGTAGAGATTGATCCGGTGGGCCTCGATGGCGCCGCGCAAGAGCGAGATGATTGCGCCCCGCTCAAGGCCGGCAAAGATCGGGACAGGGTGCGCTGTCGGCATTGCCGTCGGGGATGCCGCATCAGGCGCGAGGACGGAGGGCGACGGCGCCGTCTCCAGGGGATTGATCGTCGGCAGCGCCGTGCCGGTGCGTGCCAGCGTCGCGTCGTGGGCGGCGACCGACTCGGCGAGTTCCTTGACCAGGCGCGAGAGTTCCTCGATCTCGGCAGCCAGCGGTTGCGCCGT
>Ga0210408_10006360_pt1 | contig 10211 bp, 13 predicted proteins | sample IncBWH4MmetaG_FD_155471 | JGI IMG/M metagenome (GOLD analysis project Ga0210408, IMG submission 155471) | Forest soil microbial communities from Barre Woods Harvard Forest LTER site, Petersham, Massachusetts, United States - Inc-BW-H-4-M | ecosystem: Environmental > Terrestrial > Soil >...
TGAGCAGTGTTAAAGCCTTCATTAAATTACATCTTCTTCTTGCGGCCAAGAGGTCTGTGTCTTGCGCGCCTCGCAAAAAAAGATCTGCGCTTATCTACTTTTTATTCGTTGGATCGCTCGGCCCCCGACTGGACCCGCGCCCTCATCAGGCGCGGAATGGGTTTTCTGGATTGCCTGTTTGGCATTTCTACCCACCTGGCTGGTCGAGCAGCCCAATCCCGATTGGCGACTGATCACTTGGCTGCTGACACTGGAAATCGTCTTACTATCACTCTGCGCGATCTATTTCGTGGGAGGAAGATCGTGGCTCAGACACTTTGCATTCAGCACCTGCTTCATCTTAACGACGCTTCCGTGGCCAAGCGGTGCGGAAGAATTCATTACGCAAAGCCTTATGCAGGTTGCCACCTGGGTAACGGTTGAATTTCTAAAGCTCTCTCATATTGCGGCGTTGCAGCACGGAAACGTCATTGAGGTCAAAACTGGGCTGCTGGGCATCGATGAAGCGTGCAGCGGCATCCGATCACTTCAGGCGACGGTCATGGTTTCCCTTTTTCTCGGCGAACTTTATCGAGCGAGCTGGCAGCGTAGGGTGGTCTTCTTGCTTTCCGGAGTGGTGATCGCATTCCTTTGCAATGTCGGGCGTACTTTCATTCTCTGTTGGGTCGCCGCAAGAAGTGGCATCGAATCCATCCCCAAGTGGCATGATCCAGCCGGGTTTATCATTTTGTGCATTTGTTTCTTTGTGCTCTGGGGGCTTGTGCATCTTGTTTCGGGAACGTCTCCTAGGTTGCAGCCTTCAAAGGGATCCGCCCCGATGCCGTTTCCTCGGAGACTGGTGATCGGTCTTGCCGCCTGGTTGCTATTCACGGTTCTCGGAACCGAAGTTTGGTACCGGGCGCACGAAGCCGAGGAAACGCGCCATTGGTCCTTCGAATGGCCGGTCGCGAAAGAGGACTTTTCCGACCTCGTGATTCCCAAGCCTGCCGCCGATATGCTGAGATTTGACGAAGGACGCGCTGCCTCATGGATGGAGGGCGACGGAAGCCGTTGGACGGCTTTCTTCCTTAAGTGGACTGCCGGACCGTCTCGTTCGAGGATTCTCGCCCGAGGGCACCGTCCTGAGGTTTGCCTCCCTGCGGCCGGTTATAAACTGCAGGCGGATCGGGGAACAATCACAATCGATGCCAAAGGATTAATCATTCCGTTTCACGCCGTGGATTTCGACTACGATGGCAGCCAGGCGCATGTCTTCTACTGCCTTTGGCAGGATAGCTCAAAAGGCGTGGTACGGCCCAGAATCTGGGACCCTTGGACCCGCTTCGCGAGACTCGAGTCTGTCCTTCTCGGTGAACGCAATCTCGGACAGCAAGTCCTGGAGATAGTGATTTTCGGATACGCCACTCCCCAAGAAGCTGAAGCCGCTCTGCGCCGTGATGTTGAGGCCATGATCCAGACTAGCAATTGGCTAGCCTTTAAGGAAGTAGGTTGCTCAGAGCCTTGAAGTGTCTTCAAAAAAGATGGGGGTATGATCGGGAAACTCATCGAGGCGCGCAACAAGTCCAAACGGCTTGGGTTCCTGTCGCGCTTTAGCGCCCGAGGATTTGGCCGACCATCGACTGTTTACCAGTCCCGATGGCAAGGTCGGTGCCGCCTTGAGTCCCGACGGCGATATCCAGAACGTCTACAATAACAGTGAGCCAAAGATTGGATGTCATAACCGGCCGCTCCGTTGCTGCCGACGGGAAAGCTGCTACCCCTCATCGGGGCGGCTTCGCGTCGAAGTCTATAATCAAATATTGGTCGATTGCGTACAGCCTGTAGTAATTCGTGGTTCGCAACGGAACCGCATTCTCGGTTTTACTCAGGATAGCGGATCTGGATTCATCGGAGTTTTCTGGCGCCGAGTTCAGACCGTAGTACCGCAGTTTGTTATGGATATAGTCTCCGTCATTGCGATCTGCGCGGAAGTCTATAGAGACAAGGGAGCGTAGTAGCCTGTATCTTCGCATGGCCTGGCGAACCGTTGGAGCATAAGATACAACTCCGTTCATAATAATGTGCTCGACGGGATGGGTGCTCGTAACCTGTTCGATGTCGTCGCACAATGCTGCGCCAATTTGGTCTTCGTAGTGCTTTTGCTCCTTAAGAGCGTTTCCCAAGACGAAGGCAAACATGATCATTAAGTACGCTGGAATTGCGAGGGCCATGCAGAACCACTTTGTGCCGAGATCGTATCTCGCAAGTGCCACGCAGATAAGCACGAAGGACGATGATAAGAGAGCACCGATACCTACGTGTATTCGCGGCAGCGTTATGATCGCTTTGACTGGAAAGAGTACGGGCCCGAGGGCTCCTGCTATCCACATTAGTGGAAATAGAAGTACCGCAATTAGAAACAGAACTACTATTACTCTGTTATAATCGCTCCGGATAAGGAATCTTATATATAGGCAACCTATTCCGACCAGTATGACTGCGCCTAGAAGGATAGGTATCTGGAAGATCTCACGCTGGCTGCCGGGGAAGGAGTCGTATATGAAATGCCAAGCTGTTTTCCAATTGCTGGCGATGGTGCCAATTTCGCTCCACTTTGTGACGACCGCGAAATGTTGTTGGTTATAGGACCCCGTAATTATCGTTCTAGCGAGTAACAGGTACGGTAGAAAGCCAGCAGTGAATTGGGCAACTCTGAAGAGAAGGATATTCAACAATGTTTTCAGTGGAGTGTATTCCAGCTGAAGGAGGCCCAGTTCGAGAATCAGGAAGACGAAAAAGGCATTGATGCCGGTTTGGTAGAAGCCAAGGCTCGCGAAAATGCAAAGGGCGCCGGTGATCCATGCCTTAACGCTGACTTTCTCTGTACTCACGATTGGAATCAGGGCCAGTAACATTGACAAGGCCATTCCGAGCGAGTCGAATCTGAAGGAGAGATTCGCCAAAAAAAATGGGCTGCCACCTATGGGAAAAGTGGCCAGCGCCGCGAGCAAAGGGGGTTTGAGTGAGAATTTGCGGGAGATAAGGACCGCATTGTAGGAGAGTAGCGCAATCGCTGCCAGTTGAGGCAGAGGAGAAAGGTCCATGAGAGGATTCCCAAGATTGAGCGCTCTCATTAACAATTCGGTAAGCGGTCGACCTTCTCCAATCCAGCCAAACGTGCCGTCGAGTATTCGGCGCCAGTCTTCGAGATAGTACCGATCTGCAATCAATATTGGCAGCAGAACTAAGCCTAATAAGGCGAAGGAGATTAAGAATGTTGGTATTTCACTCTTGTCAAAGGTCCAACAGTGTTTCTCCGTCTTAAGTGATCCGCTTGACTTTTCTGGGAAATCGGTACCTGGCATAGTTCGGGGATAGACGTTCAGCCGACGCCAATCAGTATCGGATTCGCTCCATGTCCTCGACGAGCACTTTTTTGTCCGCGACGGTCGTAGAGTTTTGTCGTACGGCTGTCGCCTGACCGGCGTCCGCTGGCCACCTCCAGAGTTCCTCCGTTCTCGAGAAGATTTTGTGATCCCTGTGGTCCGAAAGGAATGTTGGGAGTACTTGTAGGCGCACGCTTCGAAAGCGGTGCGCGCTATCGGAGCGGCAGTACCGCCGACTTTACGCCAGTTCCAGTAATAGCGTCCAAGTCGGAAATGTAGTGCCAAGGCCCTTTTGGCTTTATAGACGGGGCCTGCTGCGGGATTGGCGACCCTTTACCTTGTCGGGATCTTTTCGTCGCCGTTCGCCGTAAGTCGTTCCACGACAACGACCTAAGTTTTTTAACTGTAGAAGATGGCGCTGAGGCTCTCCTCCTCCGTCTTCATACCGGTTCCACAGCGAAGATGTGAAAATCCAGGGTACTGCGCAGACTGCGAAGATCAGCGCTCCGAGCGGGTCCACCGCCATCGAATAGACTCCTTTCTTGTAACTGAAGTAGCTGCTCAGCACCTGGGCAAGCAGCAGGATGGCAAAAGACGCACACAGTGAATTTCGCATCCAGGAAGGTGTTGATCGATGAAAAGCTTGTACCAAGGGTACTAGAGAGATCCGTGTAATTTTATACGCTAAGGAACCGTCTTTTCGTACCTCGGCGTTCGCGGTATCACAACGGTAATGTTTTCCCGCGACCAGCTCAAGCGCGCCGCCAGCCTGACCGAGGAAGATTTTGTTCAGCTTGGCAGGTGCCGGCGCCCTCAGTCGGCGATCAAAGCCAATCCCAGCAAGCCATCCGTGGATGCGATGCTCACTTTACTCGACAAACTGAGGGTCATCGAAGGGACGGGCGTACTTTTGGTCGATCTGTCGTGGCTCAACGCCAATTACCAGCGGGCACCTGTTCCACCAGGCCCTAGCCAAGGCATGCAACTATACCTTGACGCTTTGGCGACGGTTGATCCGCTTTTGGAAAATCCCGTTCTGGAGTTGAGTAACAACTTGGCCGAGAACGCCATTAGGCCCGTAGCGCTCGGACGCAGGAACTGGATCCACATCGGAACCAAGGAGGCTGGACCTCGCGTTGCGGCGATCATCTCAGTGGTCGAAACCTGCCGGCGTCTTAAAACCCCCGTCCGCGACTATCTGGGTTCCGTCCTACCCGGCTTGGGTTATTTCCCAGTCGGTCGAATCGCCGAACTTACGCCCGCCGCCTGGGCGATCCGAAACTGACCGACCATATCCGGCGACGCCGCCAACCGCCTAATTTGCTAGACGAACAGGTGGGAATGATATGAGATGGTATGACGCTTACCGATAGTCGCCTCGGCCGCAATGGACACGAATGGGCGCCGGACTCTAAGCGTACGACCAAACCCATGGCGTATAGGCTCTGACGCTTATGTTTCTTTCAGCCCATCTCCTCGCAGATATCGAACTGCTGCTGCGGCGCCTCCATATCGAGCGGTGGCTGGTGTTTGGAGGGTCCTGGGGCGATGATAGGCTTCAACGAGGCTGCCAGTAAGTTCCGCTTCGGGGAAGTCGTCACGAAAACGAGCCCACGGCTCTGGGAAGAAAACGCCAACGCCACGGGTTATCCACTCGATCTCCCATGCCATGGTGGTAGCGCCGCTGGCAAGCACGATTTCGGTCACGCGATGGGGATGCCGTTCGGCGTAAGCGAGCGCCACGGTCGGCATGAGCGAGGCCGTAGTCGCCGCCACGAATCGTTTTACGGTCAGCAAATGGCGCGAGGGTGACAAAGTTCGGCGGGCGTTCGAGAAGAGCAGCGTGGTGTGCTTCGCAATGACTACACAACGGGCGCCTCCGGTCGAAGTCGTCATATTTGTAAAGCTGATTACACACCAAGACAGACGTCCATATTTCGACGAAAGAACGGTGCTTCCGATCCCATCCTCCACACTAGATATTTATCCGAAGAACATTCTTGACGCCGCGCGTGAAGGCCAATATAGAGGTCGATGCTCGAGCGCTTTAGGCCACGAACGGCGAAGCTGCGAGGAATGAGAGATACCCTCGTCGGTTTCCATCGGCTGTTAACATTCGAAGATGCAGATCTCTGGCGTTAGGTGCGACTGGAATACGTGAGAGATTTCCCTTCAGTGGAGCTGCTTGCGCGAAGACTGTCTTGCGCCATTCCGTTGGTCATTCTGCTCGTGACGATCGCATTACACTTCGGACTAGTGGACATGGGTCAATGGGCCTATGACGAGTTTTCGATTATTAGTTCCTACAGGGACAACGGCTGGACAGCATTTAGCGATAGATTGATAGGCTGGAGTCCACGTCCGATCTCGGAATTGCTGATTTGGGCATACGCTTGTCTAGTGAATTGGACACATAAACCACTTATTGGCGTTTTTCTCGGTCTGTTGTGGCTGACACTAATCTCGGTGCCATTGATTTCTTTTTTCCAGATTCGCGAGAAGTTTTCCGTGGATTCGCGAAGATTCTTATCGTTTTTTACGTTCGGCCTGGTCGCCTTTTTCCTCCTGGGACATGGTCCGGGAGCATTGTTTTACTCTCCAGTGGTAGCAGCCGCTTATTTGACGACGCTTAGTGCGATAACTTTGTGCTTCCTGCAACTCGCCTTAAGTCTGACAGAGCACCGTGGAGGACGTATAATAGCTGCGTTGTCGCTGATCTTTGCTGCTGCTAGCAGTGAAACTGGCGCGTTTTTTGTAGTCGTTTTCGGCTGCCTCTCGTTGACCTGTATGTTCGTTGACAAGTTTCGGGATTCAGTTTATCAGCGGGAATTCTTGTGGTGTCTCCTTCCGACTCTTACCGGAATTGGCGTGTTCGTCCTATTAATTCGCAATCGCGTTCGAGGTCAAGAGGCATTGTTTGCTACTGCTGAGTACCACAATCTATACATGAGCTTGAAAACTGGGCTCGGTGAAACAGTTAAAGAGTATCTCGTAAACGGTCAGCGGCTAAGTACTCGTGGCGTCTTTTTGGGATTGCTACTAAAAGCGTGCTTCTTTCTTGGAGTCCGATACTGTTGGCTATCTAGTGGGATTAAGGTACCTCGGAGGCAAGTTTTGATGGTATTTGCACTGTCAATAGTCGCGACGACTTACTTTTCCGTAGCGGCTTCCTACTATGGATATGGCGGGCTCACCAACCCCTGGCACCAAGAATTGCGACAATGCCTAGTTATGCTTTTCATCGCGACGGTCGCCCTGTTTTCCTGTCATTACCACGTGCCATTTTGCGACTTACGACGAACCGAATGGCTTGGAGGGATATTTGTTTTTATAGCGCTCATCCTTGTCGTACCGGGGCGATTTGATGCTTTGATTCATGACTACAGAAACTACCCTGTTTGTATTGAGAATCGCAACAAATCGTGGAATTCCGGTTTATCGGACGGCAATGCGATGATCTGGTTATCTTCGCCGAAAGGGCAAGTTGCAAATACGCTTCTATTTACGCCAGGAATTTATAACTTAGAGTCAAAGGCACCTGGTGTTCTCGATATAATGCACTTTTTTCGCAAAGAGCGTTTAGAGATATGTCCTTACCTTGCAATCAACCGTCACTGAGTGACGTGGGTAGAGGTGCGGTAAGTAATGGGCGGTCAGGAGGGTTTGGGTTTCAGTCATCCCGACATCACAGCATTAAAGCGCCGCGACGACTAGGGGTGTTGCTCTGACGCTTACTGTCGAACCACGGTTCCAGTGGCCCGTAGAGTCGGAGGATCACATTCCAGCCTTTGCCGGGGATGGTTTGCGCTCAATTGTCCTCATGACCAGCCGGGGCGGTGGGTGCGAAATAAACGTCCACCGAGGTATCCGGATTGACGACGATGCCCTTTTTCTGGCTACCAATGCTCGGGAACTGCTGGTCGGTCTGGAGTTCCGAGCGCGTCTGGTTGTCATAGACTACCAGTGACCAGAAGTCCTTCGCCGGGATGTTCGGCGGAAGGTGCAGTTTATAAGTCTTGCTGCCGCCGAGCGGTTTACTCTCTGCGTCCACGAACGCCAGCGCATATTGCGAACCGACCCCAACCATCTTACTGAACATGGCCCGAGGTGATACCAGTCGCATAGTAGAACATGAAGGTACGGGCGTCGTAATTGCGCACGCCGGGCTGCGAAAGAAACTCGTAACTCCCGCCCACCGCACCTCGCGAGAAATGATTGATCTCCTCGTCCTTATAGACGCTCGAGCAAAACGATGACAGAGGGTTAATAGCGATGACATCGGGTTTAAAAACTTCGGAATGTCTTTCTATCTCCGCGATAGCCTCACTTCCTGTCAGGCCCCGAATCGTGAGGACTGCCGTATTGGTCGCGACCGTTGCAAACGCACCATGCGCTATTCGGATAATAATAAGCTTCCTTCAGGCGGGTCCGAAACGTCAGTCGCCCGGGCCGTCGCGTTACCCACCGCAGCGGCCTCGATCAGGATTTTTTTCATCCGTTCATCTGGGGCAAAAGGTTTGCCCTTTTCGATGCCGATGGAGGCGAACAGGCCGAGCGTTTCCGGGTCCAGCGACTCGCTCGGCTCTTCCTGCACGATCTGGTTCAGCTCCTCATAGAATTCAGAGTTATTGGCGTGAATCGTATTGTGCGGGATGCCAGAGACGTTGATGAAATTCGTCGTCGGCGGATTGTTGACCTGCGCCAGTGGGTAGATGCGCAGGGTTCTCTTGATGGCCTCCACGGCTGGCTTGGGGTCACCGTTGACCTTGAACCCGCGACCCGGAAACCAGACGCCATAAGTGCGCGAGCGTGCCACGAAATAGCCCTCAGGCACTTCGCCTTTGTAGTCCCGTGCGCATTCCCACCAGCGAAGAACCCGGCAAGCCGCTGAGAAACGCCTGCACGCCGCGCGACTTGCCCGCACTCCTGGCCGCGATGGGATTTCTTGAGGAAAACCGTATCGACACTCGGCCATACCATCAAGACGATCTAGCGGAATTGCTCGCGGCTGTGTCTTGTAGAACAATTGACCGAAGGCAATTTGCTGGACTTCTTAGGTGCGCACCTTCGTAGCATTAGGAGTCTGATATTCTGGACATCCAGCAGAGTTGAGGTCGAAATACCGGCATGCCGACCCTCAGAGATCCAGACCTGTTCCTGAAGCCGCTCGCCGACGCCTTTTTCACCTTTACCGCCAATGACGGGCCGGAGTCGACTTCGGTGCGCAACGCCCACTTTTTCTATGCGGCAAAATTTGCTTCTATAGCGAGGCTTATCGAATTGGATCGAATCATTCCAGAATTTGACGAAAATTCGCAGCCTCCCCAGACCCAAGAAAAGACGTTACAAGAAAACCAACTTCTTTACGGGTTCTTTACAAACGCGGTTTCTGCCGTCGAGAGCTTTTGCTTTGCGGCATACTTTCTCGGAACCGCTCTAGAGAAATTAGAGTTCGACCCCGAGCCAAAGCTTCGAGGGATTGATCCGGAAAGAACTCTTAGCTGCTTCAGTGTGTTGGATTCGAACTCTCCGTTTACGCAGGCGCTGCAGCGATGCATCCGGTCTCAAGAATACAAAACCACAACCGCAATTCGAAATATGCTTTCACATCGGATAACCCCTGGTCGAACCTATCGTCCAATGGTCAGCCTTCAATCGTGGAATTTGGACCAATGGCATGAAGGCGATTGGAGCAGAGCCGTACCTTGGGGTCCGCAGGAAGAATTTCAAATTGAAACAAAGTCACTTATTGAGGTGCGCGATTGGACCGATCAGCAACTTGACCTACTCGGCAAAGAACTGGAAAGGTTGGCGGCTTCTAAGGGGCTAAGTCAGAAATGAGTCCGGCTGGTTAAGGACGGCGTGCACACAGTTCCCGGACAGGGATCGATGAATTAATTGGAGTAAACGGGATGGACAAAACATTATTGCACACAACTATGCTTTCGGCGGTGAATGCTTACGAGCCCTCGGAATTAATATCCCGGATAGTTGGAACTGTTCTGCTAACCTGGTTGCTTACTTTTGTAGTCCTCCAGGTTTACAGGGGGCCGCGCTAAAACTGTTGGGCAAGAAGATCAGTAAAGAAATTCGCGATCGAGCTTAACCTCGAAGGTCTGCGGCTCGAGGTCGACCAGTCCCATGTCGATTTCATTAAAACGAAGACTGGACAGCGCGGCCGGGCCATTTCTGGCGCGTGAGAGCACCAGGGAGGCTATTAGCGCGAGCAGAATCAGTCCTGCTGCCATTCCAATTCGCTTTCGCATTGTAAACAATTCGCGCACGGATGGGGGATGTAAACCGGTCGTTGACCAAGGATGGCTTGGCCCTGCTCAATCGCCGGACGTGTGTAGCCGTGGGCGCGTGAATGCGGCTGCAGCCAATGCCAGCCCGCAAAGGCGAGCGCTGCGATGATCCAGAGGCAATGGCGAAAGAATTTCATCTCTGCCGTCTGCGGCGGCGGCTGACTTTCCCGAAAATCGCCAGGAGCATCATGACGAGGAACGCCCCAACACAAATCGGCGGCCAATCCGGTTCGTAGCCATTCCACGAAAAGTTGGGCAATAAACCCCACCAATTCAGTGCGCCACCGATGAGCAGTAGGAGCCCCGCACTAAGAAGAAACCAGCGGCCAGGTTTTTCGTCGCGCAAAAGCGACTGCTGCAGGCAACATCATCAAAGATAAAACTGCGAAGTAGCCAAAGAAACCAACAACGCGACTAGGAGTAATCTCAATAGTTGCTAACATAGCAGCCGTCCTACCGATTGGCCTCGCCCCCGCACTGTCATACACGATAATTCAAACACTACTTTTGTGAATGGAGCGCGGTTGCTTTCACATCTTGA
>Ga0210408_10006361_pt1 | contig 10211 bp, 5 predicted proteins | sample IncBWH4MmetaG_FD_155471 | JGI IMG/M metagenome (GOLD analysis project Ga0210408, IMG submission 155471) | Forest soil microbial communities from Barre Woods Harvard Forest LTER site, Petersham, Massachusetts, United States - Inc-BW-H-4-M | ecosystem: Environmental > Terrestrial > Soil >...
GAGCGATTGGAAAACAGAATCCTTCGGAAGCGACTCCACTTTCTCGGCGACTAAAGGCTCCGCCGTGAAGCCCATCTGAGAGGCGGCGGGCTCCCGAAAAGTCGGAATATATGAGCCGATCGGCAGTTCGATTACCAATTCCCCGGCGTGATCAGGGTTGTAATAGTATTGGCTGAGCCTCTTCCGAACCTCGGCTGCCGCAGTGCGAACCACCGGATCTAGATTGACATCGTAGACGGGATCGCGCCCAAAAGCCTCTATGCCAATTGTCCTTTCCTTCAATTCGCTCGCACTGCCAAGGAGCGTTTGCTCGACAGTGTATTTGAGCAACACTGGGTATCGTTTGCTATTGGTGAACAATGGATGCGCAACGAGCCGCCTCAGTTGTTCCCGAACGAGTGCTGGGTCCGGCCCAGACTTCAGACCGTTCTGTCCATTCACAGAATGTGACGAAGACGCCATATCAAACGACCGGTAAACAACTGCTCCGCTTCGCGTCCTGGTAATCTGCTGAGCCGAAACGATTTAGCATGCGCCTCAGCGGGATACCTAAGATCTGCAGCAACGCATAATCATTTCATACACGAGGTGCTGTCGTCATTTGTCCCGAATCGCCACTCGGGTCCCGGGCAAGTTCGAAGTCCTTTAGATTGGGGGCACTCAGTATGCGAAATTATTATTCAGTTTCATACCCACCACACAATAATTTGGTGCAACGATCAACGAATCCGCGAACAGAGTCGGAAGGAGCCCCGAATGACCGCAATGAATGAAAGCTCGAAGCCGCGCCGTCAACTCCGGGAGCACGGAATCCAAATCACACTGCACCCCTTCTCTGCGCCACACCCTCCTGCATCTCGTTCATTCCCATCAGCAAATAGTTAACAAGGCAACTTGTGCGGATTCCGCCTTCTCAGTGTTATCCGCACTTTCGTTGAGCGAATAGTCGATCGATCCCTATTGCCTGCCATGGGCGCAACCCCTAAACCTGGTGCCGTTGGCTCGCACTTGCGACTTGTATTTCTGCACGCGCAGGTTGTCAAACTGGATGTGGTTCCATTCTGTTCCCAGGCCGAACATGCCGTGAGCATGCGCCGTGTTCTCAACTGTTGAAAGAGGCTGGCCGTCAATCGAAGCCGTAATCTGGGTTCCGCGGAAGCCGAGGACCAACCGGTGCCATTGATCGCGATCGAGCAGCGCTGATCCCGAGGCAAGCGTGACTGTAGGCTTCTTGTATTCCGTGGAGAGCAGCTCCCAGGCTCCATCGGGATGAGCACGAAGAATATAGCCGCTAGGCCAGCGCGCCCTGTCCTCCGTAAACACATCGGAGGAATCGATACGGCCCATCACCACAGCAGGCGCGTTCGAATCGAAGTGCACGTCGGCGGAGATACTATAGTCAGTCCAGACCTCATCCCCGGCAAGCGTGAACGGATCCGGCAGCGGGTCCCACGGGATGGGCTTTTCCGTGATCACCTGCTCCAGGCATTGTCCCGGACGTCCTTTGCACTGATGGACCTCAAAGGCGCCATCCTGATCCGAAAGATACTTCGGCGTGTGTCCCGGCGTAGTCTTCTCGAAATCGTCCGCATAGGGCAGTGGAAACGGCAGGGCGGCGGGAGGCCGAGCTGCGCCTTTGCCTTGCCCCGCGGTTGTCGTCAAAGAATAGAGCGAGTCGGGATCGAATGTGTACTCGAAATTGGCGCCCTCCGGTTTCACATCGGCGACATGCTCGAACGTGCGCGAGTTGTTGGTCTCCCATATGTGAACCTCCGTGGTTGCGAGACCACCAGTCAGGCGGAACTGCACCTTCTGCGGGTTCCTGGCGTCAATGGTTTCCAGTACGATGCTCCAGTTCTTCCCATCGGGCGAACGGAGAGCAACATAAGTTCCCTTCTCCGCCAGATATCCCGACGACGAATCTAGATATTGCCATCCGGGCTGCGCAAATTGCGTGGTGTGAGCAGTCGCCCAGATCGTCCCCTGCACATCATAGTGGCCTGACCACGGAGTATTCGCGTACATCAATCCGGAGTTGGGTGCGGCGAGAATATCGTAATACGAAGTGATGGGGCTCCATATCTCTGTCGCGGTGAAAGTCCCCTCAAGATAATTCCGGTTGTATAGATGGGCAAGAATGCGCCCGCCGACGGGCCAATCGCGATTCACAAACGGCCCTCCCCCGCCATTGGGCTGGTCTTCGCTGGACCACAATGGTTTGCCCGTACGGCGTGCAGTGTCCGTCGTGGTAAGCTTTCCGCCCTCCAGCGGGTAATGCACCCCTATCACATCAATGTCGGCGGCCAGTTCAGGATCCTTCAGAATGTCATCGGCTATGGCCCACTGGCCGGCACCCTCGCCGGGATACTCGTCGCAGCAGATGATCTTTGTTTCCAGGTGCTCCTCCCTGAGCTTGCGGTAAAGCTCCTTGACATAGCCCGGGTCGTACACCTTTTCATTCCATATCCCGGTCACTCCAATGTCGAGACCGTAGTCCCGTTTGGCAGTCTTGATAAAATCGACCACGTACTCGGCCATCCTGGGCGTATAGAGGCTCTTCGCCGCCGGATGGGGATTTACCCATTCGGGAGCTCCCCACGGCAGGATCTCGAGGAGGATATTTGGATTCCGCTTCTGCGCCTCCGCCATCAGCCACCATTCGTACCCACGCGAAGAATCGTGGTCTTTATCGGTCCGCATGTGGCTCGGCTCGGAGCCGTCCGTGGAATTGACGTCGGCGCCGATCTCCACCTTCAGATGCTGCAAGGCCGCGCCGTATCCAGGCTTGAAAAGGTAATCGAGAATCTGGCTGCGCTGCGGCTCGGGGTAGTCAATCAGCAGGCGCGATGAGGCGCCCGCACTCGCGGCTCCAAGCCCATCGAAGATTCGCCCCTTGCTCACGCCATCGAGAACCACGGTTGCGTGCTGGTCGTGGTCCGCTGCCAAGGCCACGATCCGCACCCGGGCCGCCAAAAGGATGAACACCAAAGCCGTCAGATCAATTGCCCTGAAATGCTTGCACCCTGCCCGCATCTGCTTTCTCCTGCCGGGTTACTAAATCCCTTTCAAGCTGTTCAAGAGTCCTGCCTTTTGTTTCAGGCAGCCGCATAGACAAATACACTGCGCCCACCAGGCACACCCCCGCATAGACGCAGGAGTGGACGAGACTGACAGAACATCTGGCTCAGTCTATGCCAATCGCGGGCTCGGCGTTGAAGCATTGCTCGCCGCAAAGTGCGGCTCATTTGGAGGACGTGGTGCGGCACAAGCGGTCAACGACGTTAACGTACACGGTAACGCTCCCATTGTCAATCAATGCGTAACCGGAATTCTCCCAACACTTCCTCTCTGCCTGACAATCACACGGCCGGCGCGCTCCACCGCAACTGCTAACAGACAGATTTGAACGCATCTTGCCTGCCCGCATCCCGTGCCGCCACAGGCGCGTGATCACTGATGCATCGCGAACGACTCGAAGGCCCGCGTCCGAAGAACATGCAGCCGGAAAATCAAGGCCGCTACCGTAGTTCCGGTACAATGGCTCCCATCGATGCGAAATATTCCCTCAAAGTCAATCGGCATTAAGGAAATAGCGGCCGCGGCGGGGATTTCCATCGGCACCGTGGATCGAGCGCTGCATAACCGCGAGGGCGTCAATCCCAGAACCCGCAGCCGTATCCTCAAGATTGCCGAGAAACTCGGTTACCGCCCTAATCTTGCGGCGCGGACTCTGAAACTGAATCACAGGCTTCGCATAGCTGCGCATCTTCCGCGGCAGATCGCTTCCTTCTTCGATCCTCTTCGCGACGGCATCCAGGAAGCGGCCGCGACTTTGCACGGGGTCACGGTCGATCTAACTATCCGCACCTATCCGCACCTTGGTGAAGGCGAACTGAAGCTGCTGGAAGAGGATTTGGAGAAGGATCTCGATGGCATCCTCATCACACCGGGCAATCCGAATCGCCTGGAGCCCGCCATCCGCCGTTTCACAGAACGCGGCACCGCAGTTGTTTGCGTAGCGAGCGACGCTCCCCGAACCAATCGGGTCGCTTCGATCTCAGCCGATGCCGCCACCAGCGGCAATATCGCCGCTGAACTGCTCGGAACAGTGCTTCAATCAGAAGGTTCGGTCGCCATCATCACCGGTGACCTCAAAACATTTGATCACGGCGAGAAGTTGCGCGGATTTGCCGCCACGCTGGCTACCATGGCGCCCCACCTGACCTTGATGCCCGCCATTGAGTCACACGACAGCCCGCGGGAGGCCTACCACGCCGCCCTCGACCTGCTGCAACGCAAGATCAAGCCGATCGGCATCTATATCAACACCGCCAACAGCGTCGCCGTCTTGCGGGCTATTGACGAAAACAGAATGTGGGGACGGGTGAAGCTGATCACCACCGACCTCTTCGCCGAACTTGTGCCTCTCATCGAATCAGGCAAAATTCTAGCCACCTTGTATCAGCGGCCTTTTACGCAGGGCAAACTCGCCTTTGAGACTCTCTGCCGCTACCTGGTTGAAGGGGTCCAGCCGGAGCCGGTCACACGCCTGGCGCCCCACATCATCTTACGCAGCAATCTCCACCTCTTTCTGGGACGGCTCCCTGAATCGCTGGAAATGAACAACGCTGCTGAAGCTGCCGCCGCAGTAAATTCCAGGATGGCCCCTGACCGTAACTGAGGGCGCCGGTCAAATTACAATTCGCCACCTCTGAAGGCCGCAGCATTTCACGTGCGAGAACGGGTCGGGCATGAAGCCGCCGTGTCTCGGGCGCATTCGCATCCTTGTTGTTTCTCGGCTTATCTCCTCGCACATCCGCGCGAAGAGCCACTTAGGAGGAGGAAGCGGTTTTCGTGCCTCCTTTCACCGATGGTCATCCAAGAAGCTCACGATTCCGGTTGGAAGGCCTTTCCAGACAGAGCACTTATGAAATTGAGGACAACCAAAGAATCGTCCAAGATATCCCCAATAATCGCCATTTCACGTAATCTACTCGTGTTGACTACCGTGAAGGACCTGGGCGCACAAGCAGAACTGGCACCGCGCAAAGCTTCGCGCTGGATTGATCTCAGGCTGGCCGCGGGCCTCATCCTGCTGCTTCCGGCGATATGGTTCACCTGGCTGACCATGGACGGGCTCGCCAAACGCCGCGATCTCCGCACCGGCCTAGCGGAACTCGAGCACGTTCGCTACGGGCTTCTGAGCGCGGACCAATGGCGCGCCATCATCGGGCCGATCCTGAATGCGCAGGTCGACAAGCTGGACCTAAAAGGGCAAACCAAAGATCTGCGGCCGATGGTCGAGCATTCGCTCAACTCCCTGCTCGACAGCATAGGTCAGCAGATGTCCGGGCACCAGACGAGCACTCCGAAACCGGCCAACTCCAAGGCGCCCGCCGCACCTGGCCAGGGAAACCCGTTGGTCAACATGATCATCAACTCCCTCCGCCCGCACGTGCCGGAGTACACCAATGTGGTGCTGGCCGAGTTGGCCAAGCCGCAAAACCAAAGGGCGTTCAAGGAATCCGTGCGCAGCGTGATGACAGAAGCGGTCAAGAATACGTTTGGCTCGGTGGATATGACCGCCTATTCGGCCATCCTCACAAGGTACGGATGCTCCAACGGTGCGGTCTGCGAGGAGACGCTCCGCAATCGGATTCAGCAAGCCGACGCGCAAATGAACAAGGACTACCTCATCGTGCTCGCATCGGCGGCGTTAGCATTCATCCTGCTCACGGCAGGGCGGCCGATGCTCTCGCGCGCCGCTGTCGTGGTGCTGATGTTGTTCTGCATCACGATGCTCGTGGGCGGCGTCTTGAGTCCCATGCTCGAAGTCGAAGTGCGCATCACGCGCCTGGATGCGACTCTCCTCGGCTCGCCGCTGGAGTTTCGCGAGCAATCGCTGTACTACCGCAGCAAGACCGTGCTCGAAGTGTTTCAAACCCTGATTGAGATGCATCGGCCGGCGATGTCGCTGGTGGCCGTCCTCGTCCTGCTCTTCAGCGTAGTCTTCCCGGCGCTCAAGATGCTGGCGCTCAGCGCATCGCTGTTCCGGCCGTCGCTGCTGCGCAACAGCCGCATGGTGAGGCTGCTGGCATTCGAGCTATCCAAGTGGTCGATGGCCGACGTGATGGTGCTGGCCATCTTCATGTCCTTTGTCGCCTTCAATGGCGTGATCACAAGCGGTATGGCCGGCATGCGGGAGGCGCCCGCCATTCAGCAACTGGTGATCCCAACGAACAGCTCGACGATCCTGCCCGGCTACTACTTGTTCATTGGATTCTGCCTGTCCAGCATCTATCTGTCGAAAAAGCTGGAGCGCGGGATCGCTGCCCATTCGACCTCTGAGTCAAGCTGAAGCGCGGTGCGTGGTTCACTAGTCGCTTCCGTCGTAAGGATTATTTTCGCTAAGTTTCGCTATCTGTTCCCCGCGATTGCGACTGTTACTGCCTTTATTTCAGCACTTTGCATTTTATCTATGGCGAATATACGGCGGATATTATGTAGGCGGTGGGGAGTACAAGTGGTAGGAATAGGGAACGCGGCCCTCCGCAGGCGGAGTAAAGGCGATGATATCCGCAGGGGGGAGCGGGTCGTACTCCCTAGCTTCATTGCGGGTGTCACCAACCCCGCGACGCAGGCCTGTCGCCGTGGACCCCGAAGTTTGGCGCGCGCCTTCAACCTTTGGTCACCCCTAGTTCACCAGAATCGAGTGTGCGTCAAGATTTTCGCGCGTTCTGTGCTGGCGGTCACGGCCCACGGTGATGAAGCGGGGAGCTAGTCTGATGTACGTTACGCCTGCGGCGCAGTACCTCCACGCTGGTGGGTTAGGAAGAAGAACAACTGCGGATCCCTCCCCAGATCTCTCCCCCTCCCCTTCGCGAGGCTCAGGATCAGGGTACGGGATGACATTGCGGTGTCGGGCGGCGGAGGGGCTATTTGCCGGTGTAGACGACGTGCCAGATGGAGCGGGTACCGTCGTCGGAGACGAAGAGCGAGCCATCTTTGCCTACCGTTACGCCGACGGGCCGACCCCACACAGCGCCATTGCCATCTGTAAAGCCGGTAAGGAAGTCCTCGTACTCACCGGTGGCATGGCCGTTTTTCATTGGCAGGCGGATGACTTCATAGCCGGATCGATCCCTGCGGTTCCATGACCCATGCTCGGCTGCAAAGCCGTCGCCCTTGTACTCCGCGGGGAACTGGGATCCCTCGTAAAAGAGCATCTCCAGCGACGCAAAGTGCGGGTTGACAAGGATATCAGGGGTGAGGACCTTGGCCTGCAGCTCAGGGTGTTTGCCGACGTGGCGGGGATCCTGCACGCCGCCGTGCGGCCCCATGTAGAACCACGGCCAGCCGTAGAAGCCGCCCTCCTGGACGTGGGTTACGTAGTCGGGAACAAGGTTGTTGCCCAGGGCGTCGCGCTCGTTGGTGGAGCACCACAACTCGCCAGTAATGGGATTGATAGCCTCGCCCACGCAATTGCGAATCCCGGAGGCGTACACCTTCTGAAACTTCCCCTCCGGCGTGAATTCGAGCACGTCGGCACGGTGAAACTCGCCGGGGTGGGTATCGGGATCGTCCACATTCGAGGCCGAGCCGACGGAGGCGAAGAGCCTGGAACCATCTTTGGAAAAGACCAGGTCGCGAGTCCAGTGGCCGCCGCCGCGCAGGCGTCCTCCGCCGGGCAGCTCCACCAGCTTCTCCTCCTGCCCGCTCGCTTTCAGGTCGCCGTTTTTGTAGGGGAAGCGAACGATCTCGTCGGTGTTCCCGACATAGATGTATTTCGGATTTGGGCCGCTGGGATAGAAGGCAATGCCGAACGGCAGCACCAACCCCTCAGCGAAGACGGAAACCTGCTGCGGCTTGCCGTCGGGCGTGATGCCGCGAAAAACCTTGATCTTGCCGGTCTGGCTCTCTGCCAGAAAGATGTCGCCGTTGGGGGCGGTGCGCATCTCGCGCGGATTGTCGAGACCCGTGGCGTACTGCTCAACCTTGAAGCCAGTGGGAGCCTTTGGCCACGCGCTGGGTGGACGCGGCACGGCCGGTGGTCCGTTGTCCACGGACTCATCGGGCTTGGGGACAGGTAGATCGACAGCGGTCAAGCGACGCCGGACTCCCGGCGACTCGTGAGCCGCATCCGTAAAAGCTGCCTGTCCTGTTAGAACTCCTCTTCCATCTTCAGCAAACACCGTGGCGATCAAAAGGCAAGCTGCGGTTACCACCGCTATTCTTACAACTTCCTTCATCCGGGACCTCGAACCGGGGGGAGCCGAGGTTTACGACGGTCAAAGCGGCCGTCTGGCGAGTTGTCGGCACCTCCCACCCAATTGTTGATGCATGATAGCCCCGACTTGCCGCAGATGAATAGATTACATTTCCACAGACATTCAACCTGGCTCGAAGAATGAGGCGGGAAGTACCAGAGCAGTCAACGTGACGGCGTGCTGGCAACCGGATTGCCAGACTGGCTGGCTTCCGCGGCGAGGCCGGCAAAGAGCGATCCCGGCACGGTGGCCTTCACGGTGACGCGGTTGCGGACCTGGGTCACCCTGGCAGTCTTCAGCAGGTCCTTGAGGCCACGATTGGCGGCACTTTCACCCAGCGGGGCGGTAAATCCGCGCGCCATCACGAAGAGTGAGTCGAGGGCAGCCGCCTGTCTCTCGGCCGCGTCGGGTGAAGGAGCGATCTCTTCAACCCGCAGTTGCATTGCGCCCTTCAACCAGCCCAAGGACGAAGACTTGTCGTTGGGGGCCCCGGCGGCGAGCGAGAGTTCCGGAGACAAGCTGGCCACGATGGTGGAGTCGGCCTGGATGGGCAGCTGGAATCCGAGGATCGAGATTGCCCCGCTTTCGTTAAAGGGCAAGGCGATTTGGCCCACGCCCCATGCCAGCGAAAGCAACGGCACCTCGTGAAAATGCTCGGAGAGCAGCGTGGATCCGGCAAAGGGCAGGGCCGCGGTGCGATGCCGGTCGAGGATGGAGTGAATCTGTTCGGCGGTTGGGGCGTTGGAGATGGCCAGCATGTCGTATCCGACCTGCGTGACGCGTACGGTGCGCCCTTCCGATGGGATGCTGTAGACGGTGTGTCCGCCGTAGGTTTCGCGGCTGGCGGCGTGGCCGTCAAGCCAGGCATTGAGGCGCGCGCCGGTCAATTTGCCCACCAGGACCATGGAATAGGCGACCGGCCCGTTGGGTCCGTTGGGATCCTGCATCCGGTGCAGGGCAACCGCCGCCTGGTCAAGATCGCGCTCCCAGTCGATGCCGGTTGCGTCAACAAACTGCTGGTACTCGGGGACGCGCTGGGGCGGCTTCAAGTCTTTGCGGAAGAAGGTGCGCGCCGGCTTTAGGTCGACGTAAATGATGCCGTCGGATTCGGGGAGGAGGCGTGCGGCTTCCGGCGGGGCCTTGGAACGCAGAAAAACGGCCAGAGCGAGCAGGACCAAGATGCCTGCCACGACAAGAAGCGTTCTGCGCGTGCGACGGTTCATTGGAGCCGGAGGTCACCAGACAAAGGCTGCACGCTCCAGCATATCGAATCGGCTTACTGCGCCACCGCAGAGCTCAAGTTCCTTCCCGACCTGACGAGTCTCGCAGACTTCACCACCTACTGTTGGACCGAGGGCACCAGATCCGCATTCAAGTGGACTGCTCCCCCTGTAACATTGACCGTTTTGCTCCAATCTACGAATCCCTTCTTTTTAACCGATATTTGACGGCTACCGAGGGGCACCGTGATTGTTGAGGATGTGTTTCCAACAAATCCACCGTCAACCTCAATATCGCCCCCAGGCGGGACGGACTCGATCACCAAACTTGCCTGGGCTGGCATGGCAGGAGCCGGCGCGGGAGCAGACGCTGCAGTACCAGTCGATGGCGTTCCGAAACGCGACAGGTCCAGGTGCATGTCGCCTTCTACGAAGGCTGTGATTTCAGTTCCTTGGGGAATTGTGATGTCCTTGCCGTGTATGAAAAGGAATAGTGGCGCGGCCGGAAAAAACACGATGGACGTCGCTACGATGGCGCCGGTCATCGCCCCCACATGGCCGCCCCCTTTGGAGTCCTTAACTGCTCTGAGGGCCACTTTTTCTTGGTCCGCGAGACGGGCGTAGGTGATACTTATGTTCAGTTTTCCGGCTCGCCCCATGCTCTTTTTGTGTTCTGCCTCAGTCACGTTCGCGATCGCGGTAGCACCTTTCGGTAGAACCGCGA
>Ga0210408_10006363_pt1 | contig 10209 bp, 8 predicted proteins | sample IncBWH4MmetaG_FD_155471 | JGI IMG/M metagenome (GOLD analysis project Ga0210408, IMG submission 155471) | Forest soil microbial communities from Barre Woods Harvard Forest LTER site, Petersham, Massachusetts, United States - Inc-BW-H-4-M | ecosystem: Environmental > Terrestrial > Soil >...
TCCCGATGGGAGAGCTCAAGAACTACACAGCATTTAAGAACCGGATGATCGAACGGCCTGCTGTCAGACGCGTCGTGGACGGCGAACAAATCGGGGTGTGAACAAACATAGCGCATTGGAATTTGCGATTGCGGGCAGCAAGAATCTAGGCGGCTCACGGCGATAGCTCGCCTAGGAGCGCCTTTGCCTCCTTCAAATCGCGCGTGTCAAACCCTTCGGTGAACCAGCCGTAAACTGGAGCGAGAAGCTCGCGAGCTTCATCGCGCTTTCCCTGGTCGCGCCAGAGCCGCGCCATGCTCATCGCGGCGCGTAGTTCTCGGGACTCTGCTTCGTGCTGACGCTCGACCGAGGTCTGGGTGAAGACGAGGCCAGAGCGGAACTCGCGAAGCTCGAAAGACAGTAATCGCGCATTCACTCGCCTCTTCAGCTCAGAGATAACTGTAGGACGTCCAGCCTCCGTCTGCGACTAAGGTCTGTCCCGTGATGTAAGCGGCAGCGTCGGAAGCAAGAAACAGCGCGATGTCCGCTATCTCAGCGGGCATTGCGAGTCGTCCTGCCGGAATTCGGCGCGCAAGTGCATCAAAATCGAGCTTACCTTCCGCTTCAGCCTGCTCCGTCAGCGGGGTCCGGACGTAGCCCGGGCCAATCGCATTGACGCGCACACCGCTAGCGGCCCATTCAATCGCGAGCACCTTGGTCAGGCCTACGACACCCGCCTTAGAGGCGCAGTAGGAGGCACGCCCTGGAGCGGCTGCTACGCCATACATCGACGTCGTATTTACGATCGATCCGCCACCTTGCGGAATCATGATGCGGGCAGCAGCCTGGGCTACAAGGAACACTCCGGTCAAATTGACGTCGATAACCCGACGCCATGTCGCCTCATCAAGGTCAATCGATGGCGCATTCCCAACGATGCCAGCGTTGTTCATCACGATGTCAAGCCGACCGGTCAGCTCAATTGCTGTCCTGCAGCCTCGTGCTACATCATCCGAATTCGTCACCGAACCTTCAACGGCTTCAGCTCGTATCCAATGCTTAGCCTTCAGGTCGGAAGCCAGACCTCTGGCCTGGGCATGATTCAGATCGAACAGCACTAAACTCGCGCCAGTCGCGGCAAGAGCCTCGGCCATCGCACGGCCAAGTCCGCTAGCACCTCCGGTGACGAGTGCCGTTCGGCCCGCAAATTTCGAATGAGGTGTCATTGCAGACTCCCAGTCGGGACATGTGGGAAAGGTGTACATTGAGTATGCGCTGGGTCCCACGTCCACGGCGACGGAGCCCAGCGCTAACATGACTGTTGCCGCTGCATACGTCGAACGGCCGTGGCCAACACTAGTTGCGGCATTTGAACTATCGAAGAGATTCCGGCAGCCAATAAAGCGCCGCATACTTTTTACGAAGATAACCAAGATAAGGTGTCATGTTCATCGCCGCATCTGTCACGCGCTCGATGAGGTCGTTCGGGGCGAATTTACTTCCGTGCTGGTAAACATTATCGCGCAGCCAGGTATGCAGCGTGCTGAATTCGCCACGGGCGATTTCGCGTGGGATATCGGGATGCGCCTTCAGCGCAGCCGCATAAAACTGCGCGGATAAAATGTTGCCCATCGTGTAGCTCTGGAATCGGCCGCCGATGTAGCCGGAGTACCAGTGAACGTCCTGCAGGCAGCCGTAGCGATCATCGGCCGGCGCGACGCCAAGATCGGTTTGCATTGCCGCGCGCCAAGCCTCGGCAAGGTCCTTCACGCGGAGCTTGCCCTCGAGCAATTGCAGCTCGAGGTCGAAGCGCAACATGATGTGCAGATTGTAGGTCAGCTCGTCGGCGTCAGTACGAATGGTGGAGCGCGCCACTTTGTTGATGGCCCGATGGAACACGGTAATTGGAACGCCCCCGAGTTGCTCCGGAAAAATCCGTTGCAGCGAGGGATAAAAATGCTCCCAGAAATCGCGGCTGCGCCCGATCACGTTCTCCCAGAGCCGCGACTGGCTTTCATGGATACCCGCCGAGGCACCTTTTCCCAGCGGCGTGCCATCGAGAGTGGCGCTTACACCCTGCTCATACATCGCATGGCCGGCCTCGTGCAGTGTCGAGAATAATACATCGCCAAGGTCGTTCTCGTTGACGTGAGTGGTGATGCGCACGTCGCCGGTAGAAAAGCGCGTGCTGAACGGATGATGCGTAAGATCAAGCCGGCCACGGTTGAGATCGTAGCCCAGGCGCTGAGCGACATTCAGGGCAAATTCAAACTGGGCAGCTTTGGGAAAAGCCTGCCGCAGGCTGGAGTCGTCTGCGACAGGTTGCTCGCAAATCGCGCCCACCATCGGGGCAAGCTGGCTTTTGAGCTCGCTGAAGAGTTTGAGGATCGATGCCGTGGTCATACCCTCATCGGCGTAGTCGATGTGCGGATCAGCTACGTGCTTGTAAGGCGCAAAGTAGGAGGAATATTCCCGGCTGAGATCGAGCGTCCGTTCGAGATAGGGCACCATGGCCGCAAAGTCGTTTGCCGGTCGAGTCCTGGTCCATGCGTTGTACGAGGCGGAGCCATGGGCGTTCGCGCGCGCGACATGGTCCGGCGGTATCTTGATCATCTTTTGAAAGTCGCGGCGAGCAACACGGATCAGGCTGGCGTCGTCAGAATCGTGCGGCAGGCTCTCGCCGTAATGGGCAAGCGCGTCGAGCAGCTTGCCGAGTGCCGGTGCGACCGCCTGCTCGTGCGCCAGACGGTAGAGCACCGCGCATTGACGGCCTCGGGCGTCGGCACCCCCTCGCGGCATGTAGGTCGCCTGATCCCAATTCAGTACGTCGCCCGCCGCGGTCAAATCGCTGATCTCGCGCAAGCGCCGCTTGAGCTCAACCAGCTTCTGCTCGGCAGAGCGTCGGTTGCGCGCAGACTTGGCCGTAAGGATCCCTTGTCGGGCTGTTGGGTTTGCGCATCGTTGAGATGGCCAGGTCGGGTTATTCGGGTCTACGCTGGCTTCCGTCTCCGCATCATCTCCGAGATCGCACCCGCGCTTGTGAGACCACTAGGTGCCGAGATCGTCGTCGCTCTCCGCAATGTGGTTTGCCAGCGCCATCAATCGGCGATCGCGCCATTCCTGCCGCTCGGCAAGATTCTCCCGCGGCAGGCGACGGCAGCGCTCCGCCTCAATCCGGTCCAAGAGCTCGCCTGACCAAGGCACCGGCACCGCCTGCGATTGCGCCAGTGTCCGATACAGCCCTTCGTAGCGGTCGACGTAATCGCGAATCCCGCCGGGCGCGTTGAGATCGATTGTTTCGAACGGCCCCATAACGCCCAGCGCAGTCCGATGCCCTTGCAAATTCCGGCGTCCACATCTTCTGACGAGGCATAGCCTTCGGCGACGAGACGGAAGGCCTCGTGCAGCAAAGCGCCCTGAAGCCGGTTCATAATGAATCCATCAAGCTCACGGCGCATGACGATCGGCACCTGACCGAGTCCCGCTAGTCGTTGGCGCGTGCGCTCTACGACCTGCGGATCGGTCCAAGGCGCTGGCACGAGTTCGACCGCGGGAATGAGGTAAGGAGGATTGATTGGATGCGCGACGAGACAGCGCGATTTGCCGGCAGGCTCGGCGCTGATGCGCGACGGCAGAATACCAGAGCTCGAGCTCGCCAACACCGCATTCTTCTCCGACCCGGCGTCGAGCTTGGCGAACATTTCGCGTTTGACCCTGAGGTCTTCGGGCACGTTTTCCTGCACATGCGCGGCACCGGCTAGTGCTATCTCCAAAGAGCCGGCGCCAGTCATCCGCGAGTGCACGTCCGCCGCCGTCTGCCCCTCGAGCATGCCTCTCAGCTCAAGCGTTTTCAGCACACCCTCGACTGTGCCTGAGTGCGCCGCGACCGCTTGGTCATCAGCGTCGAAAATCATTACGCGATGACCACCGCGTGCGAAGCTGATGGCCCACGCGCGGCCGACTAGGCCAGCTCCGACAACGGCCACCTTATCGGTCATGATCGGCCTCCTCAAACCAGACCACTGCTGCCATCGGCGGACAAGGGCTTGCCCCGATTGTTAGCCGCCGCCGAAAATGTAACAGCTGTGGGGAGCGTAGCCGTACTGATAGGCCCATCCGCCGCAATAGTGGTAGCCAGCCCACCAGCCGCCGCCCCATTGCCAAAAGTCAAGGTTAGGCTCGAAATGCTGCCGCTGGTGTACATGGCGGAACACCCTATGGCGGAAGCTATGAGAATAACCACTGCCCCAATAGCGGCCGTCCGCCGCTTTCGCGTTTGTGGCGCTTACGGTAGCCGTGCAAAGGGCTATGGCGACAGCAAACCCGAAAGTGTCTTTGCGCATTCGCTCGTTCTTTTGCTAGTAGCGTGGGTCAGCACGTAACCTGCCGAAACGATCATCGGTGGTCAATCAATGCGCCTTTTGTTAGCGAGCTTCTCGAGCCAATCGGCAATCGGCTGGGGTCTTGACGCCCTCATGCCGCCAGCTCGGTGAGCAACGCCTCCGCCTCCTTCAGATCGAACGTGTCAAATTCCTCGGTGAACCAGCCGTAGACCGGAGCGAGAAGCTCACGAGCCTCCCCCTGCTTGCCCTGATCGCGCCAGAGCCGCGCAATTCTCGTGGCGACGCGCAGTTAACGCAAAACTTGGCTTACCGTGCTTACCAAACACGATCAGTTTTCAGAAGAATGCCATCATGCGGATCTCAATGCTCTCCCGCGTTGGCGCATCAGGCGGAGTGTTGGGGTCATCGAAGGCACTGTGCCCTAGAAAACGTGCACGACCATCCGTCTCCGACTCGTATGTTTTAAGTAGCAGTACGTTTTCAGGTAACATCTTGGGAAAGTACCACCAGCGATGCGCGGCGGCATGGCGCATCACGAAGATCTCACCCTCGCGATCCCGATAGCGTAGAGCCATCTTGAGCATATCATCCTCGGCTGCAGAGGTGACATCGCACATGGCCAATGGCTTTTCTTCCACGCGCGTCTTCAGGGGCTTCCATAGATTGTAAAAGGCGACGCGGCGCTTAAGCAACTCGTCGGCTTCCTCAGGTACCAGCTGCCGGACACGCATTGGGCCGGATGCGGGAGTGTAGTCGCAGTGCACGACCATCACCGGAGCACGCTGAACCGTGCTGTGCTCGGCAGTCTGCTGCTCCGCGTTCACCTTCGAGCGGATCGTATGATCAAAAACAATAACCTGCTTGGCTCCGACCGAACCGCGCACGAATTCGGCTACGGGTCCGTAGAATTCGGTACGTACCGCTTCAGCGTCCTCAAATCGATCGAAGGCATGCTTGAATTCCCGTAGCTCAAAACCCTCCCGATCAGGTGAAAAACTGCTAGCGCGGGACCAACCGTCAAGTATCTGCATTTCGCGTGGATCGTCGCCGGGTGGCCTCACTGGGGTACCCGGTGGAGGCTCATAAAAATAGACCTCCGGCGCGGTTCCGCTATCAGCAGTATAGTTCAACGTGGCGAGTACATTTTGTTGCATGATTCAGTCTTCTGGCGCTAAGCCTGCTTAAGACCAAGCATTGTCGCTACATCTGTTTTCTTCCAGCACGGGAGCTGCTCGACCTCCTCTACCATCCAACGCCGCAAGCTCGGATAATTGTCTAAAGGCACTTTTTGGTATGGATGAAGGTGAATTGGTGCAGCAACCGAAATATCGGCCAAGGTAACGTTTTCTCCACATAACCAGCGCTGATTTCGGAGACGCTGTTCAAGAATGCCAGCGAGCTTATGCCAGTTCGGAGCCTCCCTTACGACTGCTGACTGGTCACTTTCAATTTTCATAAAGGGTTTGACAAGATTCTCGATTAGGTAAACGTAGCAACTGGGGAACCAATGGGCGGACTCCCAAAGGTGCCAACGGTTAATGTCAGCGCGCAACTTTAGCTCTTTTGGGTAATAGGCAAAGGCCCCATGCTTATCAGCAACGTATTGAAGTATCGCGTTTGACTCCCACAATGTGAAACCATCGTCGACGAGTGTCGGGAGAGAGCCATTTGGGTTGATGTCGAGGTACTCCTTTGCCTTGTGTCCGCCTCCAAGATAATCGACCCGCGCTTCCTCGAAGGGCGCGTTCATCAAACCGAAACCCGCAGCGACTTTCCGGCAATTGGTGGTAATCGGATCGTAGTAGAGTTTCATTGTGCCCTCCCCAATGCAATTAAAGTTGAAATACGATATCCCGCCGATTGGCCCGGAGCAAGACGTTAGCTGAAGTCAAGTTCGCAGCGTGTTTAGGAGGGCACTGGCTTCCCGAAGATCAAAGGTTTCGAAGCCTTCTGAAAACCAGCCGTAGACTGTCCCAAGCAACTTCCCAGCCTCCTCCTGCCTCCCCTGGTCGCGCCAGAGGCGAGCCAGGCTCATCGCAGCACGCAATTCCCAGGATTTGGCACCCTGATCCCGCGCCAATGTCAGCGCCCGTTCGAAAAAGGTGTTGGCCTCGGCAGCTTCCGATTTTGATGACTTCAGTACAATTTCACCAGCAATGCGATTGACTTCCGGCTCAAACCATCTTTCTTTGGTAAGTTCTATTTCTTTCAATGCCTGGTCGATGCAACACCGTGCTTCGGCAAATTGCCGCAGTTCGGCATTAGCCCAAGCTAAATGAGATAGATAAAACGGTGTCCACACGTTTGCCCCGAATGACTTTGCCGCCGCGATACCTGTGCTAATACTCCGAACCGCTTCTGCCGGCCTCCCCGCGGGCGCAAGCAAGCAACCTTGAAGCAGTGCGCCCAAAATCTGCCAAGCCTCGGCTCCTTGCTTGGTCGCCACAGTGATACTCTCACCCATTTGTGCGTTTGCTGTCGTACGATTTCCGCAAAAAACAGCCACTATTGAAGTCATATTGAGCGCATAAATAAAGGCCGCAGCACGTCCAAAGTCACGTGCGTATTTGAGCCCTTGCGCGCCATCGGCAATGCTAGCGTCTGGATAGCCAAGAAGCCACAAAGCGAAGGACCGCTCAACCAGAGCGGAAACCCAGTAGTCTTTGCCAATATGTGTCGCGAGCGCATCATCAGCGTGATTGCAAAGTTCGATGGCTCTATCCAGATGTGGCCGCCCCTCCCGTACGTTGCCGATCCACATTAAGGAGAGGCCCGTAAGACGTTGCCCCATGATCCGCGGAAGCACCGCGGGCTGCTTCTCTGCGAGAGCCAAACAGTCCGCCGCCTGTCGGCGCATCCCGTCACCATCGGCCGCGGTGTTGCTTGCGTTAAATAAACCATTGATGACCCGGTATACCAATAGTGGATCGTCGGATGGATCACCCAATCTTTCAGCACGTTCGATCAACATCCGTGCCTGCTCGAATGAAGCCCTGGTCTCGGCTGCTGACATACCCTTCGTGCTCATCTGAGCAACCGCAAGGGAGACTTGCAACTCAAATTGTTTCTGACGCAGACTTCGTGTGCTGGGCGAGTTTGGTATAAGCGTAAGTGCACGGTTTGCTTGGGCCACTGCCTCCACAAAGGCAGAGTGCGCAAGCGACCGCTCCGCCGCTTTAGCCCAAAAGTTCGCAGCCTTCTCAACGAGACCAGCTTCGCTACAATGGCGCGCCACTAGCTCTGGTTGGTTTTCGGCAACATCCGTGAAGCCGCTTTCTAAAGCGTCGGCAATGCGCGCGTGAAGCGCACGGCGTGGCTCACGCAGTAGAGTGCCGTAGGCAGCGTCCTGGACGAGCGCGTGCTTGAACAGGTAGCTGGCGTGGGGTGGCACGCCATGCCGGAACAGCAAACCAGTCGCAATCAGACGATCCAGTGCTAATGCCAACTCTGGCTCCGGCGTGCTAACAACAGCAGAAAGGAGAGGGTGCGAGAACTCTCGACCAATAGCAGCTCCGATCTGGGCCACTTCCTTGGCGGCCCCGAGCCGGTCAAGTCGGGCCATGAGGGATGCCTGCAGAGTTGCCGGGACCGCCAAAGCAGGTGATAGGGAAGCAGCAACGGTTCGCTGCGCTTCGCTTTCATTCTCCGCCTCCAGGACCGCCTTGGTCATCTCCTCCACAAATAAAGGAACGCCATCGGTGCGCTCGATGATGTCGCGGCGGATGTTGGCAGGTAGCTGTGTGTTGCCGATGACAGAATCGATCATCGCACCGATGTCGCTCTCTCCCAGTCGATTGAGCGCAAGGAATGTCACATAGGGTCGACCTACCCATGGCAGCTCAGAGTCGGGCCTGCATGTAATGATCAGCAATACGCGAAGCTTGCGAATGCGGTCGACGACGCGACTGAACGCTTCCAAACTCGTGGGGTCGATCCAATGCGCATCCTCGAAGATCATCAGGGCCGGGCCTTTGCGGGTCAGTGCCTCCAATTGGGAAACCAGCGCATCTAATGTTCTCTGCCGACGCTGCTCTGCGGTCAGCTCAATAGCGGGATGACGACCATCATTCGCAAGGGATAGCATCTCGGCAAAGAGAGCTACTTCCTGGGACGGGGTCGAAGTCTGCGTAAGCAAAATCTCGAGCTTGTCGAGCTTAATTTGTGTGGTATCGCCGTGAACGAATCCGGCAGCCCGTTCCATCTGACCGATGATAGGATAAAGGGCGCTATCGGTGTGCTGAGGGGAGCAGAAGTAGCGTAAGCGAATATGCGGTTCGGGGACGAGGCGCTGAAGAAGTGCCGCCGTGAGCCGCGACTTGCCGATGCCTGCCTCGCCAGAGAGTAGGACTACTTGTCCTTCGCCAGTCTTCGCCTTTGACCACCGCCGCAGCAGCAGTTCGAGTTCTTCCTCGCGACCGACGAGCTCCGTCAATTCGCTTGCGTGCAGGGCCTCGAAGCGGCTCTCGACTGAAGCCGGACGTAAGACAGCCCAAGCTCTCACAGGATCGTCTATACCTTTGAGTGCTTGCGCGCCCAGGTCTTGCAAATCGAACAGATTTCCAAGGAGCCTTCGCGTACTCTCGGATATGACTACCTTGTTCGGTTCGGCAACATTTTGCAGGCGTGCCGCAAGGTTTGGCGTTTCACCAACAACGCCGCGCTCCTGAGCCTCTCCGGATCCGACCAGGTCACCGACCACGACGAGCCCTGTGGCAATGCCCACACGGGTTTGAAGTGGGCTGTCAGCCCTCAATGCACCGACAGCGGTGATTAACTCGAGCCCCGCCCGTACCGCCCGCTCACCATCGTCCTCGTGCGCTTGCGGATAGCCAAAGTATACGAGCACACCGTCACCCATGTACTTGGCAACGTACCCACCGAGGCGGTTCACGATCTTGGCGACGCACTCATGATAGGCGGAGATGACCTCTCGCAGGTCTTCAGGGTCCATGCGGACGGACAGTGCTGTTGAACCGACGAGGTCCGAGAACATGATCGTGACTTGACGCCGCTCGGCAGCATCGAGCGGCCTCACTGCCGGAGTTGCCTCGGCCGGAGTAGCCCTTTGGCTAGCTTTTCCGCTATTACCGAGCGCGGCGATCGCCCGCAGGATCTTGCGACGATCGCCGAGAACGACGCCCATCTTCTCCAAATCCTGATCAGTCAGATCGGGAAGAACGGAGAAATCGATGCGATTCTCAACAAAGCGCTGGGTGTACTCGGACATGCCGAGCTTATCGAGCCAGTCCGCAATCTCCTGCACTGCTCCGCACCCTCTCACGCACCCTTGTGATCCTGCCGGGCGAAGATATCCGATTGAAGGGCTCTAGACCATTTGGTGGCCTGGGACGGCGCGGCAATGCCGTTTAGCGAGCCGCCAGTACGTTTTCGAGCCGGGATGCCGCCCAACCGTTGCCAGGCTTACCCTCTGGCGGTGCGACATCGGGCGAGCGATGCAGCGAGCGCTCAACGCGCTCGTCGGCCTCTTTTTTGCGAGCCGCCTGCGGGAGTGAGATTCACGGGTCGCTCCGCCATGACGATCATCTAGACCACCTGGTTAAGCAGCTCGGTCTCGCCGCGCCAGAGCCGCGCGAGATTCTCCTGCGTGATCGCGAGTACGTTGTCCTCGTAACGGCAGGTCTCGCCGGCGGTATGTGGCGTGATGAGCACGTGCTCCATGGCCCACAGCGGCGAGGCCGCGGGCAGCGGCTCCTCGACCGTGACGTCGAGCGCGGCGCCCCTGATCTGCCGTCGCGCGAGCGCGTTGACGAGCGCCTGCTCGTCGACCGCGCGCCCGCGCGCCGCGTTGAGAAGATACGCGGAGGGCTTCATGCGGCCGAGCGCATCGGCATCGATCAGCTTCTCGGTTTCCGCCGTCAGCGGGCAG
>Ga0210408_10006365_pt1 | contig 10209 bp, 8 predicted proteins | sample IncBWH4MmetaG_FD_155471 | JGI IMG/M metagenome (GOLD analysis project Ga0210408, IMG submission 155471) | Forest soil microbial communities from Barre Woods Harvard Forest LTER site, Petersham, Massachusetts, United States - Inc-BW-H-4-M | ecosystem: Environmental > Terrestrial > Soil >...
CCAGGCTGTGAAATGACCAGCTGAATCGTTCCGGTATTGAGACGAATCGGGACGTTATTGTCGTTCCGGAAATAGACATCGATGCCAATGATGCCGGCAGCGTAGAAAGAATTCTTGCCAAAAACTTCCTTTTTGTAGCGATCGGCGTTGACATAGGGGTCGGCGACGACGGTCAGGTCTTGATGCGCGTCGCGGGTGCGTAGCGACATTGGGTCGGCGGGCGCGCTCTGGCTGAACGCGCTGGGAGGCAAGAGCATCGCGATGGCAAGAATTGCGCGAAGCATGGTCTGGTTGGCTATGATGCGCCTTCCCTATGAAAGGTTCACTCCACTACTTGGTATGCCAATGCCAGCGGTGCGCCTATAATATCCGGTTTGCAGTTGGGTTTGGGATAGTTCTCCATCTTTCCTGGACAGGAGACGGCTCACCGAGAGCCTCTTGCGATGTATGCGCTCTACAGTCTGCTGACGGCCGCGGGTGTGCTCCTGCTCTCGCCGTATTTCCTGCTGCGCGGCTTGATTCAGGGAAAATACCTCGGCAACATTCCAGAACGCCTCGGGTGGCGATTTCCGCCAGAGCTAGGCGGCGTTAATTCTACCGGTTCAACGGAAAAATCGATTTGGATTCATGCGGTATCGGTCGGGGAAGTCCTTGCGGCGCTTCCTCTCGCCCAGCAACTGAAAAAAAGGTTCCCGCAGCGGCCCCTCGTTGTTTCCACTACCACTATTACCGGCCAAAAGTTAGCACGCGAGAGGTTGCCATTTGCAGACGGTTTTTTTTACTTCCCACTGGACTGGCGAGGGCCTGTAACGCGGGCTCTCGGGGCGGCTCGCGCGGCAATAGTCATCATTGTCGAGACCGAAATCTGGCCCAATTTTTTGCGCGAATGCCGCCGCGCACACGTGCCCGTGATTTTCGTGAACGGGCGGTTGTCGGAACGGTCATTTCGTGGCTATCGTCGGGCGCTTTCGTATTCCGGTGGCGTTGTCGCGGGATTTTTGAAGAAAGTGTTGGGCGACGCCACGCTTTTTCTGATGCAAAGCGAAGAAGATGCAGCTCGTCTGATCGAATTAGGCGCGGCAAGTGAGCGAGTTCTCACCACGGGCAACCTCAAATACGATCTCGCCGATCCAACCGAAAGCCCTCTTTCTGTGTGCCTTGGGGCCGAACTCGCCAGAAGCAATCGCCGCCCGGTCATCGTCGCCGGAAGTGTGCTTGCCAATGAAGAGGGTTCTGTCCTTCGGGCGTTTGCCGGTGTGGAGCGCGATTTTCCTAGTGCTCTCTTGATTTTGGCGCCGAGGAAGCCGGAGCAATTTGACAATGCAGCGGAAATCGTCGTCAAGTCGGGGCGAAAATTGCTGCGCCGGCGTGATCTCGTCCTCAACGGAGCAGGAAGCGGCGCGCTTTCTGAACAGGTCAATGTATTTTTGCTCGACAGTCTGGGGGAGCTTGCCGGGCTATATCGTCTGGCAGACATCGTGTTCGTGGGAGGCTCGCTCGTTCCGGGTGGCGGCCACAATATTCTCGAGCCGGCTGCTTTTAGTAAAGTTCCCATCTACGGCCCGTCGATGGAAAATTTCCGAGAGATGTCAGGGAAATTTCTTGCGGCGGGTGCCGCGATCCAGGTGAAAAATTCAGAAGATCTCGCCGCCGCATGGGAAAGTTTGTTGCGGGATCCGGAGCGCGCCGCTCAGATCGGGAAGCGCGCGCGGGAGTTGGCGGAACGGAATCGCGGCGCGACGGAGCGAGTGCTGGCGCACATCGAGGGAGTGATTGGGTCGGGCCGGAGCGTACATTGAACCGCTCATCATCATGGCTTCGCCTGCTCTGGCCGCTGTCGCTTTTGTATTCCTTGATTGCACGCGCGAAAGCCTGGTGCTATGCACGGGGCATTTTCCGGAAGCACAAATTGCCGGGGACAGTGATCGGGGTGGGGAATCTGACAGTGGGAGGGACAGGCAAGACTCCGATGGTGTTGGCGATTGCAGAGCGCCTGGCGCAGGAAGGGAAGCATGCGGCGATTCTGACGCGCGGGTACCGAGGAACCGTGGATGCCGGTGCGAGTGGCGTCCCGCAAAGTGATGAGGTTGCGCTCTTGCGTGAGCGGCTCGGAGGAAAAGTTCAGCTTGGCGTCGGAGCTGATCGGTACAAGAGCGGGATGGTTCTCGCGAGACACGGAGTCGATTGGTTTGTCCTGGACGATGGTTTTCAGCATTTGAAACTTCCGCGCGATGCTGACATTGTCCTGGTGGACGCAACGGACCCGTTTGGTGGCGGGATGGTGCTGCCGGCCGGTCGCTTGCGCGAACCTCTCTCGGCGTTGCGACGTGCGGACATTGTGGTGATCACCCGAAGCGTGCAGGCACCCTCATCCGCCATCGAAGCGATTATTTGTCGTCACACGAGTAGCCCCATCTTCTATGCTACAACACGCCTGGAACGCGTATTGCGCCTGCCAAGGCTCGACGTTTCTTTGCCGCAACAGGATTGGCGGAAGGTGCGATTTCTGGCGTTTTGCGGAATTGGGAATCCCGCCGCATTTTTCGAAGACTTGCGTACTTGGGGATTTCAGGTGGTTCAGCAACGCAGCTTTTTGGACCATCATGCGTACACGGCACGCGAGGCGGCACAGTTAGAACAGGCCGCGTCAGGTTGCGGGGCCGATGCCCTGCTGTGCACTGAAAAGGATGTGTGGAATCTACGAAACGTCCAGTTCGCTGCGGTACCCGTCTATTGCTGCCGGATCTGCTTTGATCTGCCGGAAGGCTTTTGGAGCGCTATTACGGATAGGGTCAGGCACGGGAAGGCGGGAGCGGACCAATGAAGATTCTTATCCGCGCTCCAAATTGGGTCGGCGACGCGGTGATGGCGATCCCGGCTTTGGAATCGATCCGCCGTGTGCGCGCAAAGGACGAGATCTACATATTGGCGCGACCTGTCGTCGCGGACCTGTTTTCCGAACAACCATTCGCGGTCCGGATTCTGCAATACGATTTTCGCGGACATCACCGGGGATGGCTCGGTCGTGAAAAGCTCCTAGCCAGTTTGCGAAAAGAAAAATTTAGCGTCGCCGTGCTCTTGCAAAATGCTTTTGAAGCCGCGTGGCTGGCGTGGCGCGCCGGCATTCCCGAACGCATCGGTTATGCGCGGGACGGACGCGCGTTTCTCCTGACGAAAGCGATTCCCGTGCCGCGAGAGAGTGAGGTCCCTAAACACGAATCGAACTACTATCTCGAACTGCTGCATCGCGCGGGATGGACTGAAAGATTCTCGACGATTCCCCCTATCCGCATTTCCGCCTCTGATTCGGCCCGTGCAGCCGCAGAATCCGCGTTGCGTATCGCGGGCGCGAGAGAAAACGCTTGGCGCATCGCGATTGCCCCCGGCGCTTCCTACGGGGCGGCCAAGTGCTGGCCGCCGGAACGTTTTGCGCGGCTTGCCGATCGCCTGATTTCGGAATGTGGCGCGGATGTGATATTTTTTGGCACGCCGGATGAAAAAGAAATTGCCGGGTGCATTCAATCGAATATGAAGTTGCGCGCGATTTCTCTGGTTGGGGAGACATCCATGCGTGATCTAGCGGCACTCTTTGCTTCTTGCTCGGTATTTATCGGCAACGATTCCGGAGCCATGCATGTGGCCGCCGCCGCGGGGTTGCCGGTCATCGGTATTTTTGGATCGACGGATCCGGAGGGTACAGCGCCTCGGACCGAGCAATTCATCTTGATTCGCGAGGCCGTTTCCTGCAGCCCTTGTTTTCTGCGATCCTGTCCGGTCGATCACCGATGTATGACGCGGATTACGGTGGATTCCGTTTTTGGCGCCGCGATGCAACTTAAAAACTCGCCGAAGAATCTTTTTGTGGGGGGCGCCGGGAATGTCTGAGAGGGAATTAGTTCGCCGTGCCGTGTTTCTGGATCGCGACGGCACGATCAGCGAGGAATTGGGCTACGTGAACCACATTGACCGCTTTCAAATCTTTCCCTACGCGGCGGAAGCGATCCGCCAATTGAATCTGGCGGAAATTCCGGTGATCGTGGTAACGAATCAGTCCGGAATCGCCCGAAATATCTTTCCGGAATCGTTGATGCACGAAATCCACAAGAAGATGGTCTCGGAGCTTGCCGCTGGTGGAGCTTGGATCGACGCGATTTACTTTTGTCCGCACAAATCGGAAGACAGCTGCGAATGCCGGAAACCCAATCCAGGATTGCTCGAGCGGGCCGCGCGCGAGCATGCCCTGGACTTGGGCGCTTCGTGGGTTGTCGGTGACCGCTACGCGGACCTCGAGATGGCCCACGCGGCCGGGTCACGCGGAATCCTGGTCATGACCGGATACGGTCGCGGAGAGTACGAATTGCATAGCGTCGCTTGGCCAAGACAGCCCGACGTGGTCTCAGAAAATCTTAAGGATGCGGTGCGCCACATTCTCAAAAATGGCGGCGATCGGCCGCGCCGCAATGAGTAAGTCCGAAGACCGCTTCCTGGTCGTGCGACTGACGGCGCTCGGCGACATCTTGCACACAGTTCCGGCGGTTGCCGCGCTGCGCAGGGCGCACCCAGCCGCGAGAATTGACTGGGTTGTCGAAAGGAAATGGGCACCGGTTCTAGAGGGAAGCCCGGCGATTAACGAGGTGATTCCGTTTGATCGCCGATCGGCGTGGGGTGCACTCGAATGCGTTCAGCGCTTACGCGAGAACCGCTATACCTGCGCGATCGATTTTCAGGGGCTATATAAGTCATCCATATTGGCCGCACTGTCCGGAGCCGCGCGGCGAATTGGTTTTGATCGCTCCTGGGCGCGCGAAGAAGGCGCGGCCCTGCTTTACACCGAATGTGTATTACCTACCGGCCAACACGTTGCGGAATTGAACTATTCATTGGCAGAGCAGGCGGGAGCATCGCGTCCGGCAACACCGGAGTATCCACTACGGGTGCCGGCAGGCGGTGCGGCGTCGGTTCGCGCTCGCCTGCATGAGCTTGGAATCAGTGGGGAGTACATCGTTGTCGGTCCAGGCGGAAGTTGGCGCGCGAAATGCTGGCCGGCGGAGCGGTATGGTGAATTATGCCGCGAGTTAGAAATGAAAAATGCGATGCGCGCGGTCGTGATTTACGGTCCAGGTGAAAAGTTCCTGGCCGAAGAGGTGGCGCGCGCGGCGGCTCCGGCACAGCTCGCGATGATTGCCTCGACAATAGAAGAGTTGATGGGACTCTTGGCGCATGCTCGATGCGTCATCGCCGTGGATTCAGGCCCGCTGCACTTGGCAGCCGCACTCGGCACTAAGGTCGTCGGTTTGTTTGGTCCCACCGATCCTGCGCGCAATGGCCCGTTTGTGCCAGGTGCGTCGATCATAGACAGGGCACGCCAGGAGGAGATCAGCTATAAGCGGCGGTCGGAGTTCTCAGCCGCGATGCTGCGGATCACTGTCGAAGACGTGATGGCCGCGGCCGATGGGCTTCTGAAGGCCCCTGCTTGAGTCCCACAACAAATTTTTGGATCCGCTGGCGTGTTCGCGTGGGATACCCGGTGGGCATCGCGGCGTTCTGGTTTGCCAGGCCGCAATTGGCTTGGCTCTTGTGCGGAGCGGGCATTGCAATTCTGGGATTGCTCCTGCGCGGATTTGCCGCAGGCCATCTCCGGAAACACAAGGAATTAGCGACCTCGGGACCTTACGCCTTCACTCGGAATCCTTTGTACTTGGGAAGCGTGCTACTTGCCGCAGGATTTTCGGTGGCGAGCCATTCATGGATTTCCGCGCTGCTGCTCGCAACTTACCTCACGATTTTCTATCCGGTGGTAATTCGCCGAGAGCAAGCTGAACTCAAGATTCTGTACGGCGCGGCATTTGTTGAATACGCCTCCCAGGTCCCCGCGTTCTGGCCGCGCCTTTCACCGGCAATGGCCTCGACGGCGCGATTTTCCTGGCCGCTCTACCGTCAGAATCGGGAGTATGAGGCTACTATCGGCCTTGCGGTCGCCATGGCAATCCTGTGGTTTCTCATGATGTGGCGTGGCGCGGCATAGGACGGGCTTCAGCCTGTCCTGGGTTCAAATTCAGATGCGCGAAAAGCTGACAGCCTGAAGACCCTTTGTGGCAACTATAAAATCTTTGTAGGGCACGGCTTCAGCCGTGCCGTAAAGTACGTAGAATGAATGCGGCTTTAGCCGCTGGCGTGTTCGAAATTGAATTGTCACCTCAGCTCTGAAACCCGTCCGCCGTTAAGAGCTGTTACGGGTTGCCGTGCAGAAAAGTGTTCACGCTCAATGTTCTGCCATCCGTACTCGCCGTTATTGCGCCATCGCGATCGGTGCGATACACGCGCACGCCTGCCGCTTCCAGCCGGCCGGTCACTTCCGGTGAAGGATGCCCGAACGAATTATCCCTTCCCACGGAAATTGCCGCAAACGCCGGGTGCGCCGCGGACAAAAACGGATCTGTCGTGGACGTCTTGCTTCCATGATGGGCAACCTTGAGAAAATTCACGTCTACGTGTTGGTCTTCGGCAAGAATCCTCCGCTCCGACGGCCTCTCAATATCTCCGGCCAATAGAAATGATTCAGCGCCATCGGTCAAACGCATGACGAGCGAATCGTCGTTCTTTGCCGACTCGCCCGCGGAAGGGTCATCCGGCCACAAAATTTCCCCCGAGACACCATCCTCGGAAAATGAATCGCCCTGCTTAAAATGGCGGATGAGGACGCCGTGCGCTCGCGCAGCCGCAAGGACTTGCCGGTAGGCGGCGCTTTGAATGTCGCGTCCCACCCAGAATTCGCCAACACGAAAATTTTCAAAAACGGCAGGCAGCCCTCCAAGATGATCCTCGTGCGCATGGGTGAGTGCGATCACGTCGATTTTCTTCAATCCGCGGGACCACAAATACGGCGAAACGACATCCTCGCCAACGTCAATCCCCGAACGCATGCCACCGGAATGGAAATTGCCCAGTTCGCCGCCCCCATCGACGAGCATCGTGCGCCCATGTGGGAAGGAAAGAAAAAGGCTGTCGCCCTGGCCGACGTCGAGCGCCGTCAGCTCCAATGCATTAGATCTGAAGCGGGGCGAGAAGGGATATGTGGCGATGATCGTGGCTGTGGCGAGCAAGGCGATCGTGATGCTCGATGACCACCAAATCCTCCAACGCATCCGAACAGCAACGGACAGCGCAACCGCGAGGGCAATAAAAACGGCCATGAGCGCGACAGATGGTCCGGGAATGCGATAACTCGCGCCGTGCCACCTGGCAAACCATCGAACGGTTTCGTCAAGCACTCCGAGGATGAGCCCAAGTACTCTTGCAAGCCATCCCGCCATGGCGCGGGACACGAGGGAGGCAGAGAGCGTGAGGAATCCGAGCGGGACGGCTAATCCGGTTAGCAAAAGCGCGGGCACGTTTGCCAAAGGTCCTGTCAAAGTAACGCGATGAAAATAGTGCGCGAGCGCTGGAAGCATTCCAAATTGAAGGACGGAGGAAATGAAAATAATTTCCCACAAATAGAGTGCCGCACGAAAGGGGGTGACCAGTAATTTGGATCCGAACACGGTGGCGAAACGCGGCAAGCGGGCGGAAAGCCACGCAATCGCTGCGCGCATTTCCAATCGAAATTGAATCACGCGCGGCGTGTGAGATACATCGCGGGTCACGTCAGACAAGTGGTCGAGCGCGAGCCGGTAAGGCTCGCTGGATCGAGCGATGCAAGGCACCGCGATCGCTCCAATCGTTGCTACAGCGCAGAATGACAACAGGAAGCTGGCGTCCGTGATTTCCGACGGCCGCGCGGCAAGAATTATCAATGCCGAAACGGCCGCCACGTTGATCAGATCCATGCGCCGATAAATGAGCATCGCTGACAAAAACACGGCAGCCATGAGAACGGCACGAATGATCGGCGGGCGGTCTTCAACAATGCACACATACACAGTGAGCGCCAGGAGTGTAAGAAGAATTCGCGGGGAAAGACTGAGTCGCAGCCGGCGCCCGGCCCAAAGGAAAAACGCGGCAAGAGCTCCGACGTGCAACCCCGCTAGGACCAAAACGTGGTAGACGCCGGTTTTCTGAAAATCGATCACAAGGTCGCGCTGCACAAAACTGCGGTCGCCGAGCAGCATGGCGCGAGCAAGAGCTCCCTCCTCAGGGCGGGAAAGAAAAAGATCGTCCAGCGATCGAAGAAAACGGCCACGCAAGCGGGCCAACCGGTCGGAGAGCCTCAATCGGGGATGGCCCACAATCGTAAGAAGTTGGCCATTCCGCAGCGCCCCCTGCAATTGAATATTCTGGCGGGCAAGATACCCTCGAAAGTCGAAGCTGCCGGGATCTCCAAAGTTGTATACAGGACGCGCTCGCAAAAAAGCTTCGATGCGGTCCCCGGCACGCGCCGAAGGAGGATCCGCGCTCGCCGATCCCTCGTTATAGCAGGTTAATCGAAGGCCACCCGCGACGGGCGTGACTCCTGCAGCAGATTCGACTTCATCCAAATCGATTTCATAACGCATGCCCCACGGCAATTGAAGCGGATCGCCGCGCAAGCGTCCACGCCAGCGCAACGCCGTACTCGCATCCAGCTTGCCGGATTCGATCAGAGTGCTGGCGAGATTGTGAGGGACGGATGCGCGCTCCAGATTTGAAGCGACAATGCCTAGTGAGAGCCACGCGCACGCCGCAAATATTGCGGCAGGAAAAATCCAATTGCGGCGGAGCGTGATAAATCCGAATAATAGAAACAGAAGCGCAGCGAAAATATAAATGCGAGGGCTCAGCAGAGCAAATGTCTTCAGTTCTATCGAGAGGAGAATTCCTCCCGCAAAAAGAGCGACGGGGAAGAGGGAGGGAAGTTTCATGCACGCCGTCTGAGCCGCACTAGCACCTCCATATGATATGTTTGTGGGAAAATGTCAAACAAATTAATGCCCTCGATTTCGTACGGGCCGGCCGATTCCGTTGTACCAACAAGGTGCGCAAGATCACGCCCTAACGTAGCGGGGTCGCAGGAGACGTAGTGAATGCGCGTGGGGGCAAGTTTCTTGAGGTGAGCAAGCGCCTCCGTTTCCACTCCGGCGCGCGGGGGATCGATGACAACCAAGTCAGGTTTTTCTTGCCAGCGAGAAAGGAATCCCTCCGTGGTGACGTTGCGGGAAGAAGGAGAAGCCCCACCGCTCTCTTTCAAATTGGTCTCGAGGTCTTTCGAGGCGGCCAAATTCGATTCCACACCGATCACGCGCTCAAATTGCTTTGTCAGCGCGACGGTGAACAATCCTACGCCCGCAAATAAATCGAGTGCCAGTCGTCCGCGGGTCTTGCCGATCACGGCATCGACCAGCGGCTCAACCAGAAACCGATTGACCTGAAAAAACGAAAGATGGCCCACGCGGTAGGGAGCGCCGCCTACTTCGTACGAAAGGTAGCCTGGCCCGGCCAGGTGAAATTTGTCGGCTTGTCGATCCTGTATGAGGATTGATTCAACACTCGGCACTGTTTCGTGCAATGCGGCTGCGATCGATTCGGGAGTGTCAGCAAGCCGTTCGGCGGAAAGATTCAAAAGAATCTTTTCATCGTTGGAATCAGCGAAGGCTTCAATTTCATCGATGGCCGCGAGGGCTCTGCCTTGTGAAACCAAGTGGCGAAGCCTGGAAAATGCGTCGGCGAGCCGCGGGGAGAGAATCGAACATTCCGTCACGTCACAAAGTTTCGTGCTGCCCATTTCGAAATAGCCGATCCCCGCGCTTCCCGCTGCGCCTTTCTGATCCGGCCGCAGTTTCCATTGCGCTCGATTGCGATACCCGAATGGCGGCGAGGACTGCGTCTCGATAGTGCCCGCCCACTGAATGCGCCCGATACGCGCGAGCGTCTCGCGGAGAATTTCTGTTTTGTAGCGAAGCTGCGCTTCGTATGGCATGTGCTGGTATTGGCAGCCGCCGCAGTGCCCAAAATACTGGCATGGGGCCGGCACTCGTTCGGCGGAAGGTTCCACGATGCGTTCCAGCCGGCCGCGAATGAATTTCTTCTTCCTTGCGGAAGATTCAATCTGAACGAGCTCTCCCGGAAGGACCAGAGGGACAAACACCGTGTGGCCATCGTGATGCGCCAGGCCCTCGCCGCCATACACCAGTTTTTCAATTCGGACTTCCATTCGGGTCGCTTTCCGTTGCGGGGGAGGTGTGATCCTCGGCCGGAGGCCTCAGGTCAGGTAGAACAAACTCAGGCGTGGAAGAT
>Ga0210408_10006368_pt1 | contig 10206 bp, 8 predicted proteins | sample IncBWH4MmetaG_FD_155471 | JGI IMG/M metagenome (GOLD analysis project Ga0210408, IMG submission 155471) | Forest soil microbial communities from Barre Woods Harvard Forest LTER site, Petersham, Massachusetts, United States - Inc-BW-H-4-M | ecosystem: Environmental > Terrestrial > Soil >...
TCCCGGTATTTCGCAACCGTGCGGCGAGTGACCTGGATACCCTGCGACTGAAGGATGCGGGTGATCTGCTCGTCGGTCAACGGCCGGGCTGGATCTTCTTCGTCGATGAGTTTTTTCACGCGGCGCTTCAGGATCAGCAACGAAGTATTGCCGCCTTCAGGACCTTGCACGCTCTCGGAGAAGAAGTACCGCAATTCGAACACGCCCTGTGGAGTGTGGGCGTACTTGTTGGCTACCGCGCGGCTGACAGTAGAAGGATGAACGCCGATTTCTTCGGCCACCTCCTTGATCATCATGGGCTTCAACTGATCGATGCCTTTTTCGAGAAAGTCTTGTTGGCGCGCGACGATGGAATAACACACCTTGGTGATTGTCTGCTTGCGCTGTTCGATGTTCTTGATGAGCTGGATGGCGCTCTTGTAGCGCTCTTTCACGTAATTGCGCGTGTCTTTATCGTTCGTGTCCTTGGTGAGCAGCCGCTTGTAGGCCGGATTCAGCCGTAATTGTGGAACATCCTCGTCGTTCATCAGGCAGAGCCACTCGTCGCCGTGCTTGATGAAAGCGACATCGGGCTCGATCAGACGCGTGGTGCTCTTGTTGTATTGCAGCCCGGGACGCGGATCAAGAGTCTTGATGAACTCAAACGCAGTTTGTATGGCCTCAACCGGCCGCGCCAAAGCTTTGCCGATTTCTTTGTACTGCTTCAACTGTAACGCGCGCAGATGACGGTCCACGACCGACACAGCGTCCTCGACAACTTGAGAGTCACCGTTGGTCGCTCCGTTGCCATTCACTTTTTGAGCGTGCTGCTGTTGGATGTAGCGCAGCTGATATAGCAAACATTCGCGGAGATCGCGGCAGGCGACACCCGGAGGATCGAGTTGCCGGACAACCTCCAGGGCTTCGTGCAATTCGACGATTGAAAACCCCGGCTGGTAGATCGCCCGTGGAGCGCTCCGGGATGGCACGGAGTAGGCGGCAGCGCCCGGAGCCGCATCAGACGCAGCTACAGGAGCGGCCGCAACCGCGGCTGCCGTTGAAGCTCCGCCGAGTTCTGATGCCCCTGTCGTCACGGTCCAATCCGTGGCGAATTCCGAAGCAGGTTCCGCCGACTCCTCCGGAGCGAGTTCCGCGTCCGTACTGCCCGATTCGAGGCCGATGGCCTGCGCTTCCTTGAGAAGATTTTCCTGCGCGGCCGCATCCGCCTCCGGTGCCGCGGGCGGGATCACGCCCATGAGCTCGTCGTCACTGGCGATCAAATAACCGTCTTCGTTGAGGTTGCCGATGATCAATTCGGCGGCCTCTCGGACCTTGGCGCTCAACGACAGCGCGCCCAACTGCCACATCAAGTGGTCGGTCAGCGTGCTGGGCTTGGAGAGGAAATTCTCGAAGGATGGCCGCTCGATGTCTTCCATCTCGCCCGGGCTGCGATAACCAGGGTCGAGATATTCCTGAAAGAACGAGCCAAAATCGATTTCATCGAACGGATCTTTCTTCTCTGCGGCCGGTCCGGGCACTTCCTCGACGTTGCTGGCCGAGGTGGCGCGGTCGCGCTCTTCTTCTCGGCGGCCGACGTCGTCAATCAGTGGAACGGACTCCTCAAGCTCCTCAAGCACCGGGTTTTCGACCATCTCGGCATTAATCATGTCCTTGAGCTCGATCTTATTGAGCGCAAGGACCGAAACCATCTGCACGAGACCCGGGGTGAGGATCTGGCGCTGCGACAGCTTTACATTCAATTTGTGCTGCAGCATTACCATCGAAGGCTTTGTTCTTTCCTGACAACCAACAATCAGCGCCTCTGTAGGAGGCTGGCTGTGATATCACAACAGGCGACGCGTACCGCAAGTGTGCGTCCAACACTCAGTATCAAAGCAAAACGTCTTTACTGCCACGTTACAGCCGTAACCTGATTTCGACGGGTACGGGCTTTACACCAGCGAAAAACTCTCGCCCAAGTACACTCGCCGGACCTCCGGATCACCGCCCAGCGCCTCCGGCGTGCCCGCCCGGAAGATGCGCCCTTCATTGATGATGTAGGCACGATCTGTAACCGACAACGTCTCGCGGACGTTATGGTCGGTGATTAGGATGCCGATTCCACTCGCTCGAAGATCAGAAATGATCTTCTGCAAGTCGAGTACGGCGATCGGGTCGATGCCAGAAAACGGCTCGTCCAGTAGGATGAAAGTCGGATTGATGCAGAGACAACGCGCGATCTCCACGCGCCTGCGCTCGCCACCCGATAAGGCATACCCGCGGTTATGACGGATATGATCCAACCCCAACTGCTCGATCAACTTTTCCATCTTCTCCCGGCGCTCATGCCAGGAGATCGGTTGAGCCTCAAGCACGGCAAGGATGTTCTCTTCGACGGTAAGCTTGCGAAAGACCGAAGGCTCTTGGGGGAGATAGCTGATACCAAACTGGCGCGCCCGCAGGTACATGGGGACGTCAGTGATGTCATCGTCGTCGTACAGCACTCGGCCGGTATCGGGGAGCACCAGGCCGACGATGGCATAGAAGGAAGTCGTCTTGCCGGCGCCGTTAGGCCCTAATAATCCAACAACTTCGCCCTGCTCAACGCGCAGACTGACGCCATTCACGACGGGGCGTCCACGATAAGTTTTTCCGATTTCGTCGGTGGCTAAGACATGCATTTAACGTGCCACTCGCGTCTTTGTAACGCTGGGAGAGTTATCCCTTCCTTCCACGAGCACCCTATCATCGCGTTTATAGAAAGTCAACGAATTCGCCGTGATTTTGCCGTGTTCGGCATCAAAAATGCTAGGGGATTTGCCCGTCAGAACGAATTTGTCGTCAGAGGCGGTGTAGACGAGCTTGTCGCCTTCCGCTCGGCGGGCGAGCTGCTCAACCACCACATTCCCTTCCGCAATAATGTGATCCAGTTGTCCCTGTCCTTTGACAGATCGCGCACCAGTCGCTTGGCTACGAGGAACCATGTAGGCGTCCACGTGATCGGAAGTGATCGTCACGTCAGACCCGCGCACCACAACTCCACCTTCGAAGTGCACCCGGTGTTGATCGTCGGTGTAGGTGAGTCGCTTAGAAGTGATCGCCACAGGTGTGGCCGAGCCGTCCCGATTCATCTGCACGAGGGCGGTGGAGACCGGCTTTCCATCTCCCTCGGCGACCACGGAACGATGATCGCGGTCGAACTGGATGCTGGGCGCTTCCACAACATTGGCGTCTTGCCAGATGCGCGAATCGCCTGAGTAAGTGGCGATTGCGCTGGTGCGATGCACGACCATGTTGCGCGCTGTGATGTGGATAGGCGAGGCTGAAGCGAGAAGGGCGCCGTTTGGTTGTTCCCGCAAGTCGCTGTAGGTGCTCTTCACGTTGCCTTCGGCAGTGGCGTCTCCGCTGGCCCGGTTCATGCGCACGACTTGCGCAGTGGTGGAGAGGCCTTTGTCGATCACTCGTGGCGATCCTGTGAGTTCAATGATCTCGTTCGCAGGTGTGTACTTTGCTTTTTCCCCACGAGCCTGCCGTTCACCATCTGAATAAACGAAGTCTCCCTGCTGCACGATGGATTCGATCCCTCCTGCCGTTCGAAACGCAACGTCGACCGTCTGACTGGTGCTGACGCGATCAGGCTGGCCGGGCGCGCTGCTGACGATCTTTGCCTCCGGAGCCCCGTGCAGCCCCTGGAGGTGATTTACGTCGTCGAAGCGCGCGTTGAACCTGCCCGCGGTCACGACGGTCCGTGTTCCAGCGTTTGCGGAGGGCAAGAGCTCGATCTGTCCTCCGGCCGAGGTTTCGGCCCGCTCCAGATTTTTCCCCTTTGCCAGATAGAAATCGATCGCTGGTGCCGTCATTTCAGTCCGCTGCGAATTTGAACCGCCGGCCGTGGGAGTCGTGGACGGAAGCTCGACCAGCTTCACGTGATGGCTCGCGTGCACCCGGCTGACTCGATTACGGCTCGCGAAGCTCACATCGATACGACCAGCATCGGCTTGCGCTGGGTGTGCACCGGTGGCTTCCACCGATACATTGCCCTCGAACACTGCGTTCGACAGCCCGTCCTGCGCATCATTCAAAACGAATTCCGCCTGTCCCGCGCGAGCGCGAAGGGAAGAATTTCCGGTGAACTCGGCCTGGACCGAGTCGGTCGCGATCACATGATCGACGGTATTGTCCGGCCGCAGGTAGAGCGTGGCCTTCGTAGCCTCCATATGTGCGGAACCATGCGTCACGCGCGGCCGATCAAGCACGACTCGTCGAGGGTCTTTTGAGATAAGGCCCTGCGCCGCTACCACGTGCACGCTGGCCTGGCCGTGAAGGGTCAAATCCAGGTTCGACTTCAGCGTGAGCGCATTGTCTTTGGCGGCGTAATGCAGACCCACCGCCGATCCCTCGATCTGCGGCATGCTCAGATCGACCTTCGCGTCGGTAAAAGCATCCCCGGTCTTCTGATTGAAAACCAAGTCGCGCGTGGTGAGATGGACCGGGTTTTTGAGTGCGGTCGGCACGGATTGATCAGGCTTGAGCAAGCCTTCGGGATTCGCCTCCAGGTCGATGCGAACTTCGCCTTTCGCAAGCACGTCGCCGGACTGCGGATCGTAAGAAAAGTTATCTCCGTAGATCTGGTCGTAGCGGCTGGAGTCTCGTCCGTACAACGTGATCGTCACGTTGTGCAGTTCGGCGTGGCCACCCAACTTGAATTGCACGGCTTTCGAAGCCTGGATCGTGAACAGCGTCCGGCCTTGCTCGGACTTCGAAACCTTGAACCCTTCTGCGGTCTGCTGGATGTTGACACCGATCTTGCCCGGGACGGTCTTGAGCACGTCGCTCGCCTGCCGGCGCCGGTGAAAATAGACACCCGTCACGACAAGACTCACCGCAATCGCAGAGAACGCGAGCCAGCGGCGCAGGCGAGTGATGCGGAAAGGCATGGTTTAGTGTAGTTGATGCGAGGAAATGAGGTGGGGCGGCCTAGACACCTTTGATGATGATACGTGGCTGTTTGTAGTTTTGCAGGGCTACGCGTCAGAAAAGGATCTGTATCGAACTAAAAAAGTCCTTTTACTAGAAAGCGCAAATCGAGGCAGAGGTGCACCAGGACCACTGGAAAGATCCGTCGTGTCCGCGCAAAATACATGGAGAAGACCGAGAAAACCACCATTAATATCAGCGCATTCGCAACGCCCTGATACAGGTGATAGCTCATTTGGAGGACAACACTAACGACAGTAGCGAGAGTGCGACTCGCTCCGAGTTCCATAACCTCAGACATCGTGTAGGCTCGAACAATAAGCTCTTCGAAGAACGGGTTAAGACAAGCGAACGCGATCGACAAAAAAGAAATGCCGAATCCAAACATTGAGGTCAGGGACTTGGGAGTCAGATAGTGACCAGCATACACGGCATATAGATACTGCGCAGGGAACCAGACCAACAACGCCGCCACATTGACCGCAAGCAGTAAGGCGAGTGCCCTCGGAACATCCCGGAGAACGGGCTTTAATCCGATGTCGCTCCAGGTTTTGCCTTGTCCCCCGAGTACATACCAGAGAACGATCAAAGCCGTCGTTTCATTTAACAAGGCTCCTATCAATCGGAAATGCTGCAAAATCGGCACTGATGGGGTTGCGCCGCCGCTCAGATAATAAATACACCCGGCTATGGGCATGCTAAGACTCACCCAGAGGACTACACCCAGAGGTTGGAACCGTCGAAGGTCAATTCCGTCACGCACAGGTCTGACAGTAGTCTCTGAAAGAGTGGGTTGTAGGCCGGGAGTCACGGAAATTGACATGGCACGAGTGTACGGCGCCGTCGCTTAACTCGAATGATTACGGAAGTGGCAAGAACGGACCGTCCTCGCGCGTAGTAGCCACTTTTTCGCTATTCCTAGTTCCCATTGTTTGTTGATAGCCCCGCAAAGGAACGCGGCTACACACCGTTCTTGCCGGATATTTGGAAGTCGCGGAGGGAGAGTTCCAACCCGCCGTATTCGGGATGGTCGTTGTGGCCGATGGTGAAGGCGATATCGAGGCTGTCCCCTGCGAGGAGGTTGGCAGCCTGAAGGCGTTCGGCCATATGCCATCCGAGGGCGTCAAAGGTAATGTTCCGCCGCCAGTTCGGGACATCAGTTCCCAGTTCTCGGTTCTCAATTCTCGATCCCCGGCTTTCGGCGGCGGCTCGAACGTCGGCCCGCGGAATCGATGCACCGTCCGGATGGCAGCGCGGCGTCGCCAGAACAGCCTCAGGCGTGAGCTGATCGTCCGCGCCCTCGTGCAACGGCACCGACACAAGGGCGGCGGCCAGCTTGAGCTTGACGTGCTTGTCTTTCAGAATCTTCGGAGGAGCCATCAAGCGCACACCACGGGCAGAGAAGACGGGCTCTGGATTGGCCTGTCCGAAGGGCTCGAGGCGCTCGAGCGCCTGAAACAGTTCCGGCGTCACCTGATCGAGACTTAGGTCTGCATCAAGATCGAGCAGGGGCTCGAAATCGCCCGGAGTTAGTCGCTGGCGTGCATAACCGTCAAGATGCGCTCGCAGCTCCGGTACGCGGTCGGACGGAAGCGAGAAGCCCACGGCGTGCGAATGCCCGCCGTAGCGGGTGAACAGCTCGCGGCATGACTCAAGAGCATCGAGCAGATGAAAGGCGCGAATGGATCGGCCAGAGCCGTGCGCTTCACCGCCATCGTGCGAGAGCACCAGCGTCGGACGGCCGTAACGCTCGACGACGCGGGTCGCCGTGATGCCAATGACGCCGCGATGCCAGCCTTCGCCGTCAACCACCACGCAGAACGCATTGCGAAGCTCCGGCTCCTGTTCGAAGCGTGCTTCGATGGCCTGCAGAATACGGCGCTCTTCTTCCTGACGCTCAGCATTGAGCTGATCGAGCCGGCAAGCGATCTCCTTCGCGCGCGCCGAATCCTTGACGCTGAATAATTCGACCACGTCACGGGCAACATCCATGCGCCCAGCGGCGTTTAGTCGGGGGGCGATGCGGAACGCGATTTCGATGGAAGTCGGCGGGCGATTGGTGGGCACCTGTGCCAGTTCGAGCAGAGCCTTCAATCCCGGATTTACTGCGCGCCGTAGTGCATCGAGCCCCAGCTTCGCAAATACGCGATTCTCACCCGTGAGCGGCACGGCATCGGCGATGGTCGCGATCGCAACCATCTTCATGAACGACATCAACAGGCGCGATTGGTCTTTGCCCGCAAGCCTTTTTTCCATCAAGGCCTGCGCCAGCTTGAACGCGACTCCGGCCCCGCAGAGCGCCTTGCACGGATAGGTGCACCCCGGCTGATTGGGGTTCAAGACCGCGAGCGCCGTGGGGACACCATCCTGACCTGGCAGGTGATGGTCGGTAACGATCAGGTCAACACCAAGACGCTGGGCCGTCTCGGCGGCGGCAAAGGCGCGGATCCCGGTGTCGACGCTGATGATGAGCCGCACGCCGGCGGCGGCCGCGTGTTCGATCACGTCGTCCTTCATCCCGTAGCCTTCGCGGATCCGATGCGGGACATGGAAGTCGGCAGCCCCCCCGCACAGTTCAATGGCCGTTTTCAGAATCACGATGGCTGTGGTTCCGTCGACGTCGTAGTCGCCATAGATCAGAATGCCTTCTTTGCGATCGATGGCCGCTTCGAGGCGCTCGATGGCGCGCGCCATTCCCGACATCCGATAGGGCGAATGAAGGTGCGAGAGAGTCGGGATCAGATAACTCTCCGCCTCTGCGGGCTGGTCAATGCCGCGCATCAGAAGCAAACGCGACAGAGTGGCTGCGAGATTTTGGTCCGTACCAAGCCCGAGCGCCGGAATGGAACGGAGCGCCTCAGCGAAATGCGCGACTTTCGCTGTGTCCACGGATTTGGTGAGCCATTTCATGCGGAGACAAAGCTGCGCTGCCGACGGATGACCTGCCCGTCGCCCAAAGAGTTGGTTAATCTAGCAGGAGTCAATCTTCTTCGTCGGGTCCGGGTCCATCGATCGGGATGCCACCAAAATCTTCCGTCAGCTCGATGAGCCGCTGGTAGCGGTCGTACCACTCGGTGCTTGCCTCATACAGAAACATGCTTCCCTGAAATGCCCAGCCGAGCTGGACGAAGCCGGACTTCCCGATGTATGTGCGGAGCCAGCGGGCATCTTCGAGGTCTTCGTCGTTGGTGTACTCGGCGTTGGTGAGACGGGCGATGAGGCCTTCGAGGTCGTCGCGTTTCAGCGTCCACGAGTCCATGGTGAGAAAGGGCGCGCCCGCGGATTTTGCAAGTTCGACGAAGTCTTTCCAGCCGTCGGGGTTATCTTCGGCCTTCCACATCACGCACTGCACCTCTTCATAGTCCACGTAGCCGTGAAAGCGGCGCAGGCCGTGGCCTTCGATAAAGGCGATCATGTCGTCTTTCAGACCAGTAAGGTCGTCTGGCATTCCAGTCATGTCAGGGGCTCTCGTTGAGCAGTTATTGTAAGCCTTTTTCGTAGCGGATGGCTCACGGCTGATGACCCCTGATAAGTGCTCGTCGCTTAACGACGAAAAGCCAGGAGCTGATTTTCCATGTGTTAAACTATCCGTTTCACAACGAGCCTCCGAACGAAACAATGCTTTTCTCCAAAGAATATGTGGGCTACTTAGCCCGCGAACTCACAAAAAAGCTGATTGCGGGAGAGTTCATCGAGACTCAAAATCCCGCTGCGGTCACCGAGCGCGTTCACGCCGCGCTGCTCGAGGAAATGTCATTGGAAGACCGCATCAACGACGAAGTGCGCGTCATTCTCGAGGCCTATTCCGACGAGATGCGCCGCAGCGGCGCCAACTACCAGGAGATGTTCCGCAAGGTGAAGAGCGAGCTGGTTAAGAAGTACAAGGCGGTGCTATGAGGCTCAGCCGCGACAAGGTAAACAAGATCGCGCACGTCGTCAGTGACGCACTCGCCGACACACCGCAGGTGGAGTTCCTGGAAGATCGCAACACCATTCGGCTGGAAACGCGAAAGGCTCTGGAGGAACTGCTGAATCAGGAAGCGCGGATCGACCAGATGGCGAGACAGAAAATCGAAAGCCAGAAGCGCACGATCCTCGAAGGCAGCCAGGAGTGGGATATCCTCTACCGGAAGTACTACAACGAGGAAGTTAAGAAGCTGGGGATCTGAGGACAGTCGTCGGTCTTCAGTTATTAGGCGATAGCCAGAGCGAACAACCGCGGCCCGTTGCCCAGGAATCCTTCCGAAATCATCGCTGCGGAGCCAGTGCTCCTCTGAATAGGCGGGGCGCCCGTTCCCACTTGGTCGAAGATGGCTGCGATCGGTTCGCGAGACCCGTCTATCGCCGCGTCTTCCGTCTCGTCACCTTCCTTGCTCAAAAGCGGGCATCAGCAGAACGTCGTCGCCCGTATTCTTGCTGTCTACCCCGAGCGCATGCATTTCGCGGGCGACCGGTTGCACGACGCGCAGCATCTCGTTCATGACGGCCGCCACCCCAGCAGCTTCCTTATCGCTGTTGTCGGCGCCTTCACGCTGCAGGATGGATTCGATCAGGGTCTTCTTGTGCGGAAAGACCACGATCTTCACGTCTTCTCTCTCCGCAATGTTGGCTGCTTTCTTGGCGAGACTGAGCGCGGTATCAAAGCCGCCTAACTCGTCAACGAGGCCGAGGCCTTTGGCATCCTCGCCAGTCCAGATGCGTCCTTTGGCGATCTCAAGAACTTTCTCTTTCGGAAGCTTGCGCCCGTCGGCCACTTTACTGGTGAAATCTCCATAGACGCGGTCGAGCCAGGCCTCGAATCGCTGCCATTCGGCGGGCGTATAGTCCTGGACACCGGTGAACATGGTGGCGTTCGCGCCGTTGTGCACCTCGTCCCACGAGAGGCCGACTTTGTCCCAGAAGCCTCCACTGAGCACTTTGCCGCCAAGCACACCGATCGAAGCGGTGATGGTGCCGGGCTGAGCCACGATCTTGTCGGCCGCCATCGCGACGAAGTAACCACCTGAACCAGCCAGGTCGCCCATCGAGACAATCACCGGCTTGCCTGCCTTGCGCGCATTCACCACTTCACGCCAGATCGTATCGGAGGCAACGTAGGACCCGCCCGGGCTGTCCACCCGAAACAGAATCGCTTTTACGTCTTTATCGGCAACCGCCGCGCGAATGGCCCCTGCCACCGTATCGGAGCCCATGGTCAGCGATCCATTTACGGCGTTGTATTCGCTTTTTCCGCGAGAAACTCCACCTGCG
>Ga0210408_10006371_pt1 | contig 10204 bp, 11 predicted proteins | sample IncBWH4MmetaG_FD_155471 | JGI IMG/M metagenome (GOLD analysis project Ga0210408, IMG submission 155471) | Forest soil microbial communities from Barre Woods Harvard Forest LTER site, Petersham, Massachusetts, United States - Inc-BW-H-4-M | ecosystem: Environmental > Terrestrial > Soil >...
GACAGTTATATGACGGTCGCGGCCTGACGGAACAAACTGCTGATAACTCTCGATTTTCCATCCGAAACCGAGCAAACGATCCCTAGCAGTTGCTGCCGAATGCGCTTAGGGCCAAGCTTGCTAACATCACAGCAAGCGCGAGCCTTTCGATGCTTGAATTTTGGAATGTGAGCTTTATTGATCGGTATTCTGGAACTCGGGAGATCATACTTCGTTTATAACCGCACGGATTGGCTGCTGCCGGTGACCGAGAGTTCGGTAGTATGATCGTCGAAAAAGAGAGAGAGCTGACCTTCGACGAGTGCGAAGAACTAGCTTCAGCGCTATTCGAAGATGCTGCCGCTATGTTGCCCGGACCGAAAAAGCGATCGATCTTGAAGCTGGCTCAGAGCTATCGCAGTCTCGGCAAAATGAAGCGTTTGGTATTGCAGAACGTAAGTTGACTATGTTCAACCCCCGTCTCAGCTAAGGGTCAAAAACGGTCCTGACGCCATCGAAATGGGATGTCTGCGTTACCCCCGATAGCGACCGAACTGCGGACATCGCTGGAGGTCCGAAACGTGTCAATAGGCAACATCAGACGGAGTTGAACCCCTCCAGGCCCTCGCCGTGCGACATGCATGGATGCAGCCGCTTGGCGACCGTCATGGTATCCTCGTCCAGCTGCATTAGTCGAATGCGAGATAGGCCCCGCGTGGCAGTGTCCACGACCGGGCCTATGAGTCACCCAAGCAATCACTGAGGGGGTCAGGTGGGATCGATTGCTTGAGCTTTGGACCGCATATCGGCGTTGCCCGATGCTCGGTTGATCTGGATCAAGTGGATCCGTCTGCTTTACCACCAAGTTAGCCAGATCAGCGAAGGAGATCCCTGCTACGGTCCAACCGGCAGGCATTTAACGGACAGAGGAACGCGATATGAACCTAGCGCTGAAAGTTATGCTTAGGCGGTGTTTGATGACCCTAGGCGGAATATTCGTCTGGGCCAAAGCGTTGGCAGGAGGGAGAGCCGACGGGGAGACCCAGTCAATGCCGGAGACCGATCAAAAGACAGCGGCGGGTCAACAGCAAAAGCCCAACCGTGAACCCAAATAGCAGCGGTTCTAATCGGCAGCATTCAGGCGATCATCATCAGCCCGTAGGAGCGGACAACGCCGAGCCGGATGTCTGGTCTGGGTCCGGACTGTGCGAAAAGTCCGTAGTTCAATTTGCGTGTAGAATATCTGTCTCAATTTCATCGATGTGCAAACGAATTGCATCGGTACTTCTGTTGCAAGACGCTTATTGAGAAAACAATTCTGCGCGTTCTTGGCTCGCGCGTGTTTTCATACGGTCTGGGTCAAAAGCGGTCATCTTGAAAGTCGGCAATGACTTCCGCTCTTCCCCCAAAAGGCGATATGGCCGAGCATTTTTGCTTGACGGAACACATTCAACCACACTGCAGTCAAGCTTCCTTGCTATGAACAAAGGCTGCCGATAACGCATAGCGTCCACCTCGGGCGCCCAATAGTCTTATGACGGCGCAAGGAGCCTACGCATGCGAATGGCCACGAATTTAGTGAGTCTATTTTCGTTAGTGATTGTTGGGGCGCTGCTGACATTGTCCGCAGCGGTGGCAGAGGACGTGTGGTATCCGATAGCGATCGATGTCTGGTCACCGCCATTCAACGCTGAGCATCAGCATACAGTACAGCAATATACTCCACCCGGTCAGGCAAGCCGGCCGTGGCGCATATGTGCTTCTATTCCGCACCTCAAAGACGATTATTGGTTGGGAGTCAATTTTGGTTTGGTCGACGAAGCAAAACGACTGGGAGTCGCACTTAATCTGTACGAGGCCGGGGGATATGAGAACCTCGCGACACAACAAAGCCAGATCGCCGAGTGCGTCACGAAAAACAACGCGGAGGCTCTCATTGTCGGAGCAATTTCGGCCGATGGATTGAATAGCGTGATTGCCGACTACAGCGACAAGGGCATTCCTGTAATCGATCTGATCAATGGCATCAATTCCGACAAAATTGCAGCTAGAGTGGCTGCCGATTTCTACGATATGGGACTGGCGGCGGGAAAATACCTTACGACGCTTGAGCCAGATGCGTCCAAGGCGGCCAAGGTTGCGTGGTTTCCAGGACCCGCTGGCGCGGCTTGGGTCGCGGCCGGTGACAAGGGATTTCGGGCGGCATTGAAGGGATCCGGGCTGTCTATCATTGAAGGAGGATTTGGCGACACCGGTATTGCTGTGCAAACTCGCTTGATCGAGGTGATGCTGGACGGCCATCCGGATATCGATTTTATTGCCGGGACTGCCGTTTCAGCTGAAGCTGCCGTACAGATCTTACAGAAACGGAATTTGGAACAACGGATCAAAGTCATCGCATATTACTTCGGTCCGGGAATCTATCGTGGCATCAAGCGAGACGCGATTCTAGCGGCTCCAAGCGACAGTCAGACCGTATTAGCACGCATCTCGATCGATCAGGCGGTGCGCGTACTGGAAAAGCAAAAGTTGATCCGGCACCTCGGCGTCACCATCAAAATGGTGGATCGTAAGTCGCTGCCGAAATTCGATCTAAATTCGAGCATTGCCCCGGCCGGCTTCCGTCCGATTTTCAGCGTCGCCCCCTAGGGCTGGACTGTTCAAAAATGACGAGGGGCAATGCCTGGAAGTCGCCGTTTCTGCTGTCAACGCTTGTATTCGTTGCAGGCATGGTCGCGACGATTTGCTTTAGCTATTTCTTTTTAGAAAAGGCAGAGAAAGACTGGAACGTCCGTGTCGATCAAACTGCTGAGCGCCTTTCCAACACGCTGCTGGCTTGGCTAGAGGAGAGCTATGCCCCTGTGTCGGGACTGGTGGCACTGGTCGAAAACTCTAAGACGGTGGAACCGAACGAATTCCTCAATGCGTTTGAAAGCATGCAGTCCCGGTCCACTACCGTGCTACTCGACGAAGCAACCCTTGTTCGACTTAACCGTCTCGGTCGGTGGCAGGCGGACATTACATCGGACACGCTCGGTTATCCGGGTCGATACATCCAAATAGCCGATGTCGCGCAGACCTTGTCGCTGGCGGCCAAGCGGCCAAACCAATTCACTCTCAGTCCTCCGTTCAAATCCGAAAGCGGCAAGACTATTTCAGCGATTGCTCTTGCCGCTTCCACGGTCCCGGAAACGACAATCGTCGTGGGAACGTTAAATTACGATACCCTGCTAGACGGAATGCGCTCCGGACCGGTTCCGAAGGGCATCTATCCAGGATTAAGGGGACGCTTTCTTGGTCAGCCCGACCTAAAATCCGTAGTTACCCCGCCCAACGACCGGCAGTTCCAGCGCACATCAACCACGAGAGTGGCGAGCGCAGGCGCCGATATAGAAATCTCATGGGCGGCGACACGGGAGTTTGACGGCGGCCCTTCCTACGGAGTGCCACTTGCGGGATTGTTAGGCGGCTCGGGGACGACCGCAGTACTCACTTTATTCATTGGCTCTCTAGTACGGCGAAACAAACAGATCGAGCGGAAGGTCGATGAGGCAACACTTGCCTTACGGCAATCTTCCGAAGCCCTGGGCCAGGAGCGGGAGAGGCTACAGCGCATACTCGACGCTTCGCCAGTAGGGGTGACGATAACAACCAACAACATCGCCCGCTTTACCAATCCGCGAGTCGAGGAAATGTTCGCCCTCAGAGTGGGATCTTCTGTCCCAGATCTCTATGTTCATCCCGAACAGCGCAGCGCATTACTGGATGAGCTTAGTCGCAAGGGTATCGTCCGCGATTTTGGCGTTCAATTTCGAGGCGCCAATGGCGAGATCCGCGACTGCCTCGCCACTCTGATGCATATGGAATATGAGGGGCGGCAGGGATTGCTTGGTTGGATAGTGGATGTCACCGAATTAACGAAGATCCAAACAGCATTGTCGGAAGCCAAGGTTGCTGCCGAAGATGCTACAAAGACGAAGGCTGAGTTCCTCGCTAATATGAGCCACGAGATCCGTACTCCGATGAACGCGGTCATCGGCCTCGCGCATCTGTGCCTGAAAACGGATCTAACTGCCAAGCAACGCGATTATGTCGGTAAGATTCACAACGCCGGCATTTCGCTGCTGTCCATCATCAACGACATTCTGGATTTCTCCAAAATCGAGGCGGGTAAGCTCGATATCGAGAACGTCGCCTTTGAAGTCGACTCGTTGATGAACACCATTTCTACCATGGTCGCCCAGAAGATCCAGGATAAAGGGTTGGAGCTTCTGTTTGATATCTCATCGGATATTCCGCCGGCCCTTCTCGGCGATCCGTTGCGCTTAGGACAAGTACTCATCAATCTACTTGGAAACGCTGTGAAGTTCACCGAGACGGGCGAGATACGCCTTATCGGCGAGTTGCTGGAGCAGACGGGTAACAAGGTCAAGCTGCGGTTCTCGGTCAAAGATACCGGCATCGGCATGACTAAGGAGCAGGCGAACCGACTGTTTCAGGCCTTCGCGCAAGCCGATACTTCGACGTCTCGCAAATATGGTGGAACCGGATTGGGTTTGGCCATCTCCAAGCGCCTCGTGGAGTTGATGGGTGGTTCAATTTGGGTTGTCAGCGAGCCGGGTGGCGGGAGCACCTTCAGCTTCACAGGCTGGTTCGGCCTGTCCGAAACGACCGCGCGTAAGGTAGTGCCCACGCGGCTTGGATCACTTAAAGTGCTTGTCGTGGACGACAATGCCGCTGCGCGGGAGGTATTGGAGGAGCAACTAAGAATCATTGGCGCCGAAATAGAGCAGGTGGCGTCGGGTACGGAGGCCATCGACGCAGTTAAGGGCGCCGACGCAGGCCGCCCGTTCGACGTGATATTGCTGGACTGGCGCATGCCCGTCCTCGATGGCGTTGAGACCGCCCGCAGGATTCGCACGGACAGCTCTCTCCAGAGCGTGCCGGCCATTATCATGGTCACCGCCTTCGGGCGAGAGGAGGTACGTAGTGAAGCCGAACTCGCGGGTGTCAACGGATTTCTTATAAAGCCGATCAACCAATCCATGCTCATCGATGCGCTGGTGGAAATCTTCGCGCCGGAGCACATAATGGCCGCTCATGAGGCGGCAGAGACCACGGAATATGACCTGAATGGATTGCGTGTTCTGCTGGCCGAGGACAACGCGATTAACCAACAGATCGCCGTCGAACTGCTCGAGGGTGTTGGCGTCGCTGTCGATGTTGCCAACAACGGAAGGGAGGCAGTGGACAAGTTGTCGGCCGCGGGTGGCGACATGCGTTACGATCTGGTGCTAATGGACCTGCAAATGCCGGAGATGGACGGCTATCAGGCCACCGCCCGCATCCGCGCCGATCCGCGCCTGGCGGATCTTCCTATCGTCGCCATGACGGCACACGCAATGGCCGAGGAACGCGAGCGTAGTCTGGCGGCAGGCATGCGCGCTCATATCACCAAGCCTATAGATCCCGAGCTGTTGTACCGCACCCTTGCGCAATTCTGCCGGCCGGGCCAAGCAGCAGTACCAGCCAAGCTGGCCAGCCATTCTTTGCCCTCGAATGCGCTGCTCGAAATTGATGGGCTGGACGTCGAGGATGGCCTTACACGAGTGGCTGGCAACATGAAGCTTTACCGCTCGCTATTGGGCCAGTTCGTTGCGCAGCAGGCGGATGCCGTTTCTACCGTTCGTGCCGGCCTGGAATGTCATGACTTCGCTTTGGTCGAACGCCTAGTGCACACGCTAAAGGGTGTCTCCGGCAATTTGGGTGCGAAGACTATCAGCAGGCTCGCCGGAGAATTGGAAGAATCGCTTAAGAAGAACCGCAATATCGGGTCGCTTGAAAGCGCTTTATCCGGCTTAGGAGTCGAGTTGACGCGGGTCATAGAATCGATCCGCAATTCCCTGGCGGCTCGTACCATTGGAACGCTTCCACGGGTCGTCGCGCCGGATTTGACAGAAACCGTAACGCTGCTGAAGCAAATTAAACAGTTGCTGGCAAACGATGATGGGACCGCACTGGACTTCCTGTTGGAAGCGCGGGAGCGCATCGACGGTATCATTTCCGAGGCCGACCTGAATGCATTGCAACAGGAGGTGTCTGCTTTCGACTTCGCAGCTGCGCTTGAGTGCCTCACCGGTATCGCGCGGCGCAACAAGTTCTCTCTGGAGTGAACCGGATGTCTCTATCTGACCGCAAAACCATCCTGATTGTCGACGACACGCCTACCAACATTGGAATCATATCCAGCGTTCTCAAAGACTCGTTCAGGACGAAGGTCGCCACCAACGGAGAGAAAGCACTGGCAATCGCTTCAGCCGACGACAGGCCCGACCTCATTCTTTTGGACATCGAGATGCCTGGCATGGACGGCTACGAAGTGTGTCGGCGGCTGAAGGCAAATCCAGCAACCAGCGGCATTCCGGTCATCTTCCTCACGGCCAAGACCGAAAACGAGGATGAAAAGCAGGGCTTCGAGGTCGGAGCGGTAGATTACGTCCACAAGCCGTTCTCCGCCCCAATCATGCTTGCTCGTGTCAAGACACACATCGCTTTACAGGCGGCGCTGCAACAGGCGCAGGAATCTCAGAGACAGGCCGATGAACTGCTCCACTGCTTGCTGCCTGAGGCGGCCGCTGAGGAGATCCGCAATATCGGCACGGTAATTCCGCGCCGATACAATGACGTTGCCGTGCTGTTCTGCGACGTCGTCAATTTTACCTCGTATTGCGACAAGCACGAGCCCGAGGAAGTGGTCTCTCGGCTCGACGCATTGTTCGTTGCTTTCGAGCGGGTGGCTGCCGCCTACGGCCTGGAAAAGATAAAGACGATCGGCGACGCCTTCATGGCGGCAGCGGGGCTACTCAAGGAGTCTGGTGACCCGCTGGAATCGGCGGTGCTTTGCGGTCTAGAGATGGCAGCTACGTCGATCGACGCTCAACTAGGCTGGTCGGTGCGAGTTGGCGTCCATGTTGGTCCAGTCGTGGCAGGCATCGTTGGGCAGGAACGCTACCAGTTCGACATTTGGGGCGACACTGTCAATATTGCCGCCCGCATGGCCGGCAAGGCGATGCCAGGGGGCGTTGCGGTGACCGATGAAACTTGGCGGCACATCAAGGATCGCTTCGAAGGCGAGCTGCTGGGCGATCTCGATGTCAAGGGCAAGGGAACCATTACGGTCGTTGCCGTTCAGAGAAAAATGCGAGTGGCCTAGTAGATGGCCGAGGTTAGTTTGACCGAGATCCGAGACACCTCATTCCGCGTTGAAGCGTTCTGCACCCAACATCGGAAATTTTTACGCAGTGCTTACAGCGGGTCCGACGTTGTGCCGCTTGCTCGCAGAGAAACTTTTCATTGACCGCGCCGGTGTCGATCCTCGCACAAACGCTTCGGTGATCACGTCGCGGATGTCCGCGTTGGGTCCAAAAACGGTCCTGACGCCATTGAAATGGGATGTCTGCGCTACCCCCGAAAGAAGCAGACATCGGCCAGCGCCGCCGCGATGACCGATCCTGATCCAAATCCCTTCGCCGATTGCGATGTCATCGTCTGCTACGGCAACGCCAAGTCTGAAGACACGCAGGTGAAAATACCCCAAGTGAAAGCCGGTCGCACCGAGCGCAGACCGGGGGGCCTCCGATTGACGCAGAACGGAGCGCGGTGAATTACTTTATTGCCTTGTGAAAAGATCGGCGCCAGAGAGCTTCTGGAAAATTCCATTTTGATCTAGATACACCAAGCCCCATCGAGTTGGGATTTGATTTCCGTTGAGTTTCCCATGCCACGTCGTCACCGTGTTGCACTTATCGAATGTAACCACGAAAAATAGTGAACCGTTGGGACTGACTCTGCCAACAGCCGGGTATGGTATTCCCTGGCATTCAAAGCCTGCCGCAAAGTTGGTAAACAGGCCTTTGAATTGGTCTCCGGACACCCACCAAACGCTGAGAATAGAGCCTCGGTCGTTTTTCCAAGTAGAAAGTACTGGCAAATTCTGTGCAGATGCTGTTGCCGAGGCGACTAACAGAAAAACGAGCGTGGCCAACATTTTCGCTTTCATTTTTCACTCCCTTATCCACACCCAACGGCTTTGCTTACGCGCATACTAGCGCTAAGATTGCGTATTATTCAATACACCAACCCGGCTTCATCCCAACCCGTTCGCCGAACAGTCATCGTCTGCTTACGGTGGAGCAAAGCTCGCCGACAGGCACCTTGCCTCAAGGGTGTGTTGCATTGATGACGAGATTATCGAGCGGCTCAAAGCGGCGGGAGCGACGCGCCCATCATTTGGGTCATGCCCGACGCGCTGTCAAGGTTGATTTACCCGATCGATAAAAGCCACCTTGCGCCGATGCGGCTGTTGCATTTTCTCGCACTGGCCATTGTTGTCTCCCGCTTAACACCACCCGACTGGCACGGCCTGATGAAGCCCTCGATCGTGGCGATGATCCGCTGCGGTGAAAATTCGCTGGCGATGTATTGCCTCAGCATTTGTTGTCATTCATCGGTTACGTCATCCTGGCCGAAGTTTCCAGCACCATCGCTATGCAAGTCGCTGTCGGCGGTGCCGGGATCGCCCTGATGATTGCCGCGGCGACTCTAACGACTTGGATGCCAAACAGGACCGGCCTGGGCCGAAGCTGTTTTGAGGGCCGATGCGCCGGAACCTGGTTAAGGCGAATCGCAGCGTTGACTAGCGAGGCCAAGTGCCATGGCGACTTGAGGTTGCTCGGGAGCAGCTATTTCCAATACTAGGTGCGGGTGCGGGCAATTGCTCCGGCAACGATTTGCATCATCACGCCAACTACCCATCCCAGCATTATTGTTATTGTCCAAAATGTGCGCGGATTCTCACGAAGCACAATCACGCCGACCGATACAAAAGCCGCCAACGTAGCGAGAAATGTGCCTGCGGCGGTTAGAAATTCTATAGTATCAATTTTTCCACTGGAACCGCCCTTTGATGGCTCAGCATTTGGCTCATGAAACGCTAGCGGCGGTGTATCAATTCCCAGGTAGAATCCAATTGCGCCACCAATCATCATAACGACTAAAAAGCCTTGTGAAGTGAGTGCCGCGAAGCTGGACCCTACATGGACACCAACAAATAATCCGCTTGAGGCACCAGCCATCGCGAGCCCAATACGTTCTAGGACATGGGCAGCTTTTCTTACTCGGAATTGCATCGTCGTACCCCGTAACGCGAAGGCATTGAGCTACGGCAATATTCTAGCAAGCGGAGGACATCGAGCATTGTCTTAAATCAATAATACACGCCAGGGCTCGGAATGTTTCAGGAAGCAAAGATGTCCAGGTCGGGTCCCAACAACGGACATAGTCGAAAAAGCAAACTCTCTACACTCGGCCCGTACGGGATTAATCCGTGTGGGACTTTAGAGCATCATGCGCAGCCAAGAATGCTTGACGCCCCGCGGGCGTGCCGCAGTAAACAGTAATTTGAATTAGCACTTCTTTGATTTCATCGACTGTTGCACCGCTGGCAAGCGCTGCATTTATGTAAACGCCAAGCTCTTGAAAGCGGCCGAGCCCCCCGAGAATTCCGAGCGTCAGAAGACTCCGGGTTTTCTGGTCAAGCCCGGGACGACTCCATGCATAACCCCAAGCCAATTCGGTAACGGCCCGTTGAAAAGTCATCATGAAGTCGTCAGAACCGGCGAGGTTTGCATCTACATATTTCTCGCCGAGCACCTGTTTCCGTTTTTTGAGACCCTTCTGAAACAAATCGCTATCCGCCATTGTCAATTCCTCCTCTGTCGAAGACTTCTGAAGTGACCGCCAAGCGTAGCGATTTTCGAAGGATAAGACGAAGCGGCCTGTGACCGCTTTGGGTCATCAACTTGGGTCGTTCAAACGAGACTTCCGCCCTTGCCTCGTGAGCGGACATCGTCAGCCAGACGGGCCATGTCCGAAAACCTTCACAGAAGGCGATATCGGCCACTGAAGAACTTGTCGCCAACTCGGCTATCATGGCCTAAGCCGCTCCCGTTCGCCCTAATCCCGATAGTCGTACGACCCTTGCTCGCGGCTGTTGCTGATCAATCGCTTCGCGCGGGAATTATCGTTTTTTTGTCTTCGAGGCTTGGAAGTGCCGCAACATCAGGACGGCAAATATCATACAACATAAAAATACGGCCACTCCTAGAAAAACGCTGTATCTACCTGTCAAAATGACTGAACCAACGCTGACCCACCCAAAGACCTC
>Ga0210408_10006372_pt1 | contig 10203 bp, 6 predicted proteins | sample IncBWH4MmetaG_FD_155471 | JGI IMG/M metagenome (GOLD analysis project Ga0210408, IMG submission 155471) | Forest soil microbial communities from Barre Woods Harvard Forest LTER site, Petersham, Massachusetts, United States - Inc-BW-H-4-M | ecosystem: Environmental > Terrestrial > Soil >...
GAGGGCATTTGTCCCGGCCACCAACTCACCGCCCGTAACCGTCCAGGTCCCGGCGCGCGCCACCCAGGGCGTCAAAGGCCCGGGATCGGAACCGCGCGCAAAGTTGTCGGAGAAGAGGGCGGGATTTGAATCGGATAGAGTGACGGTCGCCACCGCGCTGGTGCCCACGCCGTCGCGGGTTACATAGGTGAAACTGTCGATTCCGCTGAAGCTGGGGAAGGGTATGTAGGTGAAACCGCCATTGCTGTTGAGGTTGAAGGTGCCGTTGGTCGGGCCAGTCACCAGCACCGCCGTCAGGTTGCTGCCGCCCAGCCCCGCAAAGTCGTTGGTCAAAACCCCGGGCGCGGGCACGGTCAGGACGGGTCCGGAATTGAAAGTAAAAAAGTCATTCAGAGCTGCGGGGCCCAGGTTGTATTTCACCTGGCCAGTGGTGACGGAGGTTCCGACCTGCAGTTTGAGCACTTGCCCGTTGGTGCGATAGGCGCCCGAGCCGGCCAGGACGCCGTTAGTAAAGACCTGGAGCCCGGAAAGCGCGCCCGAGGGGAAGAGAAACTCGATCGCCGTATTGGTGTTGGCGGCGCCGGTCAGGGAGAAGGTGGTGACCGATTGGTTGAGGTTGGTGGCATAGGAACTGACCGTCATCTGGGCATTGGAGCGTTGCAGCCACCAGTTGTAGAGACTGATGGCGTTGGCGGGCCAGAGCCGGGGGTGCAGATTCGTGTTCATGCTGTAAGCAACGTAATCTCCGTGCAGATCGTTGGTGGTCAGGTGATGCCCGTAAAGATTGATGAGCGCGCCCAGGCTGTAATAGAAATCGACGAGTGCCCGCTCGGTGGTGATGGTGTGCCCGGTCTCCATGGCTTGCGAAACGGTGCTGCCCACAAACCAGTCGCTCACCGGCAAGGTGACCATCGGATACCGCTTGCCCGAGGTAGCGGTCGAGATGGTCCAGTGCGGGAAGGGACTGAGCTTCTGTTCGCCGGTGGTTTTGACGCCCAATTGAGCCTGGATGTCCAGCGAGGCCTCGCGAGTCGCGTCGAAGTAAGGCGCGACCCAGACGCGCATGCCATTGGTCATCAGACCCGGAAACCACCCTTCGATATCCACAAACGAGTTGGACACTGAAGTTAAGGCATACGTTTTGCCGTCGGGAAAGCCTGGGGGAACGGTGTCCAAGGCCTCGTCGGGACCCCAGTGCCAGAAATCGTAATTATTGGTGGCGAGCGGCGGGTTGTTGTAAGGATTGCGCAGGCCGCCATTGTGGGAGCTGATGGTGGCATTGTCATTGGTAAGGGCGCGCCGCAGGCTGGCGATGACGGCGTTGGTATCGTAGGTCGCGGGCATCTCGACGCGCAGCGTGCCGGTGCAGAAGTAGTAATCGCCTTTGGCCCCCAGCGCCTTTTCAAACTGGGCGAAGGTTTCGATGTTGTTGATCTCGGGCTGATAGTCTTCCAAATCGTGTCGAACCACCAGGGCTGCATCGTAAGCGTAGGGCCAGGGACTCAGCCGGGACACGGGCAGTTTGGCGGAATCGAACGCCCACTCGATGGCTTTACGAAAAATCACATAGGTGTACATCCCGGGTGACCAACCGCTGGTTCCCAGCAGCGGCTGCATCGGCGCGTAGTAGATGAAATGGCCGTTGCCGAATTGCTTGTCCAGGAGGCAAGGGGAAGCGTCACCCGCGGCAAGCACGGTCGCGTTGCTGGCCGCGACCTGCCACACGAGCGCGGCGGGGTCCGGGTTTGAGGGATGGGGATAGATGCCCCAGGGGGTTTGTTCTGCGCCGGCAGGCATCTCCCAATTCAACAGCACGCCGGTCGGGATGTGGCTCATGAGGCGGTGTTCGATTGGTTTAAAAAGTGTCGAGTTGGCGCGCCAGTTAGTCACGCCGGGAACGAGCATATGCACTCCCATCTCCCGGCCGAAGGCGAAATCGCCGCGAGTCGTGCCGTCCGGGTTGCGTGTGAACGCAGACGAGCCGATGAAGAGGAATCCGCCGGCCGCAACGTAGTTTGTGAACGAGGCGATCTGGTTATCGCCGATGGCTTCGGCGGCCAAGCTGATCACAATTGGATAGGCGGGCCGGCCGTTGGTATCCAACAATCTGCCCCCGGCAATATCGGCATCGCTGACCACCTGGAAGGCGGTTCCGTCGGAACGAAGGACTTCCTTGAGTGATTCGGGCATGAAAAAGTAATGCCAATTGGTCGGCCACCATTGCATCCCGGTAGTACCGGGGCCGGAGGGTGTCGGCGGTGAAGCGGCTACGGTTTCCAGGGCACGAGTCAGTTCTGAATCGTGGATAGCCACGAGCGGTCCGCCTCGGGCTGGACCGTTGGTCACTACCAGGAGCGAGCTGACGCCGGGGCTGATTCCAGCATGAGTGACATCTGAAGCGGTAACCGTCAGGCTCGTGCCGGCGGTCCGAAGGTATACCGTGAAGTTTTTGCTGCCGTTGTTCAGGGCGGCATCGGCCGGCAGAATCGCCAGCCGGTCGTTCGAGCTCAGATGCACGGTGTCATTCGTGCCAAGCAGATTCCAATACGCATCCACTGACTCGACGCTGATCGCAAACGGGTTCCCGGTTTGCTGGGGAGCGGGCAAGCCGGCGCGGCCGGTAGTTGTGCCCGGCGCGGCGGTCTCCCCCGGCAGCACAACGAGCAGGCGGCTGAACGGCCCGGCAACGACCGAAACAGTGCTGGACGTTGCGGCCGTTAAAGCGCCGCTGCTGAATCGGAGCGTAATGTTCGTGGCGGCCGCGGCAGCCACATTGGTGAACGCCGCGACCCCATTGACCGCGGCAATATTGGTGTTGCCGAGCAAGAACCCAACCCCGCCGCTGCGGCTGGCGGTCACGACCAGGGTATCGTTGCTGCGGATATTGCCGTAGGCATCCTGAATCAAGACGACGGGTTGTTGTGAAAAAGGCACTCCCGCGGTTGCCTGGGCCGAAGGCTGAACGGCCATCGCCAGCACGCTCGCCGCGCCGGGATTAACCGTCACCGAAGGGCTCGTGCTGGCGGTCTTGGTGCCATCCGTAAGGTCACTGGCGGTGAGGGTCGTTTGCGGTCCGGCCGTCTTGAACGTGACGCTCAAGCCCGCGGTGCCTGCGACCAGGGCGGAATCGGGCGGCAGAGTCGCGCGCGCATCGCTTGATGCCAGATGAACCACGTCCGTTCCCGTTTTGGCCAGGTTCCAATATTGGTCGGCGGCGTTGATGGTCGCCGTAAAGGCTGTGCCGGCGGTCCGTGGCGAAGGGGAGCCTGTTTTCCCATTCGCCGTTCCCGGCGCGGCCGTTTCGCCCGGCATGAGCAACAGCAATTGGACAAATGCTCCCGCGACTTCGGTCAAGTTGCCGAAATTGCTGCCGTTGGAACCGTCGGCCGAGGTGGTAAGGCCACTGATGCTGGCTGTCCCGCCACCCGTGGTGGGCTGGTAGATGTGCTTGCCGGCGGCCAGCGGCGCAGTCTGGGTGGGGCGCACCTGCAGACCCGGGCCGATGGTCAGCGTGTCTTTGCTCGCGGTGCCGAGTACAGTCAATGTAATTTGCAAGGTATGGGCATCGGTGATCGCGGCGCTGGCCGAGAGAATATCGCCACCGGTAGTGAAGCTGGTGGCGGGGCTCGAGTTGGTATTGAACTCAAAACCCGCCGGCGTTTTGAGCACCAGTGTCACACCCAGTCCAGGCTGAATGTCTCCCTTGTTGCCTTCGGCGATCTGGATATTTCCTAGCGTGGTCCAGTTCCCGGAGCCTCCCGGGGCCGCGCTGTCGGCGGGGATGGTAGAGCCGCCTGAGGCGCCTGTGACCGTGACTGACGCGCGTCCTCTATTGGAAAATGAAAAAGCCAACCCCACCACAACCAACAGTACTCTCAATCTGGTGTACAGCATCGGACTTCAAAGCTAACCCTCCCCTCGGTGGCAGGGGAGCCACTTTCCGCGCGCGTTGAGGAGGTTAAGCGAGCGATAGCGGGTTGGCAAGAAATTTCTGGAGCGATACCGCCCCGGACTCATCCGGACACTGCCTCCGGAGTGCGCCCGTCCGCGGGCGTAGTAATATCCACGCGCAGTCTCGCTCACGACGATTGCAGCACGCCCGCTTCAGAGAGTTCCGCTCCGCCCGAGGACGGGCGTACTTCGACGTTTTGGACGATCCTGGGGTAGTGTCCGGATGCGCCCGGTGGGACCTGCCCTCCGCTCCCGCCACGCGTACGCATCTTTTCTTGACGCTTCACTGATGCATTTCAATAATCTGGTTAATAGTGCTAATTAAATTCAGAGCGAATGCCCTGGTCACAAACCCGATGCGTGCGCCAACCTCGGCGGCCCGCTCCTCGTAATGAACACGCGCGCCAGGCGGCGGGTCATTGTCGCAGCCCTGGCCGGCGTGATTGCCGGGGTGACACTCTCACATGTCATCGAACCAGGAGTGATGGTCCAGGCGATGACACTGCCGGGTGGCACACCTGCCCTTCGACTTTCCTCTACCGCCCCGGGAGCGCATCCGACTGCGCTGCTTGCCCATGGCGTGACCGGTTCAAAAGAAACCCTCTTTCGCTATGGAGAAGCGCTTGCCGCTGCCGGATTCGATTGCACCCTGATTGACCTTCCTGGACACGGAGATTCGCGACGGGTATTCGCTGGCCGCGACGTCGGGTTCAAACCGGCAGAGGTCGCGCGAGCGCTCGGCTCAGTCGACGTCTTTGTCGGCCACTCGATGGGCGCTGGGGCCGGCGCCCGGAGCGTTCGCGAGGCCGGCTTTGCGCCGCGGCTCTTCATTGCCGTTGGTGCCGATCCGATGCTGGGCGAGCATGGCCCGCCGTTGCTGTTGCTGGCGGGCCAGTTCGAGGAATTCGTGAGCCCGGCGCGGCTCAAAGCCAGAACCGATGCCCGGCTCGTGCTCTCGCCCTGGTCCGACCACGCGCTCGAACTGCTTGATCCATGTCTCGTGAAGGAGGCCGTCGAAGCCGCGTGCGTGACCGTCGGCAAAACGCCGCCGGCTGCTCCCACAGCCTGGTTGTGGCGGTTGGCCGGGCTCGTCCTCGGGATGGCGGGCGCGCTGGTCTTGAGTTTTTGCCTGCCCGAACTCCCTCCCCGGCTCGCGGCAGCGCGTGGAGTCCTCGTTGCCGCGGTCGTTATCACTACTCTCGGCCTTACCATGGGTACTTGGTTCGGCTGCGTCCCGTATTGGCATCGTCTGCCGCTCCAGCTCGTTCTAATGGTTGTGGTTTGGCTGGCGGTTAGCGGGGTCGGCAAACTCGGATTCCCGCGGTGGAGCCTCGCTGCGTTAGGGGCGGGGTCGGCGCTTGTTTGCGTGCTCGGGGCGGCTAGTGCCAAGCCCGGGGAAGTGGCTCATACTTTTCTGTTGTTGTCGCTCATCACGGTAATTACGGCGATATTGCTCGCCGATGGCGCGCTCCTCGGCTGGCTCGCCGGTCGGGGCGGTTCGCGGCGGGACGGCGACATCGCGATGGTCGTTTTCGTTGGCTACGCCGTCGGACAATGGATACCCAAGTTCTTTTGAGGAAGAGCCAGATGATTTGCTCGGAGCGCGGGACGTCCCGGCCCGCAGCGCGTTGACAGCAACACGCGCGTCGCAAGTGATTAACGCGCACGTTGACTCCGGGCGGCTTCGGGGCGGGATGACCCGCGCTCCGTCCTCGGCTTACCTCATGAGCTTCGCGCCTGCAAGCCAACCCTGGGAAACGGCAAGGCAATGCTGGATCTAAAGCCGTAACTTCACACTTTCTCCGCCGCTCGCCGGAGAAGATATTCACGCAACGCCGGATCATCAGTGAGGCTTGCGGCGCGAGTGAACGCTCTTTGTGCCTCCTCCTCGCGATTCAGCAATTGGAGGATGTGTCCGCGAGCGGCCCAATAAGGCTGGTAGCCGTTTGTTCTGCCGGCAGGAATCTCTTCGAGAGCCGTGAGTCCGTCACTGTGCTGTCTGGTTTGAGCGAGTGCCACGGCTCGGCCAACGAGTGCGCCAACTCCCGGCGAAATCCTCACGAGACCTTCATAGAGCAAAAGAATCTCCGGCCAGTCGATGATTCCGGTCCGCGCGCGATTGGCATGGATGGATTGAATCGCCGCCTCCAGTTGATACCGTCCCATCCGTTTGCACGCCGCCGCAGTTCGCAGATGCTCCTCGGCTTCCTTCATCAATGAGTGCGACCAAAGGTTCGGGTCTTGCCGATCGAGCGGCACGAATTCTCCGTCGCCCGCATAGCGCGCCGCACCGCGCGCCTCGCAGTGGAGCATGAGCGCCAGCAGGCCGCGAGCTTCGGGTTCGTTTGGCATTAATTGAACAACCGTCCGGCCAATGGAGATGGCCTCGCCGGCAAGCGCATGATGCGTTGCGCTCGTTTCCATCACGCTTTCCCAGCCGGTCGTGTAAGCGGAATAAATTGCGTCCAGCACGAACGAAGTTCTTTCTTCCCATTCGGGCGGTTCGGGCACGCGAAACGGAATGGCGGCGTCGCGAATCTTGTTTTTCGCGCGAACAAGCCGCTGGCTCATCGCCGCGGGCGAAACGAGAAACGCCGACGCGATGCGCGCCGCGTCAATGCCGAGAACCGTTTGCAACATCAGCGGCGTGCGCGCAGCGGGATCAATCGCCGGATGCGCGCAGACGAAAAGGAGTTTCAGCCGCTCGTCGGGAAAATGCTCGCGCTCCTCCGCGATGCTCTCCGCCTCTTCGGCGATTTGCCGCAGGAATTCCTCCGATTTCTGCCGCACCTGATGGTGCCGCGCGGCGTCAATCACGCGATTGCGCGCGACGCGCAACAGCCACGCCTCCGGTTTTTCGGGAACCCCATCCACTGGCCATTTCTCCAGCGCCGAAACGAATGCTTCGCTCAGCGCGTCTTCCGCTTCGGCAACATCGCCGGAGCGCGCCGCGATGTAGGCGATGAGTTGGCCGTACGAATTGCGTGCGATAGCTTCAATCGTCGCGTGCGTGACGCCTTCGCTCATCATTGAAAACGGCTTCGATCGGTGTCCGGCCGCTATCCGTAAATTCGCGACCGGCTCTCCGAGAGGTCGCAAGACGGTATTTTGCGCAAAATTCAGACCCGTAGCGAGCCACGAAATCCCCTGCCGCTATAGTAAGACTCCGCACCGTTGTGGTAAAAGAAGACACGGCCGAATCGGCGATCGCCAAAGAGAGCGCCGCCGAGTTTCCTCATATCAGCAGGCGTTTTCACCCAGCTCGACGATTTCGTATCAAACTCTCCGAGCTTCTGCAGCTCCAGATATTGTTCTTCCGTCAAAAGCTCAATGCCCATGGCCGCTGCCATATCCATTGCGCTATTTTTTGGCTTATGTTCCTTCCGCGAATCCAGCGCTTCACGGTCGTAACAAAGACTCGTGCGGCCTTTGGCACTTTCCGCTGAACAATCAAAGAAAATGAATTCGCCCGTCTTTTTGTCATGACCGACAACATCCGGTTCACCGCCGGTTCTTTCCATTTCGCTGAGTGACCACAGTTTTTCAGGATTCGCTTCGAGCCTTGCTTGGACTTTGGTCCATTCAAGCCCTTTATGTCGGCTCATGTTTTTTTCAAAATGGGCTTTCAGTGCGCTAAGCAGTTCTCCAAGTTGTTTTGGTTCCAACTTCTTTCTATTGCTGTTTATGTTGTTCATACTTTGTGAATCCAGCGCAGAATCGAACGTTTCGTCGCATTATTCATGATGATCTTTGAGGTGTAAGGGTTGGGTCGTGGGCAGCATCTCCAACTCAGGAGTATGCAAAAAGCGGACGCACTTCGACCGCTGAAGTAGCCGCCGCAGGGTTGCGCGCGGCCCATTCCAACGCGGCGTCGAGATTCGGCACATCAATAATGACGAAGCCGCCGAGGAATTCCTTCGTCTCTGCATACGGACCGTCGTGGACCTGCCGCTTCCCGTCGCGCACCGAAACCATCGTCGCCGATTGCGGCGGCTGCAAACCCGCCGCCGTAACCACAACGCCTGCGGCCCGGAGCGCTTCGCCGTAGGCTTTGCCCGCCGCGGCCATTGCGCTATCGCGGCGTTCGAACTGTTCCTGGGGCTGGAAGACAAGGAGTGCGTATTTCATAATGCGTTTCGATTTTTGTTTTTTCGCCGCGGCAATTCCCGCAGCTTCACATTGATGACGTGCCATGAGCGCCGATTTCGACATTTGAGCAAAAATAATTTCACGGCATAGCCAGCCGCCTCGGGGGCTTCCATGAACCAGTTCACGAATGCGATTAGTGCCAGAACATAGGCGACGGGCGAGCGTCGAAACTGCGCTCCAGCCAAGGAGGGCTCTTTCGTTGCACCGCGATCAGACATGATTGCCCCAACGACGCACATCCGTGGCGCGCCGCCAAAGACGCACGATATGAAACAGAGAGGCAATTGGCGCGTCCACTGCTTGTGCCTTGTTTGCATTCACTGGATCCATTCTCCGACTCTCTTGAGTGTGCCGTTGTGACATCGCGGACACTCGCAGGCATCTGGAAGGCTGAGGCGCATCGTCCCCATTTTCTGACATTTATGACAGGCAGCGCTAGAAAGATCTGGAAGGTCACTGCCGGGCACTGGCAACACGCCCCTCCGGACCTCGACTGCATTGTCACGGTCGTCTGCCTTTAGCGCGTCGGAATTATTCCGGATCAATACGCCGGGTGTCTCGTTGGTGCATTGCGAAAACATCCCTCCCGGGTAATCCACGACGAAATCGGCGCCACAGGCAGAGCAGACGGCAAGGTCCATGTGGTGGCCGGGCCCCAACAGCAGTTCGTAGCCGCATCCTTCACACACGTGTGTTGTGCCGGTCAATCCTCTCATTGCAGATGCCAATGCTTCGGTCAGGCGCTCGCGTCCCCGCGTCGCCTGGGCCCGGTTGTTCGCAGTTCTCCATCAGTACAACCTGCCCTTTCCGCCGGGTTTGAGCATGCCGTATTGCTCAAGGTCCGCAATCGGAGTTTTAGGCCATGAGACAGGCAGGGTGATGACTTGGCCCCCTGCGGGAATCTCAAGAGGTCGTTTGCGGAACGGGAACCTTTCTACTTGAGCATACCTCTTCCCGTCTTCCATCCGGTATAGAATGACGTTGAGTTGGAGATAGTACCACCCGGCCGGTCGACGGAGGCGGAAGCTTACTTCCAGAGTCCCGGTGATGTCTTCTCGCTCGAAATGAGTTGCCTCACCAAGCTGTGCTTCATCCAGACGTGCTTCCGGCGGCGCAACGTCGGGGAAAGGTGGTGGTGCGTCCACGCTGCTGACTTCAAAGAGAGACAGCGAAGCCGAATAGCCGATGAAGGGAGGCAGGTCTGCAATTCGAACTGTGCCCGTCACCTCACCTTTCTTCTTGAATAGAGACATGTTCTCCTCTCATTGCCAACGGTGTGCGCAGCCACGCCGGGCCTCTGACGCCCGGCAGGCAAAGGGACGCTCTCCCGGCGCTGGCTGGCGCGATTTGTTCGGCGACGACTCGTCCATATCTCGCTCACTTGACTCTACGCGAGGACCGGTAGCGCAACAATGCTAAGACAGCGGAAAATACTGCGCCGAACACCATCGCGAGCCTCCATAAAAGCATCCAATTGCGAAATCTCGGATCGCCCTGGCGTATAACCTCATCGTTGACTTGAAATCCTTCGCATTCATATCACGTTACACGGAAAGATAACCCGCCTAGGCTCGTCGAGCGAGGTTCTGCAAACGGTGCCAGGCAGGAGAATCCTGGTCCAAGATAGCGGAGATGGAGAAAAGGGTGTGACCGAGCTGGTTGAGGCGGCGGTGGGATGGATCGGCTCGCACCACGTCCGCCGGCTTTTCCCGCAAGGTGGCTTCGTTGGCGGCCATGCCCTGTTTGACACGATACCAGCGCAGGAACTGGGAGACGGCGGAGAGGGAGGTTTTGAGGTCCTGACCCGCAAGCCATTGGACCGTTTGGGAGAGGGAATGGGTGCGGGCGAACTCGGCGGTTTGGGCCTGGCGCTCGTCAGGGAGGTTTTTGAGCCTGGCATCAGAGCGGGGCTTCATGAGATCGGAGACAGCAGGGCCGGAATCGTAGAATCGGAACCCGGGAGGTCGAGGAATAGTGTTCATAAGCAAGAGGAGAATAGTGAGGATTAGTGATGGAGCGGTGAAGCGTTAAGGCGTTCGACGCTGAGGTGGTGCCGTGCGGTGGAAAAAAAATTTATTATCTTACAAGAGCCTGCAAGAGACT
>Ga0210408_10006374_pt1 | contig 10201 bp, 8 predicted proteins | sample IncBWH4MmetaG_FD_155471 | JGI IMG/M metagenome (GOLD analysis project Ga0210408, IMG submission 155471) | Forest soil microbial communities from Barre Woods Harvard Forest LTER site, Petersham, Massachusetts, United States - Inc-BW-H-4-M | ecosystem: Environmental > Terrestrial > Soil >...
AATTCTTCCAGATCGGCACGCCATCCTTGCGCCAGTAGAGACCGAACGCCCAGCGCGGCAGGCTTTCGCCGGGATACCATTTGCCCTGGCCGTAATGCAGCAAGCCACCCGGCGCAAAGCGCGTCCGCAAGCGGCGGATCAGATCGTCGGCGAGCGCGCGCTTGGTCGGGCCGACGGCTGCGATATTCCACTCCGGCGATTCCATGTCGTCGATCGCAACGAAGGTCGGCTCGCCGCCCATGGTCAGGCGCACGTCGTGCGCTCCAAGATCGGCATCGACCTCTTCGCCGAGCCTGTCGAGCCTCGCCCAGGATTGATCCGAAAACGGCCGCGTGATCCGCGGCGCCTCGCGGATGCGCTTGACGTTCATCTCGAAGGCGAATTCGACATTGGCCGAGCCGGCGCTGCCCGAAATCGGCGCTGCCGAGCGATAATGCGGGGTGGCGGCGACCGGGATATGGCCCTCCCCGGTCAGCATGCCCGAGGTAACGTCGAACCCGATCCATCCCGCGCCGGGCAGATAGACCTCCGCCCAGGCGTGCAAATCGGTGAAATCGTTTTCGACCTCGCGCGGCCCCTCGACCGGATCGATGTCGGGACGCAGTTGAATGAGATAGCCGGAGACGAAACGGGTGGCGAGCCCGAGATGCCGCAGCGCCTGGATCAACAGCCACGCCGAGTCGCGGCACGATCCGGCGCCCGCACGAAGGGTCTCTTCCGGCGTCTGAACGCCCGGCTCCATCCGGATGATGTAGCGAATCTTTTTCTGCAATTGCGCGTTGAGATCGACCAGGAAATTGACGGTCGAGTCCGCTTCACGCGGAATGGATGCGAGGTAGGCCGCAAGCAGCGGCCCGGGCTCTGACGCCGCCAGATAAGGCGCGAGTTCGGCCTTCAGCCCGTCGGTATACTGGAAAGGAAAACTGTAGGCGTAGGGTTCGACGAAGAAATCGAAGGGATTGACGACGATCATCTCCGCCGTGAAATCGACCTCGATTTTCAGCTCGGTCGCTTTCTCGGGAAAGACGTAGCGCGCCAGCCAGTTTCCTTGCGGGTCCTGCTGCCAGTTCACGAAATGGTTTGCGGGCATGACCTTGAGCGAATAGCTCAGGATCGGCGTGCGGGTATGCGGCGCCGGGCGCAGGCGAATGGTTTGCGGGCCGAGGTCGATGGGTCGGTCGTATTGGTAATGCGTGACATGGTGTAGTGCGACAAAGATCGACACAGGCCAAGTGCTCCAGCAGCTTTTTTAAGCAGAACACTGGTTTTGGCCGACATCAAGCACTAACAACGGGCAGCGGATGCCTATGGGGAGAGCGTATTCGACAATACAATGTTGCCCGGCCTATCTACCCGTGGTTGAATACACCGTCGCTCGCCCCCGGGGACATGGATCATGAGCTTCCTGGTCGAACTGCCGCGCGAGAGCTACCCCGACACCGCGCTCGAGGCCTTCAGCGTCACCTCGGACTACCGGCTGGAAAATGCGCGCGCCATGATGTGGCTGTCGCAGCTCGCCTACGAGACCGCGGATCGGGACAAGGTAGACAAGATTCTCGGCGCCTTCCGGCTAACCAGGCGCGCCTTCGGAACCAACAACCCAATTACGGGTCTGCCACCGAAAAGCGCCTGCTTCATCGTCGCCGGTGGGCGTGGTGCGACTTTCATCATGTTTTCCGGCACCGACCCGCTCAAGATCGAGGACTGGATCACCGACTTCACCGTAGCCCCGCAGCCGGACGTCCTGCATCAGGGATTTGCCGACGCTGTCGAGACGGTCTGGCCGACAATCGAAACGGCGATCAAAAATCCCGCCGCCGCCGAGCAGCCGCTTTTCTTCACAGGGCACAGCTTGGGCGGAGCGCTTGCGACCATCGCCGCCGAGCGCGCGCTGCAGGCCAGTTTCAAGGCGACCGCCGTCTACACCTTTGGCGGCCCACGGGTGGGCGGGCTCAATTTCTTCAACAGCTACACGCCCAATCTCGGCGATCGCACCTTCCGCCTCGTCCACGGCGACGACATCGTGCCGACTGTCCCGCCAAGCCTTGCAGGCAACTTCCGTCATGTCGGACGGCTGTTGCAGTGTCCGCACGGCGGCGTCTTTGCCGGGCAGGCGCCCGCCCCGAACAATGGCAACGATCCCAACATCGTACAGGCCGCGCTCGATGCGGCGCTGATTGTCATCGTGAACCTGGCAAAGCTGATACCGTTCTCGGCCGTGGGGCCGCGGCTGCTCGATCATCTCGCCGCATTCTTGCCGACGATGGTGCGCGATCATATCCCCGCAAGCTATTTCCGCGCGTTGCAGATTACGCTGCGCTAATCTCACATCGTCGCGCCAAGCACCCACGGCGCGAACTCGGCGCCGCCGAAATCAAAGCTCTCGCTCTTGGTCGGCTGGCCCGATGCGGTCTTCAGCATCAGGTCGAAAATCCGCTGGCCGCATTGCTGCACGCTCTCCTCGCCGTCGAGGATGGTGCCGCAATTGACGTCCATGTCGTCTTCCATCCGCTTGTACATCGCGGTGTTGGTCGCAAGCTTGATCGACGGCGCGGGCTTGCAGCCAAACACGCTGCCTCTGCCGGTGGTGAAGCAGACGAGATTGGCGCCGCCGGCCACCTGCCCGGTCGCGGCCACCGGGTCGTAGCCCGGCGTATCCATAAAGACAAAACCCTTCTTGGTGACGGGTTCGGCGTAGTTGAGAACGTCGACGAGATTGGTGCTGCCGGCTTTCGCCATCGCGCCGAGCGATTTCTCCAGGATGGTGGTGAGGCCGCCGGCCTTGTTGCCGGGGCTCGGATTGGCGTTCATCTCGGCGCCCTCCCGCGCCGTATATTCCTCCCACCAGCGCATCAGGCCGACGAGCTTCTCGCCGACCTCGCGGCTGACGGCGCGGCGCGTCAACAGGTGCTCGGCGCCATAGGTCTCCGGGGTTTCCGACAGGATCACGGTGCCGCCGTGCCGCACCAACAGATCGCTCGCAGCACCCAGCGCCGGATTGGCGGAGACGCCCGAATAACCATCCGAGCCGCCGCACTGCAGCGCCACCGTCAATTCGCTCGCCGCGACCGGTTCGCGCTTCACCCTGTTGGCATCGGTCAGAGCCTCGCGCACGAAGGCGATGCCGGCTTCCACCGTCTTGCGGGTGCCGCCGATTTCCTGAATTTCCAGCTCGCGCAGGCGACCGGCGAGCTTTTGTTCCTTCATCAACCCGCCGATCTGGTTGACCTCGCAGCCGAGGCCGAGCACGACGACAGCGGAAAAATTCGCGTGCCGCGCATAGCCGCCAAGCGTACGCCGCAGCAGCGCCAGCGGTTCGTCTTGCGTCATGCCGCAGCCGCTCTTGTGCGTGAGCGCGACCACGCCATCGACATTCGGGAAATCGGCCAGCGGATTGTCGCCGCTGAACGGATTCTTCTTGAAGACATCGGCCACCAGGCCAGCGACATGGGCGCTGCAATTCACCGAGGTGAGGATGCCGATATAGTTGCGGGTCGCCACGCACCCGCCCGGGCGGCGGATGCCGTCAAAGGTCGCAGGCCAATCGAAATTCGGCACCGGCTTGACGTCGACGCCGAACGCATAGTCCTTGGCGAAATCGCCCATGCCGCAATTTTGCGTATGAACATGCTGGCCGGGTGAGATCGGCGCGGTGGCAAAGCCGATGATCTGACCATAGCGCCGGATCGGCTCGCCCACTGCAATGGGTTTGATCGCGACCTTGTGGCCTGCGGGAATCCGCTCAGCCGTCGTCACGCCTTCGGCCACCACCAAGCCCTGCGGCAGGCTCGCGCGTGCGATCAGCACGCCGTCGTCAGGATGCAGTCGAATGACCGGGGCTGGGGCCATGGGTGTCTCCGTTTCTCGCTTTCACCTCTCCCCGTCCTTTACGGGGAGAGGTCGGATCGCGTTAGCGATCCGGGTGAGGGGCGAGGCACGATGTCAAACGCGAACGCAGCATTCGCGGATGGAGGCCACTCACCCCGACCCTCTCCCCGCGAAGAGCGGGGCGAGGGAGAACAGATCACGCCTTGCCGCCCGACTCTTTCCTGGTCTGCGCCACCTGCATTTTTGCGTAGGTCGACATCAATCCGACCTCGTTCGACAAGGTCACCAGCCTGAAGCCCATGTTGATCGCGCGCTGCGCGCCTTCGGCGCCGCTGCAGTGGATGCCGGGATTGAGCTTGCGCTTGTCGCACTCCTTGATGATCTTCTCGTAGATCTTCAGGATCTCCGGCTCGTCGCGGTCGAGTTTCGGCACCAGGCCATAGGAGAAACCGAGATCGGATGGGCCGATATAGACGCCGTCGATGCCCTCGACGTCGAGGATCGCTTCCATGTTGCCGACCGCCGTCTTGGTCTCCATCATCGGCAGCAGCACGATCTCTTCGTTCGCCGTTTTTTGGTAGGTGCCGGCCGAACCGTACATCCCTGCCCGGATCGGACCGTTAGAGCGCACACCCATCGGCGGATATTTGGAATAAGACACCAGGTCCTTGGCTTCCTGCGGCGTGTTGATCATCGGGCAGATCAAGCCATAGGCGCCGGCATCGAGCACCTTGCCGATCATGCCGGGTTCGTTCCAGGGCACGCGGACCATCGGCGTCACCGGATGGCCGTGCATCGCCTGAAAACATTGCACCATCGACTGATAATCCTGCACGCCGTGCTGCATGTCGACGGTGACGCTGTCGAAACCGCATTGCGCGATCATTTCGGCGGAAAAGCCCGAGGGAATAGCGAGCCATGCGTTGACGACCACTTTGCCCGAGGCCCAGACTTTCTTGACGTTGTTGGCCACGATTTTATTCCTTCCTTTGCCACTCACTCCGTCATTGCGAGGAGCAAAGCGACGAAGCAATCCAGTTTGTGCTCGGCTAGATAGATTGCTTCGCTGCGCTCGCAATGACGGCCAAAAATCATTCCACGGCCCTTTGAATGCTGATTTCGCTGACGCCGACTTCGCGCGCGGTATTCACTATCGCCGCCCAGGTATCGTCGGGCAAGGGTACACCGTTCTTGGTGCGCTCGGCGCGCATCTTGGCTTCCGGCTCGCCCGGAATCAGCACCGCATCGACGCCCGCGGCGGGCTTGGTGTCCTTGAAATAGGCGATGTAGCGCGCCACCTCACCGTCGAAGAAATTGGCGGGATCGACCACCTTCGGATCGATATAGATTGCGAGCATGCCATTGGCGAAGCGCCGATCCGGCGCGGTCGCGCCGGTCCCGGTCAGCGCGCCGCCGAGCAGTTCGCACATCAGCGCGAGCCCCGAACCCTTGTGCTCGCCAAAGGCGCGGATCGCACCTCGGCCCCGGCTGTGATCGCGCGGACCCTCGGCGACGTGCGGCCCGTAGAGCACCGTCGGGTCTTCGCTCAAGGTGCCGTCGAGGTCGATCAGCGCACCATCAGGCAGTTTCTTGCCACCGCGGCTTGCGACCAGCACCTTGCCTTCGGCAACGATCGAGGTCGCGAAATCCAGCACGATCGGCCCCTGCCCTTTGCGCGGAATACCGACGCAATAGGGCGCGGTCGAAAGTCTCCGCTCGACACCGCCGTAAGGGGCGACCAGCACCGAGCCCGCGGCGTTGACGAAATGCACCGACACCAGCCCTTCGCTGGCTGCCATCTCGGCCCAATCGCCGACCCTGCCGATGTGACCGGCGTTGCGCAACGCGATCGCAGCCAATCCCGCCTTCTTGCATTTCTCGATGCCGATCTTCACCGCCTGTGGCGTCACCGTCTGCCCATAGCCGAACTTGCCATCGATCACCGCCAGCGACGGCGTATCGACGACAACTTCGACTTTCTGATCGGGAACCACCGAGCCCATCTTTTTCCACCCGATGTAACCCGGCACCCGGATCACGCCGTGGCTGTCATGTCCGGTGAGATTGGCCGTCGTCAGATAGGTCGCGATGCGCCTGGCTTCTTCGGGCGAGGATTCCGAATGGACGAAAACCTCGGCGACGAAGTCGATCAGCCTCTGAATTTGCACGGTAACCATATGTGGATTTTCGGCCTCTGCCTTTTTGCTTTTTTTGCGGATCAACCGCGCTGCGCGCCGCGCCATCCATCCCGTCGCCGATTTTCATGATCGGCTTGGCCGGCACTTTGAGCGAAAAATCGCGCGCGTGTCTATGGCCTCGACGCTCGGGACAATCGCGATTGCGCCGATTTGGACGGCCGCTATGCGCAGCGCCGATAGCATCATGCAAATTTGCGCCGTGCATCGCTTTCAGCAATCAACGGAACTCCATTTCGTGCCAAACTCCGATGCCGTGCACTGCACAAGTTTGATCCTCCAATTCCGTTTGATCGGCCACCGCGAACGATGTTAGTCGTTTCCCGCTGTTGGTTCACGCAAACCATTGCCTCAGACAATTTGGAGTGATCCCGCGATGCCGCATTTCACGATCGAATATTCAGCCAATCTCGACACCCGCGTCGACATGGGAAAAGTCGTGGAGGTAGTCCGCAAGGCCGCGGTTGAGACTGGCATCTTCCCGCTCGGCGGCATTCGCGTCCGCGCCGTCAAATGCGAGTACTACGCCGTCGCCGACGGCCGGCCGGATCTGGGTTTTCTCGATATGGTGCTCAGGCTTGGCGAGGGCCGCGACCTCGCTACCCGCAGGAGGGCGGGTGAACATATCTTCAAGGTGTTGTCCGCCTATCTCGATCCCGTCTTTACGCAAGGCAAGTTTGCGCTGTCGTTCGACATGCAGATCAACGACAAGGAGACCAGCTGGAAGCGCAATAACATCCACGAAGCTTTGACGGCGGAGAGCGTGCATGGATAAGGTCACACTGCCGTCAGCTCGAATAGGGACACCCTATGCCGGTTCCGCAACAAATCTTCGATCCTCCCTTCAACATCATCAGGAGCAGTCACGCCGTGCTCGACGTGACCGACCTGAACGCCAGCCGCGAGTTCTATGAAGGCGCCGTCGGGCTGCACGTCGAGGATCGCAACGACAACGCCGTGTACTTGCGCGGCAGCGAGGAGCATCAACATCACTCGCTGGTGCTGCGCAAGGCGCAAGTCGCCGCCTGCAATCGCCTGGGTTTTAAAGTCGGCGACGATGGTGACCTCGGTAAAGCTGCCGCGTTCTTGTCCGAGAACGGCATCCATTACGCCTTCGCCGAGCAGCCGTTTCAGGGCCGCACGCTGCAATTTTCCGATCCCTTCGGCTTTCAGATCGAACTCTGTGCCTCGATGGAGAAGCGTCCGCACCTTTTGCGCCGCTACGATCTCCACAAGGGTTGTCATCCGCAGCGGCTCGACCACTTCAACGTGTTCGCGGCCGAAGTACAGGACACGATGGAGTTCTACACCCGGCTCGGCTTCCGTCTGACCGAGTACGCCGAGGAGGACGGTCCGAATGGGCGCATCGCCGCCGCCTGGCTGCATCGCAAGGGCAATGTGCACGACTTCGCCATCACCAATGGCAAGGGCCCGCGCCTGCACCACTTTGCGTACTGGGTGCCCACTGCGATGAACATTTTGCACCTCTGCGACGTGATGGCCTCCAGCGGGTTTTTGAAAAACATCGAGCGCGGCCCCGGCCGCCACGGCATTTCGAATGCATTCTTCCTCTACGTACGCGATCCCGACGGCCACAGGCTCGAGCTCTACACCAGTGATTACTTCACCGGGGATCACGATCACGCGCCGACGCGCTGGTCGCTGAAGGATCCGCGGCGACAGACGCTGTGGGGTGCACCCGCGCCGCGCTCCTGGTTCGAGCAGGGATCGCCGTTTCCGGGACAGAAAGTGCGTGACCCGCTGTTCGTCGCCGACGTCACGATCGCGGACTAGGATTGGCCGCGATGAAACGGCTCACCATCATACTCACTTTGGTTTTATCAACGATGACAATAGCGCGTGCCTCCGAACTCAAGCTCATTGCCGGCGGGTCCCTGGCGGGCTTGTTCAACGAAATCGGCCCGCAGTTCGAGAAGGCCTCCGGCCATAAGCTATCCATCCACTTCGATTCCACGCCGAATATCATTGCCCGTGTCAATTCGGGCGCGGCCTTCGATGTGGCGGTGGTGCCCGTCGACGTCTTCAAGGACGCGGCCGCGAAGGGCCGCTTCGCTCCCGGACCGACGATCGACATCGCCCGCGTCGGCTATGGTGTCATCGTGCGTGCCGGTGCGCCCAAGCCCGACATATCAACGCCCGATGCCTTCAAGAAGGCCCTGCTCGGTGCAAAGTCGATCGCCTCGGTGCCGGCGAGCGCGGCCGGCGCCTATATCGCCAAGGTTTATGAGCGCCTCGGCATCGGCGAGGATATGAAGGCCAAGACCAGGGTGCAATCAGGTCCGACCGCGATCGCGCCGGCCGTCGCCAACGGCGAGGCTGAACTCGGCATCTTCCTCACCAGCGTATTCAACACGGCCGGCGTCGAACTCGTCGGCCCCTTCCCGGCCGATCTGCAGCAGGAACTGCTGTTCGCTTCGGCAATGGCTGCCGATACCAAAGAGCCTGACGCGGCCAAAGCCTTGATCGATTATTTGAGGACACCGGCGGCGATCACAGCGATCAAGGCCGCCGGCATGAATCCGGGCTGAGCGATTGGACCAACCATGACATCCATGACCGGCGGCGAAGCGATCGTAAGCGGCCTTGTCGCCCACGGCGTCAACACGGTGTTCGGGCTGCCGGGCGCGCAAATCTACGGCCTGTTCGACGCCTTCCAGCAGGCGCAGTTGAAGGTGATCGGCGCGCGGCACGAGCAGGCCTGCGGCTACATGGCCTATGGTTATGCGCGCTCCACCGGCAGGGTCGGCGTATTCAGCGTGGTGCCCGGTCCCGGCGTGCTCAACGCTGGTGCTGCGCTACTCACCGCATTTGGATCGAACGAGCCGGTGCTGTGCCTCACCGGGCAGGTGCCGACGGCGTTTCTCGGCAGGGGCCGCGGCCATCTGCACGAGATGCCGGATCAGCTCGCGACGCTGCGGACATTCGTGAAATGGGCCGACCGCATCGAATATCCGGATGTCGCGCCGGCCATGGTCTCGCGTGCCTTCCAGGAAATGCTGTCAGGCCGCCGCGGGCCGGTATCGCTGGAAATGCCCTGGGACGTCTTCACCCAACGCACGGAGGTCGGCCCATCAAGACCGTTCGATCTGTTTCCGCCGCCGCAACCCGATCCCGATCACATCAAGTCCGCCGCCGCGCTGATCGCAGCCTCCAGGACACCGATGATCTTTGTCGGCAGCGGCGCGATCGATGCGCGCGAGGCAATCCTCGAGCTGGCCGAATTGATCGACGCGCCGGTGGTGGCGTTCCGCAGCGGCCGCGGCATCGTCTCCAATGCGCACGAACTTGGGCTAACGATGGCGGCGGCCTACCGGCTGTGGCCGAAGACCGATCTGATGATCGGGATCGGCACCCGTCTCGAACTGCCGACCATGACGCGCTGGCCCTATCGCCCCGATGGCTTGAAATCGGTGCGTATCGATATCGACCCGTCGGAAATGCGCCGCTACACGCCCGATGTCGCGGTGGTCGCGGACGCCAAGGCGGGGACCTGCGACTTGCTCGCGGCAGTGAGAAGGGCCGGCTACAAGAAAACCAGCGGCCGCCGCGCGGCGATCCGCGAAGCCGGCGCTGCCGCGCATGAGGAAATCCAAAAGGTTCAGCCGCAGATGGCGTATCTGAACATTTTGCGCGAGGTGCTGCCGCACAACGCCATCGTCACCGACGAGCTATCGCAGGTCGGCTTTGCCTCCTGGTACGGCTTTCCGATCTTTGAGCCGCGCACCTTCATCACCTCGGGCTATCAGGGTACGCTGGGCTCGGGCTTTCCGACCGCACTTGGCGCCAAGGTGGCACATCCGGACCGGCCGGTTGTCGCGATCACAGGCGACGGCGGTTTTATGTTCGGCGTGCAAGAGCTTGCCACCGCCGTGCAGTTCAAGATCGGCGTGGTGACGCTGGTATTCAACAACAATGCTTACGGCAATGTGCGGCGCGACCAGCGCCAGCGTTTCGATGGGCGCGTCGTGGCTGCCGACCTCGTCAATCCGGACTTTGTAAAACTCGCGGAATCCTTTGGCGTTGGAGCTACGCGCGTGACTTCCCCTGATCATTTCCGTCCCGCCCTGGAAAAGGCGCTGGCCGATGGCGGTCCTTATCTGATCGCAATCGAGGTACCCCGGGATTCGGAAGTAACGCCGTGGACCTTCATCCATCCT
>Ga0210408_10006375_pt1 | contig 10201 bp, 6 predicted proteins | sample IncBWH4MmetaG_FD_155471 | JGI IMG/M metagenome (GOLD analysis project Ga0210408, IMG submission 155471) | Forest soil microbial communities from Barre Woods Harvard Forest LTER site, Petersham, Massachusetts, United States - Inc-BW-H-4-M | ecosystem: Environmental > Terrestrial > Soil >...
GCGGCTACCTGCACGCAAACTCTCTTCCCGGAACCTCGAATGCACGGAGAGTTAGGACTAGGGCACGATACTGGCGGAGTGCAATGATTCTTATCAGCTTGTCGCATCATCGCACCTCCGGGATATCGCTTCGGGCACTGGTAAGTCCGGCTGAGAACGTCGCTAATCGTCGCAGGTCGGATCTTCCCCCGGGCAAGCACAAACGATCTTTGTGGTCCCGTCGGGGCATCTAATCGATATGGGCTGGGCGATCGATCCATCATCGCAAACGCGATCGCAGCCACTGGCCGATGAAAAGCTGAGCTGATGCGGGAGGCCCGCCCAACCGTGACGTTTGAACACTTCGGTCAGATCCGCGAAGAACGCTGGCGGCAGTGACGCCGTCTTTAGGTTCGTTTGCGGGACTGCGGTCTTCTTCGCCGCCTTCGCCTTCTTTGCAGGCGCCTTCTTGCTGGCTTTCTTGTTGGTCATCACTTGTCTCCTCCATCGCCGCATAACGTGCAGGTAATCCGAACCTGCACCTTCGCAATTTGAGCATTCGTCTTATCGAAGACCACCACGTCGAGCAGCCCAGGCTTCGCAGTTTGTGATCGTGTGATCTCGACATGCATTGTCTTGTCAGTGGTCTTTCCAGGGGTTGCCACTGCTGGGGTCGCCTTCGGATCGGGGGGATCGATTCGCCACTTGAGTGCGACCCCGTTAGTCTCAACCCTGTCCGGCACTTTGTTCGTTGGGTAGGTGATGTCGATCCATGCCGAGTCGTATTGCTGCAGTGACGTGACCTTGGTCGTGGTGTCCTTCTTGTCTGTCGAATCGGGGATGACGAGGTGGTAGATCGTTCCATCGGTCGCGACAAGGATGGCTTTACTTGGCAGCTTCGCCGGAAGGTTGAAGAGGAACGAGTAGGCCGGCTTGTTTGCGGGACCGATTCGTGTGGCTTTTGCCTGCACTGGTGCGTCCTGCTTCTTCTCTGGTGTCTCCCTTGCCGGAGCAGGGACTGGATGTTGGCCGGGTTTTGGCGGTGGGCCAGGCTTCGGCGTTGGAGCAGGTTTCGGGGCTGCAGCGGGTGGGGGAGCGCAGTCGTCAGTCCCGAAAGGCAGTGGTTTATCGATCGCGATCAGAGTCCAACAATATTTCGGCTCAGGAGCCTTAGGCACAAAAGCGCTGCCGTTGATGCGTGAGAGCACAAAGCTGGTATCGCTGACGCGTGCCACGCTAAATTGGGCGTCCGGCGGAGAGTATGAGATCGAAGTGGACCATTTTGTTGAGTCATAGAATGGCCAGGCGATCTTGATGACGGAGGCAGATGTATCGGTCAGTAGCGTGTCTGAAACGTTCGCGCTGATCTGAATCCGCGTCTCGTCGGGGGTGTTCACAATGTCGTAAGGAAAAGGAATGGCGGTACTGTTGACCGATAGAACCGGCGTCTGCGTGGTTCTAAACACACTGCCTTCTCTGTCGCCCGTCAGGCTAGTGCTGGAGAGACCTGCAATCTCCGAGACTGATAGTTTCCAGAGGGCTGCCTTGGCTGCATCATTTGCACTCGCGGCTAGCTTCTCCGGGCTCGGTATCGCTCGCAGCGTGACGGTCAAACGACGCGAACCGCCCATCGCCTCGGTAATCTCTGGGCCATGTTCCGGGTCGATTTCCACGCCATGCGCACATGTGTCCACACAGTTTGCGGGGCCCGCATTTACGAGCGGCGTGGAAAGACCATAGCGCCCCTCGATCACGCCGGTCCCGTTTGCTACCTGATCCAGAGTCGATGCGAGTTCGAAGCTTTGATCCGACTTAATGGCCATATTGCCGGCAGCTTCTGAGTACTTTGTGTCTCCCAGCAGCACCTGCGTGTCCGTGAAGAAATTGTTCCCTTTAACCGAGATCGTCGTCGTCTTGGCTCCGGTGGGCCGCCATTCGATCCTCGTCACCGTAGGGGTCAGTTGTCGCTGATACTCCCCCGTCGCTCCGACCCGTACGGTGCCATACTCCCGATAGTTCTGATAGCCCGCGTTGGAGAAGAGCTGTGGCTCGGCGAGCCCCATGCTTAGTCCATACCAGACATTGCGAGCGCGGTTAGCCTCTTCTCTACGAAAGCCCGTCTGCGTGTTCCGGTCATACTTTTTCCAGTAGGTTCGCACTATGGGTGTCACCTTAACCGCGCAGGCGTCGTCCTTGGCTGGGTCTATGCAGTCGGTGCGGGGTAACGCAAACACTGCAAATAGTTGTTTAAAACCAGGGGTAACGGACCGCCTGCCTAGCACAGGGCGGAACATCCAGCCGAAGACGATTGAACCATCCGAAGACATGCGCTCGTAGGACAACGTGTCCACGTCTTTGTAGAGGTAAAAGACTTGTGAGCGCTTTCTCACGCCTCCGCTCACCTGAAACGCGCCTGCCATTGCGGCGCCGCTATAGGCATTTGATTTACTGCTCAGCGCCGCCGCGTTGTAAGTCTTTTCCTGCGGCATGAGCGCGACGAGCGATATGTCTCCCGCTGGATCGGATTTGAGTGTGACTTCCACAACAGCAACAGCATCATTTGCTGTGCGCGGCGGATCGAGGGATACGTTGAAGCCCAGCACGGTTTGTAGACGTGTGCCACCGCCGGAGTTTTGCGGGTAGATGCGATCGGAGAGCGCTCGATCGAGCAGCATCTGCAAGTTGACGATCTGATACGAGAGATTCATCTGATCGTTCAGAAGATCTGAGGCGCTTGAACCGAAGGTTGGATTGAAGCCCGCGGGAAGCGTGGCGAAGCTATCGAATGCGGGGGCCGTCGGGGTAACACTTGACCTAGTTGTCTGATTCTGGGTGCTAGTAGTGTTGGGAAGTGGATTGCCACTGCTATCGACGTTACCCGTATTGAGCGTACTAGTCAGGGTGGTAGCGGGAGTTGGACTTCCGGTAACGGACAGTGCGGTAGAGGTCTCTTGTTGGCTCAGGCCCTGCAGATTGCTGAGTGCGGCTGCAACAGACTTAAGATCGATCACACCGTTTTGAGTCTGCTGCTGATTCAATTGCTGCTTCAGTTTTTCAAGCTGTAGCGTAAGGGTGCGATTGTCAAAGACTTTTGGGAGACCGACGCTGATACCGTTGCAGGGCACCATCTTCCACTTTCCGTCGTCCGTCTTCATGCCGCAAGTGTTAACGTTTTGTCCATAGATTGGGGCTCCCAAGAAGAGGGAGACTAGAACCACCAGAATCTGCATTCTGCGACGCATCGTCGGATCCCATCCGCACCCGTCTGCAGGTCCATCCGGTGCGGGTAGGGTTAGTTGCAGAGGAACTCTAAGGCGCGAACATCGCCCGTGTTCTCGAAGACCGTAGATCTCCGCAACATGCTGTCCTTCCGTTAGGTCAGAGCTAGGAGCCTTGTGCCCTTTCACCAATCTATCTTTCTTCCCTTTTCTCGATTTGTCTTTGAGTGCCACGTGTTCACCTCATGCCAATTCATTTGCTTGAACTAGCGTAGATCCGGGGCGCGACAACTATTTGACCTATGGTCGCTGTTTTCCCGTCACACCCTAGTAGTGTTGGTTGAACAAGGGTGTTTCTTTGCTATCACATATCTCTTCTTGTCAACGCTCATGCAACTGCCACGAACTTCACGGGGCACTATCTCCCGGGGCAGACGTGGGGACGAGCCAACGCCGCCTATCGCGTGTGCGTCGAAGCAAACCCTTGCATTTTCCCGGGAAAGTCGGCGAATAGAAGCCCCCCTCGGATGAGAAGCAATACTTGCTTCATCCTTCCGGTCGCCGATCCGGACAAGATAGGCTTCAAAACTCAGATTTGTCAATGGGTAGGGGAGCCAGACCGCCCTGCCGGCTAGAACGATTGGGAAAACCGCGTCTCCAAGAACTCGCCCAGTTTGGCCCCCGTCTTGAACTGTGGAATGGGATACAGTTCCTTAAGAGCTGAAGTGAAAGCCTTGGAGACTTCAAATCGTTTCACGGCTGCGACTCCTCACTCTTATCTTCTGAGCCTCACACTCATCTTTGAGAGGGCATAAGACATTCGAGCGATCAACAGGGAGCATAAGTGAAGAGCATACGACCACAAATATTCTTGTCTTACTCACGAAGTGATGCCGAGTTCGTTCGGAAGCTTCGCGACGACTTGGTCCGTGCGGGCGTTGGCTGCTGGCTTGACACAGATGCGATCACCGCAGGCGATCGCCTACAAGATGCGATCTTTGGTGATGGAATACCCCAGTGCAATCTCTTTGTCGCATACATCACGCAGAAATATCTAGAATCGGAGTGGTGCAAGAAAGAACTACACGAGGCATTGGAGTCGCGTCGTGTTTTGGTCATGCCGTTGGCCGATTCAGATGACACGCTCAACCGCATTCCGAAGACGGTGAGAGATACGGTCCATTGCGGAACGATTACTGCTGAACGGTATTGGAACGTTGTTCTTGACGTGTCTGGTAAGGCCTGGCTGACTCTACAGAACACCCGACGGCTTGTATCGTCCGAAAACTACCTGCTTGCCGGCGCTGGGATCTTCGATATGGCCGAATATCGTAGAGATGCACTTCTAAAGAGAGTGAAGAACGAATTGATCTTAGCAGCACCGAACCTTCGCAGTTGGCTGAGTGATGCCCACTCGCGGAAAACGCTCCTAAAGCTCATTCAGGAGACTGAAGTCACGGTCACGCTGATTCTGGCCACATATGAGACGCTTCGTCCGATATCTTCGGAAGGCGCTGAACACCTCCGGCAAAGTGCCGAAGATATTAAGGAGATGATGAACGCGCTGACCGATACCGAGCGCCGGCGACTAAGAGCCTTTTTTCATATCGGCGCTGCTACGTTGTCGGCCGTTTTCGTCGATCCGGAAAATGCGGACGGCATTCTATTCTTCAACCCGCGTTGGGCAATCCAGTTCTTGCCCGATGATCGTCTCACCTGTGTGATCGACAAGACCATAAATTCCCCGACGCTGTTTAAAGCAATCTACAACAGTGTTCTCCTCATGACACAGCGTGACGCAAAGTCGATCGACGACATGCTGAGACCGGAGGCAAACTAACAAGAATGGCCCGAAGAGTGCTGTTCTCCATACGTCGAATCGATTCGGTCTGTTCAGGAACTGTGCGAGGGCAGACCAATCGTCAAGAACTGAATTGGATGTATTCTTCTCCGTAGCTGCTAGTGGGCGAGGAGTTCTCACGGTGAAAATATTCCTGTCATTCGCATCACCGGATCGGCCCACTGCCGAAAGGATCCATTACGCACTACGCGGAGCTGGGCACGAGGTGTTTTTCGACAAGGCAAGCCTTCCTCCTGGAGCCGACTACAACTCGCGCATTCGGCGGGAAATAGATGGATGCGATCTATTTATCTGTCTTATCAGCCCACACTTCGTCGGCAACAAGCGCTACGTTAAGTCGGAGCTTAAGATCGCAAAACAGAAATGGCCGACACCTTGGGGAAATGTGCTTCCGGTCTTGATATCGGCCACGGACCCCAAGTTGATCGATCCCTATGTTGCTGCAGCTACACTGCTTGAGCCTGAGGGCGATGTGGCAGCCGAAGTCGTAGTTGCGACATTGAGCCTGCCAGCTTCGCAGATAGGGGTATTAGGAGGGACTCCCGGAACAATTGCGATCCAACAACATACTACCCGGATCGGTGTTATTTCACCGAACCTCTTGCTCAATATCGACGATTTCAACCAGATGTTCGAAGACAAGGGCATACAGTTGCCCTTTGAAACGGTGGCAAAGCGTGTGGCATTCTTGTTCGACAAGATTTTCGTCTCCGACGATTTGAAGCTCACCTACGAAGTCATCGGGAGTTGTTCGGGTGACTTCGATGACGATCCTACCGTCAAGACACTTCGCTTTCTCCACAAAAAGGGGTTTGTCGTCGAACCAAAGGATTTGGGCATCCCCCGGGTCAATGCCTTCATTGCTCGCAACCCCGACAACCTCTCGGCGCGCCTTCACCGGGAACTTCTGCGGATCGGCAATCCGGGGATCGAGGATTTTCAAAGGGAGCTTTTGATTGGGCAACCAGATGTCGGGTGGTTCGCCGCGAACAACGGTTGGCACCCGCGGCGCGACTCTATAGACAAGTTGGGCATGACGATAGAACAGCAGCAACTCTTGTACGAGAACCTGCTGATCCGAAGAAATATGGCGCTTTTGCGTGAGTTGGGGTACCAGGACTCAGTTGTCGCAGGGCAACTTTATGAACACACGGCTGATACCCCAACGACGTCGGTTGTTTGGAGGATCGTGATCGCGGAGATGCCTCAGTTGAGCCTCAAGGTACCTTGGAAGGATGTCCTCGATTTCCGTAAAGAGGAACAAACACAGCAACTCTCTAGAAGCCTACGTCGTTGGGTGCGAAAGACTGTTTCTGAGAACCTCTCAGCCGCACAGGTCGAAGACGAAGTGCGCTCTTTGCTCAGTGAATACGAAAAGCACATGAAAATCTCAGGCATGAAGGCAGACAGGGCGGCTTTGGAGTTTCTGATTCCTCACGATGCACACGTCGACAAGGAAATGGTTGAGGAGACCTTCATCCGCTTTTCAGACTTAGCCACGATCACACGAAGCCGTAGGTTGGAATTGTTGGAAGCAGAAATGAAAGCCCCGGGCAGAGAACTTGCGCTCATACCGAAACTCAGAAAACGCTTTGGGGATCGACGTCGTCCCGGTGCCACGTCATAAGAATGGGAACTGGATCTTGGAAACTGATTCGCCTTTGGCTCTTGCACAACAGGCGGTGTCGATGGCGGCAGTCGACGAGGTCCAGCAAGTTGATTATGGCCGACTCCTTTCCATCCGTGGTGCAGAATTGTCTATGTTGCGAGTCAGACGGGACTTTTCTCTAGCAATATCAATGGCACCACTCAACACGGTCGGTTCTTCCGTCCAGTGAATGAAGTGGGCGTATCCGCTCACAATGTTCGCATGCAATGGGTGTGGCACGAAGACCTGGACGAGGTGTAAGCCCCTGCACCAAGGATGTTGCACATGCTAGTCTCCTAAACGTCTCCTACGAACCGTTGGAGGATACAGGCACGTGATATACAAAGCGTTCATCTCATATAGCCACAGCGCAGATCAGAAACTCGCAGTAGCCCTCCAGACTTCGCTACAACAGTTTGCTAAGCCATACTACGCAATGAGGGCGTTCACTGTCTTTCGCGATCAGACAGACCTCTCCGCTGACTCCTCACTCTGGACCAAAATAGAAGGTGCCTTAGACTCGTCCGAATTCTTTTTGCTTCTGGCGTCTCCAGAATCAGCCAAATCATATTGGGTCAAGCGTGAGATAAATCATTGGTTACAGGCACACGAGGGAAAACCCACTCATATCCTCTTGTTGCTTACCCGCGGACAGATTGACTGGGACGTGCTCCATCGGGAATTTGACTGGAGCACCACAAACGCCCTGCCAAAGGTATTGGACTGGAACAGTGACGACACCGCACCTAGAGTGATGTCAGGACTTTTCAACGAGCAGCCCTTCTATGTCGACTTCAGGTGGGCAAGCGGCAAAGCCGAATTGTCTCTTCGTGATGCGGATTTCTTGGACAGCGTTGGAACCATAGCCGCCGAACTCCACGGACAACCAAAGAGCGTGCTTGTGGGGCGCGACGTCGCCGAACATAAACGGTTCCGCAGACTGCGCCTGGGCGGAATTGTTTCACTCGCAGCCTTGGCAGTGACGGCAACGATCTTCGGGATCTACGCTGTCCTAAATGCGCGTCGCGCTACAAGCGAATTCGAAGTCGCCCGTTCGCAGAGCCTCGCCGCTGAATCGTACCGATATCGGGATTCAAACCCGCAACTCGCAGCTCTCTTGGCCGTCGGTGCAAACGACATCAAACCCACTGTGGAATCGCTCGGTGCGATTTTGCGCGTGGTGTATGAGCAACGCAGGCCCCAGTTCATTGAAACCCCAGTTACAACTGCGTTTGCGGTATCGCCTACCCAGCCAATCTTTGCGACCGGTCACGGGGACGGGACTGTTCAGATTCGGTCGATAAGTCGAGGCCTCCCCACGACCCTGAAGGGCTCATCCTGGGGAGTATCGCTCTTGGCGTTTGACTTGACCGGAACATATCTGGCGGTCGCTCACACAGCCCCCCTTGCACGCGAGCAATCAGGCGATGTGCTAGAAGTGTGGAACGCCTCACAGAGAACACTGGCTGGTAAGCCAATTGCAGTGCTAGGCCACGTCTCGTGGATGGCGATTTCGAGCGACGGAAGTACTGCCGTTACTCTGGCCAATACACTTGGTCAGTCGTTACTGCGGACTTGGAGTCTCGGTACAGGCCAACTGCTGTCTGGCCCTATATCCATTCACGGAAGAGTAGCTGCGCTCAGCCCGAGTGGGAAAGTGATTGGTGTTGTCGCCGCTGGCGAGTCTTACGGTTCATCCGAGAAGGTCCTCTACTTTAATGCACTAGACTTGACGGTCGCACAAACAGAGTCACCTCTGAGTGAGGGTGGATCTGAGGCAACGGCGGCCACGTTCGATCGCCAAGGTCGTTGGTTCATTACCGGGCATGCCCAAGGCGAAATCCGATTTTCAGCTGTGCCGGGAGCCGCTCCGGTAGCCATGCCAGTCTCTGGGGACGAATCGCCGAAGAAAGATGTCCTGACCGGACACACCGGAAAAGTCACGAGTCTTTCGGTTCACCCTGATGGGAAGATTCTCGCGTCCGGAAGCGAGGATGGCACGATTCGTTTGTGGCACCTTGTGGCGAGACAGCCTTTGGTACCGCCCGACAAGCCGGAGTACGGCACCGGAACCGGCTTTGATCCCTTCACTAGAGCTATGGTGGACTCAACGGAAATAACGAGCCCTGATCCCCATGGAGAGCCACTCCTCCGGAGCTTCGAACCGGGGCCAACGGTGTATCAGTGGGATCGCCGCGAAATGTCTGTTGGCTTCTCATCTGACGGCCACTATCTACTCGAGGCTTCTTCAACCGACGCGGTTCAGTGTTGGGACCTTCCTGTCGGCAAGCCAGTCATCAACTACCGCCGTCAGCCGGGACAGTCCGGCGCCACAGACGACGCGGATCTATTCGCAAAAACCGATGGCTTCACTGCAGATGTGGAATCAAAGGACGGCTCGTTTGTATCAAAGGCAAGCCTCGGGGAGTATGTCAGTCAGGTCATGCTTGATCAACAGGGAAAGTCTGTTGCTGCGGCGGGAGCGCTGTCGGTTCGAGTGTTCGATGCTCGCAGCGGAAAGCCAATATCGCCGGTATTGTCGTCTGGATCCGTGCAGGCTCTATCCCCGGATGGCGCTCGGTTGTCTATCGCGGGAACCGACGAGATCATTCGGTTCTTTGAGGCACGCAGCGGCATCCTATCCGGCAAAGTAGGCACAGGAATTCCCGGCACGCCCAGTGCGCTGGTCTTTACCGCTGACTCACGACATCTCTTCGTCGGAACCCGCACCGGCGCGATTCATGAGGTAGAAGTTCCGAGCGGAAAGGATCTGGGCAGCTTTCAACAGGGCGGTGACTCCGTTTCGGCTATGGCCGTCGACCATAGTGGCGATTGGCTTGCAGTGGCAGACAGTCAGAATAACGTCCGCATTTGGGATGTGCATACGAAAAAGAGAGTCGGCCCGGTGATGTCCGGTGGGACGACCGATGGAGTGATCCTTGCCCTCCGATTCTCTCATGATGGCACCAAACTGGCAGTCGGAGCCGAGAAATTGCAGGTGCGTCTGCTAGACGTGCGGTCAGGCCAGCAGATCGGACCCGACTTCAATACGCTGCAGGCCGCGGAAGCCGTCGCGTTTACTCCGGACGACGGGGAGCTGCGCGTGTTCACTCGCGATCTCCCTCCACGCACGCTTGTTCTCTCCGCGCAACGTCTCCGTCCGATCGTTGCGGGAATCGCCGGTCGTAATACCACTTGGAGCGAGTGGGAGCGGTTTTTCGCTCCGGAATCGTATCAAAGAATATTCGCTGCGTATGGCGTTCATGAGAGCTATTTACAGGAGGCGCGCCGGCGGGCGTTGGACGGACGGGAAGCTGACGCTTTGGCGATGTTCCGGCAGGCCACGAAGGTGCAGCCCGACCTGCACATGGATGCAGAAAATACCGTCAATCAAATTCGACTTGTTGCGCAAGGCGAGGATCGAGCGCGCGCGGGTGACACCGCGCGCGCCGTGGCAGATTTTAGCCGCGCGCAGGCACTCGGATGGCAGCCCGC
>Ga0210408_10006376_pt1 | contig 10200 bp, 7 predicted proteins | sample IncBWH4MmetaG_FD_155471 | JGI IMG/M metagenome (GOLD analysis project Ga0210408, IMG submission 155471) | Forest soil microbial communities from Barre Woods Harvard Forest LTER site, Petersham, Massachusetts, United States - Inc-BW-H-4-M | ecosystem: Environmental > Terrestrial > Soil >...
CGGTGACGAATCCCGAGAACACGGTGTATTCGATCAAGCGGTTTATGGGCCGGCGCTACGACGAAGTTGGTGAAGAGACGCGGCGCGTGCCCTACAAGGTGATCGCCGGACCGCATCAAGACGCGCGCGTGGAAATTTCTGGCAAGTCGTATAGCCCGCCCGAGCTTTCAGCGATGATTCTCGGCAAGCTCAAGGCAGCGGCGGAAGATTTTCTTGGTGAGAAGGTCGCCAAGGCCGTCATCACGGTTCCAGCGTACTTTAACGACGCACAACGGCAAGCCACCAAGCAGGCGGGCGAAATCGCCGGCTTGGAAGTGGTGCGCATCATCAACGAGCCGACGGCGGCGGCGCTGGCTTACGGGCTGGATAAAAAGAGCGACGAAACGATCGCGGTGTACGACCTTGGCGGCGGCACGTTCGACATTTCCGTGCTGGAAGTCGGCGCGGGGGTTGTGGAAGTGAAGTCGACCAACGGCGACACGCACCTCGGCGGCGACGACGTTGACCAGAGGATTGTGGATTGGTTGATTGACGAGTTCAGGAAGGAAAACAGCATTGACCTGAGCAAGGACCGCATGGCGCTGCAACGCCTGAAGGAAGCGGCGGAAAAGGCCAAGATCGAGCTTTCGCAGATGATGGAGACGGACATTAATTTGCCGTTCATCACCGCGGGCGCAAGCGGGCCGATTCACATGCAGGTCAAACTGACCCGCATGCGGCTCGAGCAGTTGATGAGCGACCTGCTGGACCGCTCGATGAAGCCGGTGCAGCAGGCGCTCGAAGACGCGAAGATGTCGCCCAATGACATCCAGGAAGTGGTGCTGGTTGGCGGCTCGACGCGTATCCCGAAGGTGCAGCAGCTGGTGCGCAACTTTTTCGGCGGGAAAGAACCCCACAAGGGCGTCAACCCGGACGAAGTTGTAGCAGTCGGCGCGGCCATCCAAGGCGCGGTGCTGGGCGGGGAAGTGAAGGACATCTTGCTGCTGGACGTGACGCCGCTATCGCTGGGCGTTGAGACCCTCGGCGGCGTGATGACCGTGCAGATCCCGCGCAACACCACGATTCCGACGCGCAAGGTGGAGACGTATTCGACGGCTTCGGACAACCAGTCTGGCGTGGAAATCCACGTAATGCAGGGCGAGCGCAAGTTCGCAAAGGACAATCGCTCGCTGGGCACGTTCAAGCTGGACGGCATTCCACCCGCTCCGCGTGGCACGCCGCAGATTGAGGTGACCTTTGATATCGACGCGAACGGCATACTGAATGTGAGCGCGAAGGATAAGGCCACGAACAAGGAGCAGAAGATCACTATTGAGTCTTCGACCGGCTTGACGAAGGAAGAAGCCGAGAAGATGCGCGTGGAGGCCGAATCGCACTCCGAGGAAGATCGTCGGCGGATGGAAGAAGTCGAATCGCGCAACCGGCTGGACGGCCTGGTTTATCAGGCGGAGAAGCTGGTGCGGGAGAACCGCGACAAAATCGCCGAAGCAGACCTTAAGTCGGCGGAAGAAGCGGTCGACGACGCCAAGAAGGCGATGAACGAAGGCGGGACGGCGCGGTTGCGGGCGGCGACAGAAAACGTCGAACGAACGCTGCACAAGATCGCCGAAACGCTTTATAAGACGGGCCAACAGGCTGGCGCGGCTGGAGCAGGTGCGGCCGGTGCGGGCGCGGGTCCAGCAGGTGCCGGGTCGCATGACAGCCAGCCCGACGGCAATTCCGGTGCGGATAAAAAGCAGGGAGATGTGATCGACGCCGAGTATGTCGACGTTGATGAGAACAAGCGGCCGAATTAAGTTGCCACGCTTGGGCGATTGGGGCGCGGCAGCACTGCGCCCCTGCAAGCGTTTTGCGGCTTGAACGGTTGAGGTTTCGCGCTTCGGCCTTGGGTGTTGGGTGAGGTTTGATCTAGACCCCGCCCTCTGACCCTTCGAAACTCAGGGTAAAGAGCGCGGCTACAGAATCATGGCTACTACTACTAAACAGGATTTTTACGAATTGTTGGGGGTTTCGCGGAAGGCGAATGCCAAGGAGATTCGTTCGGCTTTCCGCAAACTGGCGCGCAAATATCACCCGGACTTGAACCCCGGGGATAAATCGGCAGAAGAAAAATTCAAGCAACTGCAGGAAGCGTACGACGTGCTGTCGGATACCAAGAAACGGCAGATGTATGACCAGCATGGTTTCTATAGCGACAACTACCAACCGGGAGGACCGCCTCCCGGGAGTGACCCCGAGGATGCGCGCGTCAATTTCGATTTTGGTGGATTTGATTTTAACTCCGGCGCGGGCGGTACGGGAAGTGTGGGCGGCACCAGCGGATCCAGCTTTCGTGATCTGTTCAGCCAGTTCTTTCGTGGTGGACGCGGCGCGGAAATGGAAGTGGAGCAGGAGCCCGGCGGCGACCTGGAATACCAGATCGAAATTGATTTCTGGGATGCGGTTCGCGGCGCGGTGAAGAAAATTTCGATCACGCGCCTGGAGACTTGCGAGACCTGCCACGGTACCGGGGCAGTCGGCTCACCGCAGACTTGCCCGACGTGCGGCGGAACCGGGACGGTCCAACAGGCAGCGGGCAAGATGCGCTTCAACGTGCCGTGCACGCGATGCGGCGGCACAGGCAAGTTGCGCACGGTGTGCAAGACCTGTGGCGGCGAAGGCCGCGTACGGCGCGTAGAGACGATTGACGTGCGCATTCCTGCGGGCGTGGCGAGCGGTTCGCGAGTGCGCGTTCCGGGCAAAGGCAACGCGGGAACCATGGGCGCGCCCGCGGGCGATTTGTATTTGCGGGTAGAGGTAAAGCCACATCCATTTTTCGAACGGCGCGGGAATGACTTGTACGTGAAGGTTCCGGTCACGGTGAGCGAAGCGACGCTCGGAGCTAAAATCGAAGTGCCGACGATCGATGGTCGCTCGCTGGTGAGGATTCCACCAGGAACCAACAGCGGGAGCACGCTGCGGCTGCGGGAAAAGGGTGTCCCCAGCGCGCGCGATGGCGCGCGCGGGAACGAATACGTGGAGATCCAAGTGATCGTTCCGAAGCCGACCGACGAACGTGTGAGGAACCTGATGAAGGAGCTCGAGAAGATCGAACCGGAGAATCCGCGCGCGGATCTGTTCAGTAAGGCGAGTTGATGAAGGAAGAGCAACGACGGAGTGTTCTCAGGGACCAAAGCCCGGTTTAGCCGGGGGCGAAATGTCAGAGTTAAAGCTCCGACCCCTGAAACTTCCCGTAACGACGAGAAGAGTTTTTTCGGGAACAAAGTCAAATGCCACTGCGAGGAAAAAAACGGGCCAAGGCCGGGTACATGATCAGTGCCGTGGCGGAGCTTTATAAGCTGCACCCGCAGACGCTTCGGCTTTACGAACGCGTGGGCTTACTGAAGCCCTCGCGATCGCAGGGGAACACGCGGCTGTACACCGACGAAGATTTGGAGCGGCTGGACGTCATCCTCACCCTGGCACGGGACATGGGCGTGAACCTTGCCGGCATCGAAATTATCTTGAACATGCGCGAAAAGATGGTGGAGATGGAGCGACAGATGACGGAGTTCGCAACCGTCGTACAGCAAGAACTGGCGCGGGTGTCGTCGCTTCGGGGCGAGGCTGTGCCCCGAAATGCGATTGTGCGAGCTGTGCCACCCCGCGCCGTGCGGTTCAACGTTCGGGAATCGTAGGCGAGCGCGATGATTGTTTGGTTTTTTCCTCGGTAGTCCACAAGATAAGAATTCAAGGATTGCGTTCGGCGCTTGCTGTCGACTTCGCGGGCTCGTATGCTGTCGGCGCGGGGACACGAGCGCGGGAAAAACCACCCTTGCGCGGACTGCGGCGAAGAAGGCGGCTACAGGAACTTTGCAGTGGCACAGGGGATGAGCATTCGATGACGCTGGAAAATTGCACGCTGTGTCGGGGAACGGGGTGGAAGATGGTGGCGCGAGCCGACGGCGCGCCGGGCAAAGTGGCGGTGGCCTGTGATTGCGGGATGGAAGAACGCGCGGTTCGCGTAATGGAGCGGGCGCGTATTCCCAAACGGTACGAACATTGCGATTTTGAGAGTTACGTCACCGACCTCGCCGATGGAAAGACGTGGACGGCGACGCATTCGCAATCGTTGAAGCAGGCGAAGATGCTGGCGCAAGGATTTGTGCGGGACTATCCGGGTTCGGCGGAAAAGGGTTTGCTGCTGATGGGGCCGTCTGGTGTGGGGAAGACGCATCTGGCTGTGGCGTCGTTGAAGGAACTCGTTCGGCGGGGTCACGCCGGGCTTTTTTGCGATTACCGCGAACTGTTGAAGGAAATTCAGGCCAGCTATAACCCGGCCAGCGAATCAACGGAGATGAACATTCTTGAGCCGGTGCGCGCGGCGGAAGTTCTGGTGATGGATGACCTTGGGGCCAGTAAGCCTTCAGCTTGGGTGCTGGATATCATCGGGTTGGTGTTGAACGCGCGGTATAACGAACGACGGGTAACGATCCTGACGACGAATTATTTCGACGAAGTGCCCAATGCGGAGCCGGCGCCGCGGTTGCCGGGCGGACAGCGTGTTGCCGTTCGCGAAGATACGCTTGACGACCGGATCGGAGCCAGGATGAGGTCGCGTCTTTACGAAATGTGCAGAACCGTGGAGGTTTCCGCTCCGGATTTCCGGCGCGAGGTTCGCCAAGCCGGCCGCGCCCACGGATAGACTCAACTTGGAAGTCCTTGCGATCAGAAGGCCGCAGGGCTCCGCGGACTCCGCCCTGCGCTATAGGTGGTAAAGACAGGGGCGGGTCGCTCGCGTGTAGACAAAAATTGTACAAAGTCGGCTTATCTGCATGCATTGACACAGGGTTGAGGCGGCGCGTATCATTTTGAGCGTTGCAGCGGTTTTGACGCCCGCAGCATCTTGTCCTCGGTGAGCGCATAACGGTCGTTTCAGCAGCGGACCAAATAACGGTTGTTTGAGCGGCGACTGTGAAGCGGTCATTGGTTTGACGACCGCCGAACGCCTCTGCACGACAACTGCGGACTGCGGAACGATTGACCTCCTTGCACAACCCGCATGGGAAATCGCAAGGATTCTCGCGAGCAGCACATGTGACTCGGCCCGGCCGGGTCAACTAGACGAATAGATTGAAGTTATCTTCTGGAGGCCATCAACCATGTTTTCCGACCATGACAACCCGTCGACAGCGGCTGCCGCCGCACCCGCGCAAGAGTCCGAAAAAGAAGCTCCCAAGACAGCAAGTGAAGCCGAAGCGGGCGCCAGCGAGACGCAAGCCTCGGCTCAAACTGCGAAGCAAGAGGCAACTGCCGCTCCTGTGGTGCAAGCGGACGGCGATCCGCGCCCGGAGCAGGCGACCGCGCCGGCGACCCAGCCGGCGGCTAGCGGCGCAGAATCACGGGCCAAGGAAGCGCACAGCGAAGTGGCTCATGCCGATGCGACGCCCGTAGATGCCGAAGCTGCGGCTGCAGCCGAAGAAGCAGCCGGCTCCGAAGAGATGAGCAAGCTCATCGAGCAATATAGCGAGCCGCAGGAAGGCGCGGCGAACAACGAGATTATCGAAGTAAAGGTGGTGGCCTACACCGAGCACGGTGTGGTGGTGGATGTCGGCGGCAAGACGGAAGGCCTGATTCCCGCGGTGGAATTCTCGGAGACGGACATTCCGCGCCCGGAGCCGAATGCCACGATCGAAGTGCAGCGGACCGGCGAGCACAAAGACGGGTACGCGATTTTGTCGTACCAGAAGGTACTGCGGCGCCGCACGTGGGAGAAGATTGAAGCAGCGTACAAAGCGAAAGAAACGGTTACGGGCAAGGTGGTTGATCGCATTAAGGGCGGGCTGGTTGTCGATATTGGCGCGCGCGCGTTTTTGCCGGGGTCACAATACGATCTGCGGCCGGCGCAAAACCTCGACAATCTGATGAACACCGAAGTGCAGGTGCGCATCACGAAGCTGAACCGGCGCCGCGGCAACATCGTGGTGAGCCGGCGGGCGCTGCTCGAAGAAGATCTGCATGCCAAGCGCGCTCAGCTGATGGAGACGCTGAGCGAAGGGCAGACGGTGCACGGGCACGTGAAGAACGTGACCGAGTATGGTGCGTTCGTCGATCTCGGCGGCATTGATGGTCTGCTGCACCTGACTGATCTGAGCTGGGGGCGTGTGAAGCACCCGTCGGACCTCGTCAAACCCGACCAGGAACTCGACGTCATCATTCTGAAGTTCGACAAAGAAAAACAGCGGGTTTCGCTGGGCTTGAAGCAGCTGATGCCCGATCCCTGGGTGAATGCGGCGGAGAAATATCCGGCCGGCGGCAAAGTGAAGGGCAAGATTGTGGGCGTGGTGGACTACGGTGTGTTCGTGGAGCTGGAGCAAGGAGTAGAGGGGCTCGTACACGTTTCGGAGATGAGCTGGAACAAGAAGGTTACGCATCCCTCAAAAATTGCGAAAGTGGGCGACGAAGTTGACGTGGTGGTGCTCGATATCAAGCCGAGCGATCGGCGGGTTTCGCTGGGGATCAAGCAAGCGCTTCCGGATCCATGGCTGCAAACGGCAGAGAAATACCCGGTTGGCACCGTCGTGACCGGTAAAGTCCGCAACATCGCGGAATTTGGCGCATTCATCGAGATCGAGGATGGATTTGACGGGTTGGTGCACGTCGGCGACGTGAGCTGGACCGGGCGCGTGAAGAATCCGCATGAGGTGTTCAAGAAGGGCGAACCGATTACCGCGAAGGTGCTGAAAATCGATCCGGAGAACCGGCGGGTGTCGTTGGGCATCAAGCAGGTGAACGACATCTGGGGCGACTGGTTTAAGGAGCACAAGGTTGGCCAGATCGTGAAGGGGAAGGTCTCGCGAATCGCTACGTTCGGCGCCTTCGTGGAGCTGGGCGAGAATATCGAAGCGCTTTGCCACAACACGGAGATCGAAGAGCGGAAGCGGCGTGACGAAGGGCCTTCGCCGATGCACCGCACCACGACGGGGCCGCTCAAGAGCGCAGGTCCGCTCGAGCCGGGCAAGGAATATGATTTCAAGATCATCAAGATCAGTCCGGAAACGCGGCGCATTGGTTTGAGCTATCGCGCTGCGGCGAAGCAGATCGAACGCCAGGAGATCCAGCAATACCGGTCGACGACCAAGTCTTCTTCAACGGCGACGATCGGCGACGTGATGAAATCCAAACTTTCGGCACGATAGGCGTTTTCCACGGCCCCCCGGGGCAGGCGGGGCCAGCAGTATTAATTTCGTTTACCTCCGGGCCAATTTAGTGATAGGAAGAAGGGCAACGGGCGGCACTGCCCCTGTAAACCGTTTCAGATCACGCAGCTGCGGCGGTTTTGGATGGTTGTGCGGTAAGCGCTAGTGCCACAAGTGGCAGTGCTGACGAGGCAAGGGGACGATGACCAAGCAACCTACACTGACGAAAGCCGACCTCATTGAAGAGGTCCTGCGCGTGACCGAGCTCCCCAGGAAGGAGTCAGAGACGATCGTCGAGACGATTTTCGAGAGCATCATCGAAGCCCTGCAGAAAGGCGACAAAATCGAAATCCGTGGCTTTGGCAGCTTCCGCACGCGCCAGCGGCGCGGGCGCGTGGGTCGAAATCCCAAGACCGGCGCTAAAGTGGAAGTACCACCGAAGAAGATTCCCTTCTTCAAACCCAGCAAGGAATTGAAGGATTTCGTGAACACCGCGGACGGAGTTTCGGCGGCTTAGGCTCGACCGGCTCCGGCGATTAGGCCCTGCCGTATTCCACCGGCTCGAGTTCCTGATAACAAACCGCTTTGCAGTCACAGGCCGGCGCAAGCGTCCGCTTGGTGCTCGGCTTTTTGCGTTATGCTGAGCCGGAAGCGGTTGCCTGGTAACTTCCGGTGAAAGGCGCACGGCTCGATGGACTACATCTGGACTCCCTGGCGCTACCAGTACATGAAACAAGTGGAAGCCGGCCAGCAGCCGGAGTGCATTTTCTGCGATGCGGCGTCGCGAACAGATGATTGCGAAACGCTGGTGGCGTATCGCGGCGCAAAGATCTTCGTGATCCTGAACCGCTTCCCCTATACCTCGGGCCACGTGATGATCGTCCCTTACGCACACGTAGGCGACCTAGGCAGTTGCGACCCGGAGGCGCTCAGCGAAATGATGAAGCTGGCGCAACGGGTCGAGGCCGTGTTTCGCAACAGCTACAAACCGGACGGCATGAACCTGGGTATGAACCTTGGCCGAGCCGGTGGCGCGGGCGTGGTTGGGCACGTTCACTTGCACGTTTTGCCGCGATGGTTTGGCGATTCCAATTTCATGACCGTCACCGGCGAGACGCGCGTGCTTCCCGAAGATTTGCGAACCACCTACGAGCGCTTGCACGAGAGTTTGTCGCTCGCGAACTCGGGGGAGCCGCGGTGAACCTCGACCTGACCGAAGATCAGAAGCTGCTGCAGAAGAGCGTGCGGGAGTTTGCGGAATCGGAAGTGAGGCCGCTCGCCAAAGAGATCGACGAGACCGGGCGCTTTCCGCGCGCAACGTTTCAGAAGGCGGCGGAACTTGGCTTGACCGGCGTGGCGATGCCGGAGGCGGAAGGTGGGGCGGGGTTCGATCACATCGCATATAGCATCGTCATTGAAGAGATTTCGCGGTGCTGTGCGTCCACGGGCGTGATTCTTTCGGTGCAAAACTCGCTCTACTGTGACCCCATTCATCGGTTTGGGACCGAGGAGCAGAAGAGGAAATTCCTTTTGCCGTTTGCGCGGGGCGAAAGGATTGGTTGCTATGCATTGACCGAGCCGCAAGCGGGTTCGAATGCGGCGGCATTGCAAACAAAGGCTGTGAAGGCGGGGGACAAGTACGTCATCAGCGGGACCAAGGCCTGGATTACCAATGGCGGCGCTGCTGATGCGGCGATCGTGTATGTGAATACTGATCCGCCGAAAGGTGAAAAAGGAATTACCGCGCTGGTCGTTGAGAAGGGTACGCCGGGATTCCAGGTCGGCAAGGAAGAGAAAAAGCTTGGGATTAACGGGACGGCGTGCAGCGAGCTGATTTTTACCGATTGCGAAGTTCCGCTGGCAAATCGCATCGGTAACGAAGGCCAAGGCTACACGGTGGCGCTTTCGACGCTGGACGGCGGACGCATCGGAATCGGAGCGCAGGCGGTAGGGATCGCACAGGGCGCGTTTGAAGCGGCTCTCGAATATTCCAAGCAGCGCATGGCGTTCGGCCATCCCATTTCGCAATTCCAGGCCATCCAATTCATGCTTGCAGACATGAGCACGGAGATCGATGCAGCGCGGCTGCTGGTTCGCAAAGCAGCGTGGAAGCAGGACACCGGCGTGCGATTCAGCATGGACGCGGCGATTGCGAAACTCTTCGCCAGCGAGATGGCCACGCGGGTCACACACAAGGCCATCCAGATTCACGGCGGCAATGGATACAGCCGCGAATATCCTGTCGAACGCAACTACCGCGACGCCCGCATCACGGAAATTTACGAAGGCACTAGCGAAATTCAGCGATTGGTTATTTCTTCATGGGTGCTGCGTCCCTAGACCGCGGACCCATCGAATGACCCGAGAGCCAATCATCGCGCTCGGTAGTATTCTGTCCTTGTGTTGGAACTCGATTGCGGACTTGAATTTGATCCTGCTCGAACAGAGGATTTCTTTGCGGGACTGCCGCCGCGCCCAGCGGTGTGTCTCATCGAACTGCGCGACGACAAAGCCGAGCCGTTTTTGATCCGCACCCAGGATTTGCGGAGGCGGCTGCAGCGCCTGCTCGGTGCGGTAGATCCCACGAGCAAGCGGCTGAACTTGCGCGAATTTGCGCGCGGCGTTCGGTATCGCCTGACCGGCTCGCCACTGGAGCAAACCTTCACCTACTACCAGAACGCAAAGCAGTTTCTGCCTCACCGCTACGCCAAGGTGATGCGGCTTCGGCCGCCTGCAGTGCTGAAGGTCAGCCTGCGCAATGCCTATCCACGATGTTTTGTGACGCGCAAGATTCAGGTGGACGACGCCGGCATGCCATCGGGCGGCGCATACTACGGCCCTTTCGCGTCGCGAAAATCCGCAGAAGGGTTTGCCGAGCGCGCTCTCGACTTCTTCAAGATCCGCCGCTGTCAGATCAAGATCCGCCGCGACCCCACTTTTCCCGGGTGCATTTATTCCGAGATGAAGATGTGCCTGGCGCCGTGTTTTGCGGGATGCTCGAAGGAAGAATATACCGCCGAAG
>Ga0210408_10006377_pt1 | contig 10198 bp, 8 predicted proteins | sample IncBWH4MmetaG_FD_155471 | JGI IMG/M metagenome (GOLD analysis project Ga0210408, IMG submission 155471) | Forest soil microbial communities from Barre Woods Harvard Forest LTER site, Petersham, Massachusetts, United States - Inc-BW-H-4-M | ecosystem: Environmental > Terrestrial > Soil >...
CCCGTTGATCGTGCGCATCTCCCGGTAAAACTCGGCCAGCCGGATATTCTTGGCCTTTTCCAACTCCGTATCGCTGATCGCCGCGTTCTTCGCCCTCTCAAACTCCTCGTACATCGCTTTCTCGCACTTTTCCGGGTCCACTCCCTGCTTCGGCTGCGCTGCTACCTCCACGATGTTGGGGTCGAACGCTGGCTCGACCGACGAAGACACGTCCAGCGCAATCTGGTCTTTATCCACCAAGCGCTGGTACATTCGCGAACTTTCTCCCTGGAACAACACCGTTCGTAATACGTTCAACGCATAATAGTCCGGGCTGTTCGTCTGCGGGACGTGGTACGCCACCAACACCAATGGCAATTGCGACGTCTTTCGCACCATCACCCGCCGCTCTCCCAACTGTTCCGGCTCCACGGTGGTCACCGGAGGAGGTGGCGCGTGCGAAGGTATCGGCTCGATGTATTTCTCGCAAAGCGCGAAGATTTCCTCGGCAGAAATATCGCCGGTCACCACCATGGTTGCGTTGTTCGGCGCATACCCCATTTCAAAATGATGCTTCAGTTGTTCCATGGTCCAATGCTCGATGTCGCTCATCCATCCCACCACCGGCCACTGATAAGGATGGGCTATGTACGAGGTTGCCCAGAGCTGCTCGTCCAGTAGCCCCCCATTGTCATTGTCGGTGCGCAGCCGCCGCTCCGAAGCCACTACTTCGCGCTCCGATTTGATTTTCGCCGGGTCAAAACTTAGGTTCTGAATACGGTCGGACTCGATGTCGTAAATCAGCGGCAGCGCCGAACGCGGAAACCAATCCTGGTAAACTGTGACATCGCGCGTCGTGTAGGCGTTGTTCGCCCCGCCATTCGCCTCCATCACCTTGTCCAGCTCGCCCGGTCCATACTTCTTCGCTCCGTTGAACATCATGTGCTCGAAGAAATGTGAAATCCCTGTCGTCCCCGGACCCTCGTTACGCGACCCAATCCGATAAAAAATGTACAGCGCAACATTCGGGATACTGTGGTCAGTCTGCACCAGCACCTTCATCCCATTCTTAAGCGTCTTCGTAGCCACGGGAAACTCCGCCTGCGCCCAAACAGGCCCACCGATCAGGAGTAAAGTGACCAATACAAAGGTCGTCCTGCGAATCCGATGATTTCTCATATTTGTCCTTACCCGAACGGTTCTGAACGCAAACCCGCTTCTACTCTTTAACCTCAAACTCTTTTACTTTTGCCCTTCAATCAAAGCAAACACCCGAACCGCGCCACCCGAACCGCCTTCCAACTTAATCGGCGCCACCACCAAAAACGCCCCCACCTCCGGCACATCGCTTAAGTCCGAAAGATTCTCGAGATGATACAAACCCGCACCCAAAGCGATGTGATGTACTGCGAAATCCTCCGACGCCCCGTAGTCCACGCTCATGGTGTCGCATCCGATCCCGCTCACTCTGCGCGCAATCAATAATTTCGCCGCCTCCGCCGAAAATCCAGGAAAATGCATTTTCCCCTGCGCATCTTGATTCCGATACTTGGCCGCATCCGGCCAGCGCGAAGCCCATCCCGTCCTTAACAGCACAATCGAGCCCTCGGCAATCCGCCCGTGCTTCTTTTCCCACATTTCGATGGGCGCAACCGGCATCTGATAGTCCGCATCCTTCGCGCCTTCTTCACGGACGTCCAGCACCACCGCCGGACCAAACAATTGCTTCGCTGGAAGTTGATCCACCGTGGTCTTGCCCGGCGGGAAATGAATCGGCGCATCCAGATGCGTGCCGTAATGTTCCAGCATCCAGAAACTCCGAGTGAAATACCCGTTCTTCTCGACGGTGGCGTTTACTTTCGCCTCAAACCATTTCTCGTCCCCCGGCCACGGCACCAACTTATCGCTGATGGCATAACTGAGGTCCACCACCCGCGTCTTGCCGTCGGCAATGCCCGAAAGCAAACCGTCGCGTTGCACTTTCTGCGAAACAAGAGCCATAGGAAGGAACATCATAAGAACAAAAGCGGCAAAAACCGAAAAGCACAATCGCCCGAAGACACCCATCAGATTTCTCTCTCACCGGCACAAGGAAGCGTGGCAGATATTGCCCTGCTTACGGCAGCGGAATCCCCGGCGTGGCCACAATCCCCGCCATTCGCAAAATCTCCAGATACTCCTCGGTGGTAATCGACGTAATCAAGACCCGCACGTTCTTTAACAATTTCATCTTCCGCAACATGCGATTCTCCCGCAATTCCGCCAACGCTACTTGCCGCGGCAAACGCTCGAAAGCCCTCAGGTCGGCCACCAAATTCTTTTCCTTAGGATCATGCGGATCCGGATAGGGATCCCGCGTCACTTCCGCTATGGAATACAGCGAACGCTCCGGTGCCGAGTGGTAGCACAGCACCCGATCGCCCTTGCGCACCTGTTTCAGCGCACGGATGGCGTCCGGTTTCCCGGCCGCACCGTGCCACATTTCCTTGCCTTTTACGAAAAGTGTATCCCAGTGGTAGTGGTGCGGGTCAGCGCTGAAGATCCAATAATGTCGTTGCGCGGTCGGAAGTGCCATCGAGGCTTCGGTTCGGCACTATACACGGCCCGTGACGAAAAAGCGAAACAAAATGCGAGGGTTAGCGGGTTTGTGTGGAATTTACCCACGCTAGCAAAGAATCCCTTCTCAACCGGCAAAACGACGCTAACTAACTTGATTTCAATAGATTACAAGCTCACCCGCTAACATTGACGAAAATCTCGTCGCCCCGCACCTCCACCGCATAACAGGCCACTCCCACAGTCGGATTCTGCCCAATTTTGCCGGTTCGCACGTCATATTCCCAGCCGTGCCAGGGGCAAGTCACCACCGCTCCCTCCAGGGGACCATCCGCCAACGGTCCGCCGCGGTGAAGGCAGGTGTTGTCGATGGCATGGAACTCACCGTTAACATTGGCCAGCGCGACGGCCTTCCCCTCCACCTGAAACTCCCGAATCGTCCCCGCCGGCACATCTCCCACCTTCGCGGCCCGCACAAACCCCATCGCAATCTCCTCTTCCCTCGCTCTGTGAACTTCGCGTCCTCTGCGGTGAAAATCCGCTCTGCGATTTCGCGGAGTATAGCCCCGTCGTTTCCAATTTGGCAAAGAAACTCGGATAGATTCCGTTTCCCGTAATGCTTTACATTCGAGAATTACGCGCAGCGGCCAAAAAGGCCACACATGAATTCCAACATCCAAAAACGAATCGACTCTCTCAATTGGAGTGACGCCGAGGAATCGCTATCCGCCCGCGGCTATGCCGTCATCGATCCCATCCTGTCGTCCGAAGAATGCGCCTCCCTCGTCTCCCTCTACAACCAACCAAATCGCTTCCGCAGCCACATCGTCATGGAACGCCACCGCTTTGGCGTCGGCGACTACAAATATTTCGCCAATCCGCTGCCTGATCTGGTTGACAACATCCGCACGGCTTCCTATCCGCATCTAGCCAAAGTCGCAAACGAATGGGCAAAAGCATTCGACGACAGGAAGGCGGCGTTTCCCGCCGATCACGCCGCGTTCCTGAAGATCTGCCACAAAGCCGGCCAGAGCAGGCCAACGCCTCTGATACTCCACTATGAAGCTGGTGGTTACAACTGCCTGCATCAGGACCTGTACGGCGAAATCGCCTTCCCCCTGCAAATGGTTTTTCTGCTCGGCCAGCCAGGACGTGATTGGGAAGGCGGCGAATTCCTCCTGGTAGAACAACAACCCCGCGCACAATCGAAAGCGGAGGTGGTAAGTGCAAATCAAGGCCAGGCGATTATTTTCACGACGCGCTATCGCCCTGTAAAAGGTTCCCGCTGCTACTATCGCGTCAATCTCCGCCACGGAGTCAGCCGCGTCCACCGCGGCACCCGCTACACCCTAGGCATAATCTTCCACGACGCGAGATAATTGCGCCTTTTTTGGAGTGCGGCGGTCTGGCCGCCGCTTTCGACGTCATCGTGGTGCCAAATTGATGCAACGATGTAGCGGCTACCTTCAGGTGACCACTCCGCAACTCAATCTCGCGCTCAGCGCGCCGGCTCCTGCACTCGCCGCGCCAGCGTCTTCCAATATGTCGCAGGCCGCAGCCGCTGCAATATATCGATCTGTCCCGCATCGCGCCCAATCAAAATCCGCGGCTCACGGCGCTCCACTCCCTGCAGAATCCGCGCTGCCGCCGCATCCGGCATGGTTGCCGTCAACCGCTCGAACCGCGCGACTCCCTCATCCCGCGAAGCAGGAGGAGCGTTCGCGCCCAGTCGCGCCCGTCTCGCGATGGGAGTACGAATCAGGCCAGGATGCACGCACGAGACGAAGACGGGCGAGCCCTCCAATTCGTGCCGCAACGCCTCTGTAAATCCGCGCACCGCAAATTTGCTGGCCGAATATGCGGTTTGTCCCGCTGGCGCAACGATCCCAAACACACTGGAAATATTCACGATGTGCGCGCGCGACTCTTTTTTCAGAAGGGGCAGAAAATATTTCACCCCGTACACAACACCCCAGAAATTGATGTCCATCAGCCAGCGGACATCGTCCAGTGAAATCTCTTCAAATCTCCCGTGCAACGCCACGCCCGCATTGTTGACCAGCAGTGTGACCCGGCCGTGCCGCGCCGCAACATCCTTCGCAAAGCGTTGCATGGCCGATTCATCGGAGACATTTACGATATGTGTGGTTAGCTGAACGCCGCGTTCACTTAGCGAGGCGGCGGTCTGTTGGAGTCCCGCCTCATCAATATCCGCAAGAGCCAGGGCAGACCCTGCCACCGCCAGTTGGCGGGCAAGCCCACGCCCGATGCCGGACCCGGCGCCAGTCACCACCGCCACACCATTGCGCAAAAATGACATCGGTTCTATCGGTGCTCACTGCCTTGCTGTCCGGTCCCAAGAATTTTTTGCGACGCTTTTTGCCCACGCTCAGGGTAAAAAGAAGCGGCCGCAACAGAGCACGCTTAAGCGCCGGCGGATTTTACTTTGGCTAGCAGCTCGACGAATTTTTGTTTTCGCTCGGCTTGGTCGTGGCCGCCTTCGGCCTCGGCGAGTTGCGTGATGTTCATCGAGCAGAATTTAGGGCCGCACATGGAGCAGAACTTCGCTTCTTTGTAGAAGTCGTCGGGAAGATTCTCGTCGTGCATGGCTTTGGCGGTGGCGGGATCGAGGGAAAGCTCGAACTGTTTGTTCCAGTCGAAGAGAAAACGCGCATAGGAGAGAGCATCGTCGCGATCGCGCGCGCCGGGACGATGCCGGGCCACATCGGCAGCATGCGCTGCGATTTTGTATGCGATTACGCCCTGCTTCACATCCTCCGGATTCGGCAACCCCAAGTGTTCTTTCGGGGTGACATAGCACAGCATCGATGCACCAAACCAGCCGATCATCGCGGCGCCAATCGCGCTGGTGATGTGGTCGTAGCCGGGAGCGATGTCGATCACCAGCGGTCCTAGCGTGTAGAAGGGCGCTTCGTGGCACCATTCCATCTCTTTGTCGACCTGCTCTTTGATCTTGTCCATGGGAATATGCCCGGGCCCTTCGATCATTACTTGCACATCGTGCTCCCAGGCTTTCTTGGTGAGTTCGCCGAGAACTTTCAATTCTGCGAACTGCGCTTCGTCGCTGGCGTCGGCGATGCATCCCGGCCGCAAACCATCGCCCAGCGAGAAACTCACATCGTGCTTCTTGAAGACTTTGCAGATGTCGTCGAAGCGCTCGTACAAAAAATTCTGCTTCTTGTGATGCTCCATCCAGTGGGCCATGAGCGAACCGCCGCGGCTGACAATTCCGGTGATGCGCTTGCGCACAAACGGCACATGTTCGCGCAGCACGCCGGCGTGAATGGTCATGTAGTCGACGCCCTGCTCGGCCTGCTCCTCAATCACTTCCAGCATCAACTCGAAGGTGAGATCTTCGGGGCGGCGCACGCGCGAAATTGCTTCATACACGGGCACAGTGCCCACCGGGACGGGCGAAGCTTCGATGATGGCTTTGCGAATGGTCGGAATGTCGCCGCCGGTGCTCAGGTCCATGATGGTGTCCGCGCCGTAATGCACCGCGTGATGCAGCTTCTTCAGCTCTTCGTCAATGTTGGAACTGGTCGCCGAGTTGCCGATGTTGGCGTTGATTTTGCATTTGGTGGCGATGCCAATGGCCATCGGCTCCAGATCGCGGTGATGAATATTGGCGGGAATGATACAGCGCCCCCGCGCCACTTCGCTGCGAATCAGCTCCGGCTCCAGCCGCTCGCGCTTGGCGATGAATTGCATCTCCTCGGTGAGGACGCCCTGCCGCGCGAGATGCATCTGCGACATGTTCCGGTTTCCGTTAGCGGTGGCTGCAGCCGCTTCTCTTTTTTCGATCCAACTATCGCGCAATGCCATTACTATCCCCCATAACTCGCATTCCGCAGCCTGAGGTCCGAGCGGGAACACGCGGTGTTGCCTGAAGCTGGATTATGGCACCGCCCTCTCCCGCCAGCAACCCGCCGGTCTGTCGCAGGAATCCGGCAGTGGGCGATTGCAAGAAATTGATGCGCACCCCCTCCCCCCGGGTTTTCTGTAAGTGCGTAAACCAAAGGACTTAGGTGAGGGGTGGTTTGTATGTGTGGCAACTAAAGGAGTTAGAGACGTGTTTTTTAGGCATTTCGCATGGCGTTTCGGATGTGTGGCAGGGGAAGGACTTACGTGCTGCGCACTAGTAGGTGAGTTCGCGCGTCGGGCTTTAAGGAACATGGCGGAGGATATCAGGTCAGCAACCTGTTAGGCAATCGTTATCCATTGAGCGGCGATATGGGAGATTGAATGGGGAATTGGAGCGGTTGAATCGAGCAAGTGTATTCTGTCGGACGGCAGGACTTTGCAGTCGAGGTCGGAGCGAGGTAGAGGTTTGGGAACGCGCCAGGTTCCTCGCAACCTACTTTCACCACACAAGCGGAGGGAAAAACCAAGTGCTGGCGCAACTAGGAGTTCGCTTTTTCCACAGGTTTGGAACAACCCCGAGATTCACAGAATTCTTACTTGACATATGGCGAAATAAAAGCGAAACTCGCGGGAAATTTGAGGTTATGCTATGAGCGTGGCTACAAGCCTGCCGGAGCAGGGAATTGAAATCGAGATGCAGGAAACGACTTTTGCCGAGACGCTAAGGAAATACTGGGGCTATGACCGGTTTCGTCCCGGGCAGGAAGCGGTGGTGCGCAGCATTGCAGCGGGGCGCGACGCCTGCGTGGTGATGCCGACTGGTGGCGGAAAATCGCTGTGCTACCAATTGCCCGCGGTGGTCGATGCCGGACGAACGGCGGTGGTGATTTCGCCGCTGATTGCCCTGATGCAAGACCAAGTAGCGCAACTGGAGCAGATCGGGATTCCAGCGGCATTTGTGAACAGTTCGCTGGTTGGAACGGAACGAAGCCAAATACTGAAGCGGGCGACGGAGGGAAATTTCCGGCTGTTGTATTTCTCTCCGGAACGGGTGGCGTTGGGGGATACACCGGAGTGGCTGAAGCGGATTCCGGTGTCGTTCTTTGCGATTGACGAAGCGCATTGCATTTCCGAATGGGGGCATGAATTTCGGCCGGAGTACCGGCAACTGAGTCGCTTGCGCGAACTCTTTCCGGACCGGCCGATCGCTGCGTTTACGGCCAGCGCGACGCAGCGGGTGCGGCACGACATCATCGAGCAACTGCGGCTACGCGACCCGCACAAACACATCGCCAGCTTCCGGCGGCCAAACCTGAACTATATCGTTCACGAGAGCAATTCGCGCTCGCAGGAAGAGATGTTGCTGCGAGCGGTGCGGCGAGTGAGCGAGGGCAACGTAATCGTATACGCGCCGACGATTGCGCGGGTGGGAGAGACGGTCGATCTGCTCGCGGAAAACGGAATCGCGGCGATTGGCTATCACGGCCAGATGGAGGCCAAGGCACGCCGCGAAAATCAGGAAAAGTGGATGAGCGACGAAGTGCGGGTGCTGGTGGGGACGTTGGCGTTTGGTTTGGGCATCAACAAGGCGGCGGTGCGTTCGGTGATTCATCTGTCGCTACCGAAGAGCGTAGAACAGTATTACCAGGAAGCGGGACGGGCGGGGCGAGACGGCTTGCCGGCGGATTGCGTCCTTCTGTGGCAGAAGAAAGATCGCGGGCTGCACGCTTACTTTATCGGGCAGATTGCGGATGCGGTGGAGCGGGAGCGATCGTGGCAGCGTTACCACGAGGTGGAGCGGTTTGTGCAATCGATGGAATGCCGACAGCACCATGTTTGCAAACACTTCGGCGAGCAACCCAAATGGGAGCGCTGCGGTACGTGCGATATGTGCGCGGGCACGCCAGAATGGCTGGCCGTGGAGGAGACGCGAACTCGCGGGCGGAGCGCGAAGGTAGGCAGAATGCCGGCGGAGCAACGTGCCTTGGGAGAAATGCGTACGGCTGGCGCGAACGTATCGGTGCCCGACGCGCAACTGCGCGAATACTTGCGCGAGTGGCGGCGTAATATGGCGAGGGATTTGGGGGTAGCGGCTTTCGTAGTGTTGCATGACACGGCGCTCGACGCCCTCTGCGCCGGGAAGCCGAAGAATTTGCGAGAGCTGCGCGCGGTTTCGGGCTTCGGCGACAAAAAGGTGGAGAGGTACGGGGATGAAATTTTGGAAGCCTTTCAACGATTCAACAAGGGCGAACGAGCCAGTACGGATTGGCAGGCACCGGCGTCGAATCCGCGCGAGGATACGCTGCAGCTCCTCCGGGATGGACGCACGTTTGAGGAAATAGCGCAGATTCGCGGACGCAAACTCAGTAGCGTAGTGGACCTGGTGGTCAAGCTGATGGAAGAGGGCGAGGTGGCGTTCGAGGCTAGATGGCTGAGCGCCGAGCGCTATGCGCAAATTGCTTCGGCTATTGAGCGAGTTGGCAACGAGCGGTTAAAGCCAGTGAAGGAAGTGCTGCCGGAGGATATTACTTACGAGGAGATTCGGTTGGTGGCCGCGCACCTTCGCGCAAGCGCGAAATCAAACGGGCCTCAATTCCGAAGTAGACATGAGGCGGACCCAGGTCGAAATTAGTGGATTATTCTTGCAGCTCGATCACGTGCGCCCGGTAATCAATCCGCACGGAACCGAATTGGCGGAGGAAGTCCTGGCCAAGCAGTCCGTCAAAGTCCATGTGAAGCATTTGCCGCAGCTGGTCGAGGTCCATGACGGAAACTTGCTGCGCAGTCCACACATTCTCGGCCAGGCCGATATCGGCGGGACGCCGCAACGAATATCCGGCAAAGCCAGGGGACCCCAGACGGTGAGGGATGCGCTGCAGCTCGAAACGAGCGTTACCGTAAATTTCGGTGCTCACGATGGTTCGGTTGGCGCCGGTATCCAACAAGAATGTGGCAGCGTTACCATTCAGTTTGCCCTCGATGACAATCAGGGATTGCACGGTGCGGAAGGGAATTCGGACGGCGCCGGAGTGGGCGGGGATCGGCACCGGAGTCAACAGCAGCAAGAGCAGAGTCAGCACGCGAGAAAGAGGTAGGCGCCGATGGGCGCGCAATGGAACACACCCGCTTACCCGGCCGCTGGCATCCAAAATGGCGCTGTGGCCGGAAGCAGTGGAACGGAGTACGCGATGGTGAAATGTGTTCAAATTAAGCCTTAAGGGAATGGCTGGAGGTTAGACGGTCTTCGCGCCAGCAATTCTCTCCCGATGCAACTTTAGGGCAGCACAGGAGGCCAATCTATCCGTTTACCGCTTCCGAACTGCAAAAGCGCCGCCCTAACAAACTTGCTTATCAGTACTTTCCAGATCCGGACTTTTCCAGACGGCCCCGGCCGATGCTCATCTCTAGCAGGAGCAGCAGCGGCCGGAGCCAGTGGCCCTTGCGGGAAGACCAAGCTTAGGGTGCGCAAAAAGCGGAAGCAAATGGATTGATTTCATTTTCGAAATGAGCGGCTTTCATGCGGACCTGAATCAAGGGAGACCAAAATGCAGCTTGAAATCCGTCATCTGAAACTGGTCGCCGCGATTGCAGAAACCGGCAGCGTGACACTGGCGGGAAACCGGCTGCATCTGACGCAATCGGCTTTGAGCCATCAGTTGCGCGATGCGGAAGAACAGTTGGGTGTACCGCTGTTCGAACGCAGGAACCGGAAGATGGCGCTGACGGTCGCAGGGGAAAGACTCTTGCAGTCGGCGCGTACGGTGCTCGATGAACTGGC
>Ga0210408_10006378_pt1 | contig 10196 bp, 11 predicted proteins | sample IncBWH4MmetaG_FD_155471 | JGI IMG/M metagenome (GOLD analysis project Ga0210408, IMG submission 155471) | Forest soil microbial communities from Barre Woods Harvard Forest LTER site, Petersham, Massachusetts, United States - Inc-BW-H-4-M | ecosystem: Environmental > Terrestrial > Soil >...
TGGTCGCCGACCGCGCCGGGAAGACCACCGCCTACGCGATCGACCACCTCCAGCCGCGCGGCATCCTCTTCCTGGGCCCCGGCGAGCCGGTCTACGAGGGCCAGGTGGTGGGCGAGAACGCGCGGGACAACGACCTCGACGTGAACATCACCAAGGAGAAGAAGCTCACCAACGTGCGCTCGTCCACCTCGGACGAGGCGGTGCGCCTCACTCCCCCGCACCTGATGAACCTCGAGCAGTCGATCGAGTGGATCCGCGAGGACGAGCTCCTCGAGATCACCCCGAAGTCCCTCCGCCTCCGCAAGAAATCCCTCAGCGGCCGCCGCCGCTTCTAGGCCGGCGCCGCCCCCCGACGCGCAGAGGAAACGAGCGCGCCATCCACGCGCCCGCTTCCTCCCGCGTCTCGAAATGGGTGGTGCTACTGCTTCATTGCGGCCATGCGGCGGGCCATTTCGTCCATGCTGACGTCTTCCTTGTGGGTGGAGAGATGCCAGCTGTGGCCGAAGGGGTCCTTCAGGGTGCCCGAGCGGTCGCCGTAGAACTGGTCGGCCACCGGCCGGACCTCGGTGGCGCCCGCGTCGAGCGCCTGCTTGAACTGCTTGTCCACGTCGGTGACGTAGAGCAGCAGGCTCACCGGCGAGCCGCCGAAGTGCTCGGGGGCGCGCGCGTCCATCTCGGGATGCTCGTCGGCGAGCATGATCACCGAGTCGCCCACCTTGATCTCGGCGTGCCCGATGCGATCGTTCGGCGCGGGGATGCGCAGCATCTCCTTCGCGTCGAAGGCCCGTTGGTAGAACTCGATGGCGCGCGCGGCGCCGTCGATGATCAGGTACGGGGTGATCGCGTGATACCCGGTCGGAATCGGCTTGACCTTGGCGGACTTCGTCCCGGGGCTGGCGGATGCAGTCTTGGTCGGCATTGGTTCTCCTCCTTTCGGGGTGTGGCGTGATACGGGCACCGTACACCCCATCCGGCGACCGTGCCACTGTCAGAGAGGATGTAACTCCGCCGTCACGTCGAGGTCGCCGTCCCGCTCGCCGTGACCCAGCAGATCGCGCACGGTGACGCCGGGTTGCAACGCGCGGTCGGGCTCGAGGAGGGCGCGGTGGAGCCCGGGGGTCGGGAGAAAGAGCGCCGCCTCCGGCTCGCTCACCGCGAGCAGGAGGCACTCCGTCCCGTCGGCGCCGGTCAGCACGAGACCGCGGTCGGCGGTCCACGACGCGCCGGCCCCGCGCGCCCGCTCCCGGAGCACGCGCACGCGGCCGACGCGGCCGAGCCGCGGCGCGAGTGAGGGGCCGTCGTAGCGCCACTCCGCGCGGGCGGGCGCGCGCGCCGCCCCGGCCTCACGATCCGGGGTGAGCGTGTAGACCGTTCCGGTGCGCGCGGGCTCGAAGAAGGAGCCGAGCGCCTCCGCGCGGTACCGGGCGGGCGCCTCCAGTCGCAGGCGGCAGAGCTCGCCGCCGAACGCGGTCGCCACCCGCGACGTCACGCGGATCGGCGCGCCGTCGCCCCGCACGATCACGAAGCTCGCCCGATAGGCGCCCGCGTCGAGCGGCGAGGTGAAGTCCGGGCCGGGCGCGTAGAGAAGATCGCGCCACGGGCCCGCGAGGGAGGCGGCGAGGAGCCGCTCGGCGTCGGGGAGCGCGAGGTCGACGTGGGGGGTCGTCGTCACGGGACTCCCCTCACCCTACCCTCTCCCCGGAGGGGAGAGGGAGGAGTTCGCTAGCGGCGCGGGCCTCGGCCGGGGCCGCGACTGTCGCGACGGCCGCCGCCACCACCGCCACCACCGCCCGGGCGCCCCGGGCCCCCGCGCCCACCGCCGCGGGCGGCCATGCGCTGGCGCTTCTCCTCCGCGTAGCGGCGACGCTCCTCGCTGGTGGGCTTGATCTCGGGCAGGTAGAGGTCGTCCTCGGCCCAGTCCACCTGGATCTTCTGGGCGATGAACTTCTCGATGGGCTCGAGCGCGAGCGCCCCCGCCTCGTCGACCAGGCTGATCGCCTTGCCCGCCGCGCCGGCGCGCGCGGTGCGCCCGATGCGGTGCACGTAGTCCTCCGCGTCCTGCGGCAGGTCCCAGTTGACCACGTGGCTCACGCCCTCGATGTGCAGCCCGCGCGAGGCCACGTCGGTGGCGACCAGGATCGGCAGCTGCCCGTCCTTGAAGTCGTTCAGGATCTTGAGCCGCTTCTTCTGGTCCACGTCGCCGGTGAGCGCGCGTGCCTCCCAGCCGTTGCGGCTCAGCCGATCCTCGAGCCGCCGCGCTTCCTCCCGGGTATTGGAGAAGATCAGGATGCGGCTGCCCCCCTCGCGGCGCAGCAGCCCGAGCAGCAGGTTGAACTTCTCCTCGCGGCCGACGTGATAGAGCACCTGCTCGGCCTTCTCCACCGTCTTCTGCTGCGGGGTGATGCTGATCTGGGCCGGATTGTTCATGAACTCCCAGGTCAGCTCCAGCACCCGGAACGACAGCGTGGCCGAGAACAGGAACGACTGCCGCTTCTCCGGCTTGGGCAGCCGGCGCAGGATGAAGCGCAGGTCGGCGATGAAGCCCATGTCGAACATGCGGTCGGCCTCGTCGATGACGAGGACCTCGACCTTGCCCGGCGACCAGATGTGCTGCTTCAGATAGTCGATGAGCCGGCCCGGGGTGCCGACCAGGATGTCGCACCCGTCGCGCAGGGCGTCGCGCTGCTTGTTGTAGTCGATGCCCCCGTAGACGGACAGGATCTGCAGGCCGGTGTGGGCGCCGAGCAGCCGCGCGTCGGCCTCGATTTGCACCACCAGCTCCCGCGTGGGGGCGATGATCAGCACCCGCGGCGACGTGACGCCGGAGCGGGCGGGGGCCGGATGGGTGAGGCAGCGCGTGAAGGCCGAGATCAGGAACGCGGCGGTCTTGCCGGTGCCGGTCTGCGACTGCCCGGCCACGTCCTTGCCGCGCAGGGCCAGCGGCAGGGCCGCCTCCTGGATTGCGGTGGCGGCCACGAAGCCCGCGTCCTGGATGCCGCGCCGGACCGGCCCGGGCAGGTCCAGCGAGCTGAACTCGAGCGGGCTCACGTCGCGGAGCTCCCGGAGGTGGGGGCCGCCGGGGCCGTCTTCTTCCGGCCGAAGATGCGCGCGGAGATGATGCCGAGCTCGTAGAGGATGCAGAGGGGGCCCGCCATCAGAGTCTGGTTCACGATGTCGGGGGTGGGGGTGAGGATGGCCGCGATGATGAAGTTGATCAGGATCGCGTACTTTCGGTTCTTGGAGAGGAACTGGGGGGTCACGATCCCGAGCATGGAGAGGAGCGTGATCACCACCGGCAGCTCGAACACCACCCCGAAGGCGAGCGTGAACTTGATGATGAAGTCGATGTAGCTCGAGATCGTGATCATGGGCTTGAGGCCCTGCTCCTGCCCGAAGCTCACCAGGAAGTTGATGGCGAACGGGATGATCACGAAGATCGCGAAGGCGCCGCCCGAGAGGAAGAGGAGCGAGCCCACGAGCACGAACGGCATCGCGTACTTGCGCTCGTGCTTGTGGAGCCCGGGGGCCACGAAGGCCCACACGTTCCACAGGATGACCGGCATCGCGATGAAGATGCCCATGATCATCGCGACCTTCATGTAGGTCCAGAAGGCCTCGGTCGGGGTCGTGAAGACCAGCTCGGTCTTGAGGTGACGCGAGAGGAACCGCATCACGTTGGTGGTGAAGTAGAGCGAGACGCCGAGACCGACCGCGGCGGGGATCAGGCTCCAGATGATGCGGGTCCGCAGCTCGGTGAGGTGCTCGAAGAACGACATCCGGCCGGCGTCGTCGTCCCCCGGCGTCCCCGCGCTGGCGATCGGCTCGGAGTCGGCCATCACCAGTCGGGGATGAAGTGGCGGAGCTGGCCCACCCCGTGCCCGGCCTTGAAGCCCTCGCGGATGGCGCGGGTCACGTAGGCCTTGGCCGAGCGGATCGCGTCGCCGAGGGCCTGCCCCCGCGCGAGGCCCGCCGCGATCGCGGCCGAGAAGGTGCAGCCGGTGCCGTGGGTGTTCGCGGAGTCCACCCGCGCCGCGGTGAAGCGCGTGAACTCGCGCCCGTTCCAGAGCAGATCGGTCGCGTCACCCTTGAGGTGGCCGCCCTTGACCAGCACGTAGCGCGGGCCCATCACGTGGATGCGCCGCGCCGCCTCCTCCATGTCCTCCGGCTCCACCACCCGCATCCCGGCGAGCACCTCGGCCTCCGGGAGGTTCGGGGTCACCACCAGGGCCAGCGGCAGGATGCGGTCCGCGAGGGCGGTGCGGGCGTCCGCCTGCAGCAGCGGGTCGCCCGACTTGGCCACCATCACCGGGTCTACCACCAGCTTCTCGATCCGGTGGTCGGCGAGCACGTCGGCGATCGCGTCGATGATCCCCGCGGTCGAGAGCATGCCGCACTTGGCCGCGTCGGTGCCGAAGTCGTCCAGGACAGAGCGGAGCTGCTGCGCCACGAACGCGGGGGGCAAGTTCTCCACCCCCTGGACCCCCACCGAGTTCTGCGCCGTCACCGCGGTGAGGACCGACATACCGAACACCCGGAACGCGGAGAACGTCTTGAGATCCGCCTGGATGCCCGCGCCGCCGCCGGAGTCGGAGCCGGCGATGGTGAGAGCCTTGGGAATCAACATGGCCCCTTAGTATACGGGATACGCCCCAGGCCGGCGGGAAGAACCTCCCGGCGCGGCCGGGCGACGACTACCAGCGGGCCGAGATGCCGAGCAGGGCGGAGTGGGTGTCGAGGTCGGTGCGCAGCGTGGTGCGGCTCAGGTTGGCGTCGCGCAGCTCGACCTCGGGCGACACGTGCGTGAAGCGGTACTCGCCGAAGAGGGCCAGGTTCTTGTACACCTGCACCGCGACTCCCGCGGCACCCTTGAACCCGAAGGAGTAGTCGGTATCGTCGTCGTGGTTCCGGAAGTTGCGCGTGTTCCGCGGGGTGACCGTGGTGATGAAGAACGGCGGGCCCACCGCCAGGTACGGCTGCACCAGGCCCTGCGGCGCGTCGTCCGACTTCCAGAGCGGCAGGCGGAGCATCAGGTCGACCGAGACCGCGGTGGTCTGCACCTCGAAGTAGCCGATGCCGCCGCTGCCGGTGCCGCAGGGGCCGCCGCCCGGGAAGAAGCAGCCGCGGAGCTTCACCGACTGGCCGCCGATGTTCGGGTAGAAGCGGAAGAAGTCGACCGCGAGCCCGACGAACGGCACCGAATCGAAATAGTGGCCGGCGCGGCCACCCCATGCGAGCGAGCGCTCGAACTCCACCGAGTCGTACGTGCCCTGCCCGATCCCCTGGTCGTTGAGCTTGACGTCGTGGTCCCGGGTCAAGCTGAGCCCGGCGAAGAGATCGGCGAACCACTCCGCGGCCGCGGGACGCGCGCCGAACCCGAGGGAGGCGAGCAGGATCAGCGCCACGATCCAGGTCCTGATCATGGCGCTCACTCTACCATCGCTTCGGAGGTCGCGGCCTCGAAACGTGGGGAGGGCAGGACCAGGGTGAACTCCCCGCGCGCTGTGCCCCCCGCGAAGCGCTCCCGGAGCCGGGCCGCGGGGCCGCGCACGACCTCCTCGAACTGCTTGGTCAGCTCGCGGGCCACCACGATCTCGCGCTCGCCCCACACCTGACCCACCGCGTCGAGGGTGGCCAGGATGCGGTGCGGCGACTCGTAGCAGACCACCGTCATCTCGAGGTCGAGCAGCGCCTCCAGCCGGTGGACGCGCCGGCCGGGCTTCACGGGCAGGAAGCCCTCAAAGAGGAAGCGGTCGGCCGGCACGCCCGCGGCGGACAGCGCGGTCACCACCGCGGACGGGCCCGGCACCGGCACCACCGGGATGCCGGCCTCGCGGGCTTGCCGGACCAGCAGGAAGCCGGGGTCCGAGATCCCGGGGGTCCCCGCGTCGGTCACCAGGGCCACCGACTGGCCCCCCTGCAGGGTCTCGAGCAGGCGCGTCCCCTTGCGGAGCTTGTTGTGCTCGAAGTAGCTCGTGACCCGGGCCGGGATGCCGAAGTGAGTCAGGAGGATGCGGGTGCGGCGGGTGTCCTCGCACGCGACCAGGGCAACCTCCTTCAAGATCCGGAGGGCCCGCAGGGTGATGTCCTCGAGGTTGCCGAGGGGAGTGGCGACGACGTACAGCGTACCCGTCAGGCGGACTGCTCTTTCTGCTCGGAGATCAGGATCGGCCGATCCTTGTTGAGGATGACCTCGCGGGTGATGATGCACTCCTTCAGGCCGGGCAGCGAGGGCAGCTCGTACATCACCTCGAGCATGACCTCCTCCAGCACCGCGCGCAGGCCGCGCGCTCCGGTACCGCGCTTCATCGCCTCGCGCGCCACCGCGGCCACCGCGTCGTCGGTGAACTTCAGCCGCACCTTCTCGAGCTCGAAGTACTTCTGGTACTGCTTGATGATCGCGTTCTTGGGCTCGCGCAGGATGCGCACCAGCGCGGCCTCGTCGAGGTCGTGCAGGGTCGCGACCACCGGCAGACGGCCCACGAACTCGGGGATGAGGCCGTACTTGAGGAGGTCCTCGGGCTGGATGAGGGCGAGCAGCTCGCCGACCCGGCGGTCCTCGCGGCTCTTGATCTCGGCCCCGAAGCCGATGCCGGTCCGCCCCACCCGCCCCTCCACGATCTTGTCGACGCCCACGAAAGCGCCGCCGCAGATGAAGAGCACGTTGGTGGTGTCGACCTGGATGAACTCCTGGTGGGGATGCTTGCGCCCGCCCTGGGGCGGCACGTTGGCCACCGTGCCCTCCAGGATCTTGAGCAGGGCCTGCTGCACGCCCTCGCCGGAGACGTCCCGGGTGATCGAGGGGTTCTCCGACTTGCGCGCGATCTTGTCGATCTCGTCGATGTAGACGATGCCGCGCTGGGCCCGCTCCACGTCGTAGTCGGCCGCCTGCAGCAGACGCAGAATGATGTTCTCGACGTCCTCGCCGACGTAGCCGGCCTCGGTGAGGGTCGTCGCGTCCGCGATGGTGAACGGCACGTGGAGCATCTTGGCGAGGGTCTGGGCGAGGAGGGTCTTGCCGGAGCCGGTGGGGCCGATCAGCAGGATGTTGGCCTTCTGCAGCTCCACCTCACCGGACTCGGAGCCGGCCTCGATGCGCTTGTAGTGGTTGTGGACCGCGACCGCGAGGATCTTCTTGGCCCGCTCCTGCCCCACCACGTACTGGTCGAGCACGTTCTTGATCTCGGCCGGCTTGGGGAGGCTGCGTAGCTCCCGGCTCTTCTCCTCCTCCCACTCCTCCGCGATGATGTCGTTGCAGAGCTCGATGCACTCGTCGCAGATGTAGACGGTGGGGCCCGCGATCAGCTTGCGGACGTCGTTCTGGCTCTTGCCGCAGAACGAGCACTTGAGTGCGCCGCCGCCTTCGCGGGTCCGGGCCATGGTCGCCTACTTGGTGGTGACGACCACTTCGGAGACGGGCCGGGTGGTCGGCTTGGAGGAGATGACCTCGTCCACGAGCCGGTACTCCTTGGCCTGCTCCGCGGTCATGAAGAAGTCGCGGTCGGTGTCGCGCTGGATCTTCTCCATGGACTGGCCGGTGTGATGGACCAGGATGCGGTTCAGCTCCTCCCGCATCCGGAGGATCTCCTTGGCCTGGATGTCGATGTCGGTGGCCTGGCCCTGAACGCCGCCCAGCGGCTGATGGATCATGATCCGCGCGTGCGGCAGGGCGAAGCGCTTGCCCTTCGTTCCCGCGGTCAGCAGCAGCGCGCCCATCGAGGCGGCCTGCCCCATGCAGATCGTGGAGATGGCCGGCTTCACGTACTGCATCGTGTCGTAGATGGCCATCCCCGCGGTAACCGACCCGCCGGGAGAGTTGATATAGAGGTGGATGTCCTTGTCCGGGTCCTCCGCCTCCAGGAAGAGCATCTGGGCGATGACCAGGTTCGCGATCTCGTCCTCGATGTACGTCGGGAGGAAGATGATCCGCTCCTTGAGGAGCCGGGAGAAGATATCGAACGCGCGCTCGCCGCGCGGAGTCTGCTCGACCACCATCGGGACCAGTCCCATCGGGCGCCTCCTTGCCATGTCCGTAGTGTACCTCAGGCGCTGTTTACCGGATTCTTTTCGATGAGGAAATCGACCGTCTTGCGCTCGCCGAGGGTGTGGCGGATCCCCTCCAGGTCGCCGCTCTGCTCGAGCATCCGCCGGACCGCGGGGCCCGGCCGCTGGCTCGCCTGGGCGATCCGCTCGACCTCGGCGTCCACGTCGGCGTCGACGGGCTGGAGCCCCTCCTTCTCCGCGATGGCCTCGATGAGGAGCGCGCGCTTGACCGCCTTCTCCGCCCCGGGCCGCAGGTCCTCGAGGAGCTTCTTGTAGTCCCACGGTACCTTGTCCGGGTCGAGGCCCTGCCGGCGCATGTGCTCCCGCGCGTGCTCGATCTGGTGCCCGACCTGGCGCAGCACCAGGGCGTCGGGCACCTCGAAGGTGTGGCCGGCCAGGACCGCGTCGAGCACCGCCCCCTCCAGCGCGCGGCGGTTGTCGGCCTCGCGCCGGGCCTGCAGACCCTTGCGCACCTCGTCTCGCAGCGCGTCGAGCGTCTCGAAGCTGCCGCCCACGCTCTTGGCGAACTCGTCGTCCAGCGCGGGCAGCACCTTCTCCTTCACCTCGGTCACCGTTACCGAGGCCTCGGCCGACTTGCCCCGCAGCGCCTCGCTGCGATGGTCGTCCGCGAAGCGCACGTGGGTCTGGCGCGTGCTGCCCGCGGCGAGGCCGACCACGGCCTCGTCCATCTCGGGGAGCACGTTGCCCCCGCCGATCACGAAGCCGTAGCCGGTCTCGGAGCGCGGCTCCATGCCCTCGGGGGTCAGGGTGTAGTCGACGATCACCAGGTCGCCCGGATTGGCCGGCCGCTCCACCGCCCGGTACTCGGCGTGCTGCTCCTGCAGCGCGCTCAGGGCCTCGTCGACCTCGCTCTCCGCGAAGGCCTTGGGGGCGTGCTCGATCTTGAGGCCGGAATACGCCCCGAGGGTGATCGCCGGCTTCACCTCGACGACCGCGGCGAACTTGAGCGCCGCGTTCTCCTCGAGGGTCACCTCCTGGAGATCGGGCTCCTCCACCGGCTCGATGCGGGTCTCGGCCAGCGCCTGACGGTAGACGTCGGGGATGAGCCGGCGCGCCACCTCCTGCCGGACATCGTCGGCGAAGTGGAGCTTGATCATGCTGCGCGGGACCTTGCCCTTGCGAAAGCCGGGCAGCTTGGCCTCGCGCTGCACGCGGCCGAAGGCCTGCTCCCACGCCTTGGTGACGACCTCGGGCGCTTCCTCGACCTGCAGCCGCCGCTTGCAGGCCCCCAGCTCTTCGATGTCGACTTTCATGGCTACTCCACGCTGACGATTGGGAAGTCCTTGGCCGGTCAGGCCAGACCCGCATCCTACACTATCGGGCCGCATCGTCAAGAAAACAACAACTTGCCGGACACTGCGCGGCTACGGCTCGGGGTAGACGGTGAGCTCCACGAGGTTGTCGTCGGGGTCCCGGAAATAGACGCTGGTGGACGGGCCGCGGGCGCACGTCCGCGTGGACGGCCCCACCTCGGGGGTCACGCCGCTCCGCTCGAGGAGGTGGAGGACCTCCGGAACCGTTCCCGTCCATTCGAGACAGAAGTCGGCCCCGCCGATCGACGGCCGGCGCGCCCCGAGGTACCCGGGTCGGTCCGGCCAATCGCTCGCGTGGACGTTGATCTTCTGCCCGTCGCCGATCCGGATGGTGGGCATGTCGGGCCGGCCGGGCCGGTGCTCCCACGCGATCGCGAGGCCGAGGCGGCGGTAGAACTCGAGGGTGCGGGCCACGTCGCGCACGACGATGACCCAGTGGTCGATGCCCTTGATCGCCATCAGAGGACTCCTGGAGTGAATGCCGGCGCGGGAAGGATGGTGCGAGAGGGGGGAGTTGAACCCCCACGGGTTGCCCCTCTGGATCCTAAGTCCAGCGCGTCTGCCAGTTCCGCCACTCTCGCCCGAGGGCTGCGTCCGCCCGGAGGCCAGGCGAAGGTCAGGATAGCACTGCGGCCGCCGGGGCTCCTCTAGTACAGGAACGGGATCGGCAGCGGCGGCCGGCCGTAGGGCCGTCCTCCCTTGACGGTCAGCACCGGGACCAGCTTCCGGGTGCCGGCCCGCTTGTTGTTCCGGGTGTCCACGAACTCCACCGGCCCGTCGACGATGTCGAGGATCGCGAGGTCGGCCGGCGCGCCGATCGCG
>Ga0210408_10006379_pt1 | contig 10196 bp, 9 predicted proteins | sample IncBWH4MmetaG_FD_155471 | JGI IMG/M metagenome (GOLD analysis project Ga0210408, IMG submission 155471) | Forest soil microbial communities from Barre Woods Harvard Forest LTER site, Petersham, Massachusetts, United States - Inc-BW-H-4-M | ecosystem: Environmental > Terrestrial > Soil >...
AACGCTATCGCCCGCTGGCCCTGGACCTCCCGGGTCACGGACAGGAGGCGGACGCGCCCCGCCCGATCACCTTCACAGGCTGCGTGGAGCACGTGCTCGCAGCGGCCCCACCGAGTTTCACGCTGTGCGGCTACTCGCTGGGCGGGCGCGTGGCGCTGCACGTCGCGCTCGCGGCGCCCGAGCGGGTGGCGCGGCTCGTGCTGGTGTCCACCACCGCGGGCATCGCGGACGAGTCCGAACGGGCGGCGCGAAGCCGCTCCGATCAGCGGCTCGCGGACGACCTCGAACGCATCCCCTATGAGGAGTTCATCGAGCGCTGGCGCACCCAGCCGCTGTTCGCCGACGATCCCCCGGAGGTCGGCGCGCTGGCGCGGGAGGACCAGCGCCGCAACCGCCCAGATGCCCTCGCGGCGGTCCTGAGAGGCATCGGCTCGGGCGAGATGGACCCCCTGTGGAGCCGCCTGCACGAGCTGAGGATGCCCATCACGATCGTCGCGGGCGACGGCGATGCCAAGTTCCAGGCGCTGGGGCGACGCATGGAAAACCTGCTGCCAAATAGCACGCTGACGATCGTCTCCGGCGGCCACGGTCTGCCGCTCGAGAACCCCGCGGCGGTGGCCCGAGAGCTCTAGGCCGGATCGACGCCCAGCCCCGGCGCGGCGGGCACGGCGATCCGGCCTTCCCGCGCGGGCAGGGGGTCCTCGATCCCTTCGAACAGGCCGAGAGTCGCCAGGCCACACGGGGGCAGCGGCCCACGGGATGCCAACGCGGCGGCGGCGTGCACCGCGGCGGCGACCCCGAGGGGGCCGTCGAAGGTGGAGGCGAGGTAGACCTCGGCTCCGGAGGCGCGCACGAGCGCCGCGGCGGCGAGCAGCCCGGCGATCCCCCCGCAGCGGGAGATCTTCAAGCAGACCGCGTCGGCGACCCCCGCCCCGAGGGCGCCGTGCTCGGCGGCGGTCTCGTCGATGGCGACGCGCACCGGCACCCGCTCGCGCACGGCGCGCACGGCCTCGAGGCCGTGGGTGGGCTCCTCCACGAGCTCCAGGCCCACGGGGGCGAGCGCCTCGATCGCGCGCACCGCACCCTCGACGTCCCACGCGCCGTTGGCGTCCACGCGCAGCGCGACGTGGGGACCGACGGCGGCACGCACAGCGGCCAGGCGCCCGGCGTCGTCGCCCACGCCGACCTTCACCTTCACGCACGCGAAGCCCAGGGCGGCGGCCCGCGCGGCCTGCTCAGCGGCAGTGCTGCGGTCGGTGGCGCCGAGCGTCGCGTTGACGGGCACCTCGGCGGCGGGGTCGTCGGTGAGCAGCGCGGCGACGGGTCTGTCGGCGCGCCGTCCGGCGCGGTCCCACAGCGCGAGATCGATCGCGGCGAGCGCGGCGGGGAGGTCGTCCAGGCGCCGGCAGGCGTCGATCAGCTGCGCACCGGTCGCAGCCTCGGACTGCATCAGCACCGGCCGATAGGCCTCCAGCGCTCGCCGTACGCGCGCCATCGAGACACCGTCGTAGGGCTCCAGGGGGGCGGCCTCGCCGTAGCCGGTGACGCCGTCGGCATCGGTGAGCGCGACTGTCACAAGCTGCCGCTCGCGCACGGTCCCGTGGGCGCTCTGAAGCGGTTGGGCGAACGGGAGCACGCGCTCGGTGAGAATCATCTGCATCGGCGGCCCCTAAGAGCCGATCCCGCCGGAGGCGAGGATCCCGGCGGAGAACAGCAGGCAGAACAGCAGCTGCAGCAGTCCGGTGCGCGCGAGCGCGCCGTTCAGCGAGGGGCCGTCGACGCGAGTGCGCACCACCCGGATCAGCGACAGCGCCAGCGGGATGGCGGCCCAGGGGAGCAGCAGCCAGGCGTTCATCGAGTCCAGGGCCCAGGGCAGCGGGGCGGTGAGGAAGGCGACGGCGAGCATCGCCGTGTAGAGGGCGCGGGTGCGCTCGCGGCCGAGTCTCACCGCGAGCGTGCGCTTGCCGGCGCGGCGGTCGGTGTCGATGTCGCGGATGTTGTTGACGACGAGGATCGCGCTGGCGAGCAGGCCGACGGGAACGGCGCAGGCGAAGGCCTGCCAGGGAAGGTGCTGGACCTGCACGTAGTAGGAGCCCGTGACCGCGACGATCCCGAAGAAGAGAAACACGAACAGCTCGCCGAGCCCTTCGTAGCCGTAAGGGCGGGGTCCCCCGGTGTAGAGAACCCCGGCGAGGATCGAGGCGGCGCCGACCGCGATCAGGCCCCAGCCGGCGACCGCGACGAGGTAGACCCCGCAGAGCACCGCGAGGCCGAAGGTGACATACGTTGCGAGCAGCACCTGACTGGGCGGCACGAGCCCCCCGGCGGTGACCCGCACGGGCCCGAGGCGGTCCTCGGTGTCGGCGCCCCGGCGGGCGTCGGAGTAGTCGTTTGAGAGATTCGTGCCAACCTGGATGAAGATCGCCCCCAGCAGCGCGGCCACGAACGCGATCGGATCGAAGCGCCCCGCTCCCAGGGCCAGCGAGGTGCCGACCAGCACCGGGGCGATCGCCGCCGGCAGCGTCCGCACGCGGGCGGCCATCACCCAGATGCGCACCGCGCTGGCCTCCCGGGGAGCCGCGAGCGCGGCACTCACGGGTCACGCCCTCCGCGGAAACTTGGAGAAGTCGGGAGTGCGCTTCTCGCGGTAGGCGTCCCGGCCCTCCTGGGCCTCCTCGCTCATGTAGAAGAGGAGGTTCGCGTCGTGGGCAAGCTGCTGCACGCCGGCGAGGCCGTCCTCGGCAGCGTTGAAGGATGCCTTGAGCAGGCGCAGGGCAAAGGGGGAGAGCGCGAGCATCTCCCGGCACCACGCGACCGTCTCCTCCTCCAGGCGCTCGAGCGGCACAACGGTGTTGACGAGCCCCATCTCCAGGGCCTGCGCGGCCGTGTACTGGCGGCAGAGAAACCAGATCTCCTTGGCCTTCTTGGGCCCGACGAGGTTGGCGAGCAGACCGGCGCCGAAGCCCCCGTCGAAGGAGCCCACGCGAGGGCCCACCTGCCCAAAGCGGGCGTTCTCGGCGGCGATTGTGAGATCGCAGACGAGGTGCAGGACATGCCCGCCGCCGATCGCGTAGCCCGCGACCATCGCCACCACCGGCTTGGGCAGACGGCGGATCTGTACATGCAGGTCGGTGACGTGGAAGCGCCCCGGGCGGGTAGGGTCCGGATCGCCGGCGGCGTCCTCGGCCAGATAGCCGGAGTCCCCGCGCACGCGCTGGTCCCCCCCCGAGCAGAACGCCGACGGCCCCTCCCCGGTGAGCACGATGACCCCGACCTCGTGGTCCTCCTGGGCCTGGGTCATCGCGCGCGAGATCTCGATCACTGTCCGCGGCCGGAAGGCGTTGCGCACCTCGGGCCGGTCGATCGTGATCTTGGCGATCCCCCGATCGAGGCCCGTCTCGCCCTTCTCGTAGCGGATGTCTGTGTACTCCCCGGCGGGGATCCATGTGGTTGGCATGCGCGAAGGCTAGCCTGTGGGGGAATGGTGGTGGAGGCATGGTTAGAGCGCGCGGCAGCATCCAGGCCGGGAGCGCCGGCGTTGGACACCCCGCGGGGAGGCTGCTCCTACGCGCAGCTGCGCGATCGCGCCCGGGCGGGCGCGGCGGAGCTCGCGGCGCGGGGCGCGACCCCCGGCGAGCGGGTGGCGATCGCGCTGCCGGCGGGCCCGGAGCTCGCGTATGCGCTGCACGCGTGCCTGCTGCTGGGGGCGGTCGCGGTGCCGGTCGACCTGCGCCTGGGCGAGCGGGAGCGACGCGCGATCGCCGACGGCGCGGCGGTGGTCGTGGACGAACCGCTGCACGCGGACACCGCGCGGGGCCTTCTCGCGAAGCCCAAGCGGAGCCTTCCTACGGACCCCGAGGGGAGCCCGCCCGCGAGACCCAGGGGAGGCCTTCCCGTGAAGCCCGTGCACGACCTGGACGCGGTGGCGGCGGTCATCCACACCTCGGGCACCACCTCGGCGCCGAAGCCGGTGGAGCTGACATTCGGGAACTTCCTGTGGAGCGCGCTGGGCTCGGCCGTGGCGCTGGGCCTCGATCCCCAGGAGCGCTGGCTGTGCAACCTCCCGCTCTCCCACGTGGGCGGGCTTTCGATCCTGCTGCGCAGCGCGATCTACGGGACGACCGCCGTGATCCACGAGCGCTTCGACACGGAGCTGACGCTCGCCGCCCTCGCGGCGCCAGCGGGATCGCGGGGATCGGCGACGCTGGTGTCGCTCGTGGCCACGACCCTCGCGCGCCTGCTGGACGCGGGCCTCGAGCGACCGCCGGCGCTGCGCTGCGCGCTGACGGGCGGCGGACCCGTCCCGAGCGCTCTGGTCGCCCGCGCCCGCGCAGCAGGAATTCCGGTGAGCCTCACCTACGGCCTGACGGAGGCCTGCTCGCAGGTCACGACGCTCCCGCCCTCCGCGGCCCAAGATGTCACCCCAACAGCGGGTCCCCCGCTGTTCTGCACCCGCGTGCGGGTGGCCCCCGAGGGGGAGATCGAAGTGGCGGGTCCAACACTCGCGCGCGGGGTGGCAGGTCCGGATGGGTGGTTGCGAACGGGAGATCTGGGTAGATTGAACGGCGAGGGGAGCCTTGAGGTGACGGGACGCAAGAGCGACACGATCGTCAGCGGGGGGGAGAACGTCGCCCCGGCGGAGGTGGAGGCAGTGCTGGAGGAGCATCCGGAAGTGCTGGAGGCGGCGGTGGTCGGCCGCGCGGACGAGCGCTGGGGGGAGGCGGTGACGGCTCTGGTGGTGACCCGCGCCGGGACGGCGGTGGATGAACGGGAGCTGCGCGAGCACTGCGCGGGGCGCCTGGCGCCGTACAAGGTCCCCAAGCGCGTCGTGACGATCGCGGGTCCGCTGCCACGCACGGGCTCGGGCAAGCTACTGCGCCGGGAGCTGACATGAGCGCGGATGAGCATCGGCGAACGAGCGTGGAGCATTGGGAGGAGGCCGCCGCCGGATGGGTGCGCCGTCAGCACGCGATCCGCGAGCTCGGGGCGCCGGTCTCCCACTGGATGGTGCAGGCGATCGACCCTCAGCCGGGCCAGCGGGTGCTGGAGCTGGCGGCCGGCCTCGGGGAGACGGGCCTGCTCGCGGCCGAGCTGGTAGCGCCCGTCGGCGGGGTGATCCTCTCAGACCAGGCCGAGGCGATGCTGGAGGGGGCGCGAGCGCGGGCGCTCGAGCTGACGTTGACGAACGTCGAGTTCCAGGTGTGGAACGCGGAATGGATCGACCTGCCGGTGGCCAGCGTCGACGCGGTGCTGTGCCGCTGGGGCTACATGCTGATGGCCGACCCGCTCGCGGCGCTGCTGGAGACCCGCCGCGTGCTGCGCCCCGGCGGGCGCCTGGCGCTCGCCGTGTGGGACGACCTGCGGGCCAACCCCTGGGCGCTCGTCCCGAGGCTCGAGCTGCTCGAGCGCGGCCTCGTGCAGCCGCCGGCGGAGTCCAACGGCTACGTGCCCGGCCCGTTCGCGCTCGGCAACGCCGAGCGGGTGGGCGAGCTGTTGAAGCAGGCGGGCTTCACCGAGATCGTGATCGAGGCCGTCGACGTGGCGCAGCGCCACGCGAGCTTCGACGCATTTTGGGAGACGATGCTCGACCTCTCGCGGGAGCTGCACGACCTCGTGCTCTCGCGCCCCGAGCCCGAGATCGAGCAGATCCGCGCCTCGCTGGCGGAGCGCCTCGCGTCCCACGCCGCCGCGGACGGCTCGCTCGAGATCCCCGGCCGCACGCTGGTCGCTGTGGCCAGCGCTTAAGAGCCCGGCGCTGGTAGCCTGCGCCCCCATGCTCTACGACGACGACGCGGACCTCACACTGTTGGACGACAAGACCGTTGCGATCATCGGCTACGGCTCCCAGGGCCACGCCCACGCGCTCAACCTGCGCGACTCGGGGGTGGAGGTCGTGGTGGGCCTGCGCGAGGACTCCTCCTCCGCGCACGCGGCGCGCGAGCAGGGCTTCGAAGTGCTGCCCGTCGTGGAGGCCGCGAGCCGGGGTGACCTGGTGATGATGCTCGTGCCCGACGAGCTGCACCGCCAGGTGTGGGAGGGCGAGGTGCGCGACGGGATCGGAGACGGGGACATGCTGCTGTTCGGGCACGGCTTCTCGATCCACTACCACGAGGTTGACCCGCCCCCCGGGGTCGACGTGACGATGGTCGCCCCCAAGGGCCCCGGTCACCTGGTGCGCCGCCAGTTCGAGGAAGGCAGCGGCGTCCCCGGGCTGATCGCCGTCGCCCAGGATGCCACCGGCAACGCTCGCGCGCTCGCGCTGGCGTACGCCAAGGGCATCGGCTGCACCCGCGGGGGCGTGATCGAGACGACCTTCAAGGACGAGACCGAGACCGACCTGTTCGGCGAGCAGGCCGTACTCTGCGGGGGCGTCTCCGAGCTCGTGCAGGCCGGCTTCGAGACGCTCGTGGGGGCGGGCTATGACCCCGAGATGGCCTACTTCGAGTGCCTCCATGAGGTCAAGCTGATCGTCGACCTGATGTACGAGAAGGGCCTCGCGGGGATGCGCTACTCGATTTCCAACACCGCCGAGTACGGCGACTACACCCGCGGCAAGCGCGTGATCACCGAGGAGACCCGCGCGAACATGCGCAAGATCCTCGCCGAGATCCAGTCCGGGGACTTCGCGCGCGAGTGGATCGCCGAGAATCGCGCCGGCCAGGAGAACTTCAAGCGGATGCGCGCCGAGCAGGCCAACACGCAGATCGAAGCCGTCGGCAAGGAGCTGCGCTCGCACATGGATTGGATCAAGCCCGCGTTTTAGAGCGGGCGGAGGCACGATTGCTCGCCTACCTCCTCTGGCACCGCGCGGGAGAGGGCGTCGATCCCGCAGCGTACGAGCACGCCGCGGAGCATTTCCACCGCTCGCTGGCGCACTCTCCTCCGGCCGGCTTTCGCGGCTCCGCGGTGTATCGGGTCGAGGAGCTGCCCTGGCTCGCGGGCGGCGGCTATGAGGATTGGTACCTGCTGGATGACTTCGCCGCCGTCGGAGTGCTGAACGAGGCGGCCGTCGCCCACGGCCACCACAGCGCCCACGATGAGATCGCGCGCCGCTTCGGCGCCGGTGCGGGCGGCATGTACGGGCTGCTGGAGGGACACGCGAGCCTCGCCGACGCGCCCCACGCCGTGTGGGTCTCCCGTCCGCCGGGGGCGCCGCGCGGCGAGCTGGCACAGTTGCTCGGGGACGGCATGGACCCCGTGAACGCAAGCCTGTGGCGCCGCACCCTCGTGCTCGGCCCCGCCCCCGAGTACTGCCTGCTCGCCCCCGAGACCCCCGCGGGGGTCTCCCCCACCCGCCTGCCGGACGGGTGGCGTGCGCAGACGATCGAGCGCCAGCTTCTGTGGACGGGCTCAGCCAGCTAGCAGCGGCAGCAGCGCGGCGAGCTTGACCTCGGTCTCGGCCAGCTCGGCGGCGGGATCGGAGTCGCGCACCACGCCGACGCCGGCGTAGCAACTGGCGACGCGACCGCGCAGCAAGGCGCAGCGCAGGGCGACGCAGAACTCGCCGTCGCCGGTGGCGTCGGCCCAGCCGACCGGGCCGGCGTACCAGCCGCGGTCGAGGCCCTCCAGGGCGGGGATCAGCGGGCGCGCGCGGGCGAGCGGCTCGCCCCCCACCGCGGGGGTGGGGTGCATCAGCTCCAGCAGCTCGATCACGTCGAGCGGCTGCGCCAGCTGGGCGCGGATCGGGGTGCCGAGGTGCTGGATGTTGGCGACCTTGACGAGCGTCGGCTCGGGGGGCGCCGCGACCCACAGCGCGCGGGGCCGCAGGGTGCGCTCGATGCGGCGGATCACGATCGCGTGCTCCTCGCGGTCCTTCTCGGAGTGCATCAGCTGTTCGCCGAGGTGGTCGTCGACGGCGGGGTCGGCGCTGCGGCGCATCGATCCCGCCAGCGCGAGCGCGCTCACGCGGTGGCCCTCGCGGCGCAGCAGCAGCTCGGGGCTGGCGGCGACGAACGCGGCGTCGCCACGGCCGACGCAGAACACGAAGCACGAGGGGAAGCCCTCGCGCAGCACCCCGAACAGTGCCGCGGGGTCGTAGTCGCACGGCGCGTGGACCTGCACCTCGCGGGCGAGCACGACCTTCTCGAGCGCCCCCCCGCGGATCAGCTCGACGGCACGGGCGACCGCGGCCTCGTAGTGCTCCGGGGGCATCGCGCTGGCGATCCGGTAGCGCCCCGCCGGCGCGGGGTCGAGCAGCGCGAGCGCCCGCTGACGCAGCTCCCCCAGGCGGCCCTCCAGGCGAGCGAGCAGCTCCTCGGGCGTGTCGTCCGGAGCGGCCAGCGCGCAGAGCGTGAGACGTACATCGGCCCCACCTCCATCAAGCTCGGCAGGCCGGGGCTCGCGCGTGAGGGCAACCTCGGGCACAACCAGGGAGGCCGGATCGAAGCCGGCCCAGGCGGGGTCTGCGCCACCCTCGGGGGCGAAGGCGAAGCCGCCGAGTACGAGCGGCCCACCGCGGCCGGGGTCCTCCGGGGGATCGCTGACGGCGGCAGCGGCCAGCGTGCGCCAGCTATCGGCCACCGTGGCAAAGCGCTCGGGGCCAGTGGCGGTGAACGCGGCAACCTCGCCGAGCGCGGCGAGCGCGCGCCCCCCGCGCTCGGGCTGCTCGAACAGGAACCATGGCTCCCCAGGGCGGCGCGAGGCGCAGGCGATAGCGCTCGGGTCAACGTCAGCGGGCAGTGGGAGGGTCAGCGCGGCGAGCGTCGGGTGACCGCTGCGGCGGGCGCGCTTGACGGCAAGTTGCAGACGCGCGCGCAGGCGCTCCCGGTCGCCCTCGCCCAGCGCGAAGGGCGAGCGCTCAAACGTACTGAGGTATGGCTGCAAAACCGCCTCCTGAGGGTCGGGGAGCAAGCAGGTCAAGGACGCAGTGAGCGAAGTGAGCTTGGCACACGAGCGATCGAGGACGCAGACCGATCGGAGATCGTCCAGCGCCGCTCACCGGCCCTCAGGTCTCGCCGCGCCCCCGGGAGATAGCTATCTCGCCGGTGCGCATCATCTCGATCAGCCCGAACGGCCGGACCATGCCCTCGAAGGCCTCGATCTTCTCGGTGGTCCCCGTGATCTCGACGATGATCGAGCGCTTGGTGACGTCCACGACCTTGCCGCGGAAGATCTCGGTGATCTGCATCAGCTCCCCGCGCTGGGCCCCGTCGGCGGCGACCTTGAACATGGCGAGCTCGCGGGAAACCGTATCGTCGGGGTCGAGGTCGCGGATCTTGAGCACGTTGATCAGCTTGTGCAGCTGCTTGGTGACCTGGTCGATCGGGTGCAGGGCGCCGTCCACGGTGAGCGTGACGCGTGAGATCCGCTCGTCGTCAGTGGGCCCGACGGTGAGCGTGTCGATGTTGAAGCCGCGGCGCGCGAACAGGCCGGCGATGCGGGTGAGCACCCCGGACTTGTTTTCCACGAGGATCGAGAGGACGTGCTTGCGCCCGGTGCGCAGGTTGCCCGAGGCTTCCAGCTCGGCGAGGCTGAGGGGATCCTTGGTGGCGGGCTCGCCCATTATTCGATGCTCGCGGTCATCCGACCATCTCCCGCGCGGCCTGGCCAGCGGGAATCATGGGATACGTGTTCTCCTCGCGGGTGACCCGCACGTCGACGACGACGGGGCCCTCGGTGGCGATGGCTCGCTTCATGTCCTCCACGAGGGTGCGCTTGTCCTCGAAGCGCATCCCCGTGGCGCCGTAGGCCTCGGCGAGCTTGACGAAGTCGGGGTAGGAGCCCATGTCGACGTGGCTGTAGCGGCCATCCCAGAAGAGCTCCTGCCACTGGCGGACCATGCCGAGATAGCCGTTGTTCATGATGAACACCTTGATCGGGATCTGCTCCTGCGCGCAGGTGGCTAGCTCCTGGGCGTTCATCTGCACCGAGCCGTCGCCGGCGATGCAGCACACGAGGCGCTCGGGGCAGCCGACGGCGGCGCCCATCGCGGCGGGCAGCCCGAAGCCCATCGTCCCCAGGCCGCCGGAGTTGATCCAGCGCCTGGGAGCGGGGAAGTCGTAGTACTGGGCGGTCCACATCTGATGCTGCCCCACGTCGCTCGAGACGATCGCCTCGCCGCCGGTGGCCTCGTGCAGCGCCTGGATCATGTACTGGGGCTTGATCTCCGCGTCGGCGCTGTCCTCGTATTTGAGCGGGTGCTGCTCGCGCCACCCTTCGATCCGCGCCCACCACTCCCCCAGGCGCGCGGGGTCGGC
>Ga0210408_10006380_pt1 | contig 10196 bp, 10 predicted proteins | sample IncBWH4MmetaG_FD_155471 | JGI IMG/M metagenome (GOLD analysis project Ga0210408, IMG submission 155471) | Forest soil microbial communities from Barre Woods Harvard Forest LTER site, Petersham, Massachusetts, United States - Inc-BW-H-4-M | ecosystem: Environmental > Terrestrial > Soil >...
CTTCGCCAAGCCCAAGAAAAAGCAGATTCCTCGGGCAAACCCAGCCCTTCGGAATGACTCGTTGCCAGTTTTTCCGCAGCCACTGACGCCTGCGCCACCCGCCCGTTAAGGGATTTGGCCTCCATCATCCGATCGCGAGACCTCATCGGCCGAAAACATGAGGAATGGTAAGCCACACAATCGCAACCTAATCTTCGGGAGGCCATCGCTGGGGCCGTGAATTACGCCCGCTATTTCTACCGCGTCTTGTGTCACACGGTAAACAACAAGGAAAGGAAGCGATGGGACGGGCAATTCCCTCGTGCCCTCTACGCGCCCGATCCGACCTCGATACGGAAATGAACCCAATGAACTGATGTTCTCGTAAATTGTATTAGCGACACGTTGCGCGGCGGGGGAATTTTCTCTACGAATGTATTCGATGATTTGGAACAGGTCTTGCGCTGCGGCAGATGACCAGCGTACCTGCATTTAGGTGCGGAATATCTGGTCGATACGCGCGCCAATTTCTTCCTGGGAAACGAACTCGCCCTGATCGAGCTGCCTGAGTCCCGCCTTGACCTTCTGCCGGAACCACGCGTCATGGTCAAGGTAATGCTCTACGAGCTGCCGGACATATTCTTCCGCGCCGCTATTATTTTCAGCGGCGACGTGGGCCAGCTTCGCCTGGAGTTCGGGACTGAGATTCAATTCCATAAGGAAAGCCTAGGCGCTGAGATGCCCACTGTCAAGAGTCCTGATAGGGCTCCTCGGGACGGCCGCCCACAAGGCTAGCGAGCTATATCGCGAGCGCGTTGCTCATTACTACCACAATGTGGTATATAATACGCTGTGGTATTTATTGAATCACTTGTGTTTACGCGAAGATTGCAGGAATTGGCCGGCGATGCTGCGGATCCGCGTCGCGGGCAGATCGTTCCCGGTCTCGCGGGTCTTCGAAAAGCGCGCACGACGAATCCAGGCCGCGGGAAAGGGAAACGGGGCGGTTACCGCTATCTGTACCTTTATCTCGAGCATCGCAGCCATATCCATCTGTTGTTCCTTCTGGACAAGAACGAACAGGCGGACCTTAGCTCAATAGAGCGCAGCCGCATACGAGAGATGGTTGGCAAAATCAAGAAATCCTAAGGAGTCACTGATGGCCAAGACGAAGAAGAAAATCAAAGTGTTCGCCGAACTGGAGGCAGCCCTGAAAGACGCGCTGCAGTATGAAAAGGGCGAACGAGTCGATCTTCGCGTTACCGAACTTCCTCCGCCGCCGCGAACCTTCGGTCCCCGCGAGATTCGCCGGATCAGGAAGTCCCTCAATGCAAGCCAGGCCCGCTTCGCGCGGTTCCTCAATGTGAGTGCGAATACGGTGGAGAGTTGGGAGCAAGGGACGCGGCAACCTCAACATGCTGCACTCAAGCTACTCTCCATTGCCCGGAAACGTCCGAGCATCCTCCTGGAGTCTTAGCAAGACGAAGCGAGTATCGCACCGAATCAAAAGCCCTACCTGTCGAGTCCGCCGGGGCGGGCGACAGTTTGACACCTGCAAGATCAACTCTTGAAAGCCGGGCCATCAGTCCTGCGCGAAAGTTGGGCACCCTCAAAGGCATCTCCCCCCAAGCCCGGCCACCCGACACGGGATCACCAGCATCGGCGCAAACGTGGTTTAATGGTGATAAGATGGATCAAAGAGAGTTGAAGCTACGACCATGAACGGCGCGACTGGTAATCTGAGAAACTACGATGAGCGCATCATCCGCGACAAGGGTATTTGCGGCGGTGAGCCAGTCTTCAAGGGTACGCGCGTAACCCTTCGCACCGTACTCGCCAGCCTGGCCGGTGGAGATTCCACGGAAGATATTCTTTCTGATTTTCCTACCCTGAAAGCTGAGGACGTTCAAGCTGCCATTGCGTTTGCCGCCGCTTCGGCCGAGGAAGATTTGCCTGTTCCCGCAGTTCCGAACATTCGATGAAGATCAAGCTGGACGAGAATCTTCCTCTTCGTCTTGCAACCCTACTGAGAGACCTTGGTAACGACGTTCATACGTTGCATGACGAATCGCTTCTTGGTCATGCAGACACAGAAATTTGGAATACGACCCAGAGGGAATCGAGATTCCTCATTACCCAGGACATGGATTTCTCGGATTTACGGCAGTTCGCTCCTGGTTCACACCACGGCATCCTGCTCGTCCGCCTTCGCTCACCAAGCAGAAAAGACCTGATTGAGCGAGTTGGGGAGTTGTTTCGGAAGGAGAACATCGGCGAATGGGCCGGCTGTTTTGTTGTTGCCACAGAACTCAAAATTCGAGTGCTGAAGCCGGAGAGCAAGCAGAATTCCTAGGTCATGCAGAGCTCTCGAACGAAGAGATAGAGATTAGGATAACCGAGTTCGTAATTCAAAAACTCCACCTGTCGAGTGGCACGACAGATGGGGCACCCGCAAAATCAACCCTTAAAAGCCGGCCCACCCGTCCTGCCTGCCAACATAATGCGTGACATTTAATGCTACTAATTACATCCTTCGGATGTGATAAAGTCCTTCCAAATGCCCCGACACGAGGAGACTTTTCAACGACGAGGATGTCCCAAGGTTTGTGAATATCCGGCACCCCGCACGACGAAAGCTAATGATGCTGCACGCGGCCAAACGCTTGATGGATTTGAGCGTGCCTCGTGGCAACAGACTTCACGCACTGGAAGGAGACCGCGACGGGCAACACAGCATCAGCATTAATGATCGGTGGCGTATTTGTTTCGTGTGGAAAGAAGGGGACGCTCACGACGTAGAGATTGTGGACTATCACTGAGAAGAGGGAAACCTATGGCTAAACTGAAACCAATTCATCCGGGGGAAATTCTTCGGGAAGAGTTCATGGCTCCGCTGCGCCTGAATCCAAACAAGCTGGCGCTGGCTCTGCACGTCCCTGCTCCGACGGTCTACGACATCGTCCACGAAGAACGGGGCATCTCCCCCGAGATGGCCCTCCGGCTTGGACGCTTCTTCCGGACCACGCCCGATTTTTGGCTCAATCTTCAATCGGAATTTGATTTGCGGATTGTACGCAGCCAAAAAGAAGCGACCGTGAAGAGTCAGGTTCGCCCGCTCGATGAGTCGGCTTGGGTGTCCGGTTCTTCTTAAATGACGCTAAATTATGGAGCGAGGACGAAATTCAAAAGCCCCACCTGTCGAGTGCCGCGATAGATGGGGCACGCGTAAAATCAACCCCTCAAAAGCCGGGCCACCCGGGCTTTTCCGATCGCGGGATTTCATCAACTGAGAACACGAGAAAGGGTCGGCCACCCACCCGCCGAGATTACATCGACTTGACACTTGCGGAAGGGTTGGTCGCCCGCCTCATTCTTGCTCCGCGAGCAGTGATTGATTTTGTGTATTTCCGAGCGAACGAATAAACTCCTGTCGCTTGTTGTCAACGTTGTATGGTTCTTTTTCGGCAACGACCGTCCAGTGGAGGTAATAAAGTAGACTTCCACTATCAAGCAACCAGTAAACGAATATGAATAATAGTGCTTTAAGAAACCAGCCAGAAATCGTCACAAGCGCAGTCAGCATATTTGCATCCCCCACTAGATTGGGAGCATAGTTTCCTACAACTTCCTGCATTGGGCCTAAAACAGACAATGGAACTTGTAATGCGGCGTACGAATACAAGAAAAAGATCGCCCAAAACGGCGCACCAATAACTCGACTTTCCAGTCGGCCTGCCAGCATGGCGAGGGTCACGCACGAAATAAAGCCACCAAGCAAAGTGATTACAAATCGCCAAAATGCAATCTCGTTGGCTTGCAAGAAATGGGTGTTCGAGTATTGCTCGATCACCAGTAATAGGTCAGGAATGGTTAGAAGAATCAGCCCGATGAATACCAATCCCGTCGCGCGATGGTCGGGACTCTTGTACCAAGCCAAAGAGAAGTAGCACAAAATCGTTGGTACGGTGACAAGATTACCCAGAAAGTTGGAGATAAAAAGATCTAGCGCATAGTATCGTGGATGCAACACCGGGCCGAGAGGGGCTAAGTGGCTGATGAGAAGGTATAGATAAAGCATAAAGAAAGCGGTCCATACCCACTGCCAATTCTTGTCGAACCGAGCGATAAGCTTTAATTCTTTATCGTCCAACCGTTCATCCGTAGCGGGACGCCGTCCAACCGTAATCACAATCATAATTACAAACAGACCGGCAGCATTGACTAGATATGGAATTATTGCTCCGTATTGGTGCCAATGCTTGGACATCGGTGCAAGCGCGTCAACGACCTTAAAGGAGCCAACGAATGCAAATGATCCGAGCGCCGCATAGAATCGTTTCCAATTCCCTCTAAGCCACTCGTTAAACGAGTTTGTGTAAATTGCCATCGGAGTCTCCGCGTGCCGCGAGCAGAGCTCGCAGCAAGAAACTGCTCAAAAGTTGGAGCCAGTGTAGGTCATCGCGATGTTTCACGCCAGCGTTGCTGTGCGACACGGCATTTAGCTGGGATTCATTATATAAGTTGTTGCTCAAATAGATATCGAAATGATGATCGCATCTATCGAACTTGCCAGGCGGCACAGCCCTAACGCGGTTGACACTTGCGGCTGCCCGCTCTTCGCGGTTTTTTTGAGGCGCGGACGGTTTTGATTTTTCTGCAATGAAGTTACAAACATCGATTGGCGGGCTGCCGGCTCCATCCGTTGGGGTGCGAAGTTGCGGGTGCACGATCCCTCTTGGGGTTCGAGGGGCAGGAGAGTTTGATTTTTTCGAGAATAAAGTCAAAACCACGACCCCTCCAAAGGCTGGAAGAGTCGGCCACCCAAAACACCTAAACCAGGAACTCGACGGTGATGTATTGCAGTGCAATCATCCGATCACGAGATTTCATCAGATGAAGACACGCGAAAGGGTTGGCGGCCCGGCCATAAGCCGGAATCTTGGTTGACCTTGCGGCTTGTGGGCCACAAGGAGATGTTGGATATTCAATTCTCTGATTTGGCGAATTTGGATATTTGCCTTGCCATCTGGCGCAAATGTGCTATCCTTGCAAGAATCTTAAAGGAGCGTATCCAGATGGCAATTGAATACCCGCCCTACGTCAGTGGTTATGGTGGCATACCCGCTTTGTTCAAAAAAATCAAAGAGGCTGCCGTCCCGACCAAATTCACACAAGACTTCCTGAGCACATCGCTCGGTCTCAGATCATCAAGTTTCCGGGCGATGATCCCCCTTCTAAAGAAGCTCGGGTTTATAGACCAAGCGAACGTCCCCACGGAGGCCTATCGCAGTGTTCGTGAAGCTTCGCTCGCAGGGAGTGTTATGGCCGAACAATTGCGCGCCGCCTATAAGCCTCTTTTCACGGCGAATGAGTACGCCTATAAGCTGGAGAAGAAGGAGCTAACGGAGAAACTGCGGATCGTTACTGGGGCGGGCGAAGACGATGCCAATATTCCCAATGTTGCGGGTACATTCTTAGAACTCTCAAAACTAGCCAGATGGGAAGGAGCCACCGTTAAACCCAAGCAAAAAGAAAAGGACACTGATCGTCAAGATCAACCAAATCAAGACGGAGGAGGGGATGGACAGGGCAGGGGATTAGGTGGTCGTCTCGGCCTCTCTTACACCATCAATTTGAATCTCCCGGCCACCACTGAGATTGAAGTCTTCAATGCCATTTTCAAGAGCCTTCGCGAGAACTTGTTGAGGGAGTCATGAGCATTACCGATGACGTGAAACTCTTTGGCATGCACAATCTCATGCTGGAGACTGAACTTAATAAGCTGGAATCTAGCGGCATTCAGATCGAACACGTAAAGACCATCGCTAAGGCCGAGGTTGTTGATGTTGAGCTATTTGAAAGCGATATCCTACAGGAAGCTCGGAAGATGGCCGATTTCTATGTGATTTATTATGCAGTTGAGAATTCTATCCGGCGTTTGGTCAGTGAACGGCTTGAAGAGAAGCACGGAGGGAATTGGTGGGCGTCAAAGGTACCAGAACACATTCGGATCGAAGTCGCGAAGAAGCAAAAGGAAGAACGAGATTCAACCATGTCGCTTCGATCGGAAGACCCGCTAACCTACACGAATTTTGGCGAACTCATCGCGATCTTCGATATGAACTGGCCTGACTTCTCCGACACATTACGCAGCCCAAAAGCTATGCAACAGATTTTGTCACAGTTCAACAAGATTAGGAACGTAGTTGCACACAGTTGCGAACTAAACGATGACGAAATTGCCCGGTTCAAGTTGTTGGTCAAAGATTGGTTTAGGATTCAGAGTTGACGCATGATGACGGCCGACCCAGAGGGATTCCTCGTTAAGCTCGGAAGCGTTATCTTGGTGAGCCTCACACTGATGCGCTTCATCCTGTACGAGTACAACAACCTGAGAGAGGATTTCAAGCGCAAGAAGAGGCGTGGCCGCTACTGACGCTGCAAGAGCTTTCCTCTCTCATCACAGACAGCAACCTTCATCCCCATGGTGATCGGCCCGCAGTAGGGAGCTCAATCTTGATCCCATACAGAAATGGGCGGCTCAACCCATCGAGCCGCCCAATATTCTTTCCGTTTGTGAACTTCTCGTTAGTCCGACCCACCCTCCGCGAGCGCATCGGCATCCTTGCGCAGGAAGTCGAGCGCGGCGGCTTCTTCCGCCGAGAGATCGGCGGGAGGCATGATCTCTTCGGGCGGAGGCGGCGGTGGCATTTCGGTGAGCAACTGGATGTTGCGGTAGCGCTCGAGGCCGGTGCCGGCCGGGATCAGGCGGCCCATGATGACGTTTTCCTTGAGGCCGCGCAGGTAATCCACCTTGCCGGCGACGGCGGCTTCGGTGAGGACGCGCGTGGTCTCCTGGAAACTCGCGGCGGAGATGAACGAATCCGTCGAGAGCGACGCCTTGGTGATGCCGAGGAGCAGCGGGCGTCCTGTGGCGGGACGTTGGCCCTCGCCGATGATGCGGTCGTTTTCCTCGCGGAAGCGGAACTTGTCCACCTGCTCGTCGAGGAGGAACGCCGTGTCGCCGACGTCTTCCACTTTCACCCAGCGCATCATCTGGCGGACGATGGTCTCGATGTGCTTGTCGTTGATGTTGACGCCCTGCAGGCGGTAGACCTCCTGGATGGCGTTCACGAGATAAGCCTGCGTGTATTTTTCTCCGAGCACAGCGAGCAAATCGTGCGGGTTGAGCGGACCGTCGATCAAAGGCTCGCCCGCTTTGACGTGTTCGCCTTCCTGCACGTTGATGTGCACGCCGCGGATGATCGAGTATTCCTTCTGCGTCCTGCCGTCTTCGCTTTCGACATAAATTTTGCGCAAGCCCTTGCTGATTTCGCCGTATTTCACGACGCCGTCGATTTCGCTGATGACGGCAGGGTCACGCGGCTTGCGAGTCTCGAAGAGTTCGACGACGCGAGGAAGACCGCCGGTGATGTCCTTGGTCTTCGTGGTTTCCCGGGGAATTTTCGCCAGCACGTCACCGGGTTGCACCTCGTCGCCATCCTGCACCATCAAGTGCGCGCGGGAAGGCATGAGATATTTTTTGCGGGTGCGGCCGGCGGAGTCGCGAACCTGAATCGTCGGCGCGTGTTTTTCATCGCCAGGCGGCAGCGTGACGACGAGCTGCGAGAGGCCGGTGACTTCGTCGACTTGTTCCTCGATGGTGATGCCGGGCTGGAGGTCCTTGAACTGAATCGTGCCTCCGGCTTCGGTAAGGATCGAGAACGTGTACGGATCCCATTCGGCAAGAAGTTCGCCAAGCTTGACGGGCTGATTTTCCTCGACGCGGAGGCGCGCGCCATAGACCACGTGGTAGCGCTCCTTTTCGCGGCCCTTTTCGTCGACGATGGCGATCAAGCCGTTGCGGTTCATGGCGATCAAGTGCTCGCCACGGCCGCGCACGACGTTCATGTCGATGAAGCGAACGTAGCCGCTGTTGCGGGTTTCGAGCTTGGATTGCTCGGTGATGCGCGTCGCCGTTCCGCCGATGTGGAAGGTACGCATGGTGAGCTGCGTGCCCGGCTCGCCGATGGACTGCGCGGCGATGACGCCGACCGCTTCGCCCAATTCGACAAAACGGCCCGTGGCCAGGTTGCGTCCGTAGCAACGGGCGCAGGCGCCGCGGCGGGATTCGCACGTCAGCACGGAGCGAATATTGACGCGCTCGATGCCGGCGGCTTGCACGGCGTTGGCAAGTTCTTCGCTGATCTCCTGGTTTACATCTACGATTACATTACCTTCGTAGTCCTTAATTTTGTCGAGAGAGACGCGGCCCACGATGCGGTCGCGCAGCGGCTCGACTTCGACACCCGCCTCGGTGATGGGTTCGACAAAGATTCCGTCGGCGGTGCCGCAATCGATTTCGCTGATGATCACGTCCTGCGCCACATCCACGAGACGCCGCGTGAGATAGCCGGAATCGGCCGTCTTGAGCGCCGTGTCAGCGAGGCCCTTCCGCGCGCCGTGCGTCGAGATGAAGTATTGCAGCACGGTAAGGCCTTCGCGGAAGTTAGATGTGATCGGCGTTTCGATGACTTCGCCCGAGGGCTTGGCCATCAAGCCGCGCATTCCGGAAAGCTGGCGGATCTGCTGCTTCGATCCGCGGGCGCCGGAATCGGCCATGACGTAAATCGGGTTGATGACGCCTTCCTTGTCCTGGTTCTCCATCGCTTTGAACATCTGCTCGGCGACTTTCTCGGTGATGTCGCTCCAGATGGCCACGACTTTGTTGTAGCGCTCGCCGTTGGTGATGGCACCGTCGAGGTATTGCTGCTGCACCTTGACGACTTCCTTCTCCGTGTTCTCGACCAGCGAAAATTTGTCGCCGGGGATGAGCATGTCGTCGATGCCGATGGAGATGCCGGACTTGGTGGCGTACAGGAAGCCCAGTTCCTTGAGCTCGTCGAGCATCTGCACGGTGCGCTTCAAGCCAAAGCGCAGATAGCAGTAATAGCAGAGCTGCTGGACACCTTTTTTCTTGATGAGGCCGTTGATGAACGGCATTTCCTTGGGCAAGTGATCGTTGAAAATCACGCGCCCGACCGTGGTATTGATGAACTGGCGCTTCAGCGTGACCGACTCGGCGTGCGGCACATCCTGATCGTCGTAGGCCGCGGCGAGATCGATCATTTCCCCTTCGTAGCGGAGACGAACCGGAGTGAGGAGTTCTACTTCGCCGGACTCGAGCGCCAGGACGACTTCCTCGGTGTGGCCGAAGGCGCGGCCTTCGCCCTTCGCGCCGGGTTTGGACTTGGTCAGATAGTAGATTCCGAGAACCATGTCCTGCGTCGGAACGGCGAGAGGCAAGCCGTTGGCCGGCGACAGAATATTGTTGGCCGAGAGCATCAATACGGAGGCTTCCACCTGCGCTTCGGGCGAAAGAGGGATGTGCACGGCCATTTGGTCGCCGTCAAAGTCCGCATTGAACGCGGTGCAAACCAAGGGGTGGATGCGAATGGCCTTGCCTTCGACGAGCACCGGTTCAAAGGCCTGAATGCCGAGGCGGTGGAGCGTCGGAGCGCGGTTCAAGAGCACCGGATGCTCGCGGATTACTTCTTCGAGAATGTCCCAAACCACGGATTCCTGTTGCTCAACCATTTCCTTGGCTTGCTTGATGGTGGTGCAGTGACCCTGGGCTTCGAGGCGGTGATAGATGAACGGCTTGAAAAGCTCGAGCGCCATTTTCTTCGGCAGGCCGCACTGGTGCAGCTTGAGTTCCGGACCGACTACGATCACGGAACGTCCCGAATAATCGACGCGCTTGCCGAGGAGGTTCTGGCGGAAGCGCCCTTGCTTTCCCTTGAGCGTGTCGGAAAGCGACTTGAGCGGGCGATTGTTCGTGCCGCGCAAAACGCGGCCGCGGCGTCCGTTATCGAACAGCGCGTCCACGGCTTCCTGCAGCATGCGCTTCTCGTTGCGTACGATGACGTCCGGCGCGTGCAGCTCCATCAGTTTCTTCAAGCGGTTATTGCGGTTGATGACGCGGCGATAGAGATCGTTCAAATCGGACGTGGCAAAGCGTCCGCCGTCCAGAGGCACGAGTGGCCGCAGTTCGGGCGGCAGAACCGGCAGCACATCGAGAATCATCCACTCGGGCCGGTTGCCGCTCTTGCGGAACGATTCGACCACTTTCAGCCGCTTGGCGTACTTGATGCGCTTCTGCAGGCTGGGGTCGACCTTCATTTTCTCGCGCACTTCTTCGGCGAGTTTTTCGATAT
>Ga0210408_10006381_pt1 | contig 10193 bp, 10 predicted proteins | sample IncBWH4MmetaG_FD_155471 | JGI IMG/M metagenome (GOLD analysis project Ga0210408, IMG submission 155471) | Forest soil microbial communities from Barre Woods Harvard Forest LTER site, Petersham, Massachusetts, United States - Inc-BW-H-4-M | ecosystem: Environmental > Terrestrial > Soil >...
TGTGAATTCGGCGCGCTTTGCTCTGCGGACTCTGTGTTAGAGTTTTTTTCCGAATCCAAGATAGCGCAGAGGCAAATTGGATTGGCTGGGCTTGAGCGGCGGATTGACAACGGCGGGCTGGGCACGTCATCGTGAATGATTGCGTGCGCCGTAATGGCGGCGCGCGGCGTCCAATTTACGGAGGAATTTCCCGCTCGTGTCCACGCGCTTTCGCGCCTTGCAGCACCGCAACTTTCAGCTTTTCATCGCGGGACAACTCATATCGCTTATCGGCACGTGGATGCAGACGACCGCGCAGCTCTGGCTGGTCTATCGACTGACGCATTCCGCGGCGTTGCTGGGCGTTTTTGGATTTGCGAGCCAGGTGCCGATGCTGTTTCTGTCCTCGATAGGCGGTTATGTCGGCGACCGGTACGACCGTCATCGGGGGGTCATTGCGACGCAGACGGTTTCGATGATTCTGGCGTTTGTGCTGGCGGGGCTGACGCTGACGAAATTGATCAACGAGTGGGAATTGATCGCCATCGCGTTTCTTGTGGGTATCGTCAACGCGTTTGACGTGCCGATCCGGCAGGCGTTTCTCGTGCAAATGGTGGGGAGGGAAGATCTCCCGAACGCGATTGCGCTGAATTCCTCGATGTTCAACGGTGCGCGCGTCGTGGGCCCGGCGATCGCCGCGTTTACGGTTGCGTGGGTGGGAGAAGGCTGGTGTTTTTTCCTGAACGGATTGAGTTTCGTGGCGGTCATTGTGGCGCTGCTGATGATGCGCATTGAGCCCCGGGAAATCAAGCCGGGTACGGATTCGCCCGTAAGGAGTTTTGTGCAAGGGTTCCGGTTTGCGATGAGCGATCTGCCAGTGCGATCTACATTACTGCTGCTTAGCGTGCTGAGCCTCTTTGGATTGCAGTACGCAGTGTTCATGCCGATCTACGCGCTGGATATTTTGAAGGGAACCGTCCTGACGCAGGGATACCTGATGAGTTCGGCGGGAATAGGAGCGATGATCGGCGCGCTCCATTTTGCGGCGCGAAAACATTACAAGGGGCTGGCGCGATGGGTCGCTATAACCTCAACGACTTGCGCGGTGTTCCTTATCCTTTTTTCCCAGGCGAGGACATTCTGGCTGTGCATTGCGGTGCTGTTCGTTGTGGGATTTGCAGCGACGTCGCAGATGGCGGCGACGAATACGCTGATTCAAAACCGGGTGCCGGATGAGTTGCGCGGCCGGGTGATGGCGGTGTACGCAACGATGTTCATGGGCGTGCAGCCGATCGGGGCGCTGATCGCGGGTGGCATGGCGAAGCACTTTGGCCCACAGAATACGCTGACAGCATTTGGAACTGTGATGTTGCTTGGCAGCCTGATTTTCATTCTCCGGGTGGTGATGAGGCTGGGGCAAACACAAATCGTGGCGGCGAATTAAGCGGGATTGGGGCGGTAGAGCCAGGAGGGCTGGCTGAGTTGGTTGGCGGCGGGCGGGGCAAGCCCCGCCCCCACGGGAGCCGAGAGGGAATTCACGCCAGCGAGGATGGCGTCGACTTTTCCGCGGGTGGGAGCGAGGGAGCAGACTGGGTCGGTGGCGGCGGCGTCACCAGCGAGGAGCAGGGCTTGGCAGCGGCAGCCTCCGAAGTCTTGTTCGCGGCGGTCGCACGTTTTGCACGGTTCCTGCATCCAGGCTTGGCCGCGGAACTTTTGGAAGGCTGCGGAATTTTCCCAGATTTCGCGCAGGCTGCGGTGCTTTACATTTTCGAAGTGCAATCCCGGAATGATTTGCGCAGCGTGGCAGGGAAGCGCTTCGCCAGTGGGCGTGATGAGCATGAGCTTGCGACCCCAGCCGCCCATGCAGGGTTTCGGATACTTCGCGTAATAATCGGGCACGACATATTCGACGCGGATTTTTCCGCGCAGGCGCCCCTGCGCGGATTCTAGAGTTTCGATGGAGCGATCGAGCTGGGCGCGCGTGGGGAGCAGGCGTTCGCGGTTGGCGAAAGCCCAGCCGTAATACTGCACGTTGGCGAATTCGACGCGGGTGGCGCTGGAGGATTCGGCCAGGGCGAGCATTTCTTCGATTTGATCGATGTTGCTGCGGTGAATCACGAAATTCAGGGTTACCGCGACGCGAACTTGCTTCAGCCATTCGAGGACGCGCAGCTTCTGCGCATGGGCCTTGGTACCGGAAATTTCGTTGGCGGTTTCTTCGCGGGCGCCTTGAAAGCTGAGCTGCAGGTGATCCAGGCCGCCTTCGACGAGCTTGGCAAGGCGCGCTTCGTCGAGCGGGAGGCCCGAGGTGATCAGATTGACGTAGAGGCCGGCGGTGCGGGCGGCGCGGACCAATTCGATGATGTCGGTGCGGGCGAGAGGTTCGCCTCCGGTGAGGTCGGCTTGCAAGACGCCAAGTTCCGCGGCTTCGCGGAAAACGCGCGACCAGGTCCGGGTGTCGAGTTCATTCGTGCGGGACTGCAGTTCGAGGGGATTGGAACAATAGACGCAGTGCAGCGGGCAGCGGTGGGTTAGCTCGGCGATTAGGGCTAGCGGGTTGGTTGGGAGTTTCGGAGCCGAGTTCACTGCTTTGGAGCCTTTCCGGGAAATCGCGCCAAGCTGGGGCGCAGCAGTGCTGCGCCCCTACTAGATTACGCGAAATCGAGGGCGCGCTGGTCGTGCAGGCGGGCGAGGTAGTCGAGAATGTCGGTCTCTACTTTCTTTGACTCGGCTTTCGAGTAAATCTGCTGCAGATCGGTGATGATTTGCTGCACGGTGTGCTTGCCGTCGCAGCGCTGGACGATTTCGAGGCTGGGGCCGTTGAGGCGTAGGGCGCGTTCTGGCATGAGCAGGACGCGCTGCTGGTTGTTTTCGCCAAGGCGGCAGCCTGGGGCGAGGTGTGGCTTGCTGTTAGGGTCCAGTTTCATGCGGGTTCCTGGCGAGGAACGAATGCGCCGGGCGGGGGCCAGCTGGGATTTACGTACGCGAAGTAGAGGGCGTCGAGCTGGGCCCAGAGGATGTCGCATTTGGCGCGGAGGGCGGCGTGGGCTTGGTCTTGCTGTTCGCGTGTGTGGGCGTGATTCACGACCCAGGACAGGGCGAAGTCGGCGTCTTCGGGGGCTTGCGTCAGGCGGCCGGTGAAATAGTCGAGGCCGCTTGCGAGCCAAGGGTAATGCTGGCGGAGGCGGTCCATGCGCAGGACGATCAATTTTTTCGAGAAAAGTTCCGTGAGGGAAGAGGCCACGGCTTCGAGATGCGAGCGCGTGGAGACGAAATCGACGTAGGCTTGTACGGCGTAGCGCGTGGCGGGCAGAATGCCATCGCCACTTAGAGCTTGCTCGCGTGGCAGGCCGGTGGCTTCGACCAGACGCAGCCACTTTTCGATGCCGCCTGGCTTGGCGCCGTCGCCATCGTGATCGAGGATGCGTTTGCGCCAAGCGAGGCGGAAGGCAGGGTCTTCGCTGCGCGCGAGAATGGCGGCGTCCTTGATGGGAATGCGGCTCTGGTAGTAGTAGCGATTGAGCGCCCAAGCTTGCAACTGGCCGCGCGTGAGTTTTCCCTCATGCATCAGCAGGTGAAAGGGATGCTTGTGGTGATAGCGCTCCTCGCCGATGGCGTGAAAGCCGGCGATGAGCTCGGCCTGAGAGAGCAGGGGCTTGCCGGATTTGTCGGCAGCGACGGTCATAACTCGAATTCCATTCCATCGTAGGCGATTTCAAAGCCGGCATCCAGTACGGCGCGATGTTCGGGGCTGGCTTCGTCCAGGATCGGATTCGTGTTGTTAATGTGTAGCAAGACTTTGCGGCCTCTGGCGCCCTGAGGGAATTGCGCGAGTAAACCGTCAGCGCCGGATAAAGGCAAGTGACCGATTTCGCGAGCCGTTTTTTTGCTGCGGCCGGTTTTGGTCAATTCGTCGTCGCTCCAGAAAGTGCCGTCTATCAGGACGACGTCGCTGGAGGCTGCGGCTTTGGTCCATTCCGAATTGCGTCCGGATAATGAGGGCGCGATGAAAACGCTTTTTCCGTTTTGCTCAAAAACAAAGCCAAGCGCAGCCTCTTCGGCGGAAAGAGTGCGTTGAAGCTCTTCGCTGACGTAGTCGGGATAGGAGCCGCCGAGCGGCAGCGTGACACAGATGAAGGCCGGCGCTTCCCCAGGGCTTTCCGAGAGATGACAACCGAGGCGTCCTTTGCTGGAAAGCACTTGCCATTGTACGGGAGGGTCGGCGCGGTCGAGCGCGCCGAAGATTTTGTTCTCTTTTTTCAGGATGCGTTGCACGGCAGCCGCGGCAAACACAAAGAAGGATTGAAACTCCCGCAGATGGAGAAGGCCCATTACGGAGTCGACGTCGGCAGAGGGAAGGAAAACGCCAGCGATGGGCGAGTGAGTTTCTGACTTCGTTCGCGGCGCCAATTCCGGTGTGGCTAGGACTTGGGCGCGCAAATCCGGGCTCGCGGATACCAGAAACCAAATTTTCGCGTCAGGGTCCGGGGAGAATGCGATTTGCGTTTGCGTGCGTACCGCGCCGCGCAGCCTGCCTTCGCGGAGGCGACGGCAATTCGCACACGCGCAATTCCATTGAGGGAAGCCGCCACCCGCTGCGGAGCCGAGGATCTTAACGCGCATGAAGACACAAAGGGTGATGCCGATGATTCAACGGCGCAGGAAAAGACAAAATGCGCGGAACCCGCTTCCAAAAGCGGGAGCTACAAGGGGATGCTGGAGGGACTACAGCTCGGCGTTGGCGTACGAGCTGATTTCGCAGTTCAGGTCGATCTCTTCGTGCTGAGGAGTAACCCATTCCATGAGCGGTGCTCCTTAAGGGGTTTCAACGACAAGCGGAAGCATAGCACGGGCAGCAGTAAAGAGAAAGAGGGGAAATCCCAACCGGCTAAGGCATGGTTAGGGCGCACGCGGTACCCCCCAAATGAGTGTTTGCTCATCGAGAAGTGGAGCCCAAGGAATAGATTTTGCGGCACCACGCGAACACCACCTGTCGCGGTGATTTTCCCGTGTAGTCCCGGACAGTTCGGTACGCAACTTATTTTGAACGAACACGCGTTTTCCCCTTGACAACGGCCAAAAGTGCCCTATGATGTGGCGCAAAGTGGGGCGAAGTGGACAATAGTAGAACACAGTAGAACATCGTAGGGCATAGTAGGCACTCTTAGAGGGCTGTGGTGCAACGGGGCATCCGATACCACTTCATCTTATTGGCGGGCCGCCCATTGATCGAAAACGGGGCGGTTCAAGACGGGGCACATGAAGCTGCGGGGCAACTGTCCGGCGAAAGTCGACGAGAAGGGTCGTCTCAAAATACCCGCCGTGTTTCTGGATGCCCTGAAGGAGTACGGCAGCCAGTTCTACATTACGAGTCCCACGGGCGAATCGGCGCGCATTTACCCGATGAAGGTGTGGTCGGAGATCGAGGACAAGCTCGCGAAAGTGTCTTCACAAAACCGCGCCAAGCGCAAATTTTTGATGCGGACCAGCTATTACGGGCAAACCGTGGAGCTCGACGGGCAGGGAAGAGTCCTGGTTCCCGCGGTGCTGCGAGAGTCGGCGCAGATGAAGGGCGACGTGGATGTGTTCGGGAACCTCGATTACCTCGAGGTGATGAACCATACGCGCGTGGTCGATAGCTTGAAGAACGAGCCGTACACGGGCGACGACGATAAGGCGCTGGAAGATTTGGGGATTTAGTTAGGAAGTGGCGAGTGGCGAGTGGTGAGTGGCGAGAAAAAAGAGCTGCGCCACATACGCCGGTGATGTTGGGTGAGGTGCTCGAATGGTTGGACCTAAAGCCAGAAGGATTTTACGTAGACGCAACGGTGGGAGCCGGCGGCCACTCGACGGCAATAGCGGAGAGGTTGACCTCTGGTCGACTGATCAGCGTGGACCGGGACGCACAGGCGCTGGAGCTGGCCCGGGAACGGTTGAAGATCTTTGGGACGAAAGTGACGCTGGTGCAGGCGCCGTTCTCGAGGATTGCGGAGGTCGTGCGCGAGTTGGGGATTCCCGGGGCGGACGGGGTCTTGGCCGACTTGGGAGTTTCGAGCATGCAGCTTGATCAAGCCGCGCGGGGATTTTCATTTCGCGAGGCGGGTCCGCTGGACATGCGCATGGACGCAGCGGGTGATGAAGTGACGGCAGACGAAATTGTGAATCGCTGGTCGGAGAAGGAAGTAGCGGACCTGCTCTATCGGGAAGCCGAAGAGCACGATTCCAGAAGGATCGCCAGGGCCATCGTACGCGCGCGGCCGATACGCGACACCGCGCACCTGGCAACGGTTGTGGCTGGGGCCCGAAAGCAATGGGGAAGGCAGAGACTGCATCCCGCAACAAAAACGTTTCTGGCGCTGCGGATAGCGGTGAATCGAGAGATGGAGGAACTCGGGCAGTTTCTTTCTCGGACCCCAGCTACATTAAATTCCGGCGGGCGTTGGGTGGTGCTGACGTACCACTCCGGCGAAGACCGCCAGGTCAAGCAGGCGTTCCAACAAGGAGAGCGTGCGGGCACGCTCAAGGTGCTGACCAAACATGTGATCCAGCCGAGTGAAGAAGAGATCTCGGCGAACCCACGTTCGCGAAGTGCGAAATTGCGGTGCGCGGAAAGAGCCTGAGCATGACGGGGAAAAGAAAAAAAACAGCCCATACGGAATTTCACACCTTGAAGAGAATCGATAATTCGCGGCTGGTGCGCCATGCGGAGCCGGCGCGCGTGCAGAGTTTCTATCGCACGGCAGGCTGGGGCGCGCTGATTGCCGTGTTTCTGATGTTCTACGTATACCAGCATTTTCGCTGCATTGATCTGAGTTTTCAGCTCGAGGATTTAAAGGTCCGGCAGACGAAAGTCTCCGCGCTCAATTCGGAATTACGGCTGGAGATCGAGGGGCTACGCGATCCGCGGCGAATCGATGTGATTGCGCGGCGCCAGCTTGGTCTGACCGAGCCGCTGCCAACGCAGGTGCAGGACTACGAATCGCCGGCAGGCGCCGAAGTGGCGGCAGTCCGCTACGTGCGCGCAAACCGTGCGCAGTAATTCGCGGCCGGTTTCCGCCGCTCAGGATTTCAGCAATTCCAATTAACTTCCGACTGGAGAGCTGGCCGACCTGAAACCCGTCATGCGACAAAATCGAGTCCACGTCCGTTTGCTGATGGTCGCTGGCGTGGCTCTGCTGTGGACCACGGGAGTATTCGGCCGGCTTTCCTACCTACAACTTTTCAAACATGGGGAATATCTGGCGCGCGCGCAGCGGCAGCAACAGCGCACCATTGAAATCACACCGAAGCGCGGGATCATCTACGATCGCAACCTGCACGCGCTAGCGATGAGCGTGCCGGTGAAGTCGGCGTTTGCGGTTCCCGCGGAAATCGCGGACGAATCGCTGGCCGCGCGGTTGCTCTCGAGCGTGCTGGGGGTGCCACAAGACGTGCTGGAGACGCGTATGGCGTCTTCGCGATCGTTTGTTTGGATTTCGCGGAAGCTGCCGCCCGAGAAAGTCGAAGCCATCGAAGCGCTGAATCTCAAGGGCATCTACTTCCAGGATGAAAACCAGAGATTTTATCCAAAGCGCGATTTGGCCTCGCATGTTCTGGGCTTTGTCGATCCAGACGAAAAGGGCCTGGCCGGAATCGAGTACGAGCTGGACGGCCAGATTCGCAGCAAGAGCGAAAAGATCGTGGTGATGGCGGACGCGCGGCAGCGCTGGTTCGATGGCGGCGAAGCGCAACGCGAACGTGGCGCGAATGTCGTGCTCACGCTGGACGAAAAGATTCAGTACATCGCGCAACGCGAGCTGCTTGCGGCCATCGAGAAGACGCACGCGATGGCCGGCAGCGTTATCGTGATGAACCCCAATACCGGCGAAGTCCTGGCCATGGCCAATTGGCCGCGCTTCAATCCCAATGTCGCGAGCGAGGCTCCTGCGGAATCGCGGATGAATCGCGCGGTCAGTGCGCTGTACGAGCCAGGATCAACGTTCAAGGTCATCACGCTGGCTGCGGCTTTCGACCAGGACATTACGCGGCCAAACGAAGTCTTCGATTGCGAGAACGGCGCGATTTACATCGCCGGGCATCGCATTCGCGATCACAAACCGTTCGGGCTGCTGAATGTCGCGGAGATTTTGGCGCAATCGAGCGACGTAGGCGCGATCAAGATCGCCGTGCGCTTGGGCGCTCCGAAATTCTACGAATATATTCGCGCATTCGGATTCGGTTCACCCACTGGCGTGGACCTGCCGGGCGAGAGCCGGGGTCTTTTGCACCACCTGGAGAATTGGAGCGCGATTTCCGTTGGCTCGGTTTCGATGGGGCAGGAGATCGGCGTCACGCCGATTCAGTTGGCTACCGCAGTTTCCGCTATTGCCAATGGCGGCTTGCTGATCAAGCCGCATGTGGTGCAGCAGATCAGGCGCGGCGAGCAGGTGCTCCCTGCGCCCGCTTCGCTTTCCGCTGCTGAGCCCAGGCGCGTCATTCGCCCGGAAACGGCGGCGACGTTGCGGCGGTTGATGGAAGGCGTGGTGCTGCACGGCACGGGTACGCTTGCGCGGCTGGATGGCTGGACCGCGGCTGGCAAGACCGGCTCGGCGCAAAAAATCGACCCCGCGACGGGGCGCTATTCGCCGACGCAACTGATTGCATCCTTCACCGGTTTTGCGCCGATCAACAATCCCGCGGCGACCATTCTGATTTCGCTTGATTCGCCGGTCGGTTTGCACGAAGGCGGCCAAGTCGCCGCACCGGCTTTCAAGCGCATCGCCGAGCAGGTGCTGTCGTATCTTGATGTGCCGCGCGATGTGCCATTGAACCCGCGATTGATTCAAGCGGCATACAAGCGCCAAATAGCTGGGGGAGCCGCGACCCTGGAGGATTTCTCCCCCACGGATTTCTCCGGGCAGCCCGATGCGCCACCCGTGGCGTCCAACCAAGCAGAGGCCGAACCCAAGTCTCACGCTGCTGAAGTGGCCATGGCTGCTGATGAGGGCGGCTACATCGGTGTGCCTGACTTTTCCGGCAAGACGATGCGCGAGGTCACCGAGATGTGTTTGCACCTCGGGCTGGAGCCGTTGCTGGTTGGAAGCAACCTTGCTGTCGAACAACATCCGGAGGCTGGGACCCAGGTGCGACAGGGCGCGAAGGTCACCGTGCAGTTCGGCACGCCGCCCCGGTCGAGACCTGCTAACGCGCACGCGAGGTCCAGACACTAGGATGAGTATCGGATTGACGCACACGGAAGAGAAAAAAAGTGACGCAACCGCGAAGCATGCGAACAATGAACGGGGTCATTCCATGCCGGGTCGCATCGCCAGTGAAAGTAGCAAGTTGAGCGCCTTGCTTGTCGGGGTCGAAGCCAGCGTGCCCGCCGAAGCTGGGGGTCTTGATATCCGCCAGGTGGCATGCGACTCACGCAAGGTGCAGCCGCGCGCGCTATTTTTTGCGCTGCATGGCGCCAAGGCGGACGGAAATACTTTTATTCGGGACGCGGTGTCGCGTGGCGCAGTGGCCATCGCCAGCGAAGACGCGCCGCCAGTGGCGATGCCGTCCAGCGTCGCGTGGATTCGCGTCGCGCATGCGCGCAAGGCGCTCGCCGTTACGGCGGCGAATTTCTTCGGGCATCCTGGTAAAGCGCTGCAACTTGTGGCGGTGACGGGCACGAACGGCAAGACCACGACGACGTCGCTCGTCGACTCCATCATCAAGGCTTGCGGAGCGAAGACGGGCCTCTTCGGCACGATTGGCTACCACACGCCGCTCGGCGATTATCCCGCGCCCAACACCACGCCGGAATCGGTGGACTTGCAGGGATTTCTTGGAGAAATTCGCGATGCGGGCGGAAGCTACGGCGTGCTTGAAGCGAGTTCGCACTCCTTGGCGATGGATCGTTTGTGGGGCTGCCATTTCGCGGCGGCTGTCTTCACCAATCTCACGCGCGAGCACATGGATTATCACAAAACGTTTGAGGATTATTTCGCGGCCAAGCTGCGGCTTTTTGAAGGCACTGGAGCGGGCGCGCCGGACGCGGCAGTGCTCAACACCGATGACGAATATGGAAAACGCCTGGCCAGTCTGGCCAAAAATCCAGTTACATACGGTCTTAATTCCGGAGCGCAGCTCACCACCAAGAAATTTCACCTGACTTTTTCGGGATTGTCGTTCGCGGCGCAAACGCCCAACGGCAAAATCGACATCGAGTCCCCGCTGGTGGGGCGCAT
>Ga0210408_10006384_pt1 | contig 10189 bp, 7 predicted proteins | sample IncBWH4MmetaG_FD_155471 | JGI IMG/M metagenome (GOLD analysis project Ga0210408, IMG submission 155471) | Forest soil microbial communities from Barre Woods Harvard Forest LTER site, Petersham, Massachusetts, United States - Inc-BW-H-4-M | ecosystem: Environmental > Terrestrial > Soil >...
GCCCCGGCGGTATTCGCCCGCCGGGACGAGTGGGTGACCGGGTGGAACGACGAGGGGCAGGCCACCGGGCTGAAAAGCACCGGCGCCGAGCTGATCCGCGGGCACGGCCGGCTGGACGGCCACCGGCGCGTCACCGTGGCGACCTCAGATGGCGGGACGGTGGCGCTGACCGCCAGGCATGCGATCGCGATCTGCACCGGCAGCCGCCCGGCCCTGCCGGAACTGGCCGGCCTGGCCGAGGCACGCCCCTGGACCAACCGGCACGCCACCGACTCCCGCACCGTGCCGGGACGGCTGGCCATCGTCGGCGGCGGCGGGGTCGGCGTGGAGATGGCCAGCGCCTGGCAAGGCCTCGGCGCCGCCGTCACCCTGCTGGCCCAGGCGGACGGCCTGCTGCCCCGGATGGAGCCGTTCGCCGGGGAACTGGTCGCCCGCGCGTTCACCGACGCCGGAATCGACGTGCGGATCGGCGTCACCGTCGCCGGGGTGCGCCGCCCGGGCGGGATCGGGCCGGTCGCCTTGACCCTGGAAGACGGCGGCGAGGTGGAGGCCGACGAGGTGCTGTTCGCCACCGGCCGGGCCCCGCTCACCGACGACATCGGCCTGGACACCGTGGGCCTGGAACCCGGATCCTGGCTGGAGGTCGACGACAGCTGCCGGGTCCGCGCCGTCGACGACGGCTGGCTGTACGCCCTGGGCGACATCAACCGGCACGCTCTGCTCACCCACCAGGGCAAGTACCAGGCCCGCATCGCCGCCGCCGCGATCGCCGCCCGCGCTGCCGGACAGCCCATCGACCCTGCCCCGTGGGGGCCCCACGCCATCACCGCCGACGACCGCGCGGTGCCCCAGGTGTTCTTCTGCGACCCGCCGGCCGGGGCGGTCGGGCTCACCGCCGACCAGGCCGAACGGGCCGGGCACCGCATCCGCGTAGTCGACGTCGACCCCGGCCAGACGGTGCCCGGGGCCGGCCTGTACGCCGATGGCTACACCGGCCGCGCCCGCATGGTCGTCGACGAGGACCACGGCTGCCTGCTGGGGGTCACCTTCGTCGGCCCGGGCGTGGAGGAACTGATCCACTCCGCCACCGTCGCGGTGGCCGGCCAGGTCCCGGTCAGCCGGCTCTGGCACGCCGTCCCCTGCTTCCCCTCCATCAGCGAAGTCTGGCTCCGCCTGCTCGAGGCCTACCGGAACTGAACCATGCCCTCACCGCGATACCGCCGTCGCCGAACTCGCCGTAGCTCGCTCCCGCATCGCAGGCGGAGCTTGATCCCGAACGAACCGTGGTTACTGCTCCGGCCAGTCGTTACTGCCCAGCCTTGCGGTCCGGCTCGATCATCCGGACGTTCAGTGTCGCCTCACTGGCCCGCCAGGCGGGTGTCTCTTCGTGGTCGTGGAGCTTCGGGGCGAGCTGGGTGCGGCTGGTGAGGCCGAGCTTGCGGAAGATCTTGCGCAGGTGGTACTCCACGGTGCTGGCGCTGATGAACAGCCGGGCGGCGATCTCCCGGTTGGTCAGGTCCGCAGCTACCATCCGGGCGATCTGCTCCTCCTGCGGCGTGAGCACCTCCAGGGCCGCCCCAGGGCCACGCGGCCGGGCCCGCTCGCCGGTGGCCTGCAATTCGCGTCTGGCCCGTTCGGCGAACGCGGCCATGCCCATGGCTTCGAGCATGTCGTGGGCCGTGCGCAGCTGCTCGCGTGCATCGCGGCGGCGGCGCTCGCGGCGCAGCCATTCCCCGTACAGCAGATGCGCACGGGCGAGGTCGACCCGCAGGCGGGTCCGCCCCAGGCGGGCGATCGCCTCGCCGTAGAATCCTTCGGCGGCTTCTCCCTCGCTCAGCAGCGCGCGCGAGCGCGCCTCAAGCCCGAGTCCAAAGTCGGTCCCGCCGGCCTGGGTTCTCTCTGCCAACTGCTCCAGCGCGTCGGCTGCAACCTGGGTGTCGCCGGTGCGCACTGCCGCCTCAATCAGCTCGGGCAGCGCCCATATGGAGACGTAGAGGTGGCTGTGCTCACGGGCTTGCCGGGCGGCCGCGAACGCCTCGGCGTAGCGGCCGAGGCCGTTGTGTGCGATCGCGGTGGTCCACTGCGCGAATGTCGCCGCAACCCCTTGGCCCTCGGCCGCGGCCTTGGCGTTGGCGACCTCGATAAGCGAGATGAGCTCGGCCTGGCTGCCCCGCAGAGACGCCACGAACATGTTGGTGTAGGGCGCGATGCGGCTCCCGGTCACCTCGGCGACGGCGTCGGTTTCTGCGATCAGGGACGCGGCCGCCGTAAAGTCACCTCGCCACGCGTCGCTCATGGCCAGCGCGACCAGATCGGTCGGCAGCTGTTCGAGCGCGCCCGCCTCACGGGCGAGCTGGACCTGGCGCGTAATGATGGCCCGCCCGGCATCTTCATCCCACAACACGGTTGCGGCGATCCAGCCCCACCGGAGTCCTTCTTCCCTGGAGACCTCTCCGGCGGCAAAGACATTCACTGCCTGCCGCAGCGCCGGCGCCGCGACGCCCGGGCCGTCGGTGACCAGCCGCGCCAGGCCGCCCAGGAGCAGGTCGATCGGGCGGGCAGGATCCCCCGGAGGGGGAAGGGCCCCAGCAGCGCGGGAAACCTCGAGCACATCGTCGGCTCCCGCCAGATGCCCGGCGAGCGATGCCGCGCTCCACGCGGTCAGATAGGTCTCACGGGCCAGGTCGAGATTCAGCGGCTGGAGCCGCTTGGCCGCCTTGAGCAGCAGCGAGGGAGCGTCGCTGCCGAGGTTCGAGACGAACGTGATCCGCCCGCGTAGCAGGTCCACCAGGGCGCCCTGGAACTCATCCAGCGGCCCGGCCTCCGCCGCCGCCAGCAGGTCCAGGGCCTTACCGAACGCGCCGACCTGCATGCTCACCTGCGCTGCGGCGAGTGCCCGCCCGGCCCGTTGCGCCGGGTCGAGCGACAGCGTGGCCGCCCGTTCCAGGCACGCCCAGGCGGCGGCCAGGCCGCCGCGGGCCTGCGCCCGGCTGGCGGATCGTTCCAGCTCCGCGGCGACCTGCTCGTCGGGGCCGGCCGCGGCCTCGGCCAGGTGCCAGGCCCGCCGGTCCGGGTCAGCGTCGGGGTCGGTGACCGCGGCCAGCGCGGCATGCGCGCGGCGCCGCGCCCCGGCCCGGGCCGCGTAGTACGCCGCCGACCGGATCAGCGGGTGCCGGAACCGGACCCGCGGCTCCCAGGACACCAGCAGCCCTGTCCCCGCGACCTCGTCCCCATCCGGATCGATGCCCAGCTGCCCGGCCGCCTCGGTCACCAGCGCGGGATCCCCGGTCGGGTCGGCCGCCGCCACCAGCAGCAGCGTCTGAGTGTCATCGGGCAGCGCCCGGACCCGGGCCAGGTACAGCTCCTCCAGCCGCCCCCCTGATCGCAGCGGCCAGCTCAGCGGCACCGCCCCGGACAGCTCCTCAGGAGTCAGCTCTCCGGCCAGCTCCACCAGCGCCAGCGGGTTCCCCGCCACCCCGGACACGATCTGGGCGCTCACCCGCCCGTCCACCGGGTCGGCCGCCGCCGTCGCCAGCAGCTCACCCGCCACCTCTTCAGGCAGCCCGCCGACCGTCAGTTCCGGCAGCCCGGCCAGGGCGGTCGCTGCTGGCTCCCTCTCCCGGAATGTGAACAATATGCCGACGCGGTCGGCGTACAGGCGGCGGGCGATGAACCCGAGCACCTCCACCGACACCTGATCCAGCCACTGCGCATCATCGACCAGGCACAGCACCGGCTGTCCCGCCGCCGCGTCGGTCAGCAGCGTCAGCGCAGCCAGCCCGACCAGGAACCGGTCCGGCGGCGGCCCGGCCATCGTCCCGAACGCCGACCCCAGCGCCTGCCGCTGCGGCCCAGGTAGCTCTCCCAGCCCGCCCAGGAACGGCACTAGCAGCTGGTGCAGCCCGGCGAACCCCATGCCCATCTCTGACTGGACCCCGGCCACCCGGGCCACCTGCATCCCGCTCGCCTGGCCGGCCGCCCAGTCCAGCAGTGCGGTCTTGCCGATCCCCGCTTCCCCGCGCAGCACCAGCACCCCGCTCAGCCCGTCCCGGACCGCTGCCAGCAGCCCCTCCAGCGCGGCGGTCTCCGCGGCCCGGTCCAGCAACGCGCTCATCGCCCAGCCTTCCCGCCCGCCCCGGCGGCAACCAGCCAGGCATCTCAGGCCCGGCCACCCAGCCCGAAAGCGGCGCACCGCCATCATCGCTCACACCGACCCCGGGAACCAGCAAAAGCGTCCGCGGCCTGCTGCTTTGGGCAGTTGCCTGGCATGACGACGCATAGCCCGAAGGCCAGCCCCGGCTGCGGGAATCTGGTGCCTTACCCACCCTGACGATGTGAGCCTCCTCGGGGTGCAGCCAGACTCGTCGCGTGCGCCGATCGGATCCGCCGGTTGTGCGTAATCCCGCCGCAGGCCAGCTGGAGTCCCTGGCCCGGAAGGACAGCAGGTGAAGCTTGTGCTACGCGGGCGGGGCAGACAGCCGTCAGCCACAGGACGAAGAACACGCACGTTCCGAAGCGCGGCAGGCCCAGGCCCTGCTGAGGCCGTGGTGGCCTGCGCCACCACCAGCCTTGGCTTCGCACTGGCTGGGCTGGCGCTGCCCGCTACCGGCCGCAGAAGCGCGGGCGCGGTCGCTGCCCGCGCCGCCACGATCGAGCAGGAGCGGCTCGCCGCGGCGGCCCGGACCCTGGCGGAGGCCGACCGGGCGCGGATAGCGTTGCTCGCGGCGGTTAGCCATGACCTGCGCACACCGCTGGCCGCGGCGCAGTCAGCGGTCAGCTGCCTGCGCTCCAGCGGGATCGAGCTGACGGCAGAGGATCACGACGAACTCCTGGCCACAGCGGATGAGTCCCTGGAGCTGCTCACCCGTCTCGTCGCCAGCCTGCTGGACGTAAGCCGATTGCAGGCCGGGGCGCTGCCGGTGTTTCCCCGGCCCGCCGATCTCCAGGACATCATCACGCGGTCCCTCGGCGACATCGGGAAGCCAGCGCGAGCGGTCACGATCCGCATTCCGCCCGAGCTGCCCCAGGTGATGGTCGATCCGCCGATCATGGAGCGGGTAATAGCGAACGTGGTCGCCAACGCCCTGAGATACTCTCCCGACGGGTCGCCGCCGCTGCTGACGGCCATTGCCGACGGCGGCCGGGTCGAGCTGCGCATCATCGACCGCGGGCCAGGTGTCCCCAAGGCCTGCAGGGACCAGATATTCGTGCCCTTTCAGCGGCTTGACACCGAGGGCCCCACGGGTGTCGGGCTCGGGCTCACGGTGGCCCGCGGCCTCACCGAGGCGATGCACGGCACGCTGGAACCAGAGCAGACTCCCGGCGGCGGCCTGACCATGGCTATCTCAGTGCCCGCCGCACCTGGCCAGCCCGGCCTATCGCGGCAGGCGCGAGCGCGAAGGGATCGGATCGACCTGACGCACGGCCGACATCCGGGCCCGGCATGGCACCGGGCTAACAGCGTCCGGTCGCCAGGCTGTGGACCCATCTAGTGGTAAACCGCTTAACGCTGCGCAAGGTCCCGCACCGTACCTTCCGGTCAATCCAGCCATCGACCGCCCCGGTGGTCAGCCGTGGCCGGCTGGTCTGCGATAGCTCCCTTCCACCGGCCCACTAGACGGCGCTGCCTGCCCCGGCGCCCGCAGGGCCGGCCGAAGCGGACGGAGCAGGCGGAGCCTGCGTGGGACGGAGCGGGATCATCGCCGATAGCTGATCTGACGATGTGCGGCCGCGCTGCGGCGGCCAGGCTGGCCGGTGAGCAAGCAGCAGGCTTGCCCCTTGCGCATCCAGCCGAAAGGAACGTTGGAATGAGCATGAACTGGCTCAAGGACCTGCACCACCACATGGAGGAGCCCGGCCGGACGATGGCCATGCCCGTCTTCGCGGGGCAGAAACTGGTAGTTGCCGGCGGCAGCAGCGGGATGGGCCGGCAGACCGCCGCCGACGTCGTGGCGGCCGGCGGCAGCGCCGTCATCATCGGGCAGGACCCCGGCAAGGTCGAGGACACCGTCCAGACGCTGGCGAAGGACGGCACGGCCTACGGCATCACCGCCGACCTGGCCGACCGGAAGCAGGCCGACCGGGTCTGCCAGCAACTGGCCGGCGAGCACGCCGACGCCACCCTGCTGGTCAATGCGGCCGGGTTCTTCGTCCCCAAGCCCTTCCTGGAGCATGACGGTGCCTTCTACGACTCATACCTCGAACTGGACCGGGCCATCTTCTTCCTCACCCAGACCGTGGCCCGCGGCATGGTCGAGCAGGGCCGCGGCGGGTCCATCGTCAACATCGGCAGCATGTGGGCCCATCAGGCCATCGCGGCCACCCCGGCGTCGGCCTACTCGGTGGCCAAGGCCGGGCTGCACGCGCTGACCCGCAACCTGGCCATGGAGTTGGCCCCGCACCAGATCCGGGTCAACGCGGTCGCCCCGGCCGTCGTAGCCACCCCCATCTACCAGAGGTTCGTCCCGGCCGACAAGCTGGACGAGACCCTGCACAGCTTCGACGGCTTCCACCCGCTCGGCCGGACCGGCACCGCCCGCGACCTGGCCAATACCATCACCTTCCTGCTATCCCCGGCGACGAGCTGGGTCACCGGCGCCATCTGGGACGTCGACGGCGGCGTTATGGCCGGACGCAACTGAGCGTCCCGGCACCCCGTGCGCCGGCCCAGCCACCTGGCGCGCGGCCACGCCCCATCTACGGCCGATCCGGCTCGCGGCTGATCCAGTCCGGACTCGACCACGCTCCACTATCGGAAGGACCTCTCATGCCCCAGGTCACCGTCGGCCAGGAAAACTGCGCAGACATCGAGATTTACTACGAAGACCACGGCGCCGGTCAGCCCGTGGTACTGATCCACGGGTACCCGCTCAGCGGCCGCGCCTGGGACAAGCAGGTCCCGGCCCTGCTGCAGGCCGGCTACCGGGTCATCACCTACGACCGGCGCGGGTTCGGCCGGTCCAGCCAGCCCGCCATCGGGTATGACTACGACACCTTCGCCGCCGACCTGCACACGCTGCTGGAACACCTTGACCTGCGCGACGCGGTCCTCGTAGGGCACTCGATGGGCACGGGCGAGGTCACCCGCTACCTGAGCAGCTACGGGTCGGCGCGGGTGGCCAGGGGCGTGCTGGTCTCCCCGATCCCCCCGTTCCTGCTGCAGACGCCCGACAATCCCGGCGGGGTCCCGCAAAGCCTGTTCGACGGGTTCGCGCAGGCCGCCCGGGCCGACCCCCCGGCCTGGATGAAGGGCTTCCTGGACAACTTCTACAACGCCGAGACGCTGCGCGGCACCCGGGTCAGCGACCAAGCCTTCCAGGCCAGCTGGAACCTGGCCGTCACCGCCTCGGCCACGGCCACGGTGGCCTGCATCGCGACCTGGGCGACCGACTTCCGCGCCGATCTGCCCAAGATCGACGTGCCGATCCTTGTCGTCCATGGCGACGCCGATCAGGTCCTGCCGCTGGACAAGACCGGCAAGCGGCTGCCCGGCTTGATCGATGACGTGGACCTCGCCGTGATCGAAGGTGGCCCGCACGCCATCCCCTGGACCCACGCCGACCAGGTGAACACGGCGCTGCTGAGCTTCCTGCGCAGCTGATTCCCGGCGCGGCTCTACGACCCAGACAAGCAGCACCGAAGGAGTAACCATGTCGAACCACTTCAGCGCCGCCAACCTCAAGCATCCCGGCGATGATGCCCGCCTGGACCTGACCGACCTGTTCGTATTCGCGGCGCCCGATAACCCCGGCCGGACCGTGCTGATCATGGACTCCAACCCCTTCACCAAAGGCGACGGGTTCCATCCCGGTGCGGTCTACCGGTTCAACATCGACACCGACGGCGACTCACTGGCCGATGCGGCGTTCAGCTTCACCTTCTCTGAGCTCAAAGACGGCCGGCAAACCGCCACCGCTTACTACGCCACCGGCACCCAGGCCCAGACCCGTGAACCGCGCGGGGACATCCTCATCGAGGCCACCGAGGTGGGCTTCGACAGCACGGCCATGCCCGTCCAGGCCGGCCCGTGCCGGCTGTTCACCGGCAAGCGCAGCGACCCCTTCTTCGCCGACGCCGACGGTGTCTTGCACTGGCTGATCGACGGCCAGAAAGGCGACTTTTTGTGGACCGGGACCGACACCTTCGCCGGCGCCAACATTTTCTCCATCGCCCTGGAGGTACCCAACGAGATGCTCGGCTCCGGGCCGGTCATCGGAGCATGGACAACGATCAGCCTGCGCCGAGACGGCATGCTGGTGCCGATGGACCGCGGAGGAAACCCGTCGTTCAACCCGATCCTCAACGCGGACGACATCAAAGACGAGTTCAACGCCACCGACCCGGTCGACGACGTGAAGAACTACCTGCAGCCGCTGTCCGAAGCGCTGCAACGGCACGGCTATCCGCCGGACGAAGCCACGGCCGCGGCCCGTACCCTGCTGCCCGACATCCTGCACTACGACCGCACCAGGCCGGCCCGCTACCCCAACGGCCGGGTCATGACCGACGACGTCTTCTCCGCCCGCATGATCTTCATGACCCATGGGCAGGCCACTCCCCAGGACGTCAGGCCGCACGACGACCTGCTGGCCCACTTCCCCTACCTCGGCTCACCCAACCCGTAGCCGCCGCACGGGGTGGTTTCCGCGCAGTCGGCGTGACGGATACCGCCGCCTGCGCGGAAATCCGTAAAGCCGGCCGGGTCGCCTGCAACGGAGGCGTGGGCGACCGGCCGCATTCCGGATAGCCTCGCTCGAAGCCAACGAACCCGGTTGCACCATGGCCAATGGCGACCTGCTCCGAACCCTCCGCCCGTGCGCCCAACCGCCCGGGCGCACGGGCACGCCCCGCCCATAACGATCGTGGGAGGACCAGATGACAGTGATATGGGACCACGTGACCCGGACCGACGTGTTGCACGCGATACAGGAGTACGACCGGCTGGGAGCGGAGGCGTTCTTCTCCGCGCATGGCTTCGCCCCTACCACTACTTATGAGCTGATCTGGGACGAACGCCGTTACCCGCCAAAAGCAATCCTGGGAACTGCTTATGAGTTCGCCACGGGCCAGCGCCTAGCCTCCAGTGATTTCGAGGGCGGGAAGACCGGTGCCGTTAAGGTGCTCGGAAAGCTAGGATTCACCATCCAGACGCGACGACCCCCAGCGGGCCTGACCAGCCGGTCCTGACCCGCTGAGGCCTGGCTGCTCAGATGGCCTGTTTGACTGGCTCTCAGGCCCTCATCGCCCGGCGGGACCGCGGCCGCGCACGCATACAGCACCTTGTGTGCGCGGTCGGCTCAGGCCCCGTGGGTGCCGGTGCCGCGCTGGTCCCGGGCGATCTCTACCGCCTGCTGCTGGGTGAGCCCGAAGCCGGCGGAGAACGCCCGGTCGAACTCGGCGGCGTCGGGCCGGGCCGCCAGCCGCTCGGCCACGAACTCACGCACGGTCTCGAGCATCCGCGACCGAGACCCGAGCTGCGTGCTGTCGAGGTAGACCAGGCTGTGGCGGGCCAGCGCCTCGGATAGCTCTAGCACCCCGGACTCCTCCAGGCCCGGCGGCACTGGGTACCAGCGATGGTCGCCCCGTCCGGCCGATGGATCCCGGCGCAGATACCGGTGAGGATGTGCAGGTTGATCCCGCGAGCGTGCAACTGGTCTTCCAGCAGCACCAGCAGTTCCTAGGGTCTGCCCTGGGTCACAGGTCGCGCGCGTCTGCCAGCCCGGCGGTTCCCGCAGCCGACCTCGACCGGGCCAGCCACGCGGCCTGGCCATGTGCGCAACGGCCGGGCCGCCCGGCCTCGCGCCGATGGCTGCGCCAGTGCCCCCAGGGGCTCACTAGGGATTCTCACGGAGGCGATCCTCACAGGCGAGCGCGACAGTGGTGCCATAGGCCAGCAGAACGCCATAACGGCGAGCAATTCCGCGTCTCACCCTTGGAGGATCCGATGACTACCCGCGCTTGTACCCGGCGTGTCAGCGCGCCCGCCTGCTGCCCGGGCCGCCCAGCTGCACTGTGGCTGGCAGCCTTGGCGCCGACCTCGATAACCCGCAAATCACCCCGCGCGTCCTGCGCCGGGCAGTAGGCGACTTCACCCAGGAGAGGAGACACTCATGTCACTCAGTCGCGTAGCGTCCATTTCGGAGCGGGAGAACCGGGAGATCGAGGCGGCCAGCGCCTCGGGCCGCACCCC
>Ga0210408_10006385_pt1 | contig 10189 bp, 8 predicted proteins | sample IncBWH4MmetaG_FD_155471 | JGI IMG/M metagenome (GOLD analysis project Ga0210408, IMG submission 155471) | Forest soil microbial communities from Barre Woods Harvard Forest LTER site, Petersham, Massachusetts, United States - Inc-BW-H-4-M | ecosystem: Environmental > Terrestrial > Soil >...
ATCAGGACCACTGGTTTCCATTCTTCCAGGAACCCTGCGCCGAGGTTGTTGTAAAACTCGATCGCCGGCTTGTTCCAGTCTAAAACTTCCCAGCGCATGCAGAAGTATTTTTCTCTCCAGGCGATCCCGGCGACGTGTTTGATCAGAGCCGTGCCGATGCCGTGCTTGCGGAAAGCAGGCCGCACAAAAAGGTCGTCCAGAAACAATCCCGCGCGTCCCTGAAACGAGGAATAGAATTCAAAGAACACAGCGTACCCGACGGGGTCGCCATTCCATTCCGCAATGACCGCGCGGAATTTCGGATGCGGGCCAAAACCGTCGCGCGCGAGATCTTTTTCCGTCGTATTCATCTCGTGCGCCAGATGCTCGAATTCCGCTAGTTCGCGGATCATCGCGGCCAGCAGGGCGGCGTCATCAATGGTGGCAGGACGAATGGAAAGCATTGACACAATCCTGAATACGGCGATACCAAGCGCGACATTATAGACTAGCGTCAGGGAGCCTGTCGCCTGAAAGAGAAATGCCCGGGATGACCAAGTTAGGAACCGACGGTGGCTTTGCTTGCAGCCCACCAAGGTAGAAGTGGCTGCGGAAAAACTCAATTTTTGTCATTCCGAGGCACGCTGCGTGCCTAGGAATCTCTCATTCTGTTGACTTTAAAATCCAGAGATTCCTCACTTCGCTCGGAATGACAAAATAAACCACTTTTTACGCAACCTGAGAAGCCGTGGTACCGTCGCCTGCTTCGCAGGGGTTGTAATCGGAGTTTCCTATCGGCTACAGTTCACGACTTGGTGCGGGAGGAGACACTATGGCGCCACCCAATGAGGTTCCATCGGACGCAGAATTTTTTCAGCAAAGGGGCTTCGGACAGAAACTTGGGTTTGGCCAGCGGCCGGCTCTGCTGATTGTGGACATGGCCAAGGCGTTTACGAATCCTTCGATGACACTCGGCTCGAACTTGGACAAACAGATTGAGGCCATACAACAACTCCTACGCGCTGCGCACGACCGCGAGGCTCCTGTCATCTTCTCGACTGTTTCGTATGAGGATGAAAACTTGCGGGATGCGGGAATCTTCGGAATGAAGCAGAAGGGATCGGCCACCTTGCGCGCGGGGACCGAGGGTGTGCAGATCGATCCGCGGCTCGATTTCCGGAAGACGGACACGCTGCTCGTGAAAAAATATGCGTCGTGTTTTTTCGGGACCGATCTCGTTTCGCGGCTTCTGGTGCGCCAGGTCGACACACTGATTATTACGGGTTGCACGACGAGCGGCTGCGTGCGCGCCTCCGCAGTGGATGCTTGCCAGATCGGTTTTCGCCCCATGGTCGTGCGTGAGGCCGTCGGTGACCGCTCGCAGTCGGCACACGACCAAAGCCTGTTTGATTTGAACGCCAAGTATGCCGATGTCGTTTCGCTGGAAGAGACGTTGCAATACTTGAGCTCGTTCCGCGCTGCCGCTGCGCCAGGCCGCGCTGGGGACTGATCCTCGAGGGGAAGCCAAATGTCCGCGCCGCCCGCCGGAAACCCGCAAGATCACGGCCGCTTTCCCTATTCCGCTATCGTGGACCGGAAGCTGCTTCGCTGGCCCAAGGGCGCTCGCGTCGCGGTCTGGGTGATTCCCAATATCGAGCACTTTCTCTTTGATCGTCCGTCCACTTCTATCACGCACGCCACCACGAGCCTCGTTCCCGATGTACTGAATTATTCCTGGCGCGACTACGGCGTGCGCGTAGGCGTTTGGCGGCTGATGGAAGTCATGGAGCGGTTTGGCATCCGGGGCACAGTGGCGCTCAACTCCGATGTGTGCGAACACTATCCGCGCATCATCGAGGAAGGAAATCGCTTGCGGTGGGAATGGATGGGCCACGGCACAAACAACTCCACGCTCATCAACCGGCAATCCGAAGAGGAAGAACGCGCCCTCATCGCTCATGTCGTCGGAACCATTACTAAATCCACTGGCGCGCACCCGCGTGGCTGGCTCAGCCCGGCCCTTTCCGAGTCGCACCGCACGCTCGACATCCTGGCCGAGAACAAAATCGAATACGTGGCGAATTGGGTGAACGATGAGCAGCCCTACCCGATGCGCGTCAAATCCGGGACCATGCTTTCGATGCCGTATTCGCTCGAGATCAACGACATTCCGGCGTTCCTTGACCATCATCAAAGCGGTGAAACATTCGGCCGCATGATTTGCGAGCAATTTGATGTGCTCTATGAAGACGGCGCGAAGACGGGCCGTGTGATGGCCATCTCCCTGCATCCGTTCCTCATCGGCCACCCCCATCGAAGCAAACATTTTGCAAACGCACTTGCGCACATTACTTCACGGCAGGAGGTATGGTTCGCCACGGGAAGCGAAATCGCGGATTGGTACAAGACGAATTGCGGAATTTCCCCTTGAAAATAAACTTTCTTCATCTTGCTGAGTATTTGGTGATTTCCCGTTAGCTGGTTTGCATGTCCGTACGCGGAAACTTTCTAGGACTTTCTGCTATTTCGTCCTGTGAATTTCCAGGGCGACCTCAGGAGTCCCGCCGCAAGGCACATTCGTCACGAATCGCAGCGTGCCGGCGCTGTCCTGAAAGGCGAAGCCGCTCTGTTCCGAACCGCCTTTGAATTCTCCCCAGGAACTTGGTATCTGGCCAACGCACATTGGCTGCCCAAAACCGAGTTGTGGTTCAGCATTTGCCTTTCGTGCAAAGAACCAACCAGCGAAACCTGACAACAGGATCGCAACCGCCGTAATTCGCAAAATGATAGTTTTCATAGGATGATTCCTTTCCGTTATTCATCGGCTGGGTTTTACGATCTTATCTCAGGTCCTAATGTCAAGCGGCTTGAATCAGTCACCAGAATGTGGCGGTGCGGCTCCGAGGGCAGACCCGGCTATTCGCGGAATGATGCATATACATCAAGGTTGATGAGGGGGAGCAACGAACTACGATTCGAGCGCTCCGGAAGCAGGAGCGGCAGGAAGGTCGATCGTGTACTTGGTGCGCTGCCTTTCGCGATGTTGCGCGAGCGCCAGCTCGATCAGGCGGTCGAGCAATTGGCGGTAGGGCAAGCCGGAAGCTTCCCAGAGTTTTGGGTACATGCTGATAGACGTGAAGCCGGGGATCGTGTTGACCTCGTTGAGCAGTATTTTCCCTGTGCGGTGTTCCAGGAAAAAATCCACGCGAGCCATTCCCAACAAATCGAGCGTGCGGAACGCCTGGACGGCATACTCCTGGAATTTTTTCACTTGCGCTTTTGTGAGCTTCGCGGGGATCAAGAGGCGCGTCCCTTCCTCGAGGTATTTCGCCGCGTAGTCGTAGAATTCGCGGTGGGGGATGATCTCGCCGGGAATGGACGCTTTCGGATCATCGTTGCCCAGGACAGAGAGTTCGATTTCGCGGCCGCGGATCGCGCGTTCCACCATGATTTTTTGGGCGAATTCGCCGGCGAAGTCCATCGCCGCGGCGAGTTCCTTGGCGTCATGCGCCTTGGTCATTCCGACCGAGCTTCCTAGCGTCGCCGGCTTCACGAAAACGGGGAAGCGGAATTTCTTGCGGATCTCGCGGACTGTTTTTTCACGCGATTTTTCCCATTGCGCGCGTGGTATCGCCAGAAAATCTCCCACCGGCAGCTTGGCCTGTAGAAACAATCGCTTCTGCACATCCTTGTCCATCCCGACGGCGGAGCCCAGCACGCCCGAGCCAACATAGGGAAGGCCGGCGAGATCAAGCAGTCCCTGAACGGCGCCATCTTCGCCAAACGTGCCGTGCAGCACCGGGAATACGACGTCAACGTGCAATGCGCCCGCATGCGAATTGCTCACGGGTACGAGCGCCGCCACATTCGGATCGGCAGACAACATCACGCGTTCGCCGGTGCGCAACACTTCGCCGAGCTCCGGATTATCCTGAGCGCCCTCTGCGGACCGGGGCAACATCTTGTGCGCTGCGGTCCCGGCGAGCCAGCGGCCGTCCTTGGAGATGCCAATGGGCACCGCTTCGTAATTTTCGGGATCGAGCGCGGAGATGACCGACGCCGCCGAGATCAGCGAGACTTCGTGCTCGCCGGAACGCCCGCCGAAGAGGATGCCAATTCGCAGCCGTTTTTTTTCTGTGGTCATGGTGGTCCGCAGAAGCACGGCATTTGGTAGCGCAGGCTTCAGCCTGTGGGTTTTGGACCTTGCAAGGACTAACCCCCACAGGCTGAAGCCTGCGCTACTAGATGCCGCACTACAAAATCTTTTTTCCTAATCCGGAGAGAACCATTTCGACTCCCAAAAGTGCTGTCTGGTTATGTAGGTCGATCACCGGATTAATTTCTACGACTTCCAGCGACACCATCGCTTCGCTGTCAGCGATAATTTCCAGCGCCAAATGCGCTTCGCGATAGGTTACGCCGCCGCGCACCGGAGTGCCCACGCCGGGCGCGTCGTCGGGATCGACAAAATCCAAATCGAGGCTGACGGCCACGCCGTCGGTGTCGTCGCTTACGAAGCGCAGCGCCTCGCTCATCACATCGCGCATGCCTCGCTCGTCAATATCGCGCATGGTGAAAACGTGGACGCCGGATTCCTTGATCAAGCGCCGTTCCTTGGGATCGAGATCCCGCACGCCGACAAGGACCACATTGCGCGGTTCCACTTTCGGTTTGTAGCCCAGCAACTCGACGAGTTCCGGCGCGCCATAGCCGATAATCGCCGCGAGCGGCATCCCATGAATGTTGCCCGAGGGAGAACTTTCCGGCGTGTTCATGTCGCCGTGCGCGTCCAGCCACAAATACCCCACGCGCTTCGATTGCTCTCGAAAAAAATTCGATACTCCCGAAAACGAGCCCACCGCGATTGAATGGTCCCCGCCAAGCACCAGCGGAAAGTAGCCTTCCTTGAGAGTACGCTCGGTCATCTCCGCCAGGCCGCGGCAGGCTTCGGCAATTTCGTTCAGGTACTTGGCGCGCTTTTCCCCATAGTGCTGTTCTTCGGGCTGCCTCACGCTCACGTTGCCTATATCTTCGACCGTATGGCCAAGCGACTTGAGCCGCGTTTGCAGGCCGGCCACGCGCAGCGCCGAAGGACCCATGTCCACTCCGCGGCGGCTTTGGCCGAGGTCCATCGGAACTCCGATGATCCGAATTTTCTGCGCCATATTTGTCGCCAGTGCGGCTCGCCCCACAAGGGCCGGTTAGCGGCGAGACTTAAGGATAGACTCGGTAGATCATACGGGGGAAGGGAATCACTTCGCGAATGTGCTCAGTTCCGCAAATCCACGCCACCGTGCGCTCCAGGCCCAGGCCGAACCCCGCGTGCGGGACGCTCCCGTAACGGCGCAGGTCCAGATACCAGCCAAACGCCTCTTCCGGAAGATTGTGTTCCCGGAGACGCTTCAAGAGCAGATCGTAATCGGCGACCCGTTCGCCCCCACCGATGATTTCGCCATAGCCTTCGGGCGCGAGCATGTCGAATCCCAGCGCCAGATCGGGCCGCTCCGGATCGGGCTGCATGTAGAACGCCTTCATCGCTGCGGGATAACGATGCACCATCACCGGGCGGTCGTAGGCGCTGGATAGAATCGTTTCTTCATCGCCGCCGAAATCATCGCCCCATTTCGCCGGGTTTCCGTGCTTCTGAAGAATGTGAATCGCTTCGTCATACGTGATGCGAGGAAACGGAGCGGTGACGCAAGCGAGCTTGGAGGCGTCACGCCCAATCGTTTCGAGTTCCCTTGCGCGATTTTTGAGCACCGATTGCACGACGTGACTGACGAGTCCTTCGCCGAGCGCCATCATGTCCTCGAGATGCGCGTAGGCCGCTTCCGGTTCCAGCATCCAGAATTCGGTGAGGTGCCGGCGCGTCTTGGATTTCTCGGCGCGAAACGTCGGCCCGAACGTATAGACCTTGCCGAGCGCCATGGCTGTCGCTTCGACATAAAGCTGCCCGGACTGCGTGAGGTAGGCTTTCTCGTTGTCGATGTATTGCACTTCGAAAAGCGTTGTAGTGCCTTCGCAGGAGGCCGGCGTGAAGATGGGCGCTTCCGTCAGAACGTAGCCTTGCGAGTCCATGTATTCGTGCCCGGCTCTTACGGCTTCCGCCCGAATGCGTAGGATCGCCGCCTGGCGCGGCGTGCGAATCCACAGGTGCCGGTGATCCAGGAGAAAATCGACGCCGTGTTCCTTGAGCTGGATCGGGTAGGGTTTATCATCCGGCACACGCTGGACAACTTCGATCCCTGTAATCTGAATTTCGTATCCGCCAGGCGCCCGCTTATCGGCGTGGATGCACCCCGTAACGATCACGCTGGATTCCTGCGTCAGCCCGCGCAGGGATTCGAACGCCGCCGGTTGGTCCTTGACCGAGACGACGCCCTGGATCGTGCCCGTGCCGTCGCGAAAGATGGGGAAAAGGAGTTTCCCTGCTTCACGCAAGTTGTACAGCCAGCCGCGCAGCGTGACTTCCAGCCCATCGTGTTGTCCTACATCTTTGATGGAGACTACAGGCATCTGTTTCGGTTTGACTCCCTGCATATTCTTGTCCGGCACAAGGAGCGCAGCCACTTTTGGCTGTGCTACCGGCAGCTTACCCCCGCCCCTCCTCGAACTTTTCGAAAACGGTGCGCACGCCTCGAAGGGTTTCCGCGAACGCTTGAACTTCGACGGAACCTGCTGCCGCTGCGGGTTCTTTCAATTCGAGGACGATGGGCGTTTCATGCGGCATGGCCGCCAGCGTGGCGCTCCAATCGATGGTTCCCTCATAGGGAAGAAGGTGGTCGTCCCGTTCGCCGCGATTGTCATGAATGTGAGTCGTTATGACGAAATCGCGCACGATGTCCAAAGCGGCGGGCACGCCACCCTCAAGATGAGCGTGCCCTGCGTCGAAGCAAATCTTCACGCTGGTGAGCCGCGTCTGTTCCAGAAAAGTTTTGAGGTTCATGGGAGAAGCCATCTCGCCCGGCGTATTTTCGATCGCGAGGGTCACGCCGCGCGCGCGCGCAAACAGGGACAAGTGTTCGAGAGAACTGAACGCGGCATCCCATTTCCGCTCGTCCGGAATATCGCGTTGCCGCGCCACATGCTGGATGCAATAGCGGAAGGGAATGTGCTCGACTAGGTCCAGCGCGCGCTTGATTTCGTCCACGGCCTCCTGGCGCCGCAAACGCTCCGGATCGCAAATCGAGAGCGGCGCCCCGCTTTCCCGCGTGAGATGAAAGTCGCGTGTCGTCGGCGAATGGATGGAATGCAGCGTGAGATTGTTTCCCGCAAGCCACCCGGCCAGCTCATGCGCCTCGTCGGTCGAACGGTAATCGAAATGCCCGCGCGAGCAAAACAGTTCGATCGCGGAAACTCCCGCGCGGGCCGCTTCGCCCACTAGCGCGGCCGTCAATTTCCGGTTCACAAAAAGATATGTGGAGAGAACGCGTTCGATCTTCACAATGTGCGGGCCCTGTGCTTCAGGACAATTTCGACTCTATGCGAAGCCTCAAATCGCGTCAAGGCAGACCCTGGCCGGCCTCTTGGTAAAATGGAAACTTAATCTGAAACATGGAGGCTTGCGTTCCATGGGACACTATTCTTCGTCGAGCAAGAACTCGGCGTCTGGAGGGCCGGGGATTAGCCCGGCGTTTACGCCGCGCTTCAGAAATTCATGAACGGCCTGGCGGCCGCGTTCGCCATAACCCAGCGTCCATTTGTTTACATACATTCCGATAAATTTGTCGGCCAGGTCCGGCTCCATATCGCGCGCAAATTGCATGGCATAATTCACGGCGGCCTCGCGATGATCCATGGCGTAAGTCACACTTTCGCGGATGGCGCGCCCGACCTGCAGGCCGATCGTTCGCCCGAGCGCGCGCCTCACGGCGTTGCCGCCGAGCGGCAGAGGAAGTCCGGTCTGCTCGACCCACCATTGTCCCAGGTCGACGACTTTATGCAGCCCCATCTGAGAGAAAAACAGTTGCCCCTCATGGATCAATAATCCTGCGTCCACTACGGAATTTTTCACCGCGTCCAGGATTTGATCAAAGGGCATCACCACAGGCTCGACGCGCGGCTCATATAGCCGCAACGTGAGAAAAGCGGATGTTTGCAGGCCCGGCACTGCAATTCTGCACTTGGTCAGATCCTCTCGCTTCATCGGGTGTTGGGAGACGACAATCGGCCCGTAACCCTCGCCAAAGCTGGCCCCACAATCCAGCAGCACGTACTTGTCCCGCAAATGGGGGTAGGCACCGAAGCTGAATGCCGTCACGTCATAGATTTCCTGGCGGGCGGCCTGATTAAGCGTCTCAATATCGGCAAGTACGTGTGAAAATTTTAGCCCGGGAGTGCGCACCTTTTGCGTCGCAAGGCCGTAGAACATGAAGGCGTCGTCGGAATCCGGCGAATGCGCCAGTTTGATCTCGGTGGTTTTGCCGGTTGCTGGTTTCGTCGGCATCTCGTTCTACAATCTCTCCCTTTGGGGGGTTTCTCCGAATGGGTAGGGGAGCCGTAGGGTCACTCCCGCCTGCCCGCTTGCCAGGTATACCGGAGTCACAGGGAAATCGGCGCCACAACCGCGTCACAGAGAGGGACTTCTGAGGCGGATTCCACATCCGAGGAAGCCGCACTTTTGAGTGCAGTAGGGTAGCATACTCAGGGACAATTGCGCGAGCAGCGCGGGCATTTTTTCAGATTCTAGAGGCCTGTTACCGGGCGCGGCACTCGGAAATTACGAATGTATTTCGTTGACTTCAGCTGGAACAAACGCGGTTCGTGGACGGTCGAGGATGGCCCTCACCATTTGGCCCAGACTTTTCAGGCTGTATGGCTTCTGTAAAATGCAAGCACCTTGGTCGATCATGGAATTCAAGGAGGCCGCTTCCGCCGTGTAGCCGGTGGAAAAGGCGATTCGCAAATCCGGACGAAGCGCTGTCATCAGAGAAAATGCAGCGGGGCCTGAGACCTTGGGCATGACGACATCTAAAATGATCAAATCAAATTCACCGGGATTCTTGCTAAAGATTTGAACAGCTTCCGCGCCATTTGTCGCCGGGATGACGCGATACCCGAGTTTTTCCAGCATTTCCTTGGCAGCTTCCCGAAGCCCTTCATTGTCTTCAGCCAGGAGTATTGTTTCGGTGCCCTTGGGGACTTGTTCATCGCGCTTTGGCTGGAGCGGTTCAGCAGCCCCACTGCTGGCGGGCAGGTAGACACGGAAGGTCGTTCCCCTTCCAGGTTCACTATACAAATGGATAAACCCTTCGTGCTGTTTGACCACGCCATAGACTGTCGCAAGGCCGAGCCCGGTGCCTTTGCCCATTTCCTTGGTGGTAAAAAAAGGCTCGAAAATGTGATCCGCCGTGGCAGTGTCCATCCCGATGCCCGTGTCCGATACGGATAGCAAGATAAAATTCCCCTGACGGGCGTAGGGATGCACCCGGCAAAACTCCCGGTCAATCTCCATGTTTTGAGTTTCAATGATGAGGCGCCCGCCCTGCGGCATGGCATCGCGCGCGTTCAGGCACAAATTCATGAGCACTTGCTCGATTTGCGCGGGATCGACCAAGGCGACGTGCAGATCCGGACCGGCCACGACGCGCACTTCGATCTGCTCCCCGATCACTCTTCGAAGCAGGCTCATCGCCTCGACCACGAGGGTGTTCAAGTCTGTTTTTCGAGGTTGTAGCATTTGGCGCCGCGCAAAGGCCAGGAGCTGGGAAGTGAGCCTGCCGGCCCAATTGGCCTGGTCCCGGATTTTCTGGAAGCGGTCGAGGAAAACCGTTCCCGGCTGTGCATCCTGACAGCCCATTTCCGCATATCCGAGAATTGCGCCGATCACGTTATTGAAATCGTGCGCGATGCCGCCCGCCAATTTTCCGATCGCTTCGAATTTCTGCAATTGTTGCACTTGCTGTTCCATTTGTTTGCGGTGGTTTCGGTCCTTGGCCTCCCGGAGCGCGCGTTGAACTGCGGGAACGAGCCGCTTCAGGTTGGTCTTCATCAGGTAATCTTGGGCGCCATCCCGGAGGGCGGCTACCGCCGTTTCTTCCCCGATGGTTCCCGAGACAAAAATGAAGGGTTTTTCGCAGCCCTTGGACCTCAGCAGTTTCAGCGCGTCCGTGCCCGAAAAATGCGGCATGGAGAAATCGGAAATGATCAGGTCCCAATTCTGCTTCTCGAAAGCGGATTCCAAAGCGGAAGCTTCATCCACACGTTCGAG
>Ga0210408_10006386_pt1 | contig 10189 bp, 7 predicted proteins | sample IncBWH4MmetaG_FD_155471 | JGI IMG/M metagenome (GOLD analysis project Ga0210408, IMG submission 155471) | Forest soil microbial communities from Barre Woods Harvard Forest LTER site, Petersham, Massachusetts, United States - Inc-BW-H-4-M | ecosystem: Environmental > Terrestrial > Soil >...
AAAATCCTCAATTAGGAATGAAACATTCGTTAAATATTTCAGTAAGTATTGGTGTTGTTGTTTGGGAAGTTGCGAAAAGTTATTTGAAGTAAGTTATTGCTTACTAAATTTAATCGTCACATGTTTTGGTGCGTCACCAGTAATTTCAAGAAAAAGATCATCATCAGTCAGCTTAAGTATTTTCCAATTTCTATTAGTTCCGTAAGGAAGCATTGAGGTGCCATCGGCCGCCGCCATCTGGATCCTAAGTTCCTTTTTATGATTTGCAAAATACCACCACCACGACGGACCAGCATCATTCAAGGAATAATCCGTTGGATCATCCGCTTTCTTTGCTCCAAAAGTTAACTCAAACCCATTCAAATTAAAAAAAGCTACCGGTCCATTAGCCGGACTAGACCCAACCGGCCAACTTTTATTAGTAGAATCTGCGCCATCAATATAGATATTTATAAGTTTCCACGGATGTTTTGTTAACCTCTGATAAGATGTACTAAGACTTAATTTTCCATCCTCAGGATATTTTCTGCAAGTACAAAATACAATTACAAAAAGAATTAGAATATTGGATACTTTTTTCATTGAATATCTTACGATACTCTAAGATACAATTTTTTTTGGAGCAATCAAAACTTGACCTCCTATTTGTAGAAAATCCATTTACTGATCTCCCTCCAGCTTGTTTTTTTACCGTACATTAAAATTCCGGTGCGGTAAATTTTTCCGGCTAACCAAACTGTTCCGAAAAAAGAAGCATATAAAATTCCAAGTGATGCTAATATTTGCCAAAGCGGAACACCATTCGGAATTCGTGCCATCATTACAATTGGTGATGTGAATGGGATCATGGATCCCCAAATGGCGAGATTTCCCTCGGGATTCATCATCATGTTAACGGCTATTAAATAACCTGCCATCAGCGGCAACATAATAGGCATCATGAATTGCTGCGAGTCGGCTTCCGTATCCACCGCACTTCCTATAGCTGCCAAGAGCGAGCTATAAAATAAATATCCTCCAATAAAATAAAACAAGAAACAAATTCCGATCTCTAAAAAATTTAATCTTCTCACTTTTTCTATAGCATCAAATGCTTCCAACTTATCCTGCATTTTATCCATGTTATCCAGATCTGCCGTTGCTCCATTTTTAAAAACCTGCTCTTGCTGCTTCTGAAATTTCGTAAAATCTTTTTGCACATCTTTTAATACGGTCATTGACAAAATCGTGGTCAGACCAATCGTTAATAAACTCATCGTCACAAATTGCAAGATCCCTAAAATGGCAATTCCCAAAATTTTACCCAGCATTAATTGTGTTGGCTTTACTGAGGAAATGATAATTTCTACAATGCGGTTTGTTTTTTCTTCCATCACACTTCTGAAAACCATCATGCCATAGATCAAAATGAAAATAAACATGAACGCACCTGATAAAAACCCGGAAATACTAGCCACATCCGATAACGACTCGGCACGTTCACCATTTTCGTTTACCTTCTCCATTATTAATTTAACGGATTGTTTGGCGTTGTGAATGATGTCCGGGTCAATATTATTGGCCTTTAATTTGTATTCATAAACAATTTTTTCAATCTGACTTTTTACATAGGTCTGTACAGCGAAACCGGGCGTTTTTTTGTAAAATATTTTTGTCGCCCCTCCTGCCCCATCAATTAAATTATTAGGAATATATAAAATACTTGATTTATCACTTTTGTAGAGATCTGTTAATGCGTCTTCTAATTTTTTTGAAGAATAAGTGAAAGAAATATAATCGTTGCCTGATAATTTATCTTTGAAAAATTGCGTTTCATCAACTACTAGAATATTTTGTTCGGTTTTATCGGCTTTAGTTGCGTAAAACATGATCATGATAAAACCGGCAAATAATAATGGACCTAAAAACGTCATCACGACAAAAGCTTTGCTTCTGAGCTTAGCCATTATTTCACGTTTAATTATTAATCCTATTTTTCCCATTTTTATCCGCCGAAGCGGTTTATTAATTATTTTTTTACGTACATAAAACCGCGTAGGCGGATCATTCCGTTAATGCACTTGCTGTTCCTACAACATTATTTTCTTTATTCACATTCGAAATAAAAATATCATTCATGCTTGGGATAACTTCGTTAAACGAAACTATCTCTACAATTGGCAATAACTCTTGTAATAACGAACTTGATTTCACGTCCTGTGCAATTTTAATGACCGCCCAGTTTACATCATCATCTTCTTTTCCTTTATCTAATAATTCGGCACTGGTCCACATAGCATTTGTGAATCCAACCAAATTACCTTTAAACGAAATGCGGAAAATACTATTTTTATGCGATTTACGAATGTCTTTCACCGAACCGTCTAATATTTTTTGTGATTTGTTCATTAAAGCAATATGATCACATAATTCTTCAACACTCGACATGTTATGGGTCGAGAAAATAACTGTTGAACCTTTTTTTCTTAATTCTAAAATTTCGTTGCGGATCAATTGTGCATTTATAGGATCGAAACCACTGAAAGGCTCATCTAAGATCAATAAAGTTGGTTCGTGTAAAATAGTGACGATGAATTGAACTTTTTGTTGCATTCCCTTGCTGAGTTCATCTACTTTTTTGCTCCACCAGGTTTGCATTTCAAATTTCTCGAACCAATATTTTAAACGCTTTTTAGCTTCGGCTTTTTTTAATCCTTTTAATTGCGCCAAATAAAGTGCTTGCTCACCAACGGGCATTTTTTTATACAGACCGCGTTCCTCAGGCAAATACCCTATAAAGTCAACATGTTTTGGATTTAACCTTTCACCATTAAATAATATTTCACCGCTATCGGGAGCTGTAATTTGATTAATGATACGGATCAAAGAAGTTTTACCGGCGCCGTTTGGTCCCAATAAACCATAAATAGATTGTTTAGGAACCGTAATGCTCACATCACTAACAGCAGTGTGATTTGAGTAACGCTTAGTAACATTCCTTATTTCTAAAATGGGTTCCATAACCGGTGACCAAAGGTACGTTAGAATTTAATCTGTTTGATTAATTTTTATGAACGGAGCCTTTTTGATATTTATGGCTATAAATAGAGTCTTGAACTAAGCAGTCTCCACCTTTTTCACCGAATTCCTGATCTTATTCATTTCTTCGGTCACCAATTTACGTTTGGTTGTAAAATCGGCTATTTTCTGACGTTCGTTATCAATTTTTTCGTTCACCTCTTTCAATAATGGATTGTCTTTTTTTGCATTTTTAAAGAAACCTAAATTGTTTTCATAGGTTTTGATGTTATTGGTGAGTTCATCAATTTGCTTTCTTAAAAAGTCTGCTTCGCGTTGCAATAATTCGGCAGCGTTATCAGATAAAACAAAACGTTCGATCTTACTCTTGAATTGGAGTAACATTTTTTCAGTCTTATTCATGTTCAATTGTTCAAACAATTCGTCCAACTTAGCATAGAACGCATCGTTTAAACGTTTGCGTTCCTTAAAAGGAATTTGTCCGCTGGTATTCCAATCCGTTGTAAATTGTTTTACCTGTTTCAAATTTTCTGCAACATCATCTCCGAATGAGAAAGCAGTAATTTTTGTAAGAATATCTTCTTTAACCTGAATATTTCCCTCTAAAGCAGCGCCAACGGCTTCCTGATGCGCTTTCTTCGCATCAAAAAATGTGTTACAAGCTTTCCTGAAACGGAAAAACAATTTCCCTTCTTCCCTCTCATTAACTAAATGCTGTTTTTTCCATGCATCCTGAATTTTGATCAGATCCTGAGATGTTTTTGCCCAGTCGGTACTGTTTTGTAAGGCCTCTGCTTTTTCGATCAAAGCCATTTTTGCTTTCTTCACATCACCTTGTTGTTCATGCACAACTGCAAAAAACTCTTTTTTCTTATTAAAAAATTCATCACAAGCTGTTCTGAATTCATTCCAAACAATATCATTGTCTTTTTGTGAAGTTCTTCCAATGGTTTTCCATTCATTCTGAACTTCTATTAATTTATTGGTCGCCTCATTCCATTTTCCAACATTTCCTTTATCAAGTCCTGCTAATAATGCTTTTGCTTTTTCTATCAGAGCTTTTTTAGCTTGTAAATTGCCTTCCTTTAATTCTTCTGCAGCATTATAGAATGATTTTATTTTTTTATAAACATCATCCAGAGCCTGACGGAATTCTGTTTTTAAAATTTCCCATTTTTCATTGGGAACCGGGCCAATATCTTCCCAATCGTTACGGTAAACTTTAATTAAGCGTTCAACTTCTTTAATGTTTTCCAGACTAACAATTCCTTTAATTTTCTCAAGTAATTCAACTTTATGTTCGTAATTTTTCTTAAGATCGTGTTCCTGAAGTTCGCGGAATATTTTTAGGTTGTAATAGAAATTCTCTACGGCTTTACTGTATTCAGCTTGTAATTCTTTGTATTTATGAGTCGAAACAGCGCCTGTTTCTTTCCATTGTGTTTGAAGTTCCTGTAATTTTTTGATAGCAGCGCCAACATTGCTGCTCATTTGGCACAGGTCATTTATTTTGGCAATGATCTCCTGGCGGACAAGTAAATTTTTGTGTTGTTCGCGATTTATTTTATCGTCATCTTCTTTTTTCAGTTTAACATGTTTTTCGAAAAGCTCAGCTATTTTCTGATCATCCGTGTTTTTCTCGTAAACAAATTCTTTTGCTTTCCCGCCGTCGTCAACAAATGCTTGTTTAGCGGTTTCAAATTCAGTTGTCCATTGCTTTTGATACTCTTTCTGTAGAGTACGCACATCGCTAGCAACTTCACCTGCCGGTTTATCCAGCAGTTCTTCCAGTTTAGTTATTATTTCAGCTTTCATAGCATAGTATTACTTACCAAATTTAAATTAATAATAGTACAAAACAAAAATAATTTAGACAAAAAAAAGCACTGTTAATAAGAGGAATTAAGGTTAATAATTACTTCCGCTTTTTATGATCGTAAACTTATTTTTAAGTTTTAAAAACCGCTTCTCGAAGTAGGTATAAGAGAGATAAGAAAGCAAAACAGTAAGCAAAATCGTTGAGGCATAAACCGTTACCTGAGAGGTAAAACTGTCATTTACCTCTATATCTAAATGCTTTAGTGCACTTAACACAAAAGCGATCACAATTAAATGATACATGTAAATTCCGTAAGAAATATTACCCAATACTTTAAATAGTTTATTCTCTAATTTTAAAATTGAATTTGGATTTGATGAAACATTCAATATAATTACCAAAAACAACACTGAAAACACCAAATACGCACCATCCTGAACAAATGCAGGTGTAAAATAAACTAACACTACAATTAGAATTAACGCTACTATCATTAAAATATTATTGTAAAATAATTTTATTTTTTGATTCCCGCTAAACAAATAATAAGCACCAATTCCGCCTATTGCCATGCTTTCCATTTTTGTCATGGCTAAAAACGGTTTAATTATTTTTAAAGCGCCGCTGTCGGGGTATTGTTTACACAGAATTAATACAATTATTTTTAAACTGATCAGAATTACAATTACGAGTATCAATGCTTTTAAAATATTCTTACAATGTTTAACTAAAACGGGCCACAAAACGTAAAATTGTTCTTCTACGCCTATCGACCAGGTTTGTCCGATATGCGGAACAGCAGCGAAAGTTGCGAATGCGAGATTAGGAAGAAATAAAAGATACAGAGTTAGATTTGGCGCGAAATTTTTATCGAGAAATTTATTTAAGTAAGGATTATCAATAAAATGAATGTTGGGTAATACTAAAAAACCCAGCAACACAATTAAATAATACAAGGGCCAGATCCTTAAAATACGTCGTAAATAAAATTTTTTTACAGCTACAGTTTGAGTTACAGATTTTTCTTTCAGAAGCAAATACGTAATCAAAAATCCACTCAGCACAAAAAAGAAAATTACGCCGAGAGAACCTAATTCAAAAACTAATTTATTATTTTTCCAGATCTCAGAAAAGCCGGATTGGTATTTAATTAATTCGATATGCGTAATAACAACAGCTATGGCCGCAAAAAAACGCAATCCGTTTAGTCCGCTAAAATAAATATGTCCGTCCGGCTTGATATTCAAATGTACTTAAAATTGGAAGTAAATAAACGGCTGCATTTCATCACTCATTAGCTGATACATTACAAAAATTGCGCCTACAACTGCCAAAGCCATTGCATAAACCGGTAATCCCGCAAAATACTCACGATATTTTTCCTTCATGCTTCCGGGAATCCAATGAATTAAATAACCGATTAATACCAATGACAAAACAAAAGAATAACCCTGAATGATCTTGAAAAATAATTCCAAACCAAAATGGTTTGTGATGCGGTCGAAAATTAAACTTACCGTATCCAGACTATCACTTCTGAAAAATATCCTCGTAAAACTGATAAATGAAAGTGTAATTAAAACCATTGCTGCTTTAATAAAAAACGATTTTGAATTTTTAAATGGTGAGATTCTCAGCCATAATTTATGAATCACTAACCCCAAACCATTTAATCCGCCCCAAATAATAAATAACCAGCTGCTGCCATGCCATAAACCACCCAATAGCATTGTGACCATTAAATTTATATTTGTATTTACTGAATTGCGGAATTTAGCACTGAAATAAGAAATTAATGCAAATGCGATCGCAACTCCGAACAAAACTAAAAGCAGCCATAATTTTCCTGTCAGCATTACTAAAACTACTGCTAAAATACTAATGGCTATATAGGAACCAACGGTTCCTTTTCTGTTTCCGCCCAATGGAATGTATAAATATTCCTTTAGCCAGGATGATAATGAAATATGCCAGCGTTTCCAGAAATCACTTACGTCTTGTGCTTTATAAGGCGAATTAAAATTTGTTTTTAAACGGAAACCTAAAATTAAAGCCACACCGATCGCGATATCCGTATAACCTGAAAAATCCATGTAGATCTGCAATGAGTAACCAAAAATCCCCAATACAGTCTCAACTCCTGAATAATAATTCGGATTATCAAAGATCCTGTCTACAAAATTTGTCGCAATATAATCAGCTACAATTTTTTTCATTAAACCATTTAGGATCCAGAATAAAGCCAAACCAAATTCTTTGCGTTTCAGATCATAAGGCAAATAAACCTGATATAAAAAATCGTGGGCTTTTACAATTGGCCCTGCTACTAAGTGAGGGAAAAAACAAACGAAGAAACCGTAATCAAAAATATTCTTCACCGGTTTTACATTTCCCCTATAGAGATCAACGGTATAAGAAATAGACTGAAAAGTGAAAAAAGAAATTCCAACAGGTAAAATTAATTTATCGACACTGAAATGCGTTCCAAAAAAAGTATTAGTGAAATGTGAGAATTGATTAAAGAATACAAAATGAGTTCCAAACAATTCATTCGTACTTGTCGTAAAAAAATAAGCGTACTTAAAATATCCCAGCAATAACATGTTTAAAACAACACTGCAGGTCAAAAATATTTTTTTGTGCCGTTCAGAAGTTGAGTTGTGAATTAATCGGCCCCAATTATAATCGCTGCAAATGGTAAAAATGAGAAGAATTAAAAAAACGCCGCTTGTTTTATAATAGAAAAAGAAACTAACCAGTAATAAGTAAATACTCCTCAGCGCGATCTTTTTATACACCAAAGCATAAAACAATAATACAACCGCAAAGAATCCCCAGAAAAATAATTGCGTAAACAATAAAGGTTTTCCCTCCGTAAACGTGAAGATATCTTTCAGGTATGTCAAAAATTTATCCAACTATTTTTTATTCAAATTGTTTTTATAACTTTTATCGATAGCATCAAACATCATTTGTCCGACAATACCATAACCTCTTGGACTAAAATGCACTTTATCTCTTGCGGCCAAACCAACTTTGTACCATTTCGAAATTGATTTGTAACCTCCCATTATCGAATATAAATCCCAAACTGCAGATCTGTGTTTTTCCATTAATTCAAACATGGCATCCTGCGCTTTTATCGGACGTTTATTCGCAGTTCTTCTTTTAATGTAATTATCCGTTGTAGTTGTTAAGAGTATGGCGCAATCCGGCGATACTTTTCTTATCTCCATTATTAAACTGTCGTAATGTTCTATGTATTCCTCTTTTGTAAAATCTTTCGCTTGCGTATCATTCACGCCTAACGACAAAATGGCCAGATCGGGTTTTATGGTTTCGAGCTGCGGTACTAATAAATTACATTTTAAATACGAATTACTCGCCGCACCATTCACACCGAAACCTGCATAATAAAATCCGGGTTTCGAATTTTCAAGGCTAAAACCATACAACATAAAATCCCTATGATTTGTATCTACTTTAGTCAAAACAAAATTTATCGAATCAATATAAGTTTCAAATTCAAAAAGTGTGTATCCCTTTTGCAATTCATCCGTTCTCTTATATTTTGCTTCCATTGGGGCTAAACTATATTGAAAACTTGGATTCATATTGCTGTAAATTTTTAGTGAATTAAATTTTTCGTGATGTTTGTTAGGCTCTAACTTTACACCAAACGTATTTGAACTATCATTCGTAATAGCTGCAATGCCTGCCATTCCAAGGTCAGCGTGCATTTCTTTCCATGTTGCGCAGCGGAAACGTTTCCAGTTTCCGGTTGTAAAAGATTTAAAATAATGCGGACTATTTGTTTTTGCGATTTTGTAAGGGAAACAATACAAGCCTCCGCCTTCCCAATTACCCATGGCCTGGAAATTAACAATTAATTTATCACTCCATGTTCCGGCTTGTATGTGCGAGCCGCCATAATGTACAATTGTAACTTTATCACGCTTCCCTTCTTTCATCTCTGTAATTTTATTAAAAAAGTTCATCATCAGTGAACTATCCTTTCCGTAGTGCAAATAATTCTCATTGTAATTAATGAACGAATATGTTTTTACTGTGACAGGAGTTTCAGTTTGTCCTAACAAATTAATGCTAAACAAAACAAAAGCAATTACGCATAAAATATTATTTTCTCGAACGCACATAAGCATTATAATCGCTAATTAAGGATGAATATAAAAGTGCTGCTATTTTCCGCGCACCGGCCGGACTAAAATGTATATAATCTTTCGCTGCAATGCCTGCGTCGACCCATGTCACCATGCTATTTTTCCCTCCCATGCAATCATACATATCAAAAAATGCGCAATCGGTATCAAAAGCGGCTTGCTTAAGTGAGTTCCGTAGATCTTCAAGTAAAGGATGTGTTACATATTCTGTTCCTTCTTTCACACTCATATCAGCAGGGCCAATTACTAAAATAGAAACTTGTGGTGCAATTTTTTTGATCGTATAGATCTGTGATTTTATGTAACTGCTAAACTTCTCGGCCATATCTTTGTCTTTTAAATTCGGAAGCATGTTACCGCCAAATTGCAGAATAATTAATTTCACATTGAGGTAATCGTAAAATTGTTTTAGCTGCGCATTATTTATCTGAATAAAAAAAGTTCCTGAACTTCCTCGCAATCCAATGTTATCTACCATAACTCCTTTTCCCCCTTCGAGTGACACACCGTAAAAATCAGGACTATCTTGTCCAAAAAATTTAAACTCATGAATTAATGATGTAACCGGATATTCTTTGATGTTAAAATAACCGCCGGTAAATAAACTATCACTTTCTTTAAAAATCCCATTATCATAAAATTCACACAACACTTTTGATCTTGCGCCGCCGTAAAATAATTTTAGCTTGTTATAAGACGTTGACTTTACACCACCATTTTTTGTTGTTACGATTTTTAGAGTGGCTTCTTTATTTGGTGAAATTGTATCGCCTTTTGTATAATAATTTGCATAACGGAATAACATAGCCATGGCACCAAAATTATTATGCGGTACACGTTTATCTTTTGCGGAAAAAATTCCGTAACGGTCCCAGCCATTGCTAAAAGATATTCTATTAATAATACTTGGTGTGATCGGTACCAAAGGAATTAAACCCGGGCCTTCGCCGCCAAATTGTGTTTGTAATTTTAAACGAAGGTAATCGCTAATGCGGTCACCTTCAATTTGTGAATCTCCATAATGCAAAATACGGATGCTTTTAGGTTCATTGGCAATATTAGTAAGTGAATTAAAAAAATTATTTAAAGATGATTTGGCTGCTGATCTATATTGAATGACCGTTAAAAGTTTTATGGTAGTATCAATAGCAACTTCTTTCAGGTTCGGCGC
>Ga0210408_10006387_pt1 | contig 10188 bp, 13 predicted proteins | sample IncBWH4MmetaG_FD_155471 | JGI IMG/M metagenome (GOLD analysis project Ga0210408, IMG submission 155471) | Forest soil microbial communities from Barre Woods Harvard Forest LTER site, Petersham, Massachusetts, United States - Inc-BW-H-4-M | ecosystem: Environmental > Terrestrial > Soil >...
CTCAGCCCGAGCGCGCAACGTCGCATTGACGAGATGACCGACCGCGAACGCCGCGCGTTTGAGGATCAGCTGGCGGAGGACGCGCAGCGTCGCTACGAACGAATGGCCGATGCGGAACGCCAGCGCTACATTGCCGACCGGCAAAGAGAGCAACGCCGATTGGGTAGCGCGCGGCGCAGGTAGAATGGCCTGAAACGGCCGAGTCTGCGGCGGACCTCCGCAGCCGTGTGGAGCCGTTTCTCAATCCTGACGCGCACGCCATCTGTGCAACCATTGCGACGGACCCAAACACCGTGGGAGCTCGCGAAAAGCTCAGCGGCTCGTGGTCGGCCCATGGAATTAGAAGGCCTGACCCAGGCTGATATAGACCTGGATCGGCGAGTCGGCGCTCCGCTTGTGCAGCGGCGTCGCCAGGTCGAGCCGCAACGGCCCGAACGCGGTGTAATAGCGCGCCCCTATGCCTACGCCGTAAAGCAGCGTGCGGCCGAGCTGCGGCACCGGGCTCTCGTAATAGCTGCCGGCATCAACAAAGGGAACGATACCGATCGTTTCGGTGATCTTGATGCGGGCTTCCAAGTTGACCACCAGGCTCGACCTCCCGCCGATCGGGTCTCTATTAGGGGCGAGCGGTCCCGCCAGTTGCCAACCATAGGGACGGATCGATCCGCCGCCGCCGGCATAAATGCGCTGGTCGGCGGGCAGCTGAAATAGCGGGGCGCCGTCGAGCGAGCCGAGCGCCAGTTTGCCGGCAAGGACCGTCCGTTGCTCGTCACCCAGCGCCCAATAGGTGCTGCCCGCAAGCAGGTTCGTTGCGAACGTAAGACGCGAGCCGGAGAAGGTGCGCGCCGGCGTAACGCTGAGCTGCGCGCGGTAACCGGTTGTCGGGTTGAGCAGATTGTCGGTCTGGTCGAGCTTGATATAGGCAGGCAAGCCGGCCAGCTCGTAACGCTGGGTGCCCATCCCTGGGACATTCGCCAGCTGGGTGACATTTGCTTTTTCAGCCAAGAGGGAGAGCCCACCGGTCAGCCAGCGGTCGAGGCGGCGCTCGATCCCGGCCGTGGCGAGCGCGCGCCGACTATTATAGGCGACCGGCGTGTCGTTGGCGATCTCGGCGGTCGCCAGGAAGTCCTGATCAATGGCCAAAAAATCGGGACGGCGGAAATTCGCCCGGAACACGTCGATTTGCTGGCCGACCTCGGCGGAGAGCCGCAAATTTTCGGCGTTGCCGAACAGGTTGCGGTTTTCCCAAAAAGCACGGGCGCCGAAGCCCTGGCTGGTGTTGTAGGCGAGCCCGGCACCAATTGTACGGTGCACCCGCTCGGTCGCTTCAATCGTCATCCGCGCCTCTCCGGGATGTTCGGGATCGGCTGTGGGGGTGATCTGCACCGTGCTGAACAGCCCGGTTTCGATCAGTGTCCGGCGCGTTTCTTCAACCTTGCTCTCGTCATAAATCTCGCCGCCCCGCCAGCGCACACGCCCCTCGACATAGGCAGGATTGAGCCGTTCGAGCCCCGAGATCATAACCGGACCGAAACGCATGACCGGTCCAGGGTCGAGCGTGTAAGTCACGTCCATCGTCTGTGTGCCGCGGTCGATCTCGACACGGCGGTTATCCATTTTAGCAAACGGATGACCGCTGTCGCCGAACGCCGCCACTAATGCCGTCTCGGTTGCGACAACCGGGGCCGTGCGCGCCGGATCGCCGGGTTTGAGCGGCAGCTTCTTGCCGTCCTCGGGGATGGATAGAGGCTGCTCGTCAGGCCCCAGCACCTTTACCGACGCGACGTGATAAAGCGGCCCCTGCTTGACCGTGACCGTCACCTTCGCGGTCTCGCCCGAGGTGTCTACGTCATAAGAGAAATCCGCGTCCCAATAGCCGAGGCTGTGCGCGGCGTCAGCGAGCCGTTCGAGATCGCGGTCGGCGCGCCGCCGCAATGCCTCTTCGGAAACTGGGGGCTTGTCCTCGAGCGTCTTCAGCTCGGAGACCTTGTCCAGCAGGCTCGAAAGGTCGCTGTCTTCGGCGCCGGTAATTTCGGCGCGGTAATTCAGATCGGCACGCGCGGCTCCGCCGGGGACCAGCGCTGTGAACAGTGCGACGGTCAGAAGAAAACGTCGAACCCGCATCCCACCCCCCCGAGGGAAAGCCTCGCGATTGACAGCGTTTCTTTACCTCCGGTAACGCTTTGTGAAACGACAACGCCGAACTGCCGGGAGAATTCCGGCACCAACGCGATCACCGGCTGTCTCTCAGCCTGCAATCCGCCTCTGATCACGTGGGCTTTCGCGAACTCGGCGCCGAGGAGAAAAATCTGTGCCGAGTAATAGACCCACACGAAGACTGAGCTGGACCCCGAAAATGAGACAGTAGGCTAAGGTGGAGTCCTGCCCCTAGAACGCGCGATGGCGCAGGAGCGGGACATGAAGCGGACACGGAAGAAGCACAGTGCGGGGTACTCATCTATTCTGTGGGTTGGTCTCCAGATGTTTGTCGCAATTAATGGAGCGTCCGCCTCTGATCGCTGTAGGCTTTCGCGAACTCGGCACCTAGCAAGAAGATCTGGGCCGAGTAAAAGACCCATACCAAAACGATGATGAGCGCGCCCGCAGCCCCGTAGGTGGACGCCATATTACTGCTTCCAATGTAAAAGCTAATCAGATGCTTGCCGACCGTGAACAGCAGGGCGGCTACCGCCCCGCCAAGCCAAACCTCTTCCCATTCCACCGGGTTGTCCGGGAGTATTTTGAACATCATGGCGAAGAGCACGGTCGTGAAACCAAACGACAGAGTGAGGTGTATGACGTGCAGGATGGTCGCGAACCCGGGTAGGATCCAATCGAGATAATCGCTGAACACCGCCAACGCGGTGCTAATCACGAGAGACACTAGCAACAAGAAGCCGATCACAAGGACGACCGAGAGGCTGAGGAGGCGCGATTTCAGTAGATGCCACACGCCAAGGCTCCCGCTCGCCGGAGCCTTCCAGATCACATTCAGGGCGGACTGCAATTCACTGAATACGGCGGTGGCACCGATGATCAATGTGCCGAACCCGACCACTGTCGCTAAAATCCCGGTCCGAGTGCTGCTCGCACTCCTCAGCATAGCTTGTACGGCTCCCGCGCTTTCCGGACCGACCAGGTCAGCAAGTTCGTCGAACAGAGCGCCTTCTGCCGCTTTCTGACCGAAGGCTAGCCCGGCGATCGCGATCACCATGACCAGCATCGGCGCAAGCGAGAATACCGTGTAGTAGGCGATTGCGGCACCCATAGTGGGGGCACGATCGTCGAGCCAACTGTAGACGGCCGTCTCGCACAGGCTGACCCATCTGTGAAGCCTCATCGGACAAATCCGCATGAGGATTCCGCCAGGGGCCAGCGTGTCGGCCATTTAGCCAGCCTTCCATCCTAAGGGCAGGTCACGTGTCTAGTCGTCTGCCGATAGTTCGGCTAGTTCACGCGCCTCATAGTCCCTCTCTTTGACCATTTCCGGGTTCTCTGAAGGGGCGCTGGCGCAGGCTGCGATTAGCTGTCCGCCAACTGGCAGAGTAATAACATCTCCCTTACCCGGCATCGGTCGACCATAAATTCGGAACTTCCTAACTGACCCATCCCTACGGGTCAACACAACATCATGTGTCCTTGCATCATGTGTCACTGCCGATCTCCCCAAATCCAGGTACCGAGGGCCGTTTTGCAACAAGTGCTCGCACATCGATTAACGCGCAACTAATCGCGTGGTTCCAGCACCTCCGAGCGAAGGAAATCGGTATCGTCACTCGCGATTTCGTTTGCGAGATGATCCAATTCTTCTGCAACGTGCCGTAATTCCCGCTCCAGATTCGGCTGGGCGGTTATCTCCGCCAGTCGCCGGGCGAGGTCAGCTTGCGCGCGATAGTGAGATGCACCTCTCATACCTGTTAAACACCAACAGCCAAAACATCGTTCAGTGTGCTGCCGCTTACCGTGCTGTCACCACCGCAGATGTACAAAAAATGACACAGGCAGAAGACCGCAATGCGCAGTTTCACCGAACTGTATACGGCATGAACTGCCAACTCGCGTGTTCAACGTAAAGGGGGGGTGTACCGGTTTGGAGCTCAACTTCTGCCGTCACAACCGCCCTGATCCTCCTCCTGGGTATCGGCGTGGCCGAGGCGGCCAATCCGACGCTGCTTGCGGAAACCGGCGGCTTTCTCCTCGGCAATGCTCATCGCTGCGGCGTCGCGGTTGAGCGCGTGGAGCGCGCTGAAACGTGATCCACGACTTCATCGTTGCCGCCGCTAGGGGTTCGAGCGAGGCGGCGGCTGCGGATTCACGCTTTACCGAGATTTTCCTGGCGAGCGCTCTTCCAGACCAAGACCCGGACGCGTTTCCGTCCTGCACAGTGGCGATCGAGCAATTCGACAGGCTCGAGCGACACCATGAGCGGGCCGGCAGGAACCACGGGACCCGGGTCGCGAGCTCGGGCTTTTGATCGGTGCTACCGCGGGTAAATTGAGGGTGATTTGTCGCCAATCGAGGTCCGTTCCGCGGAAGCCATCCCCCAAAAGCCGAGTAGTCGCCATCGCTTAACGCCTTCACCAGCTGCTCGACTTCGCGGGTCGGTTGACCTCATTGTGCAGCGGGGCGAGGGGTTGTCCCACACCTTGAGAAAGGCAAATGGCGATGGATAGAGCCGAGTTTGAAACCGACGTTCGGCGCGAGTGCTAAGAGCTCCGCGAGGCGAAATCAAACGAAACGTGCATCGTGGATCTCACGCGCACGAGTTTGACGCGCCGCTGTTTGTGCTGGAGGGATCTATCACCCTTGTCTTTGGAGCGGATCGCGGCGCCTACCGTCCGGGCGCATCCTGCAACGTCCCGGCAGGGATGCACGAAGAACATACCGAAGCTGACGGCGTGCGATATCTGGCTGGGCGCGATGAAACAGTCGCGATCAACACGACTTGAGCGCCTCGGCTCTTCCGACACGCAATGAGGCTCATTCGCCGCGCTCATCCTCGGGCGCCCGGTCGTGGTCGCGTGCTCCGGCCAAGGCGTGCTCTGCCCGGAACCTCCGGCTCTCGGCGCGCGGCCTTGCCTCAGACCGGACGCCCATCGGGACGCGGCGCACTACCCACACCGCCCTTTCGCGCGGCCGGCCCATCAGGGCCGGTTGGAACAGCACCGCGGCTGCCATTGTGCAGACGAGCGCCAGCGCCATCAATTCGCCCATGCTAGAAATGCCGGGGTCGCTCGAGAGCCATAGGCTCCCGAACGCGGTCGCTGTGGCCATAGCGCTGAAGATCACGGCCCGCGTCAATGTCGACTGCACCAGTTCGGTCTTCCCGCTACGCCAGGCCATGATGTAGTAGATCTTGAAAGCGACGCCGACACCGAGCAGTAGCGGCAGTGCCATGATATTGGCGAAATTCAACGGAATACCGAAAACGACGCACAGCTCCAGGGTCACCACCCCGGCGACGAGCAGCGGGAGCAGGGTGAGAAGGACATCGGCAACTCGGCGCAACGTGATCACGAGCAGCACTGCAATCGCCGCCAGCGCGAAGAGCCCGGCCTCGATAAAGGCCCGCGTCACGGTATTGCCGGCCTCGAGCATCATCACCGCCGGGCCGGTCGCCGTCGGCTCGACCGCCAATACCGCGGCCACGAAGTCTCGTAGCCCACCGGTATCCTCGGGGTCGGCCTTGGGCAGTACCTGTACCCGCGCACGGCCGTCTGGGGCCAACCACGCTCTTTTGAGATCGGCGGGAATGCTCTGCGCGGTCACGCGCTGAGGGCTGAGCTCGCGCCGCAGCTGTTCGAGTGAGGGCCGCAGGGAGGCCACTACCGCGGCCTCGACCCTCTGACGGATGCCGGAATCCGCCCTCGCCAGCTGCAACAACAATCCGGAGAGGCGCCGCGCCGCGTCGGCGCCAGATCCCTGGCGATCATTGGCGGCGGCCGACAGCTCGTAGGAAGTCGAAGACAGCGCTTCGACGATCTGCGCATCCGTGGGGGGCGAGGCGATCTGCTGCGGACTCAGCGAACCCCCGATCTGGTCTGCCGCCGCTTGGATCAGCTTCACCTTTTGCTCCTGATCGCCGGGTACCAGGCTGTCCAGCGTCCTCGTCTGCGCGACTTGCGGCAGCGCCGACAGGCGCTGCGCAATCGCATCCGCCGCGCTCTGATTGGCCGCCGTGATCCCGATCGCATTCGTTCCGGTCTGCGCCTCCTCCCGCAAGTCGAGAAAGGTCGCAACTGAAGGAGCGTCTCGATTTCTTACATGGAGCTGATTGAAGTCGAAGCGCAGGAAAAGCAGCAGCGGCGAGGCAAGCGCGACCAGCAGGAGGGTCCCAGCAACGACGGGGAAACGATGGCGTTGCACGAATGTGTTCACCGGGGCGAGTGACGCGAAGCCCATCGGGTGTGGCTCGCCGGGCGGCTTCAGCACCGTCAATAGAGCCGGCAGCAGGGTAATGCTGGTCAAGAACGCAATGATCATGCCGCAGCCGGCAATCTGGCCGAGTTCCGAAAGACCCTGATACGAGGTCGGCAGAAACGAGGAGAACCCGAGAGCGGTCGCCGCCGCGGCCAGCGCCAATGGCACACCAGCCTTGCGCGAAGCGCTGCGCAGCGCAGGACGAAGATCGCCGAACTCGTGACGCTCGGCGCGGTAGCGCACACCGAATTGCAGCCCGAAATCGACGCCCAAGCCGATGAACAGCACGAAAAACGCGACCGAGATGATGTTCAACGCGCCGACCAGGAAGAGGCCGAAGGCAGCGGAGATCGCCAGACCAACGCCGAGACTAATCGCCACCGCGAGGATGATCCGCGCGGAGTGGAGCGCGAGCCATAAAACGACGAGCACCGCCACGATCGAGACCGCGATGTTCAATGGCGCGCTTTCTCTGACTGTCGCGAACTGGTCGTCATCCATCGGCACCGGGCCGGTCAGCCGCACCCGCGCCTGATCACCGCTGTCGAGGTTCAGATCCTGGGCGGTCTGCAGGATCGCATCGGTAGCGGCGAGACCCGGCTCCAATACGGTGTAGTCGAGCACCGGCTCGACCTCGATGAGCTGGCGCAATTCTCGCGGCTCGGGCGCTTTGCCGCCGGCAAGAGCGCGCCACGAGAAGCTCGCGGGCTGCCCGGCAAGGGCCTCCTGAGCGGTATCGGAAGCCATCGCCATGGGACGGGCCAAATCGTCCAGCTGGATCTGGCCGTATTGCACGCCCATGAGGCCGAGCGACAACCCATTGAGGGCGCCCCGGAGGCTTGGGTCCGCGGCGAGCGTCTGCAGTAAGGGGCCGGCGTGAACGAGCCCCTGTGTCAGCCCCACCACCTCGTCCGTCGGCAAATACAGCAACCCGTTGCGCTCGAAAAAGGGGCCGCCTTGCAGCTGGTGCACTGCTCGAATGAGGTCGGGACGGCTCGCGAGCGCTCGGGTCAGCCTGGTCGAGGCCTGGTCGGCGAGCTCGGGGGTCGGCGCGTCGATGACCACCAGCATGCCCGGCTGTGGAAATGTCTTCATGTAATCGATTGCCCGTTGAGCCCATGGCAGATCGGACGGAAAAAGGTCCTTGACGTCGGTCTTGATTGCGAAGTGGTGCAGCGTATAGAGGGAGGACGCGGCCGCCATTGCGACGCCCAGGACGATCACCCACCAGGCATGACGGCTGCAGAAATCGACTACCCGAGATACCGATGATCTCAGCATAATATTGACCGTTGCTGGCCCGAGTAGGCCGCCAAATCTGAGGTTGCAGGCTTAACTCCAGGTTCACGTCGGCCGGCCAGCAAGCGGCATCGGCAGACTTCGGGTGAGGCGCCGTCTCGACCGGTACTGTATCGCGCTGTTGAACGCCGCATCACCGCGTTCCCCCGAGGTATGACTGTAAAACCTCCGGGCAAACCGGTCAGTTCCGAGTCAAAAACTGTGAGGTCGTCGGTGACCTCAAGGGCGGATCACCGCTCCGGCCGGCCGACGCCCGTCGCCGACGCCAAACAGGCAGCCGTTCACAACTCCGATCAGCTCGACCGCCCGCCAAGGCCGCTGCTAGACCTGCTTGGGCACCGTCAACTTGGCAGGTGCAGATTGACGGAAAGTGCGATGGGTTGAGCGATGCCCGGCGATACGCTTGATTATTCAGCCATGGTGAGGCCGGTGACGTCGGCCCAGGTGGGCTAGGCCTGGGTGAGACCGGACCGGAGGTTCGCGGCGATGTCGTAGTCTCGACGGCGGGGGAAAAGGTTGGCGACCTGGTCATGGGCGGAAAGGAAGCGTTGAACCTGCCGCGGCGACTTGAACCGCTTCATGATCCGCTCTCGTCGTCGGGTTGGTAGATGGGAGTTTTCGGCCCGGTTATTGAGGCCCTTATGCTGCCGATGCACTCAGCATACATCGCTTCCTTCGATCACAGCCGATGCCCGGTTGGGCTCCTAACCGATATCGCATCACCGAGCCCGCCCGCCAGAAATGGCACGGCGCGAGCCGCTCCTTGATCAGAAGTGTGGATCCCCCTCCATCTTGCAATCAGCTCGGCTTGTCAGTCACTACGCTCGGTGTATTCCTTCGAAAGCACTTTATCGCCGATGTTTGCAGCGATGCTCAGACAAAGGCTCTTATAGGACCGGGCTGGAACGACCTCGTGTAGCCGAAGCAAAGTGTAATACTGGATGCTCGACAATAGAGCATCGGCATTCTCGCCTTCCTTCATGCGAGGTCGGAATTGCTCCATAGGAAAGATCTCGGCTACCACAACACTAGCAGATATCTTTTGGTTGGTGTTTTTGGCGGCTACGATGTCGACAACGAACCGCGCGCCATCGGTCGATGCAGTAGCAACCTTGACGTCCGGCATCTGGGATAGCTTATCGGCGAGGCAAGATCGGACAGGTGGAAGTGCCTCGACGTCACCGGCTACTCGAAGCTGTATGATCACGTCCGTGCTATTGGTACCTTTGGCGGACGCGTAGGATGTAACGAAGCCAAACGCCAGAAGCGCTGCAACGACCGCTGCGACGTATCCCCTGATTGCTCGCATATCCATCCCCTCTATTCGTCGGTCTCGGCGCCGTCAGACCCAGGCGATGATCCGTGCATTTTCTGGTTTCGCGTGCCTGCCAACGGATTTCATCACCTAGGCCGATCCGACGGCGAGTGTTATCCGGATAACACACGCGCGAAAGGCGAGTTCCTTTCTCCACACGATCCTCCTACGAAACGTGCGCGCCTTCCGCGTTCTTTCGGTTGCGCGGCAAACAGATTAGCTTGCATACGCAGGCGTGACGCGCGGCAAGTGCCTGTTGGTCCTTGTCGGGCAGCGCACCAGCGGCAGCTTTCGCGCCTATCGATGCGAAAGGGAATGCGGGCCGATCAGAGACCCGACTTGCGCAATAGCCGCGTTGCCTTGTTTAATGCCTATGAGACGGTGTGCCGACGGCTGCTGACGAAATCAACACACAGCGTGGGCGGTGCGGCGCGCGCCCTACAACCCCCGGTGGTCGCGTGAGAGACCGCGCTGATGGTCAAACAATTCGTCGAAAGCCCCTCGACAAGAAGGCAAGAGGTCAGCTTCTGGCACGGAGCTGCCGATCTGCGATGTCAGCGTATCGGTCTCCCGTCGGGGGCAAGCGGACCCGGAGCAAACCAAGCTCAACAAAGTCGCTTTATCGGTACGCGCCCTAAGTTTATCGATAGTGACGTATGGCAGCGATGCGGCGTTTTGTCGGGATCGACCTTGGCCACGAGCCGGTGCCGGACGAGACGACGGTGTGCCGCTTCCGTCACCTGCTCGAGGAGCACGATCTGGGCCAGCGGCTGTTCGACGAGGTGCAGCGGTACCTGGCGGCGAAGGGACTGAAGGTGGCCATCGGCACGATCGTCGATGCGACAATCATCAATGCGCCGTCTTCGACCAAGAATGCCGACAAGGCGCGCGATCCGAGATGCATCAGACGAAGAAGGGCAACCAGTGGTATTTCGGGATGAAGGCGCATTTCGGGGTCGACAGCCGCACCAAACTGATCCACGCGGTGGTGGCTGCGCCGGCCAATGTCGCCGACAGCACGGTATTGCCCGACCTGTTGCAAGCCGACCAGCATCACCGTCTTGCGGCTCCAGTGGTCGGATACCGCCGAGAACGCGAAGCCGCCGATGCACAGCATGAGGGTAGGGCCGAGGCGATCCAGCCGGATGTCGGTC
>Ga0210408_10006388_pt1 | contig 10188 bp, 6 predicted proteins | sample IncBWH4MmetaG_FD_155471 | JGI IMG/M metagenome (GOLD analysis project Ga0210408, IMG submission 155471) | Forest soil microbial communities from Barre Woods Harvard Forest LTER site, Petersham, Massachusetts, United States - Inc-BW-H-4-M | ecosystem: Environmental > Terrestrial > Soil >...
CGGCTGAAACTGCCGTTCCGGCTGACTAACGTGAAACCCGCCACGCGCGCAGGCTTGCTGACCGGGCGGCGAAGCGCGATACTCGATGGCATGAAGCGCGACGTTCGCTGGCTCGGCGCAACGGTTCTGCTCGCATTCACTGGTGCGGCTGCGATGCAGGGCGTGGCCCGCGCCGACGAGCTGAAATTGAAAGACGGCTCCCGGATTGTCGGCACTATCGTCGGGTTCGAAGAAAATTCGTTCAAGGTGAAGACCGGCTACGGCTACGCCGTGGTGCAGAAGGACCAGGTCACCACCATTACCATGTCGGACGCGGCGGCGAGGCCGGAAGCGGAAAAAAAGCCCGAGCCAGCGGCTGAGAAGTCTGCGCCGCCCGCGAAACCTGCAAAAACGGAAACCGCAGCTGCTCCGGCCCCGACACCGGCTCCGGTTGCGCCGAAACCGGCGGCACCGGCAGAGCCCACAGTCAGTTCGGCTGCTGCAGCGCCACCGCCTTCGAAATGGCCTAAGCCTGAGGCTGCGAGCACTGTCCCTGCGGCGGCACCCGCGGTCGCGCCGGCAGCGCCCGCAGCAATAGCCGCGAAGACAGCGCCTTCCAGCGCTGTCGCTGCACCGACACCTGCAAATTCCACGGCTGCGACGACTGCGTCACCTGCGCCGACACCTGCGGCTCCCGTGAGCCCGGCCAATGCTCCAAAGGCTGCCGCGACCACAACGGCCGCGAAGTCTCCTGTCCCTTCACCCGCTCCTGCTGCGGTGCCGGCAAAACCTGCTGGACCCCCACCGGTGCGTGAAGAAGTGACCGGAAATCTGTACGTCAACGAAACCTACGGCTTCCGCATGTTCAAGCCGCCCGGCTGGGATTTGATCGCGGGAGCGCGCGCCATCATGCCCGGTGCGCTTGCGGCTCTGGGGACGTCGGACGAGAGAACCTACTTGATGATTGGGCTCGCGCCCGCGGGCGAGTCACTGGGCGACGGCATTGATCAGGCGGAGCAGCGGCTGCGCGAAGCGATGGCCAGCTTCCGCCTGACAGAACAGAAACGCATGATGGTTTCCGGGGTTTCGTCCATCGCGCACCGCTTCCGCGGCACGGTGGATGCGCACGACTGGTCCGGCGTGGTCGTGTTTGTCCCGCTGGGCGCGAAAGTTTACACGATTTTCGGGATGACCTACGCGGACAGCGACCTGGTGCAGATTCAGGAGAATGTGATCAACCGCGCGATTACAAGCCTGCAGTTCACCAAGAATTAAGCTGCGGCAATTCTAAAATTTCGTGACATCGCTGAAATGGAAGTTGCGGACCTTCATGGCCGGCACCACCATCTCAAACGATTCCTCGCCGGCCGAGCGCACCGCGGGGCCGAGCATCTCCACGTTTGAGAGCATTTCGAGCATGCTCTGGTTGAAGCGGAAATTGCGGATGCCGCCGGCCACTTTTCCGTTTTCCACCAGGAACGTTCCGTCGCGCGTCATGCCGGTCAGGATTTTTTCGTAGGGATCAACTTCGCGGATGTACCACAGGCGCGTCACCAGGATGCCGCGCTCGGTGGAGCGGATCATGTCGTCGACGGATTTATCGCCGCCGCCGAAAACCAGATTCATGGGCGCTTCGCCGAACTCATTGGGCAGAGCAAAGCCGTGGCCGGTGGGCTTGGCCTTCATTTTTTTCGCGGTGGCGCGCGAATAGACCAGATTTTTTGGCACGCCGCGATCCACCAGCAGGACTTTCTGCCGCGGCACTCCTTCCCCGTCATAGGGCGCGCCGGTTTGTAATGGGTGGTACACGTCGTCCCACACGCTGATATTGTCGCCAAAGATTTTCTTGCCCATGCGGTCGTTCAGGCAGGAGCGCTTGTCCAGGACCGCGGTGCCGGAAAAATCGTAAAAGAGAAAACCGACCAGATCGAGCACCGCGGAGGGCTCGAGAATGGCGGTGTAATGTCCGGGCGCAACTTCGCGCGGCGAGCGCGATTCAGAGGATTTGCGGCTGGCGGTGGCTGCGAGCGCGTCGGGATTGATGTCGAGAATATCGGGCGAGCCAGCTTTGGCCCAGCCGGAAGAATCCGGCTCGAGAATGGTGATGGAAAATTCCGCGTCGGTTTCTTCGTGGCGCGCGGAAAGGCCCTTGGAATTGGCGAGGAGCGATCGCGTCTCGCCGGTGGAGAAAATTCCTGCCGCGGTTTGTTTCTTCTGGTCGGCCATGCGGCAGACGCGCGTGACGGCGCGGGCGCGGTCCTCGGCCGTGGCGCGGGCTGTTGCGGCGTAGAAACGCGCCGCCCTCTGATATTTCTGGCGGCCGAGCATGGGCAGAAGATCGGGATTTTCCGGCTGATTTTTGGCCAAACGCACGGCCACCGAGGCCGTGTGGCGCAAGGAATCTTCGTCCGTCTTGTTGGTTGTTGCGCGCGCGGTGTGGCCGTCCACCACCGCGCGGATGGAAATGTGCAGGGTGTGTTCGGCGACGTGCTGGTGGATCGCATTGTTCGCGAAGCGGGTGAGCGCGTCGATGGTGTGGCTGATTTCGACTTCTGTTTCATCGGCTTCACTGAACTTCAAAATTCGGGCGGCGATATGTTCGAGGTCCGCGAGGCTGAGGCGTGAGGAATCCTTCACGCGCGCAGGGTGCGAGCCACCGCGTTGCGACGCCAATTTTTTCGAGGCGCGAGCTCTCATTTGGAGAAGGCCACTCCTACGCGGATATTGCGAAAGCGCGAGGGCGCCGCGCCATGCCCGGTTCCCATCGTCTGCATGGGCTGGCCCTTGCCGCAATTGGGCGTGCCCCACAGCGTCCAGTAGTCGCGCGAGCAAATGGCGTCGCAACTGTTCCAGAATTCCGTGGTGATGCCGCCGTAGCTGGGGTTCTTGATCATGCGCGTCTTCTTGCCGTTTTTGATTTCCCAGCCGATTTCCGTCGAGAATTGAAACAGGTAGCGGCGGTCGTCAATGGACCAGGAGCGGTTGGTCTCCATCAGAATTCCGTCGTCGGTGTCGGCAATCAAGTCCTCAAATCTCCATGTCCCGGGATTCAGGCTCACGTTGGTCATGCGGATAATCGGCAGGCGGTTCCAGCACTCCGTGCGCATGGTGCCGCTCGAGCGCGTTTCACCAATAGCCGAGGCCGTCTCGCGGTTGCTCAAGTAGCCGGTGAAAAGCCCGTTGGTGATAATCGGCGTGCACTGGGCCGGGACGCCTTCGTCGTCGTAACCGAACGTGCCCAGTCCGGGGCCGTGCTCCAGCCGCGCGTCGGCGACGACATTCACGATTTCCGAGCCGTACTTCAGCTTGCGCAGCTTGTCCACGGTCAGGAAACTCATGCCCGCAAAATTTGCTTCCTGGCCGAGCACGCGGTCGAGTTCGATGGGATGTCCGATGGATTCGTGAATCTGCAGGCTCAATTGCGAGGCGCCGAGAATTATCGTGCGCGAGCCCTCGGGACACTGCGCCGCGGAATGCAGGGCCACGGCTTCTTCGCCGACGCGTTGAGCGTTGCCGGCCAGGTCCATGGACTCGATCAGCTCGTACCCCTGGAGCATGTGCTGGCCGCCGAAACTGTTTGGATAGGAGCGCTTCTGGATTTCTTCCTTGGCAAACGAGGTCGCCACGATCCCCGCGCCCGACTGCATTTTTACTTGTGAAATCAGCGAGCCGGTGCTGGAGGCAAACAGTTGGTCAATGCGGCGGAAGGTCATGGCGCCTTCGGCCAGCGTGACGCCCTTGACGCGCAGCATTTCCTTGTCGGCGGCCAGCAGGAGGTCAATCTGGCGCTCGACGGGAATGCGGAAGGGGTCTTTCAGGAAGGGATTCTGCCAGGTGTCCACGTGGACGGCTTCGGGCGCGAGCGCGACGTCCTCGCGCTTGGCCAGCGCCGAGGCTTTCGCAATCGCGACGGCTTCGGCGGCGCAGGCCTGAATGCCTTCCCGCGTGAGCCGGTCAGTGGATGCAAAGCCCCAGGCGCCGGAGGCGACCACGCGGATGCCGATTCCCAGTGTCTCCGATTCCACCAGGGTGCCGACCTCGGCATTCTTGCTGGAGATATCGCGCTGGCGAATGTCCATCACGCGCACGTCCGAGTACGACGCGCCGCGGAGTTTGGCGGTCTCGATTGCCCAGTTGGCCCAGTCTTGCATCATTAATCCGACTCGATTCTCCGTCGCGCCGTGCATCTCAAGCCGCAACTTCCGGGTTTTGCTGCTTCGCGCGACCGTTGAAATTTGTATCGATTTGAAAATTATCTGCCCTTTCTTTTCAACGACTTACGCAATTTCTAATTTCGGGCTGTAACGATTAGAAATCTCCTTTCCGCGCCGAGCATTCTGGCTGCGTCAACACGGACAAAACAATCCCACACTTTAGTGCAGAAGCAGTGCGCGAGGCAAGCAAATGACATCGGATGGGGAGAAGTCGTTGCTGAATGGGCGAGAGCGGTAGTCATCTAATTCGAGGACAGTTTTGGTGCAAGGCAAGCGAGGGTACAATGCGCTCGGCTGAATGCAGCAACTCGGAGGCTGGAATGAAGAAGATGGCAATGGCATGCATTGGGGTGGCGGGAGCTCTGCTGGCGTTGGCGGTGGGCCATGCCCGGCCTGCGCGGCATGTGAGCGCAGCGGACAAAGCCGGGGAGAAACCTGGAATCGTCCTGGTGGCGCACGGCGGGGCGGGCAGTTATGCGAATGTGTCCGCCGAGTTTATCGAGACGCGACGGGCGGTGATGATTGAGGCCATCCGCAAGGGCTACAAGATTCTGGCGAGTGGCGGAACGGGCCTGGATGCTGTGGAGGCGACGATTCGCGTGATGGAAGATTCCGGGCGGTTTGATGCCGGGCGCGGCGCCTACTACACGCGCGAGGGCGTGCCGGAGCTGGACGCAGCCATCATGGACGGGCGGACACTCGCAGCCGGCTCCATCGCCTCGGTGAAACACATTGCGAATCCGATTCAAGTGGCGCGCATGGTGATGGAAAAAACGCCGCACGTGCTGCTGGTCAGCTCGGGCGCCGAGGAATTTGCAAAGTCGCAAGGCATCGAGCTGGTTTCGCCCCTTTACTTCTACAACGAGCACGAATGGCAGCGATATGAGAAGGCCCGCGCGGCGGCGCAGAAAAAGAGTTCCGCGATTGTGCGCGAGGACGAACACGGGACGGTGGGCGTGGTGGCGCTCGACCAGGCTGGGAATCTGGCGGCGGGAACATCCACCGGCGGAACTTCGATGAAAATGGCCGGGCGCGTGGGCGATTCGCCCATCATCGGCGCGGGGACGTATGCGAACAATGCGAGCTGCGCTGTCTCCGGCACCGGCGTGGGGGAATTTTTTATGCGCAATATCGTGGCCGCGGACATCTGCGAGCGGGTGCGCTACCTGCACGAATCCGTGAGAAAAGCGGCGGACGACGTGGTGAAGGAGATGGCCGACCAGCATGGCGAGGCGGGCGTGATCGCGCTGACGCGCTCGGGCGAGGTGGCCACGCCGTTCAACACCGAAGGAATGATGACCGGAACGGTGCGCGTGGACGGGAAGATTGTGATGAAGGGATGGAGCAAGACGGCCGAGCCGATTACCGTGGAGGCCGTTAAATAAGTAGACCGAATTTCAAATTTGAAATGAACCCATCCCATAAATCCGGCGTGGATTGAGAGGCAAGCTCCTCAGGGGCTAAAGCCCAATAGAAGCGAAGCGGTTATGTCGGAGCTAAAGCTCCGACCCCCTAAAAGGCTTCCCGATACAAATCATCGGGACGCATTAGGCGCGAAAGCTCTGACTCCGTAAAGAGACGCATTTCTGCGTCAGCTGTTAAATCGAATCGTTGAGTAATTTTGAAATTTTTGAGATCAGCTCGGCACTGGCGCCCGGATCCTTCAGGCCGCGCACCTGGGCGACCAGGACGAAGGAGTGCGCGCCGTAAATGATTACGGCGTCGTTCAACGCGCTGGAGCCGGGTGTGGTGGGCCGCGGCGGGCGGGCGGGCGAAGGCAGCGGAGCAGGCGGAGGCGTGGGGGACGCGTGCAGGCTTGAACGCGCCAGTAGCCCGACCATTTCTTTGCTGGCATCGGAGCTGACGGCCTGTTCCGTGGCCAGATTCCACAGCAGCATGAACACCGCTCGCGTGGTGGTGTGATTCAGGTCGCGGTTGGGAAACGCGGCGCCAATTTCCATTCCCTCGGCCCCCAGCGTCTCGATTCGCCCGAGCACTCGCGGCAGTGTCAGGCGTTCGAGCAGCAGGTTCGTGGCGAAGTCGCTGTTGTGGGTGATCATGTCCTCGCAGAGTTCTCCGAGCGTGCGCGTTTTGCCCACGGCGCGGGTCACCGTTGGGTCCGCGCGGCGATCCATGTGATAGGGAGTCGCATCGGGAGTGACACGCACGCCGTCGTGGACCGGGAGCGGGTCGGTGAGGCGCAGTTCGCCCTCGGCCGCCTCGGCGTAAAGCTCGATCATGATTGGCAGTCGAAGAGCATTGCTGTCGTCGTAGCGTTCTTCCTCGTGGAGGTACAGCTCCTGCTCGTTGTCAATGGAGTGGAATGCCAGGGAGACTGTGCCGCCGCTGCTCTGAATCAGCTCTTCGACGCTTTTGCGAGCCGGGCTGTCTTCCGGCGGGGCGCTGGGCAAGCCTGCGGGTGCGATCAGAACAGAAATGGCCGTTGCCAACGCGAGGAGAATCGGGCGGTGGGTCCGCTGAAGGGCGCGCATCGTCCCCGCATTCTATGACGAGGATCGATTTGGAGTAAAAAGGAATTGCGCAGGGCCGCTCACGCGAGGGCAAGTTCGAGGCCGGAGCCCATGCAATTTGTGGCCGCGTACTCGATGTGCAGGACGCGCCTTTGCGCTTGTGACTGTGACTTCGAAGATGAATGAATTATGAGCGGCCTCATGGCCAGTACACCTCCAGCAGGAACCAGACACTCGACAGCCGGAAGGGTGGCCGACAGCGCATGAATCTTTTCATCATCCAGGACACCGAGCGAATGAGTTCCAGGAAGAACTCGCAGCGGGCCGTTGGCTGCGGTCGAATCGTCCAAGTGCATGCGCAGAGCCAAGACTTGTGATAACGCGCTCGCTGGAGCATGAGCATACGTGATCCCCTTCTTCACGGACCACGGACCCCAACCCGGAGCGTCATGCCGGGCTCTGAGAGGCAGCGCCGTATCCTGATGCCAAACGACAAGCCAATTGGTGATTTGAGATTTATCGAAAAGCGTGGCGCGAAATGGAAATGCGCCGCTTCCAAGAATTTCATGGGCAATTTGAAGGAGGCTCGGATCGCTGGCTAAGTCTGCGACGGGTGCATGTCCAAGGGCATGGCGAATTCCCGCCCTGCTGCGGTCAGAAGCGGATTCCAGGAATGGAGCGAGCGATCGAAGCAGCTCTTGGGCTGGCAAGACGTCTGGAAAAATGGCGAAGCCTTCGCTTGCAAGCGATTCGCGCCACATCCTCGGCGGCTAGGTGCCTTCGGACCACGAAGCCAAGTATTGCTCCTGGTCGGGGGTGAGTTTGTCGAGCTGCACGCCCATGGACTCGAGCTTTAGCTTGGCGATGTGGCGGTCAATGGGCTCGGGGACGGAATAGACCTGATTTTTGAGCTGGCTGGCGTTCTTGACCATGTATTCGGAGGCCAGCGCCTGGTTGGCGAAGCTCATATCCATCACCGCGGCGGGATGTCCTTCTGCGGCGGCGAGGTTGATGAGGCGGCCTTCGCCGAGCAGGTAGAGCTTGCGGCCGTCCTTCATCACGAACTCCTCGACGAAAGGACGGACGATTTTCCTGCCGCTGGAGAGTTTCTCGAGCGCGGGGATGTCGATCTCCACGTTGAAGTGGCCGGAATTGCAGATTACCGAGCCATCGCGCATTTTTTCGAAATGTTCGTGCGAGAGGATGGATTTGTTGCCGGTGACGGTGATGAACACGTCGCCGATCTTGGCGGCTTCGGGCATAGGCATGACGCGGAAGCCGTCCATGACCGCTTCGAGCGCGCGCGTGGGATTGATTTCCGTGACGATGACGTCGGCGCCCAGTCCCTTGGCGCGCATGGCCACGCCCTTGCCGCACCAGCCGTAGCCGGCAACCACGAAGCGCAAGCCGGCGATCAGTAGATTCGTGGCGCGCAGGATGCCGTCAATCGAAGACTGGCCGGTGCCGTAGCGATTGTCGAACATGTGCTTGGTGAGCGCGTCGTTGACGGCGATGATGGGATACTTCAGCGTGCCGTCTTTGGCCATGGCGCGCAAGCGAATGACGCCGGTGGTGGTTTCTTCCGTGCCGCCGATGACGCCATTCACCAGATCCGGGCGCTTAGTCAGAAGTTGTGTGACCAGGTCGGCGCCGTCGTCCATGGTAATTTGCGGATGATGATCGAGCGCGGCGTTGATGTGCGCGTAATAGGTGGCGTTGTCCTCGCCCTTAATCGCGAACGTGGGGATGTTGTATTCCTTGACGAGGCACGCGGCCACGTCGTCTTGAGTGGAAAGAGGATTGGAGGCGCAGACGACCACTTCGGCGCCGCCGTCGCGCAGCGTGATGGCCAGGTTGGCCGTCTCGCTGGTGACGTGCAGGCACGCGGACATGCGGATGCCCTTGAGCGGCTGATCCTTGATGAACTGCTTGCGGATGAGCTGCAGCACCGGCATGTGCTGGTTGGCCCATTGAATTTTGCGCTTGCCCTCTTCGGCGAGAGCCAGGTCTTTTACGTCGCCAGTCAATTTGTGCGCGGTTTCCACTAGGAACTCCCTGTGCTGAAATTTTTCAAAGCTGAAAACGAATCGGCGGAATCAAACCCCCGACGCAAACCAACGCCACCAATTTCGGCCTTGCGGGAAAAACTTTACGCGACGGCTATCCCGTACACCGACCTCAGGGGTTGAAACCCCTCAATTCTCGATATCTTTCGGCACGGCTCCCTCGGCTACGCTCGGGACAGGTTCAGCCGTGCCCTGACGGAGGTGGTTTCCACGCGAAATGTTAAGCGCGTGTGGCCGTCAGCGGCACCCGCGCGCCCGCTTCCTTGCGAATGGCTTCCGCCTTGTCCGTGAGTTCCCATGTGAATCCCGGCCCCGATCGCCCGAAATGGCCGTACGCGGCTGTAGCGCGATAAACAGGGCGGCGGAGATTGAGCGTTTCGATGATGCCCTTGGGCGTGAGTTTGAAGAATGCCCGGATCAGTTCGGTGATTTGGGAATTGGGAATGACGCCCGTGCCGAATGTGTCGGCCATCACGGAAACGGGCTCGGCCACACCGATGGCGTAGGCCAGTTGCACTTCCACTTTGCGAGCCAAACCCGCGGCGACGATATTCTTCGCCACATAACGCGCCATGTAGCAGGCGGAGCGATCCACTTTGGTTGGATCTTTGCCGGAGAGGGCGCCGCCACCGTGGCGGCTGTAGCCGCCGTAGGTGTCGACGATAATCTTGCGGCCGGTCAGCCCGGCATCGCCCATGGGCCCGCCGATGACGAAGCGTCCGGTGGGATTGATGTGAAATTTCGTGTGCTTGTCCACCATGGAAGCGGGAAGCACCGGCTTGACGACTTCATTGATTACGGCGTCGCGCAGATCCGACTGGGAAACCTTGTCGCTGTGCTGCGTGGAAATCACCGCGCAATCCACGCGAGCCGGGCGGCCATCAATGTATTCGATGGTGACCTGCGATTTGCCGTCGGGGCGGAGGAAAGGGAGTTTGCCGGATTTGCGGACTTCGGCGAGGCGCTGCGTAAGATGGTGCGCCAGCTGAATGGGCATGGGCATCAACTCGGGAGTTTCGTCACAGGCAAAACCGAACATCAGGCCTTGGTCGCCCGCGCCGCCGGTGTCAACGCCCATGGCGATGTCTTCGGATTGCTTCTTGATGGCGCAGATGACGCCGCAAGTGTCAGCGTCGAAGCCGTACTTGGCGCGGGTGTAGCCGACGTCGCGAATCACTTCGCGCGCCAGGTCGGCGAAATCCACGTAGGTGCTGGTGGTGATTTCACCGGCCACCACCACGAGCCCGGTGGTGACAAGAGTTTCGCAGGCCACCCGGCCCATGGGGTCGTCCTTCAATACGGCGTCGAGGATGGCGTCGGAAATCTGGTCGGCAATTTTGTCAGGATGCCCTTCAGTGACAGATTCGGAGGTAAACAAAAATCTTTCGTCGGCGTGCGGCAATAAAATCTCTCCTTCGGTCGAGCGGTTTTGAGGCTGTAGACAATGCGCGAGCGATT
>Ga0210408_10006389_pt1 | contig 10187 bp, 8 predicted proteins | sample IncBWH4MmetaG_FD_155471 | JGI IMG/M metagenome (GOLD analysis project Ga0210408, IMG submission 155471) | Forest soil microbial communities from Barre Woods Harvard Forest LTER site, Petersham, Massachusetts, United States - Inc-BW-H-4-M | ecosystem: Environmental > Terrestrial > Soil >...
CGCGATGGCCCGATGGCGCGGGCGATCGAAGACGAGCGGCGCGCCGAAGCGCACCGAGAGCGGCCGGCGCCGGGGCACGTAGAAGCGCCGCGCGCGCAGCGCCTCGTAGGTGCCCTGGATCGCGGCAGGTACGATCGGCACGCCGGCCCGGAGCGCGATGAGCGCCGCGCCGGGCTGCCCGGTCACGAGGCGTCCCTCCTGGCTGAACGGGCCCTCGGGGAAGATGCCGACGATCCGTCCCGCGTCGAGCGCCCGCAGCACGCGCTTGATCGCGCCCGGATCCGGCCGCTCCAGGTTGACCGGGATCGAGCCGATGCGGCGGTGGAGCGGGGGGTGCAGCGGGGTGGCGCGATAGACCCGCGGCATGACGAGGAACGCGATCGGCCGCGGCACCGCGACGCCCAGCACCACGCCGTCGAGGTAGTTGTGGTGGTTCGCGGCGAGGATGAACGAGCCGCTGGCCGGCAGGTGCTCCGCTCCCTCCACGCGCAGGTCGAAGAGGCGGCGCAGCACCGGGGCGCACGCGCCGCGCACCAGGCGATAGAGCGGGGGAAACGGCTCGGCGCTCGGGCGGGACGGCACGGCGGCCGGCCGCACCACGGACAGGGTGGAGGACTCCTCTCCGGGCGCCATAGCGCCCCTTATAGCATCCACCCCCCCCCCTGACAACCGCACCACCACCCCCCGAAGACACGCCGAGCCCCCCGAAAGTCATTCGGGAGACCCGACTCTCGTCAAGGTCGGGTCAGGTCCACCGCTTCGGCTATCTGATTGAAGTAACAGGACTAGGCAGGTCCTGACCCCGCTCAGCGACGGGAGGAGACGCTTGACACCGTCCGCGCGACGCAGTCTCATGGCTCCCACCGCCGGGAGGTGTCGATGCGCTCGGATCGAGTGATCGCCACGACGGACTTTCACACCGCCGGCATCGGTATGCGCCTCGTCACGAGCGGGCTCGGCCGGCTGCCCGGCGCGACGCTTGGCGACAAGCGGCGCTGGTTCCAAGAGCATCTCGACCATCTCCGGACCGGGCTCTGCCTCGAGCCGCGCGGGCACCGCAGCCTGCTGATCGCGGTGATGACCGAGCCGGTCACGCCTGGGGCCCACTTCGGACTCTTCTTCATCTACCCCGGCGGCTACTACGTCTCCTGCGGCGAGGGCACCATCGGCGCTACCACCGTGGCGCTCGAAACGGGGATGGTCGCGCGCCAGGGCGTGGAGACCCGCGTGGTGGTGGACACCGAGGCCGGGCCGGTCGAGACCATCGCCCGCTCGGAAGGCGATAGGGTCTGCGCGGTCACGCTCCGGTGGACGCCGTCATTCGTGGCGCTCGCCGACCAGGTCGTCGAGGTAGACGGCGTCGGCGAGCTGCCGCTCGACATCGCGGTAGGCGTCGGCAACGTTTTCGCGGTGGTCGACGCCGCCCGCGCTGGCGTCGCGGTCCGGCGCGAGCACACCCGCAAGCTTGCGCAGCGCGGGATGGCAGTCCGCGAGGCCGTCAATGCTCAGCTGCACGTCGAGGTCCCCGGACTTGGGAAGACCCAGGTGGACAACGTCCTCCTCCACGAGCTGCCGGACGCTCACGGCGTGTCGCCCAACGCGCTCGTGTGGGGCCCGGGCCAAGTCGACGCGGCGCCATGCGGCTCGGGCACGTGCGCGCGCATGGCGCTCTTTCATCATCGCGGTCTCATGGCCGTCGGCTCGACACTGGTCAGTCGGGGGCTGCTCGGTCTCGACTTCACCGGACGCATCGCTGGCGAGACGCGGGTAGAGGGGCGCCCGGCCATCCTGCCCGAGGTCACCGGCACCGCCTATCTCACGGGCTTCAGCCAGTTCCTGTTCGATCCCGCCGACCCGCTCCGGGACGGCTTCCTGCTCGACGCGTGAGGCGCTCGCCATGAAGACGCTCGTCCTCGGTGGAGGGGTCGTGGGCGTGACCACCGCGTACTTCCTGGCTCGAGCGGGCCACGAGGTCACCGTACTGGAAGAGAAGGACGGCTTGGGCCTCGAGGCCACCGCGGGGAACGCGGGGATCATCGCGCCCGGCCACTCCTTCGCATGGGCGTCGCCGCGGGCGCCGCGCATGCTCTGGCAGTCGTTGCGCGGCGCCGAGACGGCGATCCGGGTGCGGCTCACGGCCGATCCGCGGCTCTATGCGTGGGGTCTCCGCTTCCTGCGCGAGTGCACGTCCGGGCGGGCTCGCCGCAACACCTTGATCAAGCTCCGGCTCTGCCAGTACAGCCAGTCCGTGCTCAACGAGCTCGTGCGGGCCGAGGGCATCGAGTACCAGGCGATCCACAAGGGCGCGCTCTACCTCCATCGCGATCCGGCCGAGCTGGACGCGGGGATCAAGAAGATGGCGTTGCTGGCCGAGCACGGGCAGAAGCAGGAGATCCTCGATGCCAGCGCGGTAGCCCGGCTCGAGCCCGCCTTCGAGCCGGTGAAGGACAAGATTGCCGGCGCGATCCGCGACCTCGGCGACTCGAGCGGCGACTCCCGCGTGTTCGTGGAGGAGCTGGCGCGGGTGTGCCGGGACAAGCACGGGGTGACCATCAAGCTGGGAACGCGCGTGCTCGCGCTGCACGCGGATCGTGAGCGGATCGACGGCATCGTGACCAGCAGCGGCCTGCTCAGCGCGGACAACTACGTCCTGGCGCTCGGTGTGGGCGCGCCCATCGTGGCGCGCACTGCCGGGGTGAGCCTGCCCATCTATCCGGCCAAGGGTTACTCGTCGACGTTCCCGCTCAAGACAGGCGGGCTGGCCCCGACGATCTCCGGCGTCGACGAGCAGTGGCTGGTCGGCTGGTCTCGCCTGGGCGACCGCCTACGGCTCACCTCGACGGCCGAGTTCGCCGGTTACGACTGGAGCTGGACGCCGCGTGACTTCAACAACATTCTGCGCCTGGCCCGCGATCTCTTCCCCGACGCCGCCGACTATGACCGCGGACAGTATCGCGCGTGTCTGAGACCGATGACCCCCGACGGGCCCCCCATCCTGGGCTTCGGCCGCCACCGCAACCTCTTCTTCAACTGTGGCCACGGCCACATGGGCTGGACGATGGCCTGCGGCACCGCCCGCATCGTCGCCGACCTCATGACCGGCCGCATGCCCGACCTCGACGTCGAGGGGCTGACCGTCCGGAGCTGAGTCGTGGACGCGCCATGAAACACGGTATCCGCGTCATCGACTCCGACACGCATGTCAATCCATCGATGGACGTGCTCCTGCGGTACGCCGACGCGGCGCTGCGCGACCGCATGGCCGATCTGGCGCCGTACCTCAGGACGGTGAAGGTCTCGCCCGGCCGGGGTGACGCCGAGGACCAGGGCCAGGCCACGATCCTATCGATCAAGCAGCTGCGCTACGCGCGCGTGGCCGGCGCCAAGCCGAGCGCGCCGACGGGGCCGGAGGGCGATCGCGGGTTCCTCTCGGCACGGACGCACATGGTCACGCGCCAGCCCATCACCGCGCGCGTGGCCGACGATAACGCGCGGGGCCGACTCGCGGACATGGACACCGAGGGCCGCGACATCGACTTCATCATCCCCGGCCCGTGGGCGTACGGCGCGCCAGCGCTCGCTCCCCACCTCACGCGGGGGCTGGTCGACGCCTATCACCGTTACATGGCGGAATACTGCGCGGCGGACCCGCGCCGTCTGAAGAGCATGGTTCTCGCCCCGGCCACCGATCCGACGGCAAGCGCGCGGGCGATCGAGGAGCTCGCCAAGGATGATTGGGTGGCGGCCGTGTGGCCCCTGTTGCCCGAGGGGCTACCGGTGGACGATCCCGACCTGGAGCCGATCTGGGCGGCGGCGAACGAGGCGGACCTGCCGATCATGTATCACGGCTTCACCATCGAGACGCCGTACTTCCCCGGCTATCGCGACGTCTGGGAGAACCCGGCCATGAGCCGGTGCGCGGGCCAGACCTGGGGTGGTCAGCGGTTCCTGTCGTTCATGCTGATGGGTGGCATGCTGGATCGCCATCCGCGGCTCCGGGTCGCCACGCTCGAGTGCGGCCACGGCTGGCTGCCTCACTGGCTCGTGCGCCTCACGCGGCAGATCGACTACGTCCGCGGCTCCGTGTCGCCGACGCTCCAGCACACGCCGGTCGAGTACGCCCAGATGGGGCGTATCTTCTGCGGCATCGACTTCTCGGAGGGCATCGAGCTGACCCGAGCGGTGATCGACCTCCTCGGCGACCATGTGCTCATGTTCGAGTCGGACTACCCGCACCCCGAGACCATCTTTCCCGATCACGCCGAGACCGTGATCGCGTGGCGCCAGTCGCTGGGTGAGCAGGCGACGCAGAAGCTCATGTGGGAGAACGCGGCGCGCTTCTTCCGTCTGACGTCGACGCCCTGGTAGGCCAGCGGTCTTCCCCTCATAACCCAAAGGTCGCTGGTTCAAATCCAGCCCCCGCAACCATTGACGGCGAGGGGTTAGCGGACGCCGCACCCGCTAGCCCCTTTCGCTTACCCAGACTTCACCCAGGGATGGGAGGAATCGACATCCCGGCCGTCTCCCGGGTGTGACGAACGTCCAGACGCAACGATGGGTTACTCGACGGGCTACGCCGACATTGACGCTCTGCTCGTGGAGATGTTTCCGCGCGCCCCGCCGCTGAATGCCCGCGAAGAGGCTAGCGCGACCGCGCCAGCCGATACCGCGCCACCGCCGCGTTGTGATCGGCCAGATTCGTCGAGAACTGGTGGTGCCGATCGTCCATCGCCACGAAGTAGAGGTAATTCACGTGGGCGGGCCGCACCGCGGCCTGGATGGCAGCGCGGCTGGGGCTGGCGATGGGGCCGGGCGGGAGCCCCTGGCGGCGGTAGGTGTTGTAGGGCGAGTCGGTCTGGAGATCCTCGCGGGTGAGGCGCCGGCGATCCTTGCCCACCGCGTACTGCACGGTAGGGTCCGCCTGCAGCGGCATGTCCTTGCGGATCCGGTTCCAGAACACCGCGGAGATCAGTGGCATCTCGGTCGGCTCGACCGCTTCCTTTTCGATGATCGAGGCCAGCGTCAGCATCTGGTGCACGGTCAGGTCGCGGGCGCGCGCCTCGGCCACGATCTCGGGCGAGACCTTCTCGCGCATGCGCGCGACCATCCGGGCGAGGATCTCCTCGGGGGTCATGCCCTTCACGAACTGGTAGGTGTCGGGGAAGAGATAGCCCTCGACCGAGTCGGCCTGGATGTCGAGGGTCTTGAGGAAGACCGCGTCGCGCGCCACCCGCATGATGTCGGCGGCCGGTGCAAGGCGCTCGACCTCGAGCTGCTTGGCCATCTCCGCGAGCGTGCTGCCCTCCTGGACCACCACCAGGTGCTGCAGCACCTGACCGCCCTCGAGCCGCTCGAGCACGCGGACGGTGTTGGTGCCCTCGGGGATCTGGTACTCGCCCGCCTTCAGGCTGCGGAAGCTGCCGCGGGCCACCGCGAGGAGGACGAAGCCGACCCGGCTGCGGATCACTCCCGCGTCGTCCAGGATCTCGGCCACCTCCATCACGCCCTTGTGGGCCGGCACCTCGACCACGCGCGAGGTGGCGCGCAGCGTGTCGGGCACGCTGAGGATCCACCAGCCCTCGAGCAGCAGCGAGAGCACGCCCGCGATCACGAGCACGCCGATCGCGGTGCGCCAGGTGGGCCCGGAGTGGGTGGCGGTGCCGCCCCACGGTTTGAGGGATCGGGGACGCTCCATCATGGACCCTCTCATTCTGGACGGGCTTCTTTAATGAGTCAAACGGCTTCGGACTTCGCGGAGGGTAGAACTTGTGCTACTACGCGGACTTGCTGACCACCATGGGGAGGGAAGCGGTCTGCCAGCCGACGCGCACATGCTAAACTTCGCGCCAGGGCGACGCAACGCAGCAGCCGTGCGCGTCGCGCTGTCAGAAGCCACCTCTACGGAAACGGAGAACATGATGCACGATCTGAAACAGGTGCAGCCCATCACGCGAGAAGGGCACCTCGTGGGCTTGCTTGGACTCGACGGCCAAGGTCGCATCTACTACGGCGACGTCCGAGGCTCCACCAACTCCGGGCGCTCGGTCATCTGGAATCCGATAGAAGAGAAGGAGAAGTAGGCTCGGTCACTGGCGCAACGCGGTTTCGCCACCCGGACGCTGAGTTCGCCGACCGCGCCCTGATTCCTCTTCAGCCACTTGCGCTGAACCGCGCGGAAAACCGCCGTTAAACTGCGCAATGTCGCCGCTGGCCCTGCTGCTCGTGCTGCTCGCCGCGCTCTGCCACAGCGCGTGGAACGTGATCGTGAAGACCGACGCGCGGCGACTCGAGATCCAGTCGGGCGCCCTCGTGGTCGGGACCCTCGTGTGCGCGCCGGTGCTCTTCTTCTACTCGCCGTGGACGCTGCCGCCCCAGGCCTGGGTCGCCATCGCGGTCTCCGCGCTCTTCGAATCGGCCTACGTGCTCGCGCTCACCTCGGCCTACGGGGCGGGGGACATGTCGCTGGTCTACCCGGTGGCCCGCGGCACCGGTACCGTGCTCGTCGCGCCGCTCGCGGTGCTCTTGCTGGGCGAGCGGCTCTCGCCCCAGGGGGTGATCGGCATCGCGCTCGTGGTCGCCGGCATTTTCCTGAGCCACGGGCTCGGCCGCGGGGCGCTCCGGAGCTGGGCGTCGGGACGCGGGCAGCACCGGGCCCTCGGCTGGGCGCTGCTCACCGGGGTCTTCATCGCGAGCTACTCGCTGGTCAACAAGGTCGGGGTCACGCTGGCGCCGGTGCCGCTCTACGCCTTCCTCGTTTTCCTGGCTGACGCGGTGCTGGTGCGCCTCGCCCAGCCGTGGTGGCGCGCGGCGCCCCCGGCCGTGCGGCGCGATGCCCCGTGGGGCCGCATGATCGTGGTCGGCGTGCTCATGATGGGGGCGTACCTCGCGGTGCTGGTGGCCATGTCGCAGGCTCCCGTGAGCTACGTCGTCGCCACCCGCGAGGTCAGCGTGGTGCTGGCGGCCCTGTTCGGGGCCCTGATCCTCCGCGAGCGGCACTCGACGGCGCGGGTGGCCGGGGCGCTGGTGATCTTCGGCGGTCTCTGCGCGATCGCCCTGGCCCGCTGACTCGACCGGTCCCGGCGGCCCGGCGGGCAATCCGAGGGCCGCCCCCCTCACGTAGAACGGGTATGAGCAGTCCGCCTCCGCCGACGGTCTGGGAAGCCCGCAACGCGATGGTGGCGAGCGTCCTGGCTCCGCTGCTGGTCCTGACCGGCGCGCTCGGCTTCGCCCTGCCGGCCCGCTGGGCCCTGCTGAGCGGCGCGCCGGCCTACAACCTCTTCCACGGGGTGGTTGGGATGGCCGGGATCTGGCTCGTCATCCGGTTCGGGGGCCGCGGCGCGGTCGCCTTCAACCTGGCCTTCGGGCTCGTCGACCTCTACCAGGCGCTGGCCGGCGCGGTCGACCTCTTCCCGGCCGCCCTCTTCGCCTATCGGCCGCTCGACGACGTCCTGCACGTCGTCCTGGGCCTGGGGCTGGTGGGCCTGGGGGTGCTCGGCCGGGGCCCGGGGGCGGCCGCAGCCCCGGGCGGGCGGGACCCGGCCCCGGGCGGCCCCGGGATCGGGTGACCTAGGCTCCCTCGGGGCTTCTGGTATAATCACCGGCCTGGGGGCGCCGCCCCTTCACACCCCGAGGAGGAGATCCAAATGCAGGAGCTGCTGCTTCCAGTCCGTCATGAGTGGCTCGCCCGTGAGCGTGCCCACGGGAAGATCGCCATCGAGCCGTTCGAGCCGGGCTTCGCCTTGACCGCGGGCAACGCCTACCGGCGCGTGCTGCTGTCATCCATCTCCGGCTCGGCACCCACCTGGGTCAAGATCGAGGGCGTACTCCACGAGTTCTCGCACCTGGTCGGCGTGCGCGAGGACACCCTCGACATCATCCTGAACCTGCGCAAGCTAGTGTTCACCCTGCACGTCAACCGGCCGAAGCTCCTCCGCCTGAAGGCGCAGGGGGTGCGCACGGTGACCGCGCGGGACTTCGAGCCGGATCCCGACGTGGAGATCCTGACTCCCGAGGCGCCGCTGGCCACCCTCGACAAGGACGGCAGCCTCGAGATGGAAGTGTGCGTCGAGCGCGGCCGCGGCTACCAGCCCGCCGAGAAGCGCGAGCCGGAGGCGCTGCCCATCAACGCCATGCTGATGGACGCCGATTTTTCCCCGGTGAAGCGGGTGAACTTCCACGTGGAGAGCCAGCCCTCGGGACAGGAGCGGCTGGTGATCGAGCTGTGGACGAACGGCACCGTGACGCCGGAGATCGCGATCGGGGACGCCTCCCGCATCCTGGACGATCAGTTCGCGCTCCTGATCGACTTCCCGGTGGCGGCGCAGGAGGAGGCCGAGGGCGTCGAGCAGGGCGCGGAGCCCCCGGCGCGCAGCGAGGTGAACGAGCACCTGTTCCGTAACGTGGACGAGCTCGAGCTGTCCGTCCGCGCGTCGAACTGCCTCAAGACCGCCAACATCCGGACCATCGCCGACCTCGTGCAGAAGACGGAGTCGGAGCTGCTCAAGACCAAGAACTTCGGCAAGAAGTCGCTGAACGAGATCAAGACCATCCTGGGAGAGATGGGGCTCTCCCTCGGCATGCGTCTCGATCCCGAGGAGCTGGAGCGGCTGCGCGCGCACTACGAGCGCAGCTTCGAGACGTAGTCTCCCTCCCGCATCCCGCGCGTCCCACCACGGCCTCCGGTCACCCGGGGGCCGCGGTGTTTCCGGGGTCCGCCTCCTCGGGGCCCTCCAGGGAGAAGGTGTCGGTGGCGCGGCGCGCCCACGCGGTCACGCGCACGACCCGGCCGTCGGTCTCGAGGATCACCGCGCCGTCGCGGTCGGTGCGGTAGACGCGCGCGCCCGCCGCCTCCAGCCGGGCCACCGCCTCCGGGCTCGGATGACGGAACGGATTGCGCGCGCCCACCGAGATCACCGCGATCCGGGGCTGCGCCGCCGCGACGAAGGGGGCGCCGGACGAGGAGCGGCTGCCGTGGTGGGCCACCTTCAGCGCGAGGGCGCGGAGCGGGCCGCCGCGCTCCAGCAGGAGCGCCTCGCCGCGCGCCCCCAGGTCGCCCGGCAGCAGCAGCGAGACGCCGCGCCAGTCGAGCCGCAGGACGAGCGACTCGTCGTTGGCGGCCAGCGGCGGGCCCGGCGCGGGGCCGAGCACGGTGAGCAGCGCATGCCCGAGCCACAGGCGCTGGCCCGCGGTGAGCACGCGCCGCGGGACGCGGGCCCGGGCCAGCGCCGCCACCGTCTCGGCGGCGCCCCCGGGCGCGCGCCCGCTCTCCCAGAACTCGCGCACCGGGAAGCGCGAGAGCACCGCGGCGAGCCCCCCGGAGTGGTCGACGTCCCAGTGCGAGAGGGCAACGACGTCCAGGTGGCCGAGCGGTCGGTTCCAGAGAAACGGAGCGAGCACCCGCTCGCCCACGTCGAGCCGCCGCCCGCCGCCGGGTCCGCCGTCCACGAGCAGGCGAGGGCCCTCGGGCAGCTCGATCAGGATCGCGTCGCCCTGCCCGACGTCGAGGAAGGTCACGCGCAGCATGCGGTCGGTGAGCGCGAGCCACGGCCAGAGCGACAGCGCGGCCACCGCGAGCAGCAGGCCGCTCACGAGGATGCGGCGCCGCCGCGAGCCCGCGGTCATCGGCGCCAGCAGGAGCGCCGCGTACCACGCGAGCGACGCGGCGAGCATCGGCGCGGGCAGGTGCACCATGGCGCCGGGCACCGCGGCGGCGACGGCCACCACCGCGCGCAGGAGCAGCAGGACGAGCCAGAGACAGTCGAAACATAGAGGGCCGGTCGGGCCGGGCAGCAGCTCTGCCAGCAGCGCACCCATGCCGAGGGTGGTCGCCACCGCCGCGAGCGGCACCACCGCGAGGTTGGCGGCGATACCGATCAGCGAGAGCTGGTTGAAATGGACCAGCATGAGCGGGGTGACCGCGGCCTGCGCGCCGAGGCTCACCGCGACCGCGGCGGCGAGCCACGGCGGCCAGCCGCGCGCGGTCAGGTGCTCGGTCAGCCACGGCGTCAGGTACACGATGCCGGCCGTCGCCGCGAACGAGAGCTGGAAGCCGGGCTCCCACAGGTCGCCGGGGCGCCACAGCAGCAGGAGGAGCGTGGCGAGCGCGAGGGCGTTGGGGAGCTGCGACTGCCGCTCGAGCAGCAGGGCCGCGAGCAGGAGCAGGCCCATCACGGTGGCCCTCAGCACCG
>Ga0210408_10006392_pt1 | contig 10185 bp, 8 predicted proteins | sample IncBWH4MmetaG_FD_155471 | JGI IMG/M metagenome (GOLD analysis project Ga0210408, IMG submission 155471) | Forest soil microbial communities from Barre Woods Harvard Forest LTER site, Petersham, Massachusetts, United States - Inc-BW-H-4-M | ecosystem: Environmental > Terrestrial > Soil >...
CAATCTTTGGCATGCTGGTCACACGCCAAGTCTAATCCTCCGAGAAAGGCGATGCCATGGAGCCGCGCGATTACGGGCCTTTCGCTTACGTTCCGATCAACGATCGACCCAAGCTCGAATGGCCGGGCAACGCCCGGGTGGCGGTCTGGGTCATCCCCAACATCGAGTTCTTTCCGCTGACACGCGGCATTGCCGGCCATCCCGGCGCGCCCGTCGGCAACCCCCCCTCGGTGCGCGCCTGGGCGCAGCGCGACTATGGGAACCGGGTTGGCATCTGGCGGCTGATGGATGTGCTGAGCAAGCACGGGATCCGCGCAAGCCCAACCCTCAACAGCGACATCTGCGACCATCATCCGCAGATCGTCCGCGCCGCAGTCGATCTCGGTTGGGAGATCCTCGGGCACAATCAGACCAACAGCGTCTGGCTAGACCAGCTGAGCGCCGATGAGGAGCGGAAGACGGTTGCCGGCACGCTCTCGCGCATTGCCGCGATGACTGGGCGGAAACCAGTCGGCTGGCTTGGGGCCGGTCTCGCCGAGACGTGGCACACGCTCGATTACCTTGTCGAAGAAGGATGTCTTTACGTGGCCGACTGGGTGAATGACGACCAGCCCTATTTCATGGATATCGGCGGCAAGAGGTTGGTTTCGATCCCCTATTCATACGAGATCAACGATTCCCCCCACTTTCAGAACCGAAACGGCACGATCGACCAATTCGAGTCGATGATCCGTCGCCAGTTCGACACGCTTTATGCAGAGGGCGCAGAGTCCGGCCGGGTCATGGCGATCTGCTTACACCCCTATCTGATCGGCGTGCCGCACCGTATCGCCGGCCTCGATTCAGCACTGCAGTACATTCGCTCGCATGACCGGGTCTGGTTCGCTACCGGCGAAGAGATCGTGCGGCATTGGCTACAATCGGGCGCCACCTTCTGATCACCATAACCCGATTGCGACAGCGAGGCCGAACAGGGCACCGGCGGCAGCGAACAGCACAAGCGGATGGAGGCGCGGCCAGCATAAAATCACCGCCGTCGACAGAGTCGCTGCGAACCAGACCGGCGGCCCGCCGGGCGCAACCCGCAATACGGCGATCCCGCCCGCGAGGATCAATCCGGCGGCAATCGGCGAAAGTCCGCGCTCGACCGCCGAGTGCCACACCGAGCCCCGCCAGCGTCCCCACAAGCTGGCGGCGCCATAAACCAAGAGTGACGACGGCAAATAGAGCGCGAGGGTCGCGGTCAAGGCGCCCGCCAAACCGGCGACCTTCCAGCCAATCAAGGTTGACAGCATTGTCCCTGGGCCGGGCGCGGCACGCGATATGGCAAAGAGATCGGCAAACTCGCGCTGCGTTGTCCAAGCATGAACACCCACGGCTTGGTGCTCGATCTCGGCGAGGAGGGCCGCGCCGCCGCCAATCGATAAGAGCGACAACGGTGCGAAGACCAACGCCAGCGCTAGCAACGTTCGGATGTCGTCAGGCATCGCGACCGCGCCTATCGAGGAGCGCCAGCCCGATGCTGATCGGTGCGAGGCAGAGAACGACCGGAATCATCGGCCAACGCAGCACGCCGACGCTGAGCACGGTCACCCCCGTGATCGCGAGAGGGCCGGCGCTTGCCATCCTGAACCGCACGAGTTTGAGGCCGGTGGCGAAGGTCAAGCCGATTGCCGCTGCCGCTATGCCGTCGAGTACGGCATGAACCGTCACGTTCTGGCTGATTCTTGTGTAACCGACCGCCAGCCCAAGCACGATGGCCAGTGGTCCCGACAAAAGCCCGAGCACCGCCGCCGTCGCTCCAAGGCCGCCGCGCAGATGCTGGCCGACCTGGACCGTGAGGTTGACCCCGCCCGAGCCAGGCATAAGGCGCCCTAGCGCCGCGCCCGACAAAAACTCCCTATCGTCGATCCATTGCCGTCGCTCGACGATTTCGCGATAGAGCCATGCCGCGGTGCCGCCCCCGAAGCTCATCACGCCGAGCCGGAAAAAGGCCGCAAATATCGCCGGCAATCCGATTCTCTTGTTTTGATCCATCTCCATCATTCGTCTAGTCGCTTCTCCTTAAACTCATCCGCCTGCGCGGTTGTGGTAGGAGGAGGGAGAGTGTGGCGCCCTTTGCCCCTCGAGCGGGAGGATGACTCCCGCGGGGAGCACGATAGCGCATTGCAGCCCCCGCGTCGGCTGTGCAAGGTAGGACATGATCGAGCGCAGCCCTGCGACCAGCCTCGGCTCGGCAATTGCGGCGGAGGGTACCCGCTATACCGTCACCGTGCGCGGGCTCGTCTTGATGTGCAGTATCGGAATTCGTCCGCGTGAGCGCGAGGGAAGGCAGCGCGTTCGCGTTTCGGTCGATCTTACGGCTGCGGACCCGTTCCCGGGAGAGGATCGCCGGCGCATTATCAATTACGAGAAAATCGTTGCACGGATCCGCGAAATCGCAAGCGCCGGACATATCGATTTGTGCGAGGGTTTCGCCGAACGGGTCTGCACCGCCTGCTTTATCGATCCGCGGGTCGAGTGGGTTCGGGTGTGGGTCGAAAAGCTAGATGTATTTCCGGATGCCGAAGGGGTTGGCGCCATCCTCGAGCGGGAACGGCCGGTTCGGGCCCCGCCCGGGTGAATCGGCTCAACTCGCCGCAATCGCCTGCCACACGGCGAGTGCTTGGCAGGTCTCGGCGACATCGTGGACCCGCAAGACTTGAATGCCCTGCTGAACCGCGGATAAGGCAGCCGCGAGCGAGCCTGGCAGCCGCTCTTCGGGCGGTTCACCGCGGCTCAGCCGGGCTATCGTCGATTTGCGCGAGACGCCGAGCACGACGGCGCAGCCGAGAGTATGAAACGAGGCAATTCCGGATAGGAGCTCGATGTTGTGCGGCACGAGCTTGCCAAACCCGATGCCCGGGTCGACGGCGATATGCTCGCGTGGGATTCCGGCGGCGACGCACGCTTTGATACGCGCCTCGAGAAATTCCAGCACATCGATCAGAGCAGAATCATAAACCGGGTCGCGCTGCATCGTCCGGGGTTCGCCGCGCATGTGCATCAGGACGACCGTCGCCCGGCGGCGAGCGATGAAGCCGAGGCTCTCCGGATCATGTGTCAGCGCCGACACATCGTTGACGATACGGGCGCCGGCGTCGAGCGCTCTTTCCATGACCGCCTTGTGCCGGGTATCGATAGAAACGACCGCGCCGGATTCTGCAAGCGCTCTCACGATCGGCTCGACGCGGCGGATCTCCTCACCGGAGGCGAGCGGCTCGGCCCCGGGCCTGGTCGACTCTCCGCCGACGTCGACAATGTCGGCGCCTGCTTCAAGCAGGGCTCGGCCGTGTGCGATCGCGTGGTCGGTATCGAACCACCTCCCGCCATCGGAGAAGCTGTCGGGCGTCACGTTGAGCACGCCCATGAGGAGCGGGCGGTGGAGAGCGAACCCGGCCCACGGCCCGCGGGCGGCCGAGACCCGCGCGAGCTGCTCTCTGGCCCGCTGTGCAAAACGGGCGCCCTCATCTGCTAGCCATGCTTCAAATTTGGCGGGGGAGGCCGTCACCCACACCGGGCGCCGGTCGGGAAGCAATCCTCCGGCTGCGACCAGGGCGAAGCCGAGATCCGTTCCGGCCAGCGGCCGGGCATAGCCCGAAGCGATCGCGGGCGCCGCTGCTTTCCCGGCGATGAATCCCAAAGGCCGCAGCCACAGCCGATCAGCGCTGACGCCGTCGAGCTGCGTGCGGTCTACCGCGCCGACCCTGTCCTCGCTCACCCCACCCTCCAAAATCCGCTCGCCCAATTGTCCATCTCGCTATCGAATGGGCGTCCTGTCGCATGCCGGCCACCCATACGAACTGCCCGCAGATATCTGTTCTCTCGCATCAATTCAGATCCAAGCTGTGCGGGACCTCCACCAGCCTAACACCCTCGACCGACGGATGGAGACGGCAGCGGGAGTGCTCCTTTGACGTGGACGCGGCGTGGAGGGCGCGGGAGGCGGGCTCTCGCGCATCTGGCTATAGGAGCGGGGCGCTTATTGCGCCGACATGTCCTGGTCTCGCGCCCAGAGCCCATCACCGACGCAACCCCGATCCGCGAAATGCTGGCGGGTCAGTGTCTTTACGCCCGACGATCCAGCGTGCAGGTTGGATCGCGGCGAGCGCCGCATGCGATGCGACGGCAGGTCAAACGAGGGGTCTCGGGGATGAAGGGCCTATTTGGGGTATTTGCGGCATTGGCCGTGTTTGCCGCCGCGCTAGCCGGTACCGATCCGGCGCTGGCGCAAAAGCAGGGGGGGACCCTACGGGCCTACCATCGTGACAGCCCGGCCAGCATGTCGATCCACGAGGAAGGCACCGTCGGCGTCATGATGCCGATGATGGGCGTCTTCAACAATCTCGTGATCTTCGATCAGCACGTGCCGCAAAACAGCCTGCAGTCGATCGTCCCGGAGCTCGCCACCAGTTGGGCGTGGAGCGAGGATGGCACCGAGCTCACCTTCAAGCTGCGCGACGGCGTCAAATGGCATGACGGGAAGCCTTTTTCTGCCGACGACGTCAAATGCACATTCGATCTCTTGACCAATCAGGGAAAAGAGAAGTTCCGGCTCAATTACCGTGAGACCTGGTGGGTCAACGTCGCCAGCACCACGACCAATGGCCCCAGAGAGGCGACCCTTCATTTGAAGCGGCCGCAGCCGGCCCTTCTCGCGCTGATCGCTTCGGGCGACACGCCGATCTATCCCTGCCATGTGCCGCCGCGTGACATGCGACAGCATCCGATCGGCACCGGCCCTTTCAAATTTGTCGACTACAAGCCGAACCAATATATCAAAGTCGGCCGCAACCCCGATTACTGGAAGCCGGGCCGTCCTTATCTCGACGAGATCGAATACACGATCATCCCGAACCGCTCGACGGCGATCCTCGCCTTCATCGCCGGCAAATTCGACATGACCTTCCCCTATGAGGTGACTATCCCGCTGTTGAAGGACATCAAGACCCAGTCGCCACAGGCGATTTGCGATATCGGCATGGCCAGCGAGTCGATCGGTGTACTGGTCAACCGCACAGTGGCGCCATTCGACAACGCAGATTTGCGGCGCGCGATGGCGCTGACGCTCGACCGGAAATCCTTTATCGACATCCTGGGCCAAGGCGAAGGCGAAATCGGCGGGGCACTGATGCCCCCGCCGGAAGGCGTGTGGGGCATGCCGGCCGAGAGGCTGCAGAACTTGCCCGGCTATTCCGGTGATGTGCAAAAGAACCGTGAGGAAGCCCGGGCGATCATGGGCAAGCTCGGTTATGGGCCCGACAAGCGGCTCGCGGTCAAAATCTCGGCGCGCAACCTGGCGGTCTATCGCGATCCGGCGGCGATCCTGATCGATCAGCTGAAGGAGATCTATATCGACAGCGAACTCGAAACCATCGAGACTGCGAACTGGGTCCCCAAGCTGATGCGCAAGGATTACAAAGTTGGGCTCAATGTATTGGGCACGGCTGTCGATGACCCGGACGTGTATTTCTACCAGAATTACGTGTGTAGTTCGGCGCGCAATTACATGGGTTATTGTGAGAGGGAATTCGATAAAATGGTCGACCAGCAATCCATGGAGGCCGATCCGACGAAGCGCAAAAAGCTGGTGTGGGACATCGACTATAAATTGCAGCAGGATTTGGCGCGGCCGATTATCTACCACCTACGTGCCGCGACCTGCTGGCAGCCCGAGGTCAAGGGGCTGACGATGATGACCAACAGCCAATACAATGGCTGGCGCTTCGAAGACGTATGGCTCGACAAGTAACCCGGGAGGTAAAACGATGACCGACACCGACGGAACGAGCCTGGTCGAATACGCCTGCAAGGATCAGATCGCGACTCTGACCCTGAACCGCCCGCAACGGCTCAACGCCTTCAACGACGATCTGGTGCGGCATCTGGCGGATGCGCTCCGGCGGTTCGATCTCGACCCCGACGCGCAGGTCGCGGTCATCTGCGGCAACGGCCGGGCCTTTTCGAGCGGCGCCGACGTGCACCAGCGCCAATTGCGCAGGCGCGAGGAATTCCTGGAACATGGCGGACCGCAGGGCTGGGGCGCCAATTCGGGAGATCTGTTGACCCGGTCGGTCAACTGGAAACCGGTCATTGCCGCACCGCACGGCTACGCGATGGGGCTGGCGCTCGGGATCGTCCTCGAATGCGACCTGATCGTCGCCGCGGCGGGCACTAAATTCCAGGTGACCGAGACCTCTCGCGGCCTCGGCGGTGCCAAGTATTGGGCCCTATTGAATTTCCGCGGCGCTGCCGCCTTTGCGACCGAGGTGACCCTGACCGGCCGCTTCTTCACCGCCGAGGAAGCTTTCGCGGCCGGCATTCTCAACCGGATTGCGCCGGAGGGCCGCCATCTCGAGGTAGCCTATGAACTCGCTGCTGAGGTGGCGAGCAACCCTCCGCTTAGCGTGCGGGCGACAGTCCGCACCCGCCGCTGGTACATGGATCAGCTCGAGCGCGAGGTGACGATGCAGACGGCGCCGTTGAAGCTCTATCTTACCGAGGATTTTGGGGAGGCGGCCCGCGCCTTTGCTGAAAAGCGTCGACCCGGGCCCTTCAAGGGCCGCTGATGAATCTCGCCCTTGTTTAGCGGTTAGCGGCACGATGCCGACCCGGACGCTCGGTTCGTTCAGGGCACCACTACATGTATGTCCCACCACTGGCTGGGAGCAGTGGCGGAATTATACGAACTGTTCAGGCCGCGGGCGATTGAGATATCGTACGCCGAGTTTACGTTGTAGCCAAGTACTTTTAGCGCATTGATAATCTCTCCACCATACCCCTTGTAATTGTATGAGAAATAATCCGTGGGCGGGGCGTATTGTGGGCGCACGGCTAGAGCAATGGTATTGTCGTCTATCGGAACTCCGTTTCGTGTAAATCCAGGAAAAGCCACCCCGGGAGTCGCGGGGTTTTCAATGTAGAAAGTGCCGGCGTTGTTGTCGATCGGGCCGACCACATTGTACCACCTAGTCGGGTCCAGCTGATCGATCGGAACTGAAGTATCGCAGCTGTACGCTATGTTGACGTTTTTGACCTGATCGCCGACTGTCATCGTCCAAGCGACCGGTGTCTGTCCGATCTGACCCGAGCCCGCCGTCATGGTAGCCCAGCTCACGAAAGAAGCGTAGTCCGAGGCGTCGGTGCCGTTGAAATATTGACCGACATTCGCACCACATAACGGATGCCCGCCATCGTGAATCGCCGACTCGTAGATATATTCTATGCAATAGTAGGCGCTGAGATGGCCGGGAGCGGTTTCCCCGCAGGTGCCTTCGTAAAGATTCGCCCATCTTGTGAGCCAATTCTGCGAAAGAGGGTCATGCAGCATCGTCCAGCCGAGGTAAGAGGTGGTCACCCCGTAATTGTCAACGAAAGTGTCGTCGCCTCGGTTGCCACTATTCGGAGTCAGCAACCCCGTGTGAAAATTTGTGCTGCCGCCATCCTTGTAGTTCAGCCACTGAGCGTAATAGTTGTTGTTCTCGACTAAATAGTCGTTGAAGTAGGCCCGCTCCGGGTTATCGTCGCCACCGAGCGCGGCCGGTAGGATTTTATCACGCATGGCCCAGAAGCCGCCGCGGCGTTGGCAGCAATTGATGAACAGCCCGTAGTAGTGGTTCCCGTTCAGGACGTTGTCTCTCTGGCCGTCGGAAGGGCCCATGCCTTCGAAGTAATAGCTGCGGTTCCCGTGTAGATACATCAGTTCGAGATAGTGCCGGCTGCCGAACACCAGATAGGTCAAGCCCGAGAACGACGGCTCGTGGCTAATGTAATACCCCAGGCCCTCGCCCCAGAAGCCACCTCCATACGCGACGTTGGCGACCGGGATACCCTCCAGCGGGGCCGCCACGCCAGAACTTGCAATGGCGTTACCACCGATCTGGGCGTCGTTATGCGGGCTTCCGAGTTGCCGGTACGAGCCGCCGACGCCGTTGCCTCCAGGCCCGTTTGGCGGCCCGTTGTTGATGGCCGGGATGCGACCGGTCGCCTCGTTCATCAGGCTGCCGTACTGGTAATGCGACGTCCCCAGGGTGAAGAGGCGGGCCTTTGCCCAGTCGTCCGGGGTTCCGCGAATGAATGCCTGCGCGGCGAACTCGTTTATGATCCCGATGTCGGCACGCGACCCAGCTTGGGTGCCACCGATCACGTTCAGACGCCCGAGTGGGTGGTAGTTCAGATCCCCGCCGCTTCCCCACGAGACATTGACGTTCATGCCGGTCTGCCCGAGGTTCATCGGTATAACCGTGCCAGTCTCCTCCCAATAGGTCTTTTCCGCCGCTGTCATCTGGACGAGGAACGGTGAGGTCGCCCGACCGGTGCTGCCGGCTGTCCAATTTTCGAGACCGCTGGCATCTAGTGTGAACCAGCTCATCCAATGGGTGTGCATGAGCCTGTATGAGAAGTTCGTCGTACCGGCACCTTGCGAAGGGGTGAGGACCTCCGGCCCAGAAATGAGGATGGGGGTGGACTGGAAGCTGACCAGGGTCGTGTTGGCGCCGCCGCTGTTCGTCGAACCGTTATTGTACACGTAGTAGAGGCCGCCGTTGGTCAGCCCTCCGATCGGCGTGCCGGTGCTCGTGACGCGAGTCGCCTGCCCGAAGTACCACGCGTTTGCCCCAGTGCTGCGCGGTAAATTGAGACAGGCTGGAATAGCGCCCTGGTAGTCGGTCCCGCACCCGGTGGTCTGGACCGGATTGCTGGAGCTGGAAACCGTGGCATCGAGGCCGCTCCAGTCGAGCACAACGGTGTTGCCGTCGAGCATCGCCGGACGGTAGGATATTGCCTGGGGATCATTGGCGAAACCCGCCGGACCAGGGTTCCCCACGTTGCCGCTGGAGCCTGCAGCGACATTCATCCACGAATTGTCGACGCGACAAACGTGCCGCACCGCGCCAAGCGAGGTCTGATCCGATGCGCCCGTCGCCAGGTCGAGATAGCAAGTGACGTAGAGCAAGGGGTCGGCCTGATGCGTGACGTCATCGATCGGCGGACCTACAACGATCCAGCAATCCCTGACCGGCCCTGCAGCGCATCGTCTCGGGGCGTCACGGCCGGTATTGAGGGCAGCCGTATTGATGTCGAATGTCAGACTGCCCGATCCCCGCACCGTGTCATCCTGATTGCGAACATCCGTCAGATGCAGCTTGAGGTCATGCGCATTCGCAAGAGCCGCAAGGCTCTGTTTTCCCGCGGCCCAATAGGTGCCGGTCTGCCTCACGACCTCCATCGTGTAGGTGCCGTTCGCTGAAATTGCAGGAAGCTGAACAGCGAACACCAGGTGACGGATCGATCCATCGTCACCGTTCTCTCGCCGTGTAGCGATCTCATCGAGCTGCTGAATCAAGGGGACGTGGGTCGTGGCGTCGCGGAACACTGGGTAGGTCCCGGGGGGTAGATCGCCCCGGCGGAAAGCCTGGCCGGCAATATAGACCATGCCGGCCGGCTGGTTTTTCCCGCTTGTCTCCTTGACCGTGTAAGTGGTCAGCAGAGATCCCGAGTTGTGTGTGACGACAATGTCGACATTTTTTGTTGCCGCGATGGTGCTGGCGTATAGCGCTAGAAAAGTACAGGCGATCGCCGACAGCCGAAACAGAGAGCTCCCGATCATTGAACGGTTTCGAGGGTAATCCGATCTGTCATCGTGGTGATGTTCGGTCCGATCCCAGGACCGTTAGGATTTACGATGATGTTGTTACCGAGGGTAAAAATAGCTCCGGCGTCAAAAAAGGGGGCGGCGAACCGAACCGTCCCGGAAAATGGTGATCCGTCGCTCATCGCGACCGCATAGGTCGCCACGACTGCCCCGAGAGGTGTCATGTCCGGCACTTCGGGAGTAGTCGGGGTTATTGTGATTACAGGCTGCGGCGCTGCCGGCGGCGTCACGGAGAAGCCAGTACGGGCCGACACTGTGGAAGCGTTATTGGGATAGAACCGCGCTTCGTACGGCCCATCACTCGTCGGCGCTGTCATCGTGATCGTGGCCGATGTCATGCCTGTCGCAGGCGGCGTTTGCGTACCGCTGAGATAATCCCACGAAATGAAAGCCGTATCGGGAGTTCCGGCGACAGCCAGGCCTACCCAATCGGTCGTGTTCCCGGGGCCGTTGGTGACGTTCACGGTTAGAGCCGCGCCCTCGGTTACCGCTGC
>Ga0210408_10006393_pt1 | contig 10184 bp, 11 predicted proteins | sample IncBWH4MmetaG_FD_155471 | JGI IMG/M metagenome (GOLD analysis project Ga0210408, IMG submission 155471) | Forest soil microbial communities from Barre Woods Harvard Forest LTER site, Petersham, Massachusetts, United States - Inc-BW-H-4-M | ecosystem: Environmental > Terrestrial > Soil >...
GCTAGCTCGCCAGCTTGCGGAGAAATTCCCGCTCGTCCATCCGATATTTGAAAGCCTTGCGGCCGTCAATGAAAACTACAGGGACCTCGTCGTTGAACTGACGGCGAAGCTCGGTATCGGCATCGACGTCAATCTCATGCCAGACGAAGCCGCCGCGGCGAGAGAGTTTGGTAAGGCTCTCCTTCACCACTTCGCAGAGATGGCATCCCCTGCGGGAGTAGACCACAACGCTGCGGGGCTCTGGCATGTCGGGAGATTCTAGCGCGTCCGAATGGAGGTTTCCAGATCGTAACCAGCGCGTGTTCGTCTGCTGGCCGATTTCGGAACTTCCAGAGTTCTAACAACCAAAGCGGTCCACAGGGTGGCGGCTTCCGTTAGAATCCTTGCATGTCGGCACCTCACCCGGAACTTCTTCGCGGCAAGACTGCGCTCATCACCGGCGGCGCGCGGCGCCTGGGCCGAGCCTCGGCCTTGGCGCTGGCTGGCGCGGGGGCGGATGTTGCCATCACGTTTCGGGAATCCGCACACGAGGCCCGCGAAACGGTGGTCGATCTGTCCGGGCTGGGAGTGCGCGCGTTCGCGTTACGTTGCGACGTCACCGATGAAGCCAGCGTACGCGGCATGATGAAGGAAGTGGGCAGGGAACTGGGCCGGATCGACATTCTGGTTAACAATGCCGCGAACTACGAGACCGCCGAGTTCGAGAGGCTGACCGTGCGCCAATGGGATGCCATGTTTGCCTCCAACACGCGCGGACCGTTCCTGGTTTCGCGCGAAGCTCTGAAATGGATGCGCCGGAAACGACCGGGGAGCAAAGGCAAGGTCGAAGCCAAGATCGAGGCAAAAATCATCAATATGGGATCGTTGGGCGGGCTGCGGCCCTGGGTGACGCACGCGCATTACTGTTCGTCGAAGGCGGCACTGCACATGCTAACCAAGGTGATGGCGAAGGCTCTGGCGCCGGAGATTGCGGTGAATGCGGTGGCTCCGGGAATGATTGACCTCGGCGAGAAATCCGCCGCCGCATTCATGCGCCGCATGGCCAAGCAGACGCCGATGCAGCGTAACGGCCGGGGAGACGAGATAGCAGCGGCAGTTTTGTTCTTCGCGACCGCGCCGCAGTTTATTACCGGACAGATTCTCGCTGTGGATGGCGGAATCGGGTTGTGAGTGCCACGGCTTGCGACAACAGCCCCGAACCTGCGGCGTACCTTCTACGCTGCTGCAGGCTCGCGCTATAGTTAAGTCTGATGACCAACTCAAAGAAAAGAGCGCATTCGCCAGCGAACCCGGGGAAGGTTTCGCGGACGGGCAACGCGCCTTCGCCTCGCATCGCGATCGCCATCATGGCTGCGGGCAAGGGCACGCGGCTGAAGTCGCAACTCCCTAAAGTGTTACATGAAGTGGGCGGAAGGCCGCTGCTGGCGCATGTGATCGCAGCCGCAACCCGCATCGTTCCCCCCGGGGATGTGTACGCCATCATCGGCCATGACGCGGAGCGGGTTCGAGCGGCGGTGCAAGCCACTGGCGTGCAGTTTGTGCTGCAGGCGGAGCAGAAGGGGACGGGCCACGCGCTCATGGTGGCGCAGAAAGCGCTGACCAGCTACGACCTTGTCATCGTGCTTTCCGGGGACGCGCCCCTCATCACTCCCGAGACCATCGCGCGCTTGCGCGATTTCCATCTCACCGAGCGTGCGGCGATGACGTTGCTCAGCGCTGACCTGGAGAATCCCACCGGCTATGGCCGCGTTCTGCGAAGGAGCGCGCATAGTTCCGAGGTGCAAGCCGTTGTCGAGGAGAAGGCTGCAAGCGCAAAGCAAAAGAAGATTCCTGAAATCAATTCAGGCTTCTACGTCTTTACTGTCCGTGAGCTCTACGCCAACATCGGCGGACTTTCCACCGCCAACGCCCATGGGGAGTATTACCTCACCGACATGGCTGCAGTTCTCCGCAAGGCGAAACGGCGAGTGGTAGCCTGGAAGACCGCGAATCCGAGTGAAGTTCTGGGCGGGAATACGCGAGCCGAGTTGGCCGACATCGACGAAAAGATGCGCCTGGCCAAGTGCTGTCAGCTGATGGCGGATGGCGTGACCATTTTCTATCCCGCGACCTGCGTGATCGACACCGATGTCGAGGTCGCGCCCGACACTGTGATTGAGCCCTATGTTCAATTGCTGGGAAAGACCCACGTTGGTACGGCATGCCGCATACGATCTTACAGCGTGATTCGCGATTCCGAGATCGGAGACGGCGTGCTGATCCGCCCGGGCTGCGTGATGGAGGATGCGCGCATCGGCGCCGGTGCGTTACTCGGCCCCTATTCTCATCTAAGGCCGGGAAGCGAGATCGGCGAAGGCGCGCACGTCGGAAATTTCGTTGAGACCAAGAAGATCAAACTGGGCAAGGGATCGAAAGCCAACCATCTCACCTACCTGGGAGACACCGAGATCGGCGAGGGCGTGAACATTGGCGCCGGAACCATCACCTGCAACTATGACGGCGTGCACAAGCATAAGACAGTGATTGAAGACGACGTATTCATCGGCAGCAACAGCACGCTGGTCGCGCCACTACGTGTGGGCAAGGGAGCGTACGTGGGCGCGGCCTCGTGTATCACCGACAATGTGCCCGAGGATGCGCTGGCCATAGGCCGCACGCGGCAAATCGTGAAAGAAGGCTGGGCTCGAAAGAGACGTGCGTCGCCAAAGAAATAACACCCACCCCGGAGACACGGAATCACGGAGGAGTGAAATGAAAGGCACTGAGAAGACGGTTTTCTCCGTGTCTCAGTGCCTCCGTGGTGGATGTTGCCTTCCCTAGTGCGTAACCGCGGCGAACAAGTCGGAATGCATGAACGATTGGAACTGCTGATCGTTCGACTTAAAACGGATCCGCACGTTCGAGCCATCGGAGTCCACCGTCACATCGTCCATGGCCATTTTCTCCGTGGGAGTGGCGCTCATCTTCTTATAGAGGATGCCGGCCTTCACCAGCGCCGAGAGCGTGCCCGCCGAAAGCGAATCTGAAGTGACTATGGCGGAGTCGAAATTCACCCCGCTGTTGAAGCTCATGGTGTAGTGCGATCCCACCAGGCGCTTCTTGATCGTGTCGTAGTCGGCGACCTTAGCGGCATCGCCCAACGCCGAGCGCATCATGTTCTGCGTGCCCGATTGATCGAGGATGCTCCATACCGGGGAGGCATCGACCGAGGTCATCATGTCCGCCATGTTCCCGTTGGTGTCCAGGTTAAGGACTTCGCCATCGCGCGTATCCAGCGCGACGCGCACCGCCGCAGGCTCGCCGAACAGCAACGTGCTGTCGTCCAGGAAGCTCATCACCAGGCCGCCGTCCATGGGATAGAGATCGGAGGTGTGATACTTCTTGGGGACGTATCTCTGCAGCTTCATTTTCTTCAGCACGGCTTTCATGTTGAAAGGACCGCTGGCGACTCCGATCCCTTTCGTGCCTTGCTTGCCAGCCCGGAAGACGGCGAAGGCGAGAGTATCGACATCCTTATCAGGGTCGAGCCCGATGTTCTTGAGCGCGGTTTCGAATTGCTTGAGGTTGTCGGGCAGCAGTTGCTGCTTGAGCGCCATGGCTGTGGACGAGTCCTTGAGCGCGCGATAGTCCACCGAAATCAGTTGCAGCAGATCGGCAGGCACCACCGCCCGAGCCGACGAGTTCAGCGGCATGGCATAGGCCAGGCTGACCAGCAGAAGGGAAGCCATCAAGATCTTCACAATTTTCATAACGCCTCAGGATTGATGAACATACGAATTGAGGGAGCGACTCTACCGTTAGATGCAGAATCTGGCCCTGTCCTTAGATCGATCCATTGTATTTTACTTGCAACCGGGCTGAGAGCACCAAAAGTACAGTGCCCCCGTGACCAGTCGGGATCGCTGAAATGGGACTAAAACCGGCTTGGTACCGGGATGAGACAGCTCTGCCGGAACCAAGCACTACTCTCCTTCAAGAACCTGCTCGCTCTTGTCCAACCGGATTAGCGATCAACAGATCCCCTAGCGGTTTGTCAGAGTCAGCTTCTGACATTCACACGAACTATTCTTCAGACAGACCACGACGGCAAAGGATACGAGCAGGGGTGAGATTAAGTTCCGGAATGCAAACTTCCCGTGCACTCAACCGGTGCAGGACCTACCGAACACGGCCCAGCTTGTCCATGGGCCAGTAGCCGAAAACTGCTTTGCCGTATATGTAGCTTTCGTTCACGGGGCCGAACTCGCGGCTGTCGCTGGACATCGAGCGATGATCTCCGAGCACAAAGTAAGACTGCGGGGGCACAACCGTATCTGGGTAGGACCGCGCATCGGTGTAGGCGGGAGGAACGTAGTCCTCGTCGAGCGCCTCGTCGTTGACGTAGACCTGCCCGCCGTCGATGCGGATGTGGTCGCCAGCCACTCCGACCACGCGCTTGATATAACTCTTCGAAGGATCCTGCGGATAGCGAAACACCACGACGTCGCCGCGCGCGATGGGCTCCAGGCGATACGCAAATTTGTTGACGAAGATTCGCTCCTGGTCCTCGAGCGACGGCATCATACTCGTGCCTTCCACCTTCACCGGCTGATAGATAAAGATGATGAAGACTGGGATAATGAAAGCGCAGATCGCCAGGGAAATGATCAGATCGCGGACCAAGGCGCCGAGTCCGTGCTGCAGGGGAGTGGCATTCCCTGAAATAGGTGGAGGCAGTGTCCTGCTCGATGGGACGGTCGGCTCCGCTACGCTCGGATTCTCTCCTGAGCTGAAAGGCTCTGGCATGCGTCTCTATTGTATACAGAAGCCAGCGGCAGGGCGTGGGTTGTCTAACTGCCAAACGGCTCTGGCTTCCTGCTCGGTAAAGGGGCAGGTTACAATACAAAGCAATCGAGGCCCTATGAGTGCAAGATTACTCCGTGACCGGATCGTTTTTCGTAGCCTGACTCTGGCATTCCTTTTTCTGGTAACTCTGACCATGTCTGCCCAATGGACCGCTCCGCAGGCCGAGGGCGGAGTCCCGGCCTACAATGCCACGCCTCCACCGAAGGGGACAAAGCTGCCCGCCATCCTCGCCAAGGACCAGCTCTGGGGAGCGGACGCGCAATATCCTTATCAGACCCATGCCTATGAGCTGGCGTCGAAGATTCCGGCTGTGCTGCATCAGCAGCCTTGCTATTGCTATTGCGACCGCATGGGCCACAACAGCCTGCACAGCTGCTTTGAGAGCACGCACGGAGCGCAGTGCGCCACCTGCCTGAAGGAACTCTACTATTCCTACCAGCAGCACCAGAAGGGCAAGACTTCCACACAGATTCGAGCGGGGATCATCAAGGGCGAGTGGAAGCAGATTGATCTGCAGTCGGCTGCAGCGATGAATTAGAAGTCATTGCACGGAATACGTTTGCTTTTTCGGCGATTTTTCGTTTCATCGCCGCCCAGGTGGCCCTCATCACTAAATCATCGCCGCTAACATGCTGCGTTGAGGCGCGTCTATCCAGTGCCACGCCGTCGTAGCGCACGATTCAGGCAAAACGCTAAACACTTCAAGGATAAGGAAGATCGGACAATAATGCGGCCGATTGTGACGCTCATTTTGATCGCTGTAAGTGCTTTCCCGTCCACCGCCCAAGTCTCGCGCTTTGCGCTCTGGGGCGACCTGCAGCCCGGAGCCTACGCTGTGGGATTCCGCGTCCTGTACCGGTATGACAACAGCCGCACGTGGAAACCGACCCGCCTACGCGGGCAGTCGTTCCACGCGGATGCTCAAGGCAGGCCGGTTCGGATCGAATTATGGTATCCAGCCACCTTGTTAAAGGCGGCGCCTGGAATGAAGTATGGCGACTACATCAACCTTCCATTTCCTGACGGCTTCAAAGAGGCAGCAACAGTCCTTGGCAATCGTGACCAGTTGATAGCGTCGTTTAGCGCTCCTGCGGATAAGATGGAAGCGCTTCTTTCGACGGCAGTGGCCGCACACAAGGACGCACACGCTGCCCCCGGACGCTTTCCTCTCATCGTCTATTTTCCCGGCCTGGACGACACCCAATCGCTGAACGTCTTTGTTATGGCCGAATACCTCGCGAGCCATGGTTACGTGCTGGCAACCGTCTCGCTCCTCGGACAGTCGAGCGAAGAACCGGACCAGCATCGGACGAACATGGATATCGAAGCCACGGTGCGGGATGCCGAGTTTGCACTAAGCGTACTTCAAGATGAACGCAACATTGACAACACAACAATCGGTGCGATGGGCCATAGCTTAGGCGCCATCGAAGCAGTGCTATTAGCCATGCGAAATAACAATGTCTCAGCCGCAATTGGTCTAGACGGCACTTACGGCTTCAAGGGAGCAGCTCAGGTTCTTACGGGCTTCTTCAGCTACGCGCCGCGGCGAATGTCGGCGGCCTTGCTCGATCTGCGGAAAAACGAGTTTCAGCAGCAGACTGTGCTCGATCTTTCTGCTCTCAATGATTTCCATTTCTCTGACCGCCAGTTCATAACTGTGGACGGAATGCACCATAGCGATTTCACCAGCTTTGCCGTCGTCGGATATCAATTCCATCTCCCCTCCACTTATACTCCCCAACCGGGCGAGCACCCTTGGAGCAGAGAAACTGCCTATCACGGCTACCTGAACGTATGCCGCATAGTGAAAGACTTCCTCGACGAAAAACTCAAGGATGAGACTAGCGCGAACACCATTTTGATGGCGGATATCAAAGACGCAAGCAATGGCACCTTTCAACGTCTACCGGCAGCCGATTTGCCACCATCGCCGGACGAATTGTTATCCCTGATAAGGACGAAAGGTTTTGACGAGGCGAACACACAAATCCAGCAGATCACTCAAGTACTGCCGGTAAAATGGGTCGTCGACGAAGCAGTCTTTAACAATCTGGGCTACCAATTGTGGGCTACCAATTGTTGAATGAGAAGAAGTCTGGCGATGCCATCTCCGTATTTCGCATCAATCTGAGCTTCCATCCGACCTCGGCCAACGCTTCCGACAGCCTGGCGGATGGATACCTTGCTGCTGGCGACGTGCCTCACGCAATTGAGTATTATCAGCAGGCAATCGAGCTGCTTCCCAAGGACCCTGCCTTCGATGCCGCTGGCAAGGCCTCTTTTTCCGCGGACGAAAAAAGCAAGATCGCAAAGTTACGTTGACTGGGCTGACGATTTCCAACTTGACCCGGCTACGCCACACTTAGGTATTCGCAGGCCGGATTGCCCTCTGCCCGCCCTTTGAGTGATACTTTATAATTCGCAGGTTCAGCACACGACGGTAAGGAGTCCCCTATCACGAAGAGCACAGGAAGAGTTTTGCACATGGCTCAAAAAGCTACCGCGAAGAAGTCCGTGGCGGAAGACCCGCGCTATACGCAGGCGCTGCAAAGCTACGAGGCTGGACTGCGCGCCATGCCGCGCTATACGCAGGCGTTGCAAAGCTACGAGGCTGGACTGCGCGCCATGCAGGAACACAAATTCGAGAAGGCGAAGCCGCATTTCCAGAAGGTGGTCGGCGGGCACAGCAAAGAATTGGCGGATCGGGCGACGGTTCATCTCAATACCTGCAACCAGCATCTGGAGCGCTCCACGGCCACGCAGTTCAAGACGGTCGAAGAGCACTACGACTATGCCGTGTCGCTGATGAACCTGGGCGACTATGTTACCGCGCGGGAACATCTCGATAAGCTGTTCAAGCAGGCGCCCAAGACGGACTACGTGATTTACGGCCTAGCCGCCCTCGATTGCCTTACTGGCCATGTGGAAGACTCGCTGCGGCGCCTGGACGAGGCGCTCAAGTTGAGTCCGCAGCTGCGCTACCAGGCGCGGAACGATTCCGACTTCCAGAACCTGGCGGAGGATCCGCGCTTCACCGAACTTCTCTATCCCGACCCCGGCGCGGAACTTGGCTCATCGGATGCCGACCTGCCTGAAGACGAATCTGCGTAGCTCCGGCCGCGAGGACCAGCAATGGCAAGCAAGTCAGAGCTCATGGCGTCTGAGAAGACGGCGCGCGAGCGCGGTCTGCGCGTGGTCGCCATCGGCGGCGGCACCGGGCTTTCTACCCTGCTCAAGGGCCTGAAGCGCTTCGTTCTTTCCCCCGCCGAGGAGCCCACCGCCCGCCCGGACTCGCGCCTCATCCGCGATCTCTGTGCCGTAGTCACCGTCAGCGACGATGGTGGCTCCAGCGGACGCCTGCGTAAAGAGCTCAACATGCTTCCGCCGGGCGATATCCGCAATTGCATTGTCGCCCTCAGCGAAGATGAGGCCTTGCTCTCGAAACTGTTTCGCCACCGCTTCGATAAAGGTTCCGGGCTGGAGGGTCACAGCTTTGGCAATCTTTTTCTCGCTGCACTCACTTCCCTGACCTCGGACTTTTCCGAGGCGGTGCGCCTTTCGTCGGAAATTCTGCTCACGCGCGGCCACATTCATCCCGCGACCACGTCGAACATCGAACTCGAAGCGTTGATGGAGGATGGCACGCGCGTCCGCGGCGAAACCAAGATCACGGCCAGCAAGGGACGCATCACGGAACTGTTTCTCGTTCCTCCGGATGTCGGGCCTATGCCGCAAACGCTCGATGCCATCGCGCGCGCCGACCTCATTACCGTTGGCCCCGGATCGCTCTTTACCAGTCTGATTCCCAATCTGCTGGTGCGCGGAATATCCGAGGCCATCGTGTCTTCGCACGCCACCAAGGTTTACATCTGCAATCTGATGACTCAGGCCAACGAGAGTCTGGGCCTGACCGCCGCCGACCACATTCGCGCCCTTGACGCTCATGCGCATGCTCCGATCTTCGACTATGCCCTGCTCAACCGCACGCCCGTGTCGGATGAACTGAAGAGCAAGTACGCAAGCGAGGGCGCTTGCCAGATTGTCAACGACCTGGATGCGATCGAGACTCTGGGCGTGATTCCGGTTCTTGGCGACTATCTTGAAGAGGCCGGCGTCGCCCGGCATAACACCGCGCGCGTGGCAGTCGAGCTGATGCAACTCGCGTCGCAGCATCCCCGCAAAGAACGCCACTAGGCCATGTGGGACAGCCGCCCTCGGCGTCCGCTGGGCGAACCCAGTGGCCTGTGTGGCGCGGGCACTCATTGCCGCGTTTCACCACGAGCAAGGTCGATCACACTAAGAAGCCCCGGCCAGGAGCGAATCCCATGCCGTTTCTTCCCCTTGTCATTCCGAGCCGTTCGCAGCCGCGCGAAGCGTGGTGAGAACGAGCGAGGAATCTGCTTTCCCCGCTGATTTGTGGTCGGCAACACCCATCCTGTATCGTGATTTGGCCATGCCTCAGATTGCGCCCAAATTCTCGGCGTCATCCCGAAGGCCCGCGCTTGCACCAGCGGGCCGAGGGCTCTCGCACAGCACGGAGGCGTGTGCCTGGTCCCAAGAAACGAGCCACCACACCATGCGCTTTTCTCTGCTCGCCGCACTCCTCCTGCTTGCAGCATCTACCTGCTTCGCCCAAGCCTCCCCAGAAAAAGGTGGCCACGAAGTCCAAATCTGGGCAGGCGGAGGCCACTCCGTCCCCGGAGGCACCAAGAACACCGGCGTCTTCAACGCCGGCCTGCGATACGGATGGATCGTTACCGACCCGCATCTCCCGGGTATTCTGCGCGGACGCTTCGAGTACGCCGTCGACGCCGTCCCCATGTTCCTGGTCTTCCAGCCCGCCAACACCGCTTACGGCGTGGGATTCAACCCGCTCGGCCTCAAATGGAATTTCGAGCGCCACGGCCGCCTCTCGCCGTATCTGGAGCTAAACGGCGGCACACTCTTCACCAGCCACAATGTCCCAACCGGCACCAACACCGTGAACTTCACCTCGGCGGCGGCGCTAGGCACACACATCCTCGGTGCGAAATATAACTGGAGCCTGGAACTGCGCTACCTGCACATCTCGAATGCAGGCCTAGCGACGCCAAATCCGGGGATTAACACGGTGCAGGTGCGGCTGGGGGTAGGAAGATTTTTCATCGGCCGTCGCTGAGCGTCCTGTACTCCAACGACTTGTCATCCCGAGCAAAGCGAGGGACTTGGGTGTCGGCAGGTGCCCGGACGGTTTCCTGCAGCAAACGGTGAAGAATAGTCGCGACGGGAATACAAGAACTTGCAGCATCCTCGAAATGCCAGCTATGCTCTTCCCTTATGTCCACGCTCGTCGAATG
>Ga0210408_10006394_pt1 | contig 10184 bp, 9 predicted proteins | sample IncBWH4MmetaG_FD_155471 | JGI IMG/M metagenome (GOLD analysis project Ga0210408, IMG submission 155471) | Forest soil microbial communities from Barre Woods Harvard Forest LTER site, Petersham, Massachusetts, United States - Inc-BW-H-4-M | ecosystem: Environmental > Terrestrial > Soil >...
GGCCAGCGAGGCGGAACGATGGTAACTCCCCGTCATTTGGCTTGCGGAAACTCATCCCGTTTTTAGGCCTAGAATTCAATGCGCTCAAGTAGCACAGGCACTCTTGCCTGTGTGGTTTTGTAGGCCACGCTTAAGCCGCCATTTCAATCGCGATCGCAAAACCCGCACAGGCAAGAGTGCCTGTGCTACCTCGTGCGTGCAGTTGTCGTATCCAGAGGATGCACGTCGTTCACGAGGCGCTCGTCAAATGGATACGTTGTGTATATATCGACGCCGTCGTGAGTGACGATGTGATCGTTCTCGAGGCGAATGCCGCCTATGCCGGGTTTTCCCGCATATGGCTCGAGATTGAACGCCATCCCTTCCTTGAGCACGACGGGCGCATCTATCGACGCGGGGCTGAAATAAGGCGCCTCCCACGGGTTCACGCCGGAGCCGTGGCCCAGGCTGTCAAGCACATATGGATCGGCGGCCGCGAAAACTTCCGCGTTCGTCGCGCCCGGGCGCACTTTGCTTCCCGCGTTGAACAGCGCGTTGTAGCATTTCTGATGAAGGTCGCGCATTTCGGGCGTTGGCTTCACGTTGCCGCAAACCCATGTGCGCGTCAAATCGCCCCAATAGCCGTTGTAGCCGGCGCCAACGTCCATAATGACCAGGTCGCCGTTGCGGATAATCCGGTCGGAGGTGAAGCGGCGGTAGGGAGCGGTGTAAGGGCCGGAGCAGATGATGTTGGAACATTGGGTCCACTCGCTGCCCATCGCCGTCATCGTCTCCCAAATGATCGCCAGGACTTCGCACTCCTTGATTCCGGGACGCAAGGCCTTGATTCCACGATCGAGCGCGGCCTCGGTGATTGCGTTGGCGATCTTGAGGCAGATGATTTCGTCCTGCGTTTTTATTTCTTTCGCGCGCATGAGCACGCTCTGGTATCCATCGGCAAATTCAGTTTTGGGAAACACTTCGCGGATCGCCGCTTCCATGTTCAGATCCCAGATGTCGATGCCGACTCGTTTTCCGGAGAGAGAGCCTACGAGGCCTTCGACTTGTTCCGCCCAGCGTTTCATTCCGATTTTTTCGCGGAAATTCGCGCGCGGACGGATTTGATCCGGCGAAAGCCACGGCATGCGCAGCTTGCAATGCTCGAAGTCCATGGTCCAAAGGATCGGGTCGTGCGTTCGCGAGAGCACCGTGACGGCGTTTCCCATGATGAAAGCAGGGCCGAGATGATGGCGATAACCTGTCAGGTAGCGGGCATCTTCCGTTCGGAACACAAACAGCGCATCGAGATGGGAATTCTTGAGCGCGTCCTTGGCCCGTTGCAAACGTTCCCGCAGCATCCGCTGCGGATCAAATCGCACTTCCCAATCGACTGGAATCATTCCGAAATCGGACACAGCGAGTTCCTCCTCGAAAATAAAAGCACGCTTCCATTAGCATTATTAACCGGGGCGTGTCAAATTTGCGCGCGCTGGCTCGGATCGGCGGCGCGGTACCACGTGACGAATTTCTTGAGACCTTCCTCGAGCGTTCTTCGCGGACGGTAGCCGAAGAGCTTCCCGGCCTTTGAAATGTCTGCCTACGTCAAGGGCACGTCTCCCTGCTGCAGACCCTCGCGTTGCACAATCGCTTTCTTTCCGGTTGCGCGTTCGAGCATCTGAACCAGCTCAGAAAGCTTTACGGGTTGGGAGTTGCCGAGATTGCAGATTTCAAATGGCGGTCCGCTCGCGGAAGAAAAATCGTAATCCAGCGCCCCGAGGACGCCTGCGACAATGTCACGCACAAACGTGTAATCTCGCCCGGTTTCTCCATCGCCGAAAATGGGAAGCGGTTTTCCCGCCTCCATTCGAGCGACGAATATGTGGATGGCGAGGTCGGGCCGCTGTCGCGGTCCGCACACGGTGAAGAACCGGAGATGCATCACCGGCAGTTTGTAAAGATGCGAGTAGGTGCAGCAAAACAATTCCCCGCGAGCTTGGTGGCAGCGTACGGCGAAATCGGGCGCAGGTCGGATTGCTCTTCGGAAAAAGGCGCCCGGCTGCTTGCGCCATACACGGAACTCGAATACCCGAAGATCAGCCGCGAGACATGGAATTTCCTGCAAAGCTCCAGCAAGTTCACTGTGCCGGACACGTTCACGTGTTCATAGTGCTGTGGTTTCTCAATCGAGAGGCGAACGCCGGCCAGGGCCGCCAGATGGATAATCGTATCCGGCCGGACGCTGGCGATGGTTTCCCTCATGCCGTCCATTGCGCAGATGTCTTGATCGAAAAAATCAAAAGGGGCGATTTTCCGGATCGATTCGAGATTCGCTTTTTTCCACGCCCGGGAATAGAACTCGTCGAGGTTGTCCACGATGCTCAATCGAGCCTGCTTGCGGAGCACCGCCTCAGCCAAGTGGGATCCGATGAACCCAGCTCCCCCTGTGAGTGAGATGAGCTTCGGATTTCCGGCCACGCTAAGATCTCCCCAAAGCGTCAAAAATGAACGGTCAGCGTAACAGCAAATTGCATTGCAGCAAAGGGAGCCATGGTGTTATTTGCGCAGAATTTCTAATAGGACGCCTTAGGAGTGTCTTGTTCCTTCGGTCGAATTCTGAGTAGCGCAGGCTCAAGCCTGCTCTACTAAAGGCCCTTCTGGATGATCGCTGGCCATATGATCATTTCCATCACCACATCCAATGTCACAGTTTCGCGGCTTGATGTAGACTCTCCCGATGTTCTCCAATAGAAGGCGCGGTCTCAACATTCAAATGCGAATTGAGTTTTCACGGTCCGAAAAATTCTTGGGTATGCGGATGACACCTGAACTAACGCGGCGCCCAAATAGGCCAGACGCATTATTCAAATGAGTTCCATCGTGGGACTATTTACGGACGTGCTTCCGGCTGGCGGCATTCAGCGCGCAAGTCGCCATGTTGCCGCCGTGACCGCGAAATTTGCATTTGACCACGGTATGCCAGCTCATTTCCTAAGCCTCAACGATCCCCAGGGATTGCACACTGTGCGCGTGGGTTCATTGGAATTTTCCGCCTCAGGCTATGCGAGGAGCCAGACTCAATTCGTTCTGGCGGCATTGCACGCGGCGGGCCGCAAACCTGCCCTGGTGGTTGCGCTTCATCCGCATTTAGCTCCCATTGTGTGGGCCATGAACGCGCGCAGCCGGAAATTTCAGTCGATGGTCTTCACCCACGGTGTCGAGGTGTGGAAACCGCTCGGATGGCCGCGTGGCGCCGCACTGCGCCGCGCGGATTTTGTCATTGGACCGAGCGGGGACACCGTCCAGCATTTGATCGCCGAGCAACGAATTCTTCCCGGTAAAGTGCAACGGCTCCCCTGGGGACTTGATCCCGACTTTGAGGCGCGGCTTGAAACAGGTGTTACTCCTTCGCCTCCGCCGGGCTTTCCCCGGACTGGCCGAATCATTTTGACGGTCGGCAGGTGGGACCCCACGGAACGCTATAAGGGTGCAGACACTTTGATTTCCGCCCTGCCTCATATCCTGAAAGCGGTGCCGGATGCATCTCTCGTGCTGGTCGGCGACGGAGAAGACCGGCCAAGATTCGAACAGCTCGCTCGCGATCGGGGCGTTTCGGAACACGCACACTTTCTATTCGGCCTCACGCCGGAGGAGCTTTTCGCTTCTTACGCAAACTGTGACCTCTTCGCCCTGCCTAGCCGGGGGGAAGGTTTTGGCCTTGTGTTTCTCGAGGCGATGGCTCATGCCAAGCCGGTAATTGGCGGAGCACATGGAGGAATTACGGACATCGTTGAGGATGGCGTAACGGGCTTGCTCGTGCCGCATGGGGACGGCGCGCGTCTCTCGCAAGCGGTCGAAACTCTGCTCCTCAATCCGGGCCGGGCCGGAGAGATGGGCGTGCGCGGGAAGGATCGCCTTGCAAAGACATTTTCATTCACGCAATTTCAATTGCACCTAGCCCAGATCCTGAACAATGTTCTTACCCAACAACAATGAGTTCATAATGTCCCCGTGCGAAGACAACTCAGGGGAGTATAATTCGCGGCGGGGAAAATTCCTTGAGTCTTTTCTCTTGATACAAAGCCCGTGTGCGAGCCCAGGGCCCGGGCGTGTGGCTGTCGTTCGCCGTAGCGGACTAACATGCAATTGAATCTAAGGCGCCCCCCGTGGCGGGCGGGCCCTACAAGAGCGTCTGAAATTTAACTTCTTATGCGCCTCTTGCACGTGACTCAATCCTACTACCCATTCCTTGATAAGGGAGGCCCTACGGTTAAAGTAAGGGCGCTCGCCCGCGGTCTGGCGGCCTCAGGCCACGATGTAACCGTGTTGACCGCCGATCTGGGCTTCGACCCACCCAAGAGGGAAATGACGGGCGCAAATGCGGGGCGATGGGGATTCGAAGCCAGAGAAAACGGTGTGGAAGCAATTTATCTTCGGACGCGCGCCGGATATCGGTCCTTGACCTGGAATCCAGGCGTCGGCGCATTCTGTCAAGAGCGGTTAGGCAGTTATGAACTGACGCATATTTATGGCTTGTACGATTTGATTGGACCGCGCGTCGCCAGCTCGTGCCGCCGGATTAACCGCCCCTATGTAGTGGAACCAATGGGAATGTTTCTACCGATTATACGCAGTATCTGGATGAAGCGGCTCTATCACGACGCGCTCGGAGGCCGTTTGCTCAAAGGAGCAGACCGCGTGATCGCGACCTCCGAGCAGGAGCGCCAGGAATTCATCGCAGGCGAGATCGCCGACTCCAAAATTGTGGTCCGCCGAAACGGGATCGAAATTCCCGGTAAGTTCCCGCCAGCCGGTTCGTTCCGCAATCAGTGGGATATTTCAAAAGACGCGAAACTTGTCTTGTTTTTGGGGCGTCTTGTATCCAAGAAGAGTCCGGACTTGATGTTGGAAGCCTTTTCTCGATGGAATGGCGAGGGAAATGGATCTCGAGGGTCTGTGCTGGTTATGGCTGGGCCGGACGAAGGGGATGGTTTCCGCCAACGCCTGGAAGCAATCGCTACACAATTGGGATTGAATGGCAGGGTTTTGTTTACAGGCCCGCTTTATGGGGAAGCCAAGTGGGCGGCTTACCGGGACGCAGATGTGTTTGTTTTGCCCTCGCAAAACGAGAATTTCGGCAACACCGCAGCGGAAGCAGTCGCTTGTGGAACGCCGGTTCTGGTCACGGATCGCTGCGGAATCGCGCCGCTGGTGGATCAGAGAGCGGGTCTTGTGGTGCCCCATAATTGCGAAGCGCTCGCGACGGGACTGGCGCGGATTCTGGAAGCCCCCGGTCTAGCCGCGAATTTGCGCGGGGGGTGCAAAGCGGTGGCGAACTCGCTCAGCTGGGCCGAGCCGCTTGCTCAAATGGAGGCTTTGTACCGCGAACTGATCTCGGTGCGGCGCAATACATGAAAAACTACCCAATCATTCGGGCGTATTGGTTTGCTGTCAACATCCTCCTGCTTATTTCCCTTGTGGCCGTTCTGTCCAGCCTTGGGTGGGAATTCTCAACGCGCAACTATTTGAAGGGTTTTTCCGACGCGATTATTCCCGCTTCCGATGACCCGGAACTAAAAGTCGAAGCCATATTGCAATGGATGACTCATGGCCCCGTGAGGCGGAGTGCAATAGACCAAGGTGATCTGGCCACGCGAAACCCGGAAGATACGCTCAATATCCGGCAGCTTCTGGAAGTTTGTGGCACCGCGACGAATGCGTTCGTGAATCTTGCGCAAAGCGGCGGCCTGCACGCGCGCCGTCTTCTTTTGTTAGACGAGCACGGACTGAGCAAACATGTTGTCGTGGAAGTCTTGATGGGCAATCGCTGGGTCGTGGTGGACCCTTCTTTTCACTTCATTTTCCGGCTTCCGGACGGGCATTATCTGACCCGCATGGAATTGAAGGACCCGGCCATTTTCCGGGCCGCAACGCAAGCGATCCCAAACTATCCGGCGATTTATACCTATGAGAACACTGTGCACGTGCGTCTCACGCGTATCCCATGGATCGGGGGGCGCTTGCGTAGCATTCTTGATTTTATCTGGCCGACCTGGGAAGAAGCGATCAATTGGACGTTGCTCGTCGAGCGCGAATCATTCGCCATGCTGGTCACTTCCATTTTCCTGCTATGTTTTGCCCTGGCAGTGCGGGTCCTTCTGAGGTGGTATTGCGAGGCCATGCTGGGAATCGCCCCTGAACGCCTTCGCGAGCAAATTCTGCGCGCTGGCCAGGTCGTAGTCGGAAATCCTCAATAGCCATCTGGTTGTCTAAGGTTTTTTGCGGCAGAAGATCTGATACTGCGCGCCCAAAGGTGCGCGATGCACAAGATCTTCGATCTTGCGGAATGCCCGCAAGCTTCTCGGAAAGATGAACCGAAAATCGGTGCGCAGGATCTCAAAACCGGCGTTCCGCAACATCCTTCTGGCCCCAGGTGGAGACAGCAGGATGGCGTCGCGATCGAACGCGCAACGCGACATCACATAGCGCGTCGAAAGGCTCCACGGATTGTTCTCCCAGAAGGAAAAAAAACCTCTCCCGCACAAGGCTCGATGAACCATAGCCAGCGCCGCAGCGCGTTGAGCCGGCTGGATGTGATGGAAAACCCCGTTACAGTAAGCCAGATCCATTTGCTCGGCCGCTTGAAATTCGCCGATGGACTCGAAGCGGATTCGCTCACCGCCGTGCTGCTTTCGCGCAATCTCGAGAGACTTGGCGGAAACATCCACCCCAACTGCTGATTTCGCCCTTAGCTCCTGGAGAAGAAGTGGGGTCGTTGCGCCGTCGCCGCAGCCAAAATCCAGCAGCGAATTGACCGGCTGCTTCATTTCCTCCAGGCAATGCTTGAGCCAGGCCACCCGGCCCTCGGCAAAATACTCACGGGTTTCCCCGGAGGGCCCGAGCGCATTCGATAATGCCTGCTCGTACGCGGCGGCGTATTGATCGAAGAGGTCTTCCGCGTCATTCATCGGCGAGACAACCCGAGAACGCTGAGAAAGAAACTGGAGAGGACAACCTGGAAACCCAGCGTGAAACACACCACGCCCGGGATCACGATGCGCAACGTTTTTTCCGGATCGAGCGGGCCGAACTGGCGGATGCGCCAGTACTCCAGACCCAGCACCCATGCTCCGGCCCCGGCAAAGATCAGCAAAACCCCCGCGATGAGGCCGACCTCGAGCGTCATGTACCGGTACATCCGCGTGAGACGAGGGTCTTCCGGCAGAAGACCTTCGGAGATCGCAAAGATCTTGGTGAACGTGGCGAATACGACGGACTGGAAACCAATCAAAGTGGTCATGGCCGCGAACAGCAGCGTATGAACGTCAAAGACAACGTTTCCGATCCTTCTCGGACCCGGGAGCAGTATGGCGCTTAGCAAGATTCCCACAGCGAACAAGGCGATCCCAGGATAAAGAAACAGCCAGCGCGGACTGTACAACAAGAGAAACCGCAGATGCCGCCATCCGTCGCGCCACGTGCGAAGGTGCGAGGCATGGTCCCTACGGTCGGGTGCCAGCGTCGTTGGAATTTCCGTGACGCGCAAGCCGAAGGCCGTGGCCTTCACCACCATTTCCGTGGCGAATTCCATTCCCAGTGTCCGCAGCCCAAGCCCCTCGATTGCATCCTTACGAAACGCTCGGAGTCCGCAATGAAAATCCCCCACGGGACTCTTGAAGAACAGCCGTCCGATCCCGGTGAGGACAGGATTCCCGAGATAGCGGTGCAATGGCGGCATCGCGCCTGGCAAAATTCCGCCCTGGAACCGGTTTCCCATCACCAGGTCATATCCTTCCCTCAATTTGCCGACGAACCTGTCCAGCTGAGTGAAATCGTAACTTTCATCCGCGTCGCCCATTAAGACAAATTGTCCGCGCGCGGCTGCAATGCCTCCATGCAGCGCGCTGCCATAGCCTCTTAACGCGATGGGAACGACGCGGGCGCCATGCTCTGCGGCGATCCGTTGGGATCCATCCGTGCTGCCATTGTCCGCGACGATCACTTCCCCGCGGATCCCCAGTTGTTGCATCGCCCCAAGTGCTTTCTTGACGCACGCACCAACCGTCGCACTCTCGTTCAGGCAAGGCATCACAACGGAGAGCTCGATGTTGTCATCGCCTTGCGCTCTTATTGTAACTATGTGTGGTTTCGTCGCGATTGTCATCGTGTCAGGCGCGAACCTCTCCCGCTGGGGCCGCCCGTCAATATCCCGAGGGAAACGAGACCCTACACACCTTCGGGATCAAAACCCTTCAACTTCCGAAACTGTAACTCATTCAGTTCGTGGCGAAAAGACCCGCCATTGTGACTATAATCGTTTTGTACGCAAGGAAACATGGACAATATGGTTTTGCAAACGGAAAAAGTTGAAATCGGGAATTCCGGTTCAAATACCGGGAAGGACTTGGTCGCAAATCGCGCACGTTTGGGGACGAAACAGAAGATCAAGCTACTTTGGAATTCGATTCACGAAAACGGGTTCATTTGGACCTGCTTGCTGTCCGTGTACTACATTTCAAGCGGTCTCGCAGAAGCTTCCTTCTCTAAGTTGCAAAAGGTCAAATTAGAGAAGCATTTGCCCGGGACTTCCGGTTTAAAAGCCAACAAGGAGATTTGGGAAAACTGGAACTGGGACGGCGGAGGCGAGGAATGGAGCCCGAGTCCTGAGTGGAAAGAGTCGCTGATCAACAACGTACTCCGCCAATATATCCGGCCAGGAGGGCACATCCTGGAAATTGGCCCAGGCGCTGGACGCTGGACAGGCGTACTTGTAGAAATAGCGGATACATTCACCGCGGTGGATATCGCCGAATCCTGTATTCGGATTTGCCAGCAACAATACGGCAATAAGTCTGGAACAACCTTTCTGGTTGGAAACGGCCAGGATTTGGCAGGCGTGGCGGACGCAACGATTGACTCCATCTGGTCGTTCGACGTTTTTGTGCACATCAACGTCGGAGAAACTGCCCGCTATGTGAAGGAATTCAAGCGGGTCATGCGGTCCGGTTCTGTTGGCGTGGTGCACCATGGACGGGACGGCGGATTCTCGGGAGGTTGGCGCAGTAATTTGACCTCCGCGGCCTTCCGGAAGCTACTTCAGGATGCGGGATTCAGTGTCCTGCAAGAGTTTCAAACGTGGCAGGATGCGGGGAAGGAATATGCGGTAGGGCTGTACCATGATGAGGTGACCGTATTCAGCATGCCCTAGCGGCTCCCAAGATTCCTTGTGCAGGCCCGCCCGCTTGCGTCCAAACCATTCGCACAACATCAGCCTTTCAATTGACACCTTTAGGAGCGGTTGTTAGATTCAATGTTCGTGCTGAGGGAGCAGGAAACACTGAGGAAAAATCCGCGAACCTGGGTTCTGTTGCTGGCATTCCTGGCCGTGCAAGCGGCAGGGTGTATCACCATCAAACGCCGGACCGAGGTCAAGAAGGAAGAAATCCCTCCTCAGTTGGAATCCAGCGAACAGGATCTGCTGGCCAGCTATAACAACCAAGTTCGGGCCGTGCAGAGCCTTCAGGCAACGGTGGATCTGATTCCCAGTACGGGGACGACCTATAGCGGCGTGATTGAGGAATACCATGAAGTTCCGGGATTCATCCTGGCGCAGCGTCCGGCGACGGTTCGAGTGATTGGCCAGGCTCCTGTCGTCGCCAAAAACATTTTCGACATGGTCAGCGACGGCAAGGAATTCCGGATTTATATTCCCTCGAAGAACGCGTTTTTAGTCGGGCCGACCACGCTCATCCGTTCATCCAGGAAGCCCCTGGAAAATCTACGCCCTCAACATATTGTCGAAGCCTTGTTCTGGCCGGAATTTTCACCGAGCGCGAATGTGCTCTTCGAGCAGTTTGATTTTAGTGTGAGCCGCTATTACATCCTGACGCTGCTCCGGCAAGCGGAAAGCGGAAAATTCGAAATCGCCAGGAAAGTCTGGTACAGCCGCACCGACCTTCGCGTCTCACGCGTCCAACTGTTTGGAGCAGGAGGAAAGCTCGATTCTGACATCCAGTATTCGGACTGGCAACCTGTGCCGGCCGCCGAGGGCGCTCCTGCCTCGGGACAGGCGAGATTTGCCCGCGACATCCATATCTGGCGCCCTCAAGACGATTACAAATTGGAGATTAAAATTCTGAAGCTCACGCTAAACGAACCGATTACGCCTGACCGGTTTGAGCTGACGCAACCTGCGGGCACAGACCTGG